>SCPO01000087.1_pt1:1530000-1844824 | contig 1844824 bp, 1725 predicted proteins | sample 6106821 | NCBI WGS metagenome assembly SCPO01 (sample SAMN10720448, study PRJNA508395) | human gut metagenome | isolation source: Participant 2 stool, 0 month | host: Homo sapiens | collected 2017 | reverse complement strand
GGTAAAGCTGCCGATTATATCATAATTCCATCTCGTGTTTCTTTCTCTGTACTTCCTGTGGCTGCTCCCTCCGGCGCAGTGCGGTATCTACGGCGTTCTGCACCTGCCGCAGCCGTATGACTTCCTCCCGGAGCGGCTTGTGCTGCGGAGACAGTTCGGCATACTCTGTTTTTAACTGTGCATATTCCTGTTTCCATGCTTTCAGGGCAATAGGTTTTCCGTCCAGTTTTTCTTTCAGAATACGGCGGGCGGCATAAAACAGCCGTAACTCCGCATCGTGGGATGTTTCAAATTTCTCCCTCTGTTTCTTAAACTTGATATTGTTCAATTCCGTATGAATAGGTTTTAGCCGCTGGTAATTCTCGCCCTCCCGTATCAATTCCTGCAATTCTTTTATCCGGGCAGATTTCTTTTTCATGGATCCGCTTAATGCTTCAAATTCTTCACTGACAGAGGAAAGACGCTCCTGCAAATCCTCTAATGTGAGCAGCTTGTTTTCCGTCAGATAATTGACGGCTTCGGCAAACTGCTTTTTCCGGTTCTGGCTTTATTGCTCCATGCCCCTGCGTTGCGCTGGTTGTAATAAGCGATCAGCAGGTCGGCAAGGCTCGGTGTCTGTGGTTTGGAAAGTTCTTCTTTACCTCTGCCATCCAGACAAACAGGGCTTTGATCTTCTTCCTCACATCCTGTATAAGCCGGTTGGTGGCTTTAATCCAGCGGTTCAGTTCCCCTTTCTCGGTGCGGATGCCCTTTGCTTCCATCTGCCGGACATTAGCTCCCTCGTGGACAGTAGGTATCAGGTCAAGCCCCTGCCGCACATAGGAACGGTGGTCGATACGCACATCCAGCCCTTTTTCCTCAAATTTTGTATTAACGGCAGCCGCCCACTGCTCCCGCCAGTGTTCCAGCGTTTCCGGCTCATGCCAGTCTGTTGTATGGACAGCGTTAAACATATAATCGCCGTTTTATCCGGATTCGGTTTCCATCTTCATCAAGAAGATATTCCCGCCGCTGTTTTTGTCCCCATGTGCCATCCGGGTTCAAAGGGCGCATGGTTGTCATCACATGGAAGTGCGGGTTTGGGATACCGCCGTCCTCTTTCTCCGGACTGTGAAAAGCGAGATCAGCAATCATGCCTTTTGCCACAAACTGCTCCTGCACGAACTTCCTTGCCAGCTCCATGTTTTCTTCCAGCGTCAATTCATTCTGCATGGCAATATCAAATGAATAGGCAAGCTGTGCTTTTGGATGTTTCTCGCAGTTCTCCACAGCATTCCAGAGGGTCGCCCGGTCAAGATATATTTCCGGCGCATGGGGCGGCAGCATGATTTCCGAAGCGATCACGCCGCCCTTTTTGGTGTAATCGCTGACTTCTCCATAGTAGCTGCTGTAAAGACGCTCCCCGGATCGGTAGGCTGCGCTTGCAATGGCGCTCTGACCGGCGCTACGCTTTATCTGTGCGATTGAAAATGATAAAGTGCTATCCTTAGTCACCGCCTTTCTCCTGCCCGGAAATACGGGCGTGGTTCTCAGTGGCAGACCGGATGAAAGGCTCCGCCTGCGGCAGATTCAAAATGCTTTCCATGAGGGAATAAAATTCCGTTTCGGTCAGCTCCTTTGTCTGTGGCACAATGCTCTCAACGGCTGCCCCACGGGTAATCAGCCGGTGCGTCCTCTGTTTCCGGGAACCGCTTTCCAGATACGCCTGCCGGTTTTTCAAACGCTGCATTTTCCGTTTTTCCCGTTCCAGCAGGACAGTGGTTTTTTCATATTCCTGCTTTAACTGTTCCAAAGATTTTTCCATGTTCTCACATCCTTTGCTGATAAGATAAAGAAAGACCATCCGCAGACAGTCTGTGTGTCAGTGCTTCTATAAAACCCGATGAAAAGGGAAAACCACAAAGCGGATTTCTCTTTGCGGCGGGTACACAGGGGATAGCCGCTTTAGCGGCGCAAGGGGGTGTAGCCACCTTGTCGGAGCAAAGCGAACGCAGACCTCGGATTGCTGATTTTATCAGCGGCAGAGGTAAGCTCCACAGGACGCACGATACATGGTCTTTAGACTATGTATAGAAGTGCGCCCTTAGTTCCTAAGGGATTTTGCCGTTTCCGGCAGTTTTGTCCTTTTTCTTGGAACGCTTGGAAAGATACTTCGAACAGTCAACCACAACCGCCCGGAAGCTCTGTTTACATTTGTGCTGGCATTTCCGGCACAGTTCGTTGTAAGTGATACGGCTGCGGTCATTTAAGAAGAAAGACCATTCCAGCCGTCGCTTGTTGCTCATTCTTGCCATAACCGGCTCCTTTCTCCATTTCTACCTGATATACACAGATAGGCGGTTTTGGTGTAGCGTTTCGGTGTCATTTTCAAGGTTTTTCCCCTCTGTATGCTCCCTTTGGAAAGGGCGGCAGTATTGCAGTCAGGGAATGATACCTCACGCTTATTTGTCACTTCCCGGTACGGTTTCGGAGCCTTTTGCCATCCATTCAAAGAAAGCAATCTTGCTGACCTTGATAAGCCTACCCCTGCGGAACGCCGGAAAGCCGGGGGTGTGTACTAGCTCATAGGCGCTCGCTCTTGAAATTCCCATAATCCGCTGAATGTCCGCTACATCCAGAACCAGCGGTAAATCCTCATAGCTGTTCAATCTCTTTTTATCGTTCATTCTGTTCCTCCCATAAATCAAATAGGTTAAAATGCTTCCTGCTGCCGTTCTCCCCAAAAGCCGTTTTCCTGCCCCATTCCTGCGGTGTTTCCCTGCATTGGTGCGCCGGATGCGTCACTTCTCCTGCCGGTCATATCCCTTTTGGACGGTCATTCACTTGTCAAGGTACTGTGTGGCACGAAATTACCAACTGCAATCATCATAGCGGACTATCCTTGACAAAACAATGCTTCTGCGATACCATGAGTGTAACGGATATAACTAAATTATATAATTACCATAGACAAAGGCAGGGGATAGGGATGGAGAATCAGTTTATACGGCATGAGCCATGTTTTGAGAGGATTTTGTTTGTCCTGACGCTGGACAGGAAGAAAATGAAAGAGCGGATTTTGATTGGGGAAGAACAGCAGATCCGCTTCCGGCTGAACGGGAGCCAAAACGCAGAGGTGCTTTGTGATATGACACGCCCGCTGGGAACTTTTTTGATAAACTTTGAGCGTGACACGGACAGAGATTGGAACTTATACGGGCTTTCTCCGCTGCGGCAAGCCCTCCACTCCAACCGATGGAAACAGCCGGAGCTGGAGCAGGCGGCAAGCGAATTTCTCTGGGGAAAATATCTTAGCAATGACCCTCTGAAAATGTATGTGGCGTTCCGTATCTGGAACAGCTATCTGCTTGCTAGAGAACCCCGTGACCGTAACGCTGCCTGTGACCGCTTCATGGATAAAATGAGCAGACTGACCGGGGTATTCCAAAACGAATCCATGAGCTTTGACAGGGAGACAGGAAAACCGAAACATTTTCAAGCTGGCAGCCTTTATTTCAAAGGCGCACCATCAGAAGATACCCGGCTTGACCTCTGGTTTCCGGACAACCGGCGCACAGAAGAATGTGTGTCTGCCTATGCGTCCCTCTACCCGTTGATTACCTATTATCTGAACAGGCTGAATGACTGGGGGCTTTGCTTCCGGCAGTGCAAGGTCTGTGGGAAATATTTTCTGGCAAAGAGCCAGCGGTATGAACTGTGCAGCGACAAGTGCCGAAAAGCACAGGCGCTTCAAAACAAGCGGGAATTTGACGAAAGGGCAAGAGAAAATAACTATGACCTGCTTTATAAAAATGAATGCCAGAACTGGCGCAACAAAATAAACCGGGTAAAAAATACCGCAGGCTTTCCGGCTGACCGTCTGGAAAAAATACAGGCTGCCTTTTCCGACTTTAAGAAAGAAGCCTTGCAGAGAAAAAAGGCTGTAAAAACAGGAACAGCCAGCCCGAAAGAATTTACGGACTGGCTGTATCAGCAGAGTAATGTAATTGTGGAGCTGACGGATTATTAAAACTTAGCCTATCGTTCTAATGCGCTCTATAATTGAGTGCTGTTGCAAAGATTTCTTTTGATATACTGATACTACATGATAGACCATCACAACCGCAGCAAAGTATAAAAGCACAAAAAGAACTGGGAAGTGATATTCAAAGTATGAAAGTCCGGGAATTTTTGATATTTGGGTACAAAGCAGCAATCCGATTGGTATGCCTAAAATGCAGCTTCCTATAAAACTTCCAACCAGATAGATGAAACTTTCCGACTGCTGTACTTTTCGCAACTGCAATTTTGTCATACCTGTAGCTTCCAGTAGTGCATAGTCGTGTCTTCTGGCAATGGCATTTGTAATGCTGGTATTCAGCATATTTATAAATGAAAACAGACTAATAAGCACCACCAAAACTGTAATGATGACTTTCGCATTATGGAAGTAATCTTCCAATGCCATAACATCATCAGCCAAAACAGACACATCAACTCTGTCGTCATCTATAAAAATTTCTTTGATTATCTCTGTTGCTACGTCTTTTCCGTTATCATCCAAACAAATATACCATGCAAGCGTACAATTCATTTCTGACAGTGATTTCATATTTTCACCACTTGTATAAATAACAAGCCCAGTATCGCTGTTTTCTACAAATCCGCTTACAACTAACTCCACTTCTTTTTGACCATATCCTGTATCTATGATATACGGCAGATAATCTCCAACTTGAAGCTGCATATTCAGTTTCTGATAATAAGGAGACTGTCTATTGATAGCAACAGGAATTGCTCCATTCTGTAATTCATGACTTGGTTGCATACCCTCAACAATTTCATTTTTAAATGTTTCTGGATTTACAGCATTTTCAATGGACAGTTCAAATTTTTCCCCCTCTGAATTTGTCAGAATGCCGTCCAGCATATACAATTCATAAACATCTTTTACACCTGAAATGTTATACAATTTTTGCTTTTTTTCTTCTGTAAATGGTGTAGATTTCATTAAATCATAGGTGGATTCTTCATCAGCCGTTGAATTTAGTAGTACAAATACATCACTATTTCCCTGGTAAGGTTGTGACGCAAGTCTTTCGGGATTTATCGCATTCAATATTGAAAAAACACCGAACATTAAAATCCCACTCATAATGAGAGATAAAAATGTATAGGCAGCTTTCTTTCTATTGGCTCTACAATACATCCACCCGATTCTTATAGGCGTAAGTTTACGCTTTGCCCCAACACTTCTAAAATAGTTTGTTGCCTGTGTATGTTGTGCTTCTATTGGTGATGTAGATGCAGCCATTTTCGCTGGTGCTTGAAAAGCCAAAGCTGTGATAATCCAAATAAATATGCCGGAGATTACCGCACATACAATGCTTGGTATCCAGTAAAAATGAAGTGGTAAAACTATGTTTACCAGAAAACCGATGACTGTTCCCAACACAATGCAAGGTTTTGCTATTTTGTCACGTTCTTTCTTGACCACTGATTTAATTTGCTGGTATGTTGCGCCGATTGCCCGTAATTGTGCAAATTCATGTACTCGTTGCAGTACAGATACATAAAGAATATTTTTGACAGCCAGCCCTGCCGTACAAAGAAGTACAATAACAATTCCTAAAACAGTTCCTACTGCTTCAGTTGTATTATTTACATGGGCGATCTGCTGCGTACTAAGCGTTGCATTGCACAAAAGAATACCAGAAAAGCTCAACAGAAATGCCGCAATCAAGATGATAACTCTGATTAGAAATGTCCTATTCTCTTTCAGAGAATACACTCTTTTCAGCAATCCTTTTCTCTATTCTCTCTGTATCATTTTCAAAAGGATAATTCATAATTCCCACCTCCTTTAACCTACAATTTTGCCATCCTCAATCCGCACAATGCGGTCTGCGAGCTGGGCAATCTCGTTATTGTGAGTAATCATTACAATGGTCTGATTAAATTCTCCGCTGGTACGTTTCAAAAGCCCTAACACATCTGCACTGGTCTTGCTGTCGAGATTTCCAGTCGGTTCGTCAGCAAGGACAATCGCCGGCTTTGTAATTAAAGCTCGTGCAATCGCTACACGCTGCTGTTGACCGCCTGAAAGATTGTTTGGCATATTTTCCAGCTTATCTTCTAAAGCCAGCATATACACAACTTCGTCCATAAATTTCTTATCTACGGTATCACCATCCAATTCCACAGGCAGGGCGATGTTTTCATATACATTCAAAATCGGAACCAGATTGTAGTTTTGGAAAATAAACCCTATGTTACGACGGCGGAAAATTGTCAATTCATCATCATTCTTTTTCGCAAGTTCTTCCCCCCGTACAATCACGCTGCCGGAAGTGGGGGTATCAAGTCCTCCCATCATGTGGAGTAACGTAGACTTGCCGCTGCCGGAAGTTCCAACTACGGCAACAAATTCTCCCTGTTCCACAGTAAAATTTACACCATCAAGGGCACGAGTGATGTTTGGTTCTGTGCCGTAATACTTCTTTAAGTCGATTGTTTGTAAAATGCTCATATTCAAATGCTCCTTTCAAGGCTTTCTACCTGTTGATGAAGTCATTGTAAACCACAAATGTTACACAAATGTCCGAGGTAGGAAAAATTTTTATCGAAAATCGAGATGAAATGTTACAACGCTCGGACATTTCAAAAAAAGTGGCTGTATCTTACCTTACAGGAAGCATAATAGAAAATTCTGAGCCTTGCCCCAGCTCTGAAACGACCTTGATATAGCCCCCTTGCCTTGTTACAATCTCACGAGCCAAATACAAACCTATTCCCACACCCTGTTGATCGTGTACTTCTTCCTCACGATAGAAGCGCCGAAAGATGGCAGCCTGATTGCTTTCTGAAATGCCCCTGCCGGTGTCGGTCACTTTGATCTCCACATACATTTCCCACTGAACCACTGATACAGAAATCTTTCCACCTGACGGAGTGTATTTTACTGCATTGTCCAGCAGATTGAAAAGGGCTTCGCTTGTCCACTTGCTGTCATGGGAGATTATCAAATTTTCCGGGCAATCCACGGATACAGCAATTTCTTTTTTCTCTGCGGCATATACAATACTGCTCATAGCTTGTGCAAGCGTATGGAATAAGCTGCTGTCTTTCTTTTCTAATCGTATTGCTCCGGTTTCTAACCGGGATGTTTTAACCAGTGCTTGGAACAGAAAATCCAGTTTATCAGTCTGACTGCGTATGCCTTGCAAAAAGTCCATCCGTTCTTCTTCTGAAACAGGCTTTGTTAAAAGTGTGTCCGTTACCATTTGCAAATTGCTGACAGGTGTTTTGACTTGATGCGAAATATCAGAAATCAGCATTTGAAGCTCCTGTCGTTCCATGTCTACCTTGTGCCGATTTTCCTGCATAATCTCATACAACCGGATTAAGCGGTGGTTGATACGGGCAAAAAGAGTTTCACTATCATTTGACTTTTGTAATTCCTCGTTTCCATCAATCATGTTGTCCAGCGTCCGGCACAAATTAGAAGTAAAATGAGAAAGGCGTTTTCCAAAAAACAGCACCAATAGCCAAATCCAGAAAAATGCACAGAGTGTCAATGTTCCACCTGCTATGAAAATTCGTATATCCTGCATTATACCGCCGAGAATACCGGTAATTACCAGCATAGAGAAAACCATGCCAGCACTAATCAGTCTACAAATTTTCTTAGCAGAAAGGTTATTCAGTTTCATTTCTTTTCGCCTCCTGTCCATTGATAACCCATACCGTAAACCGTTTTGATATATGTGTCGCCATCCGCTTCAATCTTACTGCGAATGCGGCTGATAGAAGTAGTAAGGGTATGTTCATCTACATATTTTTCATCAATGTCCCACAGCCTTTCCAAAAGTTGTTGGCGGGTAAGTACCTGCTTCGGATTTTTAAGAAATAGGTTCAGCATTTTATATTCCATCGCAGAAAGCGCTAATGGTTTCCCGTTCAAGCTTGCAAATTGTTCCGAAAAATCCAGAAACAGGCTGCCATCCTCGTAAATATCCTTAGCTGGTTTGTGATGTTCCAACATAGCGAACATGGCTTTGATCTTTCGCTGCAAAGCACTAATCGAAAAAGGTTTCGTGATATAATCCACTGCACCAGCTTCATATCCTCGTATCTGATCGCTTTCCTGATCGTTGGCAGTTAGAAATATAACTACTGTATCAGGATGCTCTGGCTTGATAAGACGGCATAGGTCATAACCATTTCCGTCTGGTAAATTTATATCCAGCAATACCAAATCAAAAATGTTTGTTTTTAATGATTCAGCGGCTGTCCTTGCATTCAGAACAGAAGTTATTGTGTAACCGTCCAATTCCAAATTATAAGTAAGCGTTTTATTCAAAAGATTATCGTCTTCGACAATTAAAATCTGCTTCATATTGTCACTTCCTTTTCTTTTTGCAGATAGTATAACAGGCAAATGTCCGAGAATTGTTACAAGGACAAATATATTTATTATTTTACAGCTTTTTTCTGTGTACTGCAATTTTATAAAAGAAAGGACAGCAGTGTCAAATTGCTGTCCTTACGGCTTATTATAGCTGGTAGTGTATAAGCGTGGGTTCATCATATTTGGTGTGGTATCTTTAACTATGGGAAACTCCGCGCTCCCATTTGGATACCGCCTTGTCGCTGACGCCAAGCTGTTCAGCCAGCGCAAGCTGTGTCAGTCCCAGCTTTGCCCGCATTGTACGGATTAGTCTGCCGGTTTTTACCTGATCCATTCGGATCACCTCCCTTGCGTTCTATTATACGGAAAACGGAGGAGAATACAATGAACGCTCCGTAGAGTTGCGGAAAATTGAGAATTAACGTAAGAGCGAACCTGAGGCATGCTGCTCTCAAAGCGGGCGCACTGCAAGCATAAGGCGAAAGCGGCGGCTCCCTTATGCGGCATTGCCATAAAAATCCTGCGTGAAATTCAACGCGGGATTTGCTGTTTTATCGGAAGACAGACTGCGGAAACGCTTCCGGATCGGCTGCCTTTGCGGCGGCATCGTCGAGGCGGACCTCGCCGCTGCGGACGAGTTCACCGAGCGAATCGTCCATCAGCATCATGCCCTGATTGCGGCTGGTCTGCATGGCGCTGATCAGCTGATACGACTTGTTCTGACGAATCAGGTTGCGCACGGCAGGGGTGCCGGTCAGAATCTCAAATGCGGCTATGCGGCCGCCCATGGTGCGCGGTACGAGCGTCTGACAGACAATGCACTCGAGCACCTCGGCAAGCTGAATGCGAATCTGCTCCTGCTGCTCCGGCGGGAATACGTCTACGATACGGTCGATCGTACCGGCAGCACCCTTGGTGTGCAGTGTGCCGAATACAAGGTGACCGGTCTCGGCAGCCGTGATAGCGGTCGAAATGGTCTCCAGATCGCGCATCTCACCGACGAGAATAACGTCCGGGTCCTGCCGCAGAGCCGCTCGCAGACCGCTTGCGAAGCTGTCCGTGTCCGCGCCGATTTCGCGCTGGTTGATCATTGAGCGAATGCGCGGGTGTACATACTCGATCGGGTTTTCGAGCGTGATGATATGGCGTGCCGCGGTGCGGTTGACGTGGTCGATCAGTGCCGCCAGTGTGGAACTTTTGCCGGAGCCGGTGGGACCGGTCACGATAACCAGTCCGCGCGGCTTTTCGGCCTGCTGTATAATGATATCCGGCAGGCGAAGCTGCTCCGCAGTCGGGATTTCCATCGGCAGCAGACGCAGTGCCAGCGCCGTGTGGTGTTGCTGGCGAAACAGATTGCAGCGCATGCGCACGGAATCGGCAAACGTCACTGCAAAGTCGGACTCGCCGGTGGTTTTCAGCTCGTGCAGTTGATGCTCATCCGCAAGCTGCTGCGCCGCATCCTGCACATCCTGCTCGGTCAGAGGTACGTCACCGTGGGTACGCAGTTCACCGTCGATACGCAGCATCGGCGGGAGACCAACGGTCAAATGCACATCGGAGGTGTTTTTCTCCTTGGCGTAAAAAATCAGAGTTTGTAAATCGTACAAGGCGTGTCTCTCTCCTTGGTGTCCCAAAGCAGGGGACAGAGTTTATATGGGTATTGTATCGCAAATTGCCTGCCGCTGCAAGTAAGGATAAATGAAAACGGCTTCGGAAAACCGAAGCCGTTGAGATTGTTGGAACACTTCGTTCTTCTTTTGTTTTCGCGTGTTATTTCGGCGGGTCGTTTCCTTTATTTGAACTGCAGTGCGCTATGACTTCGTTCAGATAGACCGACAGCCCGCACACAGGACACCCTGCACCACACCTTCAAACAGAGCGGCTGCCCAGTTGCCGTAGCTGGCATAGCGCGATACGACCGACAGACAGGCCAGTCCAATCCCGCAGAACGTGAGTGCCAGAGGGATAAATTGATTGGGAAACCGCTGTATTGCCTTGAGTCCGCGTCCGATGCAGTATAAAACCGCCACCAGAACCGCGAAATCCGCCTTGATATACTGCGTCAGTTCTTCCATGGGTTCACCTCCCCTTAACAGCCTATGCGGAAAGAGAACGATGTTTGCCAAGGCATATCGCAGGGCGGCATGACCTCATGCCGCCGTTCGCAACGATCTGCACATACTTACAGGCGACAGGCCGGGGTCAGCCCACCCTGCATGATACGTTTATCGCTATCTACTCACTCTCTGCAAGCTGGACTTGCAGATTTTAGTTTGCTGCTGTATAATACAATAGATTAGGAATGTTTACCGCCAAATAAAAGGCTGGAAAATATGGGAGATACGAAGATGAATACTGCTTCTATTCTGGGCGTGCAATTTCACGCCGTTACCAAGCAGCAGGCTGTTGAGCTTGCAATGAGCAAGATCCGTTCCCGGCAGAAGGGCTATGTTGTTACCCCGAATCCGGAGATCGTCGATCTCTGCCGCCATGACGAAAAATTCATGGGCGTTGTCAACCATGCGACGCTTGTCCTGCCGGACGGCATCGGCATCATCTATGCGGCGAAGATCCTCGGTGAAAAGCTGCACGGCAAGGTAGCCGGCATTGAATTTGCCGAGAGCCTTGTTGCCGCGATGGCCAAGGAGAATATGCGCCTGTATCTGCTGGGCGCGAAGCCCGGTGTTGCCGAAAAGGCAGGTGCAAACCTGTGTGCGAAGTATCCGGGACTGGTGCTCGCCGGCACGCATGACGGCTATTTCTCCGACCCGCAGGAGGTTGTTGACAGCATCAACGCCGCAGGCGGTGCGGATGTTGTGTTCGTCTGTCTGGGTGCGCCCAAGCAGGAGAAATTCATTGCGGACAACATGGACGATATCCACAGCACACTGTTCTGCGGTCTCGGCGGCTCGCTGGATGTGTTCGCAGGCGTTGCCAAGCGTGCACCGGATATTTTCATCAAGCTGGGTCTGGAGTGGTTTTACCGTCTGCTCAAGCAGCCCAGCCGTATCGGCCGCATGATGAAGCTGCCGAAATTTCTGCTCATCGTTATCAAGGAGCGGCTTTTCGGCAGGAAGGGAAAGTGATAAGAATGAAAGTAAAACTGCTTGCTTACACGCCGGACCCGGAAAAGCTGGTCGCGGCTGCAGCAAAGAACTGCTATTCCTCCACGGACGTGGACAGCGTGCTGGATGGTCTGACCGAGGAAAAGACCGAGAGCTTTGTCAACATGCTTTCCGAGATCGGCCACGAAAGCCCGATCGAGCATGTGTCGTTCACCTTTGCAATCGAGGGTGTATCGCGTTCTCTGCTGGCGCAGATCACGCGCCACCGCATCGCATCGTTCTCGGTACAGAGCCAGCGCTATGTGCGTGAGAAGGGCTTTGAGTATGTTGTTCCGCCGGAGATTGATAAAATTCCGGCTGCCCGGGCAAAATTCATGCAGGCGATGGAGGACGACCAGCGCACCTACGAGGAACTGACGGCCGTGCTGATGGAAGGCTACCTCAAGGAGCTGCTCGAGCAGGGCGTTCCGGAGAAGGCTGCCCGCAGCAAGGCTGAAAAGCACGCCATTGAGGACGCACGCTACGTTCTGCCGAACGCCTGCGCGACCCGCATCGTCATGACGGCGAACGCCCGCAGCCTGAAGAACTTTTTCCGCCTGCGCTGCTGCAATCGCGCTCAGTGGGAAATCCGTGCGCTTGCCGAGGAGATGTACAAGCAGGTATACGCTGTTGCGCCGACGCTGTTTGGTCACTGCGGACCGGCCTGCGTGGACGGTGTCTGCACAGAGGGCAAAATGTCCTGCGGCAAGGCTGCAGAGGTGCGCGCGCACTATCAGACGCTGCGCGAGGGCAAGTAACCCTCAATCAATCTTGCGAAAGGAATTATATGTTACCGTTTAGAGAAATTACCTTAGAAGATAAACCGATGGTCGAGCACTGCGGCTCGCATTACAACTATCATCTGTGTGAGCGCTGCTTTGTCGATCTTTTCATGTGGCGCAGCCACTACAATACGCAGATCTGCTTCAAAGACGGCTTTATGCTGGTGAAAATGTCTCCGCTGGACGGCGGACACGACTGCTATCTTGCGCCTGTCGGTCAGGGCGACCTCGGCGCTGTGCTGGATGCGCTCGAGCAGGATGCCGCTGAACGCGGTCTTCCGTTCGTCATTGTCTCGGTCGCTGAGCCGATGATCGAGCGTATCGAAGCCGTTCGTCCGGGCAAGTTCACGTTCTCGCATGACAGCGAGGACGGTGACGATTATATCTACCTCGCGGAAAAGCTGCGCACGCTGTCCGGCAAAAAGCTGCAGAGCAAGCGCAACCTCGTCAACCGCTTCAAGGCTGCCTATGAGGGCCGCTGGAGCTACGAGGATATGACCAGGGAAAACATCAAGGACGCATTCGCGTTCCACATCCACTGGTGCAACCTGAACGGCTGTGCACGCGAGCGCGATTTTGAGGGCGAGACCTGCGCGATCGTGCAGGCACTCCACAACTTCGACTACCTGAATCTGCGCGGTGGTCTGCTCCGGCTGGATGGCGAGGTTATCGCGTTCACGTTCGGCTGCAAGGCTACGCCGGATATGTTCGTGGTACAGATTGAAAAGGCCGACCACACGATTCAGGGCGCGTACCAGATGATCAACCAGCAGTTCGTACAGCGCAACTGCAATGATGTGGAATACGTCAACCGCGAGGAGGATCTGGGACTCGAGGGTCTGCGCAAGGCGAAGAAGTCCTATTATCCGGCCATGCGCGGCGTGAAATATGTGGCAACACCGAAAGGTTGATTGAAATGATGCGATTTGCCGAAAAAGGAGATTTTCCTGCCGTTCGCGCCCTCTGGGAAAGCTGTTTTCCGGATGAGGGCGGCTTCAATGACTACTTCTTCGCGCACTTCTATAAAGAGAAATATACGCTGCTGTATCTCGAGGGTGAAACGCTCGTGGCGATGGTGCAGATGCTCCCGTACCGGATGACGGTAGGCGGCGTATCCCGCGAGGTGACGTATATCTACGGCGCGTGTACCGACCCGGCGCACCGCCGCAAGGGGTATATGGCGCGGCTGCTCGAGCGCTCGTTCGAGCTGGACAGGGAAGTGGGGCGCATTGCGTCCGTGCTCATTCCGGCAGAAAAGTGGCTGTTTGATTTTTACAAACCGTTCGGCTACGAGCCGTTCTTCCATATTTCCCGCCGGGAGATTACCTGCACGGCAGGGGAGCGCAAAGCGCCTCGGCGGCTGACCTCGGCGGATGTGCCTGCACTGGCGGCGCTGTATGACAAGCTGGTGCCGAAATGCCGCATCGAGCGGGACACGGCGTACTGGAACGCGCAGCTTGCGCTGTTCGACACGCTCGGCGCGGGCGTGTATGGCTGGTTCGAGGACGAAACGCTCACCGGCTATGCGTTCTGCTGGGAGGACAATGTGCAGGAGCTGCTCGGCGCAGATGACGCGCAGATGCAGGGCTTGCTGCAAACGCTCGGCCGCGGCACGCTCACCGTGACGGAAACCGGCAGCGAAATAGCACTCGGTGTATGCAAATGGCATGAGAAAGCGGATGAAACCGCTGGATATATGAATTTAATGCTCAACTGAAAGGTGTGACAAACATGGTATATGTATTACTGGCAGAGGGCTTCGAGGAAGTCGAGGCGTTGACTCCGGTCGATCTTCTGCGCCGCGCAGGCGTGGAGACCAGGCTGGTCGGTGTGACCGGTGAAACCGTGTGCGGTGCACGCGGCATCAATGTCGTAACCGACCTGTCCATGGACGAGGTTGACCTTGCAAAGGCCGATATGCTCGTTCTGCCGGGCGGCATGCCGGGCACGACCAATCTGTACGCGGACAAGCGCGTTACCGATGCGGTTCGCACGATGGCAGATGCAGGCAAGTACGTTGCGGCAATCTGCGCGGCTCCGTCCATCATTCTGGGCGGCATGGGTCTGCTCGAGGACAAGAAAGCCACTTGCTATCCGGGCATGGAGGACGGCATGACGGGCGCGACCCCGGTCAAGGCGAACGCCGTCACCGACGGGAAGATCATCACCGGCTGCGGTGTAGGCGGCGCACTGGATTTCGCGTGCGAGCTGATTACCGCGCTGTGCGGCAAGGCCAAGGCGGACGAGATCGCAGAGTCGGTCGTACATCATGTGTACGGATAAGAAAACGCTGCGGGGGCGCTATCTTGCGGAACGGGCAAGCCTGTCCGCTGAGGAAAAGCAGGCGATTGATCGCGGTATTGCACAGAACATTCTGCAAAGTGAGTGCTATCAGCAGGCAGACTGCATTTTCTGCTATGTTTCGACTGCTGAGGAGATTGATACCCGTACGGTGCTCGAAAACGCGCTTGCGTCCGGCAGGACGGTCTGCGTGCCGCTGTGCGGCAAGGGCGGCAGCATGACCGCGCGGAAAATCACCGCGCTCTCCGAGCTGCAGACCGGTCACTACGGTATCATGGAGCCGTCCGACACGGCGCCCGAGATTGCACCGGAGAACATCGACCTGATTCTTGCGCCTGCGCTCTCGTGCGACAGAAAAGGGTACCGTCTCGGCTACGGCGGCGGCTACTATGATCTGTTCCTCAGCCGGACAAACGCGGTCTGTGCGGCGCTGTGTGCATCGCAGCGCATGAGCGCAGCCCTGCCGCACGAGGCGTTCGACCGCTGCTGTCATTACATTATCACCGAAAGAGAGGTGCTGCGCACCGATGAATCAAGATAAACGCACACTGCTGCCGGGTCTCAGCCTGTTTGTGTGCTTCTGCCTGCTGACAGGCATGGAAAAGCTGATCACGCACTTTAATCTGCCGCCGTCGCTGATGGCGCTCGGTGAGATCGTGTGCTTCGGTCTGGCGCTTGCAATGGCGCTGCCCGGTATGGATCGGGAGCGCTTTAAGCAGCGGCTTTCATTCAAAATGCCGCGTAAGGGCGGCTGGCTGCTCATCCTGTTTATGGGCGCGGCGACCGCATTTGCCGCCCTCAGCCTGAACATGCTGGAATATCGTCTGCTGGCGCATACCGGTCTCCGGCTGACGATTGCATCCCTGCCGATGCCGCTCGGCGGTATGTCGTTTGCATGGCGGCTGCTGATCGGCGTTGTGATAGCAGCTCTGGTCGAGGAGATCTATTTACGCGGTGCACTGTTCAGCGTGTACGGTGAAGAAGTCGGTACCTCGGCGTGCCTGCTGTTCGGCGGCATCGTGTTCGCACTGCTGCACGGCAGTCCGCTTGATCTGGCGGCAGGCTTCTGCGCCGGACTGGCGTTTACCTATCTGACCTATGTGTTTGATACCGTATGGGCGGCGGTACTTTCCCATGCTGCGGCGGCATTTGTCACCGTGGTGATGCAGTGGATAGCAGATACCTATGCACCGTTCGGCATTTGGAACATCCTGCTGCCGCTGACTGTGCTCTTTTTCCTGCTGTTTGTGTTCTTAACGCTGGACACACTGGGAAAAATGCTGGCGCGCGGTTCCATTCCGCACTTTGAGGTCAGCGCCGGCTGGTACGACCTGTGGCTGCTGGTGAAAGAGCCCGGATTTATTGTGTTCGCGCTGGCATTTGCCGGTAAAATCATTTTGAATTACTGGATCGGCTGAGGCTGATCCGCAGAGAGGTGAATTATGGATAATCATTTTAACAACGATGAAACGCGGCGCGTACCGCTGCCGGGTTCGGAATCGCCGGTGCCTGAGCAGTTCACGCCGGAGCATTTCGATGACGATCGGGAGCCGGAGCAGCCGCAGAAGCAGCCCAAACGCCGCCGCAGCCGCCGCCAGATGAACGCAGGCTGTGCAGGCTCGATGGTGTACATGATCGCAGTAGTCGGCGTTTCGCTGGTGCTGTCGATTGCAGCGCTGTTCATGGCAAACGACATTTTTGCCTTTGTCAAGGCGGATGCGGTCAAGGAGATCACGGTTTCTGAGAACACCTCGGTATCCTCGCTCGCCAAGGAGCTGGACGACCAGGGCGTTATCAATTATCATTCGGTGTTTAAGCTGTATCTGACGCTCAAGCACCAGACCGATACCTCGGTTCTGGCAGGCGCCTATCAGCTGAACCCGTCGATGGACTACGGTCAGATTGTAGATGCGCTGGCCAACACCGCAAGCACGGAGACCGTGCAGATTACCATTCCGGAGGGTTATTCCATCTCGCAGATCCGTCAGGTGCTGCTGGACAACCATATCTGCACCGAGGATGCGCTGGATGAGGTGCTGAATGACTATTCCTTCAAGCACGATTTCCTTGAGGATGAAAAACCGGCCGCGGAAGGCTGGCTGGAAGGCTATCTGTTCCCGGATACCTATGAGGTATACAAGGGCAACGCTGCGGTTGTCGATACCATCAACAAGATGCTCAACAACTTCGGCAACAAGTATGACGCGGACATCAAGTCCGGCGCGGAGAATCTCGGCCGCTCGATGCACGATATTGTCACGATCGCCTCTCTCGTTGAGCGTGAGGCACAGCGCGACGATGAGCGCGCACGCATTGCGGGCGTTATCTACAACCGTCTGAACAATTCCTCCGAGTTCCCGTATCTGCAGGTGGACGCATCCGTTCTGTATGGTCTGGGACGCACCGGCGGCAAGCTGAGTGACGAGGATCTCAAATCGGATTCCGAGTACAACCTTTATAACCACAAGGGTCTGCCGCCCGGACCGATCTGCAACCCGGGTTATGCTTCGCTGTACGCAGCAAGCCATCCGGAGGACAACAATTACTACTATTACGTTGCTATGCCGGACGGCTCGCACCTGTTTGCAAGCAGCTATGAGGAGCACGAGCGCAACATCGAGGCTTCCAATCAGGCACAGGCGCAGGCTGCAAGCGCTTCGGCAAACACGACAACAACGGAGGCAACCGGTGAATAACACACCTGAATTACTGTCGCCCGCAGGCGATCTGGACAAAATGCGGTTTGGCATTGCCTACGGCGCGGATGCGGTCTATATGGCCGGAACGCGCTTCGGTATGCGTGCCGCTGCAACCAACTTTGACGATAACGCGCTGCGCGAGGGCATTGCCTACGCGCACGCGCACGGCGTCAAGTGCTACATTACAGTCAATATTATGCCGTCCAACCGCGACCTTCCGGCGCTTCCGGCCTATCTGGAGCTGCTGCAGGACGCAGGTGCGGACGCACTCATCATCGCGGATGTAGGCGTGCTGCGCATGGCGCGCAGATACGCGCCCAAGGTTCCGGTGCACATCTCGACCCAGACCAGCATCCTTAACCACGAGGCGGCAAACTACTGGGCGGATGAAGGCGCCGAGCGTATCGTGCTCGCGCGTGAGCTTTCCCTTGAGGAGATCGCCGAAATCCGTGCCAAAACCCCGAAGGAACTCGAGATTGAGGCCTTTGTTCATGGTGCCATGTGCATTTCGTACTCCGGCCGCTGCCTGATCTCGCAGTACATGACCGGCCGCGACGCCAACCATGGTGCCTGTGCACAGCCGTGCCGCTGGAATTATTCTCTGATGGAGGAGAAGCGTCCGGGGCAGTTCTTCCCGGTCGAGGAGGACGGACGCGGCACCTACCTGTATAACTCCAAGGATATGTGCATGATCGAGCACGTTCCGGAGCTGATCGAGGCCGGTATTACCTCGTTCAAGATTGAGGGCCGCAACAAAACTGCGTACTATGCAGCCTGTGTCACCGGTGCATACCGTGCCGCGATCGACACCTATAAAAGGACCCGGAAAACTTCGTTTTGCCGCAGTTCTGCCGCGATGAGGTCAATAAGGTCAGCCACCGCGAGTATTACACCGGCTTCTACTTCGGCAATCAGGAAAACGGACAGCATTACGGCGACAGCCAGTATATCCGCGAGTACGAGGTTGTCGGCATGCCGGTCGAGTGTGACGACAGCGGCAAAGCCGTGTTCGCACTCAAGAACCGCTTTTTCGATGGGGAAGAGCTGGAGCTGATCCAGCCGGGCCAGGCGCCGTATGTGTTCCGCGCGGAGAACGTCACTGATGACGAGGGCACGAAGCGCGAGCTGTTCAACGTGCCGCAGATGCGCGTACACTTTGCGTTCCCGTTCAAGGTCAGTGAGTGGGCCATTTTGCGGAAGGTCAAGGAACGGCCAGAATAGTTTTAATAGAGTGAGGAGTGGAGATTGGAGAGTGAAGAGATTCTCTGAGGCTTCACTTGCCGTAGGGGCGGACCAGCGTGTCCGCCCTTTCTTTTTGTGAGTGCGAGGAGAAAACAGGTACACGCAAACAACAAACGCTCTCCACTCTCCACTCTCTTAAAAGCTCTCCACTCTTCACTCCTCACTCTTCACTCTTTTTGAACGGTTGCAACCTTTCCTAAAGTGTGGTATCATTACAATTAAGTATGGAAACCTTTCGGGGTGAATTGAACCGAAAAATTCTAAGCAAGGGAAGTATATACATGAGCGATAACCAGAAAAAAACGATTTTCTCCGGCGTGCAGCCGTCCGGCAAGCTGACGCTGGGTAACTATTTGGGTGCTATCCGCAATTTCCCGATCCTGCAGGAGCAGTACAACTGCATTTACTGCGTGGTCGATCAGCACGCCATCACGGTCCGGCAGGAGCCTGCGGCGCTCCGCCGTGCAACGCTTGAGCTGATCGCGCAGTACATTGCCTGCGGTCTGGACCCGGAAAAGAGCATTCTGTTCATCCAGAGCCATGTGCCCGCGCATGCGGAGCTGGCGTGGGTGCTCAACTGCTTCACCATGTTCGGCGAGGCTTCCCGCATGACCCAGTTCAAGGACAAATCCGCCAAGCACGCGGACAACATCAATGTCGGTCTGTTCACCTATCCGGTTCTGATGGCGGCTGACATTCTGCTGTACCAGACCGACCTCGTTCCGGTTGGCGTGGATCAGAGCCAGCACATCGAGATCTGCCGCGACATTGCAAACCGCTTCAACAATCTGCATCCAAATACCTTTACCATTCCGGAGGGCTACTACCCGAAGGTTGGCGAGGGTGCCAAGATTACCAGCCTGGTTGACCCGAACAGCAAAATGAGCAAGTCCGACCCGAACCCGAACGGCTATATCCTGCTGATGGACAAGCCGGAGGATATTATGCGCAAGTTCAAGCGTGCGGTTACCGACTCGGATTCCCGCATCATCTTTGACCCGCAGAACAAGCCGGGTGTTTCCAACCTGCTGCAGATTTACGCTCTGGCGACCGGCAAGACCATCGAACAGGCGGCAGCCGAGTTTGACGGCAAGGGCTACGGTGAGTTCAAGCCCGCAGTCGGCGAGGTCGTTGTCGAGCTGCTGCGTCCGATTCGTGAAAAGACCACCGATCTGTTGAACAACAAGGATTATCTGGAGCAGGTCTACAAGGAGGGCGCACAGAAGGCCTCCTATCTGGCGCGCAAAACGCTGGATAAGGTTTATCGAAAGGTAGGCTTTGTCGCACGCTGAGCCAAAAGGGAGTAAACCATGTCTGAATATATTGTTATCGGCACGATCATTGCAGCGTTTGCCGTAGCTGCCGTGCTGAGCTATTTTTTCACACCGCCGGTCAAGAACTTTGCACACAAGGTCGGCGCGATCGACGTGCCGAAGGATGCACGCCGCATGCACAAAAAGCCGATCCCGCGGCTGGGCGGTCTGGCCATTTACGGCGGCTTCCTGTGTTCGATTCTGATTTTCGGGCAGCTTGATGAGACCATGCTGTGCGTCCTGCTCGGAGCGGCCATCATTGTCGCACTCGGCATTTTCGATGATGTGCTGGCGCTCGGCGCCAAGCTCAAATTCGTGGTGCAGATTGTGGCGGCAGCCATTCCGGTCTGCATCGGCGATCTGCAGATTGGTCTGTTCACCAATCTGAATCCGCTGTCGGATACGCCATTTGTCCATCTCGGCATTCTGGCAGTGCCGGTCACGATTATCTGGATTGTCGGCATCACGAATGCGGTAAACCTGATTGACGGTCTGGACGGACTTGCGGTCGGTGTTTCGTCCATCGCGGCGATTACCATGCTTGCCGTCGCACTGCTGACCGGCAACATGCCGATTGCCATCACGATGGCGGCGCTCGCCGGCGCGTGCATCGGCTTTATGCCGTACAACCTCAATCCGGCCAAGATCTTCATGGGCGACACCGGTTCGACCTTCCTCGGCTACATGCTGGCGACCGTGTCCATCATGGGTCTGTTCAAATTCTACGCAGTCATCTCGTTTGCGGTGCCGTTCCTGATTCTCGGCCTGCCGATTTTTGATACAGCCAACGCCATCATCCGCCGTGTGGCGGCAGGCAGAAGTCCGATGAGCCCGGACCGTGGCCATGTGCATCACAAGCTGATCGACATGGGCTTCAACCAGAAGCAGGCGGTTGCTATCCTGTACGCTATCAGCGCAACACTCGGCCTGACCGCCGTGGTGCTCACCTCGTCCGGCGAGGTTAAGGCGATCGTGCTGCTGCTGGCGGTTCTGGCGGCCATTCTGGTAGGTGCATGCATCATTTACGGTGCGGAACACTGGAGCAAACACGCTCCCGAAAATAAGGAGGATAAAGACGATGAATAAGATCAAGGTAATGACGGTTTTCTGCACCCGCCCGGAGGCCATTAAGATGGCGCCGCTGGTGCACGCGCTCGAGCAGAATGAAAACACCGAATCCATTGTGTGTGTTACCGCGCAGCACCGCGAGATGCTCGATCAGGTGCTCGATATTTTCGATATTAAGCCGGATTATGACCTGAACATCATGCAGCCGCGTCAGACGCTGGCGACCATCACCGAGAAGAGCCTGCACGGTCTGGATGAGGTGCTCGAAAAGGCACAGCCGGACATCGTGCTCGTCCACGGTGATACCTCGACCACCTTTGCCGGTGCGCTTGCGGCGTTCTATCACAAGGTGCCGGTCGGCCATGTAGAGGCAGGTCTGCGTACCTACGATAAGTACAGCCCGTTCCCGGAGGAAATGAACCGCAAGCTGACCGGTCAGATTGCAACGCTGCACTTTGCGCCGACTCCGCGCAACCGCGATAATCTTGCAAAGGAAGGTATCACAGACGGCGTGTTTGTCATGGGCAACACGGTTGTTGACGCAATCCACATGACCGTAAAGCCGGATTTCGAGTTCCGCGATGAGCAGCTCAAAACGCTGGACTTCGAGAACAACCGCGTTGTCCTTGTTACCGCGCACCGCCGCGAGAACTACGGCGAGCCGATGGAGAACATCTGCCGCGCCATTGCCGAGCTGAGCGAAGCATATCCGGATGTACACTTCGTTTATCCGGTGCACCTCAGCCCGTATGTCCGCGAGACTGCGGAGAAATTCCTCGGCGGCAATAACCGCATTCACCTCATCCATCCGCTGGCCGTGGACGAGATGCACAACCTGATGGCACGCTGCTATCTCATCATGACCGACTCCGGCGGACTGCAGGAGGAGGCGCCCAGCCTCGGCAAGCCGGTTCTGGTGCTGCGCCGCGAGACCGAACGTCCGGAGGCCATCGAGGCCGGTACGGTCAAGCTGGCAGGCGTGGAGCAGGCCAATATCGTTAAGCTCGCGCGTGAGCTGTTTGACGATGAGGACGCTTACGCAAAAATGGCGCACGCTGTCAATCCGTACGGCGACGGAAAGACCTCGCAGCGTATCGTGCAGGCGATCGAGCAGTATTTTGGTCTGCGCGAGGACGGTCCGGCTCCGTTTAACCCGTGAAACCCGTAAAAAAAGAGAAGCATACGCCGAAACACTATCTGCCGGACACTACGCCGAAGATTGCGGCTGCGGGCGCTACCGTGCTCGTGCTGCTGGTGGTGCTCAGCTTTGTGCTGTCCTCCGGCTGGATGCACGGCAGCAGCACCGGCATTATCCTGCCCGGCAGTGAGGGTGATTCGCCAACGGTTGGCACAGGCAGTGCGCTGCTCACCGGGCAGAGCGTGGATGATATTACCATTGATGTCAATAACGCCAAGACCGTCATTGCGACGCTCACACGTCCGGCGGCATACAGCAGCAGGATCGAGAACACGATCTACTATGATGGCGGCTCGGCGGCTCTGTACTGCCATCGCTATGTGCGGGATAATGTGATGCGCACGGATACACTCGGCAGTGACAATCAGGTGCAGTCTACGCTGATTCGCGTTCCGGACAGCAAGGTGTACGCGTGGAATGCAGGGGACAGCACTGCTTATCAGGGCAAAGCCGGCGATTTTACCGATGACGCAGCTGCTATGCTGCCGACATACGAGGATGTTCTGGCTGACGAAGTACAGCTGACTGCTGCCGGCCGGCAGGATATTAACGGTGAACCGTGTATTGCCGTTACGTTTGAGCAGGACGGCTACCGCTGCGTATATGCCGTTTCAACGGTCAGCGGTCTGCTGGCGCAGGCGTCGTTCTATGACGGCGATACGCTGACGCGCAAAGTCACCGTCAGCGAGCTCAGCACGGAAACGCCGGACAGTGAATTGTTTACGCTGCCGGACGGCGAAAGCGTTATATAGAAAAAGTGGAGAGTGGAGATTGCAGAGTGGAGAGACAGCGAAACCGTTTCGTTATCTTCACTCTTAACTCTCCACTCTTCACTCTGATAGAAGGAGATTACACATAAATGTCTGAATATATTAAGATTTCACCGGAGATTCGTGCGCTCGGCCGTGAGGCTGAACGCGAGATCCGTCCGTATTTCGAGCGTCTCGAGGAGATCTGTGACCGCAACACCGAGAAGGTGCTGGCGGCATTTGCGAAGAACAGTGTATCCGACAATCTGTTTGCCGGTACGACCGGTTACGGCTACGATGACTACGGCCGTGACACGCTCGACAAGATCTACGCCGATATTTTTGGGACCGAGGCCGCGCTGGTGCGCATCGGCTTTGTCAACGGCACGCACACGCGCTTTCCTGCGCGATGTTTTCCGCAGTCAAGACCGGCGACACCGTGCTGTCCGTCACCGGATCGGCGTATGACACGCTGCAGAACACCATCACCGGCGATTACTGCGGCAGCATGAAGAGCTACGGCATCGGCTACCGGCAGGTTGACCTCAAGAACGGCGAACCTGACCTGCCTGCCATCAAGGCAGCGGCGGCAGATGAGAATATCAAGCTGGTATTCATCCAGCGCAGCCGCGGCTACGGCGTCCGCAAGACACTCTCCGTTGAGGAAATCGGCGAAATCTGCAAGGCCGTGCGTGAGGTCAATACGACTGCGGCCATCATGGTCGATAACTGCTACGGCGAATTCACCGAGGAGCTCGAGCCGACGCAGGTCGGTGCGGACATCATTGCAGGCTCGCTCATCAAGAATCCGGGCGGCGGTCTGGCCCCGACCGGCGGCTATATTGCAGGACGTGCCGATCTGGTTGAGAACGCCTCCTATAAGCTGACCGCACCCGGCATCGGCGGCGAATGCGGCTGTACGATGGGTCAGAACCGCCTGCTGTATCAGGGCCTGTTCATGGCGCCGCACGTTACCATGCAGGCCGTCAAGACCGCGATGTTCTGCGCAAAGGTCATGGAAAAGCTCGGTTATGAGGTAAGCCCGAAGGCAGAGGAGCCGCGTTACGACATCATCCAGACCATCGCGTTCGGTGCGCCTGACCCGCTGCGCCGCTTCTGCGAGGGCATTCAGGCCGGTGCACCTGTCGATTCCTATGTAACGCCGGAGCCGTGGGCAATGCCGGGTTACGACGATCAGGTTATCATGGCTGCAGGCGCGTTCGTGCAAGGCGCGTCCATTGAGCTTTCCGCCGATGCACCGATGCGTGAGCCGTATGTCTGCTATATGCAGGGCGGCCTGACATATGAATCCGGCAAGCTGGGCATTTTGCTTGCCGCAGATAAAATTACCAAGGCAAAGGCACAGTAATGGTGAATGAAAAATAGAGGATGATGGTATCCTGCATTTTTCAATTCTTCATTTTTCGTGCGAAATCGGTTGACAAAGTGCGGATATGAGCGTTATAATAAGTCTGTATTTATTAAGTTATAGGCAATGACGGAAATCCTGTTTTCCGCAAAGCATTTGGCAGAGAGCGTGCGCCACGGCTGCAAGCACACGCAATGCGGAGAAAACAGTACCGATTCCCGAGCCGCACAGCGGAAAACCGCAGTATGCTGTGCCGTGTCGTTCGCGTTAAGAACTCCGAGCGGCAGTCCTGCAAGGGCTGCAAGCAGGGTGGAACCGTGGGCAAGCGCTCACCCCTGAGAGATACAGGGGTGAGCGCTTTTTTGTTACTCTGCAGTAATGGAAAATTGAAAATAGAGAGTTGAGAATTGTGGTTACGCGCAAAGCGCGTCATAAAATTCCGTCCCGTGGACGGATACCTTCATTTTCCATTCTCCATTATCAATTACTCCACTCGTTATGATTTTACAAGAAAGGTCTGAATAAAAGTGTCCGAAGAAAACAAGTACACGTTTGAGAACAAGGAATACCGCGACACCTACCGTCACACGGTATCGCACATTCTCGCGCAGGCAGTAAAACGCCTGTATCCGGAGGTCAAGCTGGCCATCGGCCCGTCCATCGACAACGGCTTCTACTACGATTTTGATGCGCCGTTCTCCTTCACGCAGGAGCACCTCGATGCTCTCGAGGCAGAGATGCGCAAGATCTGCAAGGAGAAGGAGAAGCTCGAGCGCTTCGAGCTGCCGCGCGCAGAGGCCATCAAGTTCATGGAAGAGCGCGAGGAGCCGTACAAGGTAGAGCTGATTAACGATCTGCCGGAAGACGCTACCATTTCCTTCTACAAGCAGGGCGAGTTCACCGACCTGTGCGCAGGCCCGCATCTGGATTCTACCGGCCGCGTAAAGGGCAACGGCATCAAGCTGATGAACGTTACCGGCGCTTACTGGCGCGGCGATTCCTCCAAGAAGATGCTGCAGCGTATTTACGGCACCGCATTCCCGAAGAAGGACGAACTCGACCAGTACCTCAACATGCTGGAAGAGGCGAAGAAGCGCGATCACCGCAAGCTGGGCAAGGAGCTCGGCCTGTTCATGCTGACCGAGGAAGGCCCGGGCTTCCCGTTCTTCCTGCCGAACGGCATGACCCTCAAGAACACCCTCATCGACTACTGGCGCGAGGTACACAAGCGCTACGGCTACGTTGAGGTCTCCACCCCGATGATCCTCAACCGTAAGCTGTGGGAGCGCTCCGGTCACTGGGATCACTACAAGCAGAACATGTACACCACCGTCATCGATGACGAGGATTACGCAATCAAGCCGATGAACTGCCCGGGCGGTATGCTGGTCTACAAGGCTCAGCCGCACTCCTACAAGGAGCTGCCGCTGCGTGTCGGCGAGCTGGGTCTGGTACACCGTCATGAGCTGTCCGGCGCACTGCACGGTCTGTTCCGCGTGCGCTGCTTCACCCAGGATGATGCCCACATCTTCATGACCTGGGATCAGATGAAGGACGAGATCAAGAACGTCGTTCGTCTGTTCGATGAGGTTTACTCCACCTTCGGTCTGACCTATCAGATCGAGCTGTCTACCATGCCGGAGGACCACATGGGCGAACTGAAGGACTGGCAGTTTGCGGAGAAGACCCTCGCAGAAGCGATCACCGAGATTGGCAAGGACTACGTTGTCAACGAGGGCGACGGCGCCTTCTACGGCCCCAAGCTGGACTTCCACCTGGCCGACTCCCTGGGCCGCACCTGGCAGTGCGGCACCATCCAGCTGGATATGCAGCTGCCGGAGCGTTTCGAGCTTGAGTACACCGGCGCAGACGGCGAGAAGCACCGTCCGGTTATGATCCACCGCGTTGTCCTTGGCTCCATTGAGCGCTTCATCGGCGTTATCACCGAGCATTTTGCGGGCGCATTCCCGACATGGCTCGCACCGGAGCAGGTTCGCATCATGCCGATGACCGATCGCAACATCCCGTGCGCCAAGGAAGTCATGCAGCAGCTGACTGATAAGGGCTTCCGCGTAACCATGGACGAACGCAACGAAAAGATCGGCTATAAGATCCGCGAAGCACAGGTTCACAAGGTTCCGTATATGATCGTCATTGGCGACAAGGACGAGGAAAAGGGTGTTATCTCGGTTCGTACCCGCAAGACCGGCGAGACCACCGCTATGGAGACCGGCGAGTTTATCGAGAAGCTCGCGTATGAGGTTGAGAATAAGCTGAAGTAAGCAGCAAAACGGAGAGCGGAAGCGATATTCCGTTCTCCGTCACAATAGAATAAAAGGTTCATAGAGTTTTGTCATGTATGCAGGGAGGGTGCGGCATGAAAAAATTTGTTTCCGCGTGTCTGATGGCAGGTCTGCTGACTTGTGCCGCCGGTGCGGCACAGGTCGGTACGATCGACAACAACTATCCCGGCGATACCGAAGCGCAGGCGCAGATGCTTTATGATCTCGGACTGTTCAAAGGCACCGACAAGGGCTTTGCGCTGGAGAAATTCATGACCCGCGCAGAGGCCTCGGTGATGCTGACCCGTCTGCTTGGCGCAGAAAAGACCGCGCTGGCAGGAAACTGGAAGCATCCGTTTACCGATGTGCCGCAGTGGGCGGACAAATACGTCGGCTGGCTGTATCAGAATGGTTTGACCAAGGGTGTTTCCGCGACACTGTACGGCTCGCAGCGCAATGTCACCTGCGGCCAGTATTGCATTTTTCTGACCCGGGCACATTTGGATGCGGACAGCTATCAGGGTACGGCTTTTGTCGATAACGATGAGGTACGGCAGACGGACGAGGAGGGCTTTATCCGCGGAGATGCGGTTTCGCTCTCGGCGCGGCTGCTCAGTACGAACTACGCGAAAAATGGCGATGAAAGCGACCGCAGTGTGGCGGAAAAGCTGATCGACGACGGCGTTTTCACGGTGGAACAGTTCAAAAATGCGGCATGGGACGTTCTGCCGCGTGATTACAGCAATGATTACCAGTACGATGGCAAATGGAACCTGATTGCTTCGCCGTTCGTCTGCCAGATCGCAGATGTGACAGTGGCGCAGTGTCCGATTGACGGAGTGCAGCCTGTCAGCGGTACAGACCGTTATGCGCAGAGCGATATGGAGCAGTCGGATTTTATCCTGTACCGCATGGACAGCAAGACGATGAAACTGACGCAAGTGCTCTCGCTGCCGCAGGAAAGTTCTGTGGAATATCTCGGCCGTGCCGGAGAAACCGATTATCTGCTGGTGTACGACCGGAAAACGGAAACGTATTCGCTGTGCTCAGTGCACGGCGATACGGTCAAAACCGAACTGACCCTGACCGAAGCACAGCAGCAGGCAGCACGCACTGTTTATCAGAGCGTACGCGGCTGCATCATCTGCACGGACGAGACGACCGGTTATAAGCTCACGGAAACAGGCGTGGAGCCGTTGGGCATGGCAGCGGGTATCTGCCGGCTGACCGAGGACGGCATGATTATTACGCAGAACTGTACGGCGGACGAAACTGTGCTGACGGCGTATGACTGGAACGGTCAAAAGACAGACAGCTATACCATCTCGAATGCGTATCAGTCGGATGATGCTGAGGTGCGCAAGCATTGTGCGCCGCAGATAATTGGCAGTGACGGTGCGCTGCTCTGGGGCACAGCCGGGCTGTACCGCGAAGAGAACGGCCGTCTGGTGCAGGTGACAGACGCTCCGGTCATCAGCGTAAAGCAGGATGCGGATAGGGCCTATTATGCTGTTTCCTGCGATAAGTCTGAGCGGACGGAATACTATTCGGATGGTATCGGATACATGGCGGGTGATATGCTCGTGCGTATCGCGCCGGACGGAACGCAGACCACGCTTACAACACTCGATGGCATTCTGATCGACGAGGTAAAGACGGTCAAAAGCGGTGCTGTTCGCTTCGCAATCGCTATTCCGACAGAGGGCCATAGAAGCGGACACTATACCTGCCTGTTGAAAGACGGAAGGATTACCGTCCGGTCTGCAACTGATGATGTATTCTACATCTGGGGCAACGATGCGCTGGAAAACGAACAGAACAAAATAGATAAGATTATTGCGAACCAGAAAGGTGAAGAATAATGGCAGAAAAGAAAAAGCTGGTCAGTGAGATCACGTCTATGGACGTGGACTTCGCGCAGTGGTACACAGATATTGTTAAAAAGGCTGAAATGGCCGATTATTCGTCCGTAAAGGGCTGTATCATCATGCGCCCGTACGCACAGGCGCTGTGGGAGAACATCCAGCACACGCTGGACGGCATGTTCAAGGAGACCGGTCACGAGAATGTAGCAATGCCGATCTTCATTCCGGAAAGCCTGCTGCAGAAGGAAGCCGACCACGTTGAGGGCTTCGCGCCGGAGTGTGCATGGGTAACGCACGGCGGCAACGACAAGCTGGAGGAGCGTCTGTGCGTTCGTCCGACTTCGGAGACGCTGTTCTGCGAGCATTACGCAAAGATCGTTCGCTCCTGGCGCGATCTGCCGAAGCTGTACAACCAGTGGTGCTCGGTTGTCCGTTGGGAAAAGACCACCCGTCCGTTCCTGCGCAGCCGTGAGTTCTGGTGGCAGGAGGGTCACACCGTTCATGCTACCGCCGAGGAGGCTATGGAAGAGACTCTGCGCATGCTGAACATCTACGCGAAGTTCTTCGAGGAATGGCTGGCCATTCCGGTCGTTAAGGGCGAAAAGACCGAGAAGGAGCGCTTCGCCGGTGCAGAGAACACCTACACCATCGAGGCTATGATGCACGACTGTAAGGCTCTGCAGTCCGGTACATCGCACTACTTCGGTGACGGCTTTGCACGCGCATTCGGCATGCAGTACACCGATAAGAACAACACCCTGCAGTATATGTATCAGACCTCCTGGGGCGTTTCCACCCGTATCATCGGCGCAATCATCATGACGCACGGTGATAACGAGGGCCTGGTTCTGCCGCCGCGCATCGCTCCGACCCAGCTGGTTGTTATTCCGGTTGCGGCTCACAAGGAAGGCGTTAAGGAGAAGGCAACCGAGCTGTACGAGCAGGTCAAGGCAGCGGGCATCCGTGCCAAGATCGACCTGAGCGACAATACCCCGGGCTGGAAGTTCGCCGAGTACGAGATGAAGGGCATTCCGCTTCGTCTGGAGGTTGGTCCGCGCGATATCGCTGAGGGTCAGTGCGTACTGGTTCGTCGCGACACCCGCGAAAAGACCGTTGTTAAGTTCGAGGATCTCGAAAAGACCATTCCGGCACTGCTGGAGGATATCCAGAAGTCGCTGTATGAGAAGGCGCTCGCAAACCGCGAGGCGCATACCTATACCGCAAAGTCTCTTGACGAGATGAAGTCCATCCTTGCTGAGCACACCGGCTTTATCAAGTCCATGTGGTGCGGCGACCTCGCCTGCGAGGAGAAGGTCAAGGAAGAGACCGGTATGCCGAGCCGCTGCATGCCGTTCGAGCAGGAGCACATCGCAGATACCTGTCCGGTCTGCGGCAAGCCTGCAAACAAGATGGTTGTCTGGGGCATCGCGTACTAAGCGAAGTCTCAGAACCAAAAAACTGCACAAGCAAAAAGTCCCTCATCAGTCGATGAGGGACTTTTTTGCGCCAATAGAGAAACTTTTTCAGCAGATTGAACGGTCTGTGCGACAGTGATCAGATACCGGTTGCAAAGATGCCGATCAGGAAGCCGCCGTCTGTATTCTTAACGAGAATGAAGAATGAAGCAGTGGCATCCTTCAGGTCATAGATCGAATTTGCCGACGGCTTCATTTTAAACGGACAGTCGAAAAACATCGGCTTGCCGTCATACAGAACGGCGAATTGACAGTCGGCTGGGAGCAAATACTCCCAGCCAACTGCGTGTAAACGGGTAGATAGATTATCTGCAGGAATTATTGCCGCTGCAGGAATTGTTATTGCCGCAGCCGCAGCCGCTGCGATTGTCATTTACGCCGGCACTGCCGGTGAACAGACAGCCTGCCTTGTCGCTCTGCGGCGGGAAAAAGGCGTCGATGGGGAAGTCGAAGCTCGAGAAGATCTCGCACGGGTCCTGCTCACCGCCGACACCGCTGTTCGAGCAGTCGCGCCGCGGCAGACATACGTCGTAAGCGGGCATGAGCAGCTGAATGTCGCGCTCGAGCCGGATGATCGAGAACTGACCGAGGGTTACGAACAGCTGATAGCCATCGTTGCTGAGCACGAGATCGTCACCGCCGAAGCACGAGCAGATTGAACGGGGTACTTCATGCAGCGCGCAGCAGCAGCAGTTGCAGCTGGTTTCCGGCGCAACCACACGCGCGTCCAGCATGATCGGATCAACGACCTCTACGACCGCAGTCGGCTTGTTGCTGTCAGGCCGCAGCTGCACATCGCGGCCGTCCTCGATATACTGCGAGGAAAAGATGCGCGCGCCGCCTTCGCCGCCGAACAGTACAACACGTTTGTCAAATACCGCCAGTCCGTCCACGATACGCGGACGACCGATTACGCAGCTGATTTCACATTCAATGCGATAGAAAAAGCGGATATCAACGCTGTAGAAACCTCGATTAAACTGAATCCGCTCAACATCAATAGAAACACAGAGCAGTTCCGCTTCACGCGGCTTCACAGATGCAATGCCACCGGCATTGATCAGCTCCTGCGCATCGCGGGTGAGATACACGCGAATGTCACGCAGGCACTCCTTGCTGCGGCAGGAGTCGTAAACCTTTTTGGTGTGGACGCAGACCGCTTCGCGGAAGCCGCCTGCACTGTTGCCGTTATTGCCGCCGATCGGACCCGGGCAGCAAACTTTTTCAGCCATGTATATTACCTCCAAACAAAAATTGAAGCAACTTCAGTATCAATCTATTCGGAGATTTTCCGGGGTGTTACATTAAGAAGTCCCTCTGTACCTTCAATACAGGGGGACTTCCGTCAAAGAGGGATGGGACTGCTTTATACGTCCATCCAGACGCCTCCGGCCGTATGGCTGCGCACACAGGCCTCGACAAAGCGAACGCCGAGCACGCCGTCCTCCACAGTCGGAAAGGTGTCGGTCGTGTTCTCACGACCTGCCTTGCGATCGGAGAGCACATTACAGAACGAACGGTAAATATTCGAGAACGCCTCGATAAAGCCTTCATTATGGCCTGCACCGACGCGGGAAAGCCGCGTGCTGGCATCGAGCAGATAGTCTGCACCGGCGGACAGCCGCTGACTCGGCTGGCTGCGCGGCGTGTAGATCAGGTGATCGCAGTCGGTCGCAGTCCATTCGAGCGAGCCTTCGGTGCCGATGACGTAGATACCGCTGTCACACTCGTGTCCAATCGCAATCTGGGATGCCCAGAGCGTACCGGTTACGCCGCCCCCGAAATCCATCAGCACGTTTACATTGGTATCGAGCGGCAGATCACGCGGATAGGTATCCATCATCGCCAGCACGCGCTTGACGTGCAGACCGGTAAACTGCGTTACCATCTGCTCTGCATGTGTGCCGAGATCGTTTGCACACAGCGAGGAACCGACCTTTTTCGGCTGAAAACGCCATGCCGAGGTGTCCACCTTGCCGTCAACCGCACCGGAAATGACCCAGTCCTCCGGATGCTGCACGCGGACGTGCAGAATATCGCCGATTACACCTGCGCGAATCATCTCACGCGCCTGACGGATGAGCGCATAGCCGGTGTACGAATACGTTATGCCGAACAGCAGACCGCGCTCCTCTGCAATGCGGGCAAGTTCCTCGGCTTCCTCAGTGCGGAGCGCAAGCGGCTTGTCGCATATAACGTGGATGTCATGCTCAAGAAAGCACTTTGCAATCTCGTAATGCGTATCGTTTGCCGTCATGATGGAGACAAAATCAATACCGTCCTCGCGCGTGGACTCCTTGTCTGCCATTTCGCGGAAATCCGCATACACGCGGCTGGTGTCAGGCAGGTGATACGCCTCAGCGGTCGCGCGGTTCTTATCCATGCTGCGGGAGAAGCAGCCGCAGACCAGCTCGGCGGAATCGTCCAGCATAGCGCCCCAGCGGTGGAATTTGCCGATGTATGAACCAAGCCCGCCGCCGATCATACCAAATTTCAGCATAAATAATTACTCCTTACATTTTACATATCAAAGTTTACGGCCTCTACCTTTCCCGAGGTCTGTGATGCGATCATTGCATCCGCGATGCAGCAGGCTGCAAAGCCGTCCTTGCTGCCCGACCTGCGGTCGGCTCAATGCCGCGCAGATGGTTGATCCAGTGCTGCAGCTCGTTATCATAAGCCTCCGGGAAACGTTCTGCCCAGTTGTCTATAATCTCATTGCCGACCTTGAGACGCGAACGGACGATTGGTTCTGCGGGCAGCGGCAGACGGATTGTGCCCTTTTCACATACAATTTCCATGCCGATCTCGTAGCCGTAATAGCTGTTGACCGAGCATTCCACGTCAATCAGGATGTTGCTCTCGGTCCACATGAGCGCCAGCTGTGGGTCATTCAGACCGTCAGCAGCGAACGCGGTGTTGCGTGCCGCCAGCATTTGACCGCGGACAAGCTCCTCGCCGAACAGCCAACGAAACTGGTCGATCTCGTGGATGAGCACATTAGTTACCTGCATGGCGTTGGTAAATCCGGCTGCGATGCGCGGCGTGCGGCTGATGCAGTGCGCCATCAGCGGCTTGCCCAGCTCACCGGAATCCAGAATGGCCTTGATCTTACGGTAATCCGGGTCATAGCGGCGCATAAAGCCGACCTGCACCAGATTCCTGCCGGCAGCCTGCTCAATGCGGACAATCTCGGCGCAGTCCGCCTTGGTGGTTGCCAACGGCTTTTCGCAGAATACCGGCTTGCCGGCTGCGATGGCCTTGTTAGTCATCTCGGCATGAACGCCGTCCCACGCAGTGATGACGATAGCGTCAACCTTGTCGGATGCGATGAGCGCGTCCACGCTCTCCATACTCTCCGCACCGTATGCAGCAGCGAGCGCATCCGTCTTTTCCTTATTGATATCGTACAGCGCGGTGACAGCAACGCCGTCGATCCGCTTGGTCAGTCGCTTGAGGTGCTCCTGACCGATAAAGCCGCCCGCACCGATGATACCTGCCGAAATCGTTTTCTTCTCCATGATCCGTGCCTCCTTTTTGTTCTTCGTGGCGCTCTTTATGCCTCTATTATAGAACAAAATTACACAGAGTCACGTCAGGAAATTAACCTATTCTGTGCAGAAATTAACATCAGAAGTTCATGGAGCGGAATTTACTCGGCGTCATTTTCTCGCGGCTGCGGAATACGCGGGAAAAGTGGCTTGCGCTGTTGAAGCCGCTCTGCTCGGCGATCTGCTCGATGGAGAGCGCCGAACCGGTCAGCAGCACCTTTGCGTGACGCAGACGCTGCTCCTGCAGATAATCATGCGGACGGAAGCCGATGTACCTGGCAAAACAGCGAATGAGATGCGTGACACTTACATGGCACAAATCGGCAAGTGTTTCGAGCGTGACCTCTTCCCGGAAGTGCTCAGCGATATACTCGACCGCCGGACGAATCACCTCGGGAATATCCGGCTTGGCGTCCGGCACGGCAAGACAGCACAGCACGGATTGATGCAGACCGAAATGCGGTGCTCATTGCACATCTGCTTGTCTCCGTAGTAGAAAATCTGCTCAAAATATTGGAGAATCTCATGATTTCCGTCAAAGCAGATGCCGGTGCCGCCAGTCAGCAGCCGGACATAAGCCGCGCTTTCGCCGCCGGAAAAGTGAAACCAGAGGAACTCGGTCGGCTCGGTGACGTAATACCGGTGGGGAAGGCGGCAGTCCATGAGTACAAGCTGTCCGGCGGTAGCGTTCGCGCTCTGTTCTCCGCAGAAGGTGTGCAGTGAACCGCTGCGTACATACGCACACAGGTACATATCCAGAAAATCCCGCTCGACCTCATAGCCGGGTACGCACTGGTAGCGTCCGTACTGGATGAGATAATACAGGTGCTCCTGCGCAAACGGAGATGGAATGGTAAAGTCCACATGCGACGAGAGCAGCAGGCCTTTGTCGGGTGGTTTCACAGGCATCACCTTCATGAGAGTATACAAAAATTATAATGCAGATTTACACAAAGAACAAGAGCGTATCCGGCAGATTGTCTGAAATGCACATGGAAAACGCAAACAGGGGAATTAACCCATCAAGTCCTCATCGGTGACGAAAAACTCGTTGTCGAGTTCCGCGCATCGGCGGTCAAGCTCCGAGGTCGTGCCGAGCGTGCGGCGCACGGCGTCGTACTCGGCTTTCGCGCGGTGGTTCACCTTGCCGGTGCGCGTTGCGCGGATGAGCAGGTTCTTCGGGGTATCGAGCGGCGAAATATACTCAACGACAGAAACCTTGTAGCCTTCGGCTTCCAGCTTGAGCGCACGCATGCTGTCGGTCAGCACATCGTTGAAACGCGCCTTGAATACGCCGAATTTGGTCAGCGGCTCGAGTCCGGGCATGGTGTACTGATCGAGCAGCTCCTTGTGGCAGCACGGCACGCACGCGATGTATTTCGCCTTGGCGCGGGTAGCTGTGCCAAGAGCCAGATCGGTCGCAATGTCGCACGCGTGCAGCGAAATCACAGCAGTGACGTTTTTCGGCGGCTGGTACGTCCGCAGATCCGCGCAGATGAACGTCATATTGTGATAGCCGAGACGCTTCGCCATCGCACGGCTCTCGTCAATAACGTGCTCCTTGATGTCCACGCCGATGACACGGCAGCGGCGATGCAGTACCTCGTGAATGTAGTAATTCATGACAAAGCTGAGGTAGGATTTGCCGCAGGCGCAGTCCAGCAGCACGATCTCGTCGCTGTCGTCCTGCTCAAACATGGGCGCAACCAGCTCAACGTAGTGGTCGATCTGATTGTACTTGCGGATCATGTCGTTTTTCAGCTTGCCGTCTGCGGTCAGGATGCCGATCTCGCGCAGCAGTGCCGCCGCCTGATCGACGCGGATGAGGTACTGCCGGCCGCTGTCGAGCAGCGGATTGGCGGCAGCCGCCTTTTCCTCGGCGGTCGCTTCGCGCTCGGCCTGCTTCATCTGTACGCCGCGTGCCGTCACGGACAGCGTAACGACCGTGCTGCGTTCGGTATAGGTGAGCACGCTCTCGTCGTATTTCTCAGCCTGCTCGGCAAAGAAGGCGCAGAATTCAGCCGCGTCTACGCGGCGGTCGCTGCCCTGAAAATGCAGCGTGTAGTCCTCGTCCGCGCGGGACAGCTTTGCGTCAAATTTCTTTTTGCCGGAAACCAGAGTGCAGTCTGCCTGCACAAAAAAATCGCGGTTTTTGGTCAGCCGTGCTGAAATGCCTGCCAGCAGCAGCTTGAGCTTCGCGGAATCTCCCTTTTGCATGAATGTCACAACCTTTATTGTAATGTTTTTTGTTTTAGTATAGCACAACGGAAAGCATTTCCGCAATTCCAAAGTATAATTTGTGGAAACGAGTGAGATAATATTACCGAAATCACAAAAGGAGGTCATTCTCTATGAGTAACGATCGCTGCAACAAGTCTATCCACTGCACGGTGGAGCAGTGCGCAAACCATTGTCCGACCGCTTCTTACTGTGCGCTGGACAGCATTACCGTTGGCACGCACGAGGCTAATCCAACGATGGATCAGTGCACCGACTGTAAGTCCTTCCAGCGAAAGTGCTGCTGATTTCCCCTCGCAATGCAGAAAAAGGAGCCGGATTTGTCCGACTTTTTCGAGTGTACTTATAATAATTGAGAATGGAGACACCCACCGCAGTGGGCGTCCAGCGAACAACCGCCGCAGGCGGCTCTTAGCGAGTCGAAATGGAAAATTGAGAATTATGGTGTCGCACGAAGGGAGATAATTGAATGCCGTCCGAGGGACGGTAAATGGAATGAGCATGAGATTCAATTTGAAGTTCATTCTCCATCCTCTATCTTCAATTCTCCATTTTAAGCTCCGGCATCACCACATGCCGCATGGTAAAGTAGCACGCCAGACCGCCGATGCAGTTGGACACCGGCTCTGCCGCGAATACGCCGCTCACACCGAGATTCCAGCAGTACGGCAGCAGCAAAGTCAGGGGCACAACAATGAACGCCTTGCGCAAAAGCGAAAAGAACACCGCGTATTTCGCCCGGCCCAGTGCGCGGAACGTGCTCTGACCGGAATACTGGAACGCCATCATTACAAAGCCGAAAAAGTAAATGTGCAGCGCCGGAACAGCCGCCGCGACCAGTTCCGCGTCCTGATTGAAAATGCGGATAAACAGGGCAGGGAAAAGAGAAACCAGTATCCAGACAAGCATGGTGTACCCGATAGCGATCTGCGTCATAAACCGGATGGCGTCCCGAGTGCGCCTGTACAGCCTCGCGCCATAGTTGTAGCTGATGGCGGTAGATGCACCGTCCGCGATGGCGAGCACCGGCGTTTGTGCGATCTGGCGCACGGAGTTAAGTACAGTCATGACGCTGATGTAAAGGTCGCCGCCGAAATTGCGTAGAGTAGCATTGCACGCCACCTGCACGAGCGTATCCGTAAACGACATGACGAAGCTGGCGATGCCGAGCACGGTAATGCGCTGGATACAGTGCCAGTCCGGCCGGAAACCGCGGAAATCCAGCTTTAACTCGGCTTTTGCCGGTTAAAAACTTGACAACCCATGCAGCAGACAGAAGCTGCGACAGCACAGTCGCGATAGCAGCGCCGCGCACGCCGAGGTGCAGTGCGAAGATAAAAATCGGGTCGAGCACGATGTTGGCTGCCGCGCCGAGCGCCACGGTGAGCATGCCGGTTCGGGCAAAGCCCTGACAGTTGATGTACGGATTGAGACCGAGCGACAGCATGACGCACAGCGTACCGATCAAGTAAATCACGATGTACGAGGACGCATACGGGTACGTCACCTCACTGGCGCCGAACAGGTAGAGCAGCGGGCGATGAAACGCGATGCCGAGCACGGTCAGCACGGCACCGCTCAGCAGCAGCATAAAGCCGGCGTTGACCATGATGCCTTGTGCGCCTTCTCGGTTGCCTTTGCCGCGCGCCATCGCGCACAGCGGAGCACCGCCCAGTCCGAACAGATTGGCAAACGCGGTAATGAGCGTCACAAAGGGAAAGCACAAGCCGATACTTGCCAGCGCAAGCGTGCCCTCGCCGGGGATTTTGCCGATATAAATGCGGTCTACAATATTATACAGCAGGTTGAGCAACTGCGCGATGAGCATCGGTGTGGCCACCGCAAGTATCCTGCGGCGGATGCTGCCCTGAGAAAAATCAATTTGCTGCAAACGAATACAGTCCTTTCAAAATCAGAAAAAAGCAGGGAGAAGTCCAAGCTTCTCCCTGCACTATTGTAACACTGCTGCTGATTTTCGTCAAGAATCCAGCAAAATCAGTGCGCGGTACAGCATTTCGCACGCCGTTCGGCGGTCGAGCGGGTGTTCTGGGTTCTGTGCCTGTGCAGCGGTGAGTACGGAGGCGCGTTCCAGCCGAGCGATTGCCGGCTGTGCCCAATCCTGCGGAGAATGGTCGGACATCGACCAAGCGTACTGCACACCGCTCAGCGTGCCGTCAAGCAGGTGGTCGAGCACCACGCCTGCCTCGGCCGTTGTGATGGTTTTCTCGCCGCGAATCTCACTCACGCCGGAGACGGTCGCGTAGCCGCTGACCAGTCCGTTTGCGGCTGCGGCGCTGATATACGGCTTGGCCCACGCGGAAAGTCCGCTGTCATCCGCAAAGTCGGTCTGGTCTGTCGGTTCAACGGACAGATCTGCCGCGGCGGCTGTCATGGCGATGAACTCACTGCGTGTTACCGGTCGATTGGGATGGAAAAACGCACAGCTGCCGATGGTTTCTCCGGTCATTACACCCTTTTGCGATAGATAGATCGCCGCGTAATGCGCCGGATCACCGTCCATGTCCGAGTAGGTGAGTCCGGTCTTATTCTTTTTAATTTCAATCGTGATAGCGGCAGGCTGCGCTGTGTTTCCCTCGGCATCTACGGCGGTATAGTGGAAGCTGTCGCGTCCGGCTTTGCGGCCCGGTGTGTAATATAAGGTACTGCCCTCGATCTTCGCTGTGCCCAGCCGCGGCTTTTCGGTAAGCTGATAGAGCACTACGTCGTTATCTGCGTCGGCCGCGGACAGTTCAGCCTCCACGGTGATATCCACGCAGGTCTGTGCCGTGACCGGCTGCACCACCGGTGCATTGTCCGCCGCCTGCGCGGTTACGGCGGCAGCGCCGATCAGTCCCGCATAGGCGAGCACGGTTGCGAGCAGCACCGCAATGATGCGAATCTGCCTGTTTTTCAAAATCCTTCACCCTTTCCGGTCGTTTCTTCTATCGGAAAGTATGCACGCGGCTGTTAAATTTTATACCGGATCGGCAGAATTCCGGTTCGTGTATGTTTTCTTCCTGTCGGGAAACGGAAAATTCCGCAAAAGCCCTTGCCGAAAACGCAGAAATGTGGCATAATTCTATTATATATACATTGGGAAAACAGAAAGGAGATTGGCGATGGAAAATCATCAGCTTGTTCTGGTGCTCGACTTCGGCGGTCAGTACAATCAGCTGATTGCACGACGCGTCCGCGAACATAATGTTTACTGTGAGGTCAAGCCCTATAAGACCTCGATTGAGGAGATCAAGGCGCTCAATCCGATCGGCATCATCTTTACCGGCGGTCCGAACAGCGTTTACGAGGAAAAGTCCCCGAAGTGTGATCCGGCTCTGTTCGAGCTGGGCGTACCGGTTCTGGGCATCTGCTACGGCTGTCAGCTTATGGCGCACACCCTCGGCGGCGAGGTAACCGCAGCACAGGAGGACACTGCGCGCGAGTACGGCAAGACCGAGACCTTCTACAACACGGACTGCAAGCTGTTCAAGGGTCTGCCGGAGCAGGGCATTTCCTGGATGAGCCACGGCGACTACATGGCAAAGGTGCCGGAGGGCTTCGAGCTGGTCGCTCACACCGATATGTGTCCGACCGCTGCCATCGCTGACGAGAAGCGCGGCTTCTACGGCGTACAGTATCATCCGGAGGTAAACCACACCGAGAACGGTTCGCTCATGCTGAAGAACTTCCTGTACGAGGTCTGCCATGCAAAGGGCGACTGGACCATGGGCGACTACAAGGAGAGCTCCATCAAGGCCATCCGCGAGAAGGTCGGCGACGGCAAGGTTCTGCTGGCGCTGTCCGGCGGCGTTGACTCCTCGGTTGCAGCTGCCCTGCTGGCTGAGGCAGTAGGCAATCAGCTGACCTGCGTATTCGTAGACCACGGTCTGATGCGCAAGAACGAGGGTGATGAGGTTGAGGCAGCTTTCTCCAAGTGGGACATCAACCTGATCCGCATGAACGAGGAGGACGCATTCCTCGGCGCTCTCAAGGGTCTGACCGATCCGGAGGACAAGCGCAAGGCCATCGGTGCACAGTTCATCCGTACGTTTGAGAAGATGGGCAAGCAGATTGGTGAGCAGATCGGCAAGATCGACTATCTGGCACAGGGCACCATTTATCCGGACGTGATCGAGTCCGGCAAGGACGATGCCGCTGTCATCAAGAGCCACCACAACGTAGGCGGTCTGCCGGATTTTGTGGACTTCAAGGAGATCATCGAGCCGCTGCGCATGCTGTTCAAGGACGAGGTTCGTCAGCTCGGCTTTGAGCTTGGTCTGTCCGAGCAACTCGTCATGCGCCAGCCGTTCCCGGGCCCGGGCCTCGGCATCCGCATCACCGGCGAGATCACCAAGGAGAAGTGCGACATTCTGCGTGAGGCAGACGCAATCTTCCGCGAGGAGATCGCAAATGCAGGTCTGGACAAGGAGATCAACCAGTATTTTGCAGTTCTGACCAACACCCGCACCGTAGGTGTTATGGGCGACAGCCGCACCTATGATTACGCACTCGCGCTGCGCGGCGTAACCACCAGCGACTTCATGACCGCTGACTGGGCGCGCATTCCGTATGAGGTGCTTGATAAGGCTTCCAGCCGTATCGTAAATGAGGTTGTCGGCGTAAACCGTATTGTGTATGATATTACCAGTAAGCCGCCGGCTACGATTGAGTGGGAATAAGTCGGCAGCCTTAAAAAAGCCCGATATATAAGGAAATTTGCCACTTCGATGTCCGCTGTGACAACAAAATGACAACATTTCCGGTTATCCAAGAATAAAGAGCTATCTGATTTTCTGTTGAAGTCAGATAGCTCTTTTCTTTTGCGCTGTTCAGTTTTGTTTTCGCAGATCATCTAATTTCTGCCGCATCTGCTCTGTCGGAACCGCCGGATAAGTGTACCGCCAACGGTCATATTCTTCTTTTGAAATTTCGCCGTTTCGCAGCTTTTCCGCCATCTCCTGCCACATGGTCATGCGCTCCAGCATGGAAATGTACGCAGCACCCCGATTTCGGTCTAACCGCAGGCACACCTCACCGTCCAACCTGTCGATCTTCAAGCCCTGTAAATCCTCCAAGGCAAACAGTGTGTGCATGATGCCGATTTCACTGTCGATGTCCGGGACGTTCAGTGCCATAGGAGAAATATTCAGAACCTCTGCGAAAGTGTGCGTCAGATCTTCTTTTGGGGTTCGCGTGCCAGATTCATACTGTGCAATGCGGATATCTGCCGTTTTCTCAGGAAAACCGACTTGAATGCCCAACAGTTTTTGTGTCATGCCTCGTAAGTTACGGAAAAAACGAATTCTCTCACCAATCGCCATGTCATCACTCCCGATATATGTATTACAATCAAAATATAACATATATGCTTTGTATATGTCAATATAGCACTAACTAAAAAGTTTAATATTTTTTCGCAAACCACTTGACATAAACATAGAGGTTTAGTATAATCAATACACTAAACTTTTATGTTATGGACTATTATTAAGGAGGAAGGTATGTATATGTCTAACCAGAATTATCTCCGAGCGGAGGATGTCGCAGAAATCATGGGGATTTCTAAAGCGTATGCCTATAAGATTATGCGAAAACTGAATGCAGAACTGGATGAACAGGGATATATCACTGTTTCCGGGCGCATCAATCGAAAGTACTTCATGGAACGCACCTGCTATGTTACAAACGAGCAGAAGGACGGTGACTGATATGCCCGTTTACAGAGACGAAAAGAATAACACCTGGAAGGTTTATTACCGCTACACCGACTGGGACGGAACAACTCATCAGTCTACCAAGCGCGGCTTTAAGACCAAGCGTGATGCGCAGGCATGGGAGCATGAACAGCATTCCAAGAGCAGCGGCAATCTCGACATGACGTTCCGTAGTTTTGCGGAACAGTACACCGAGGATATGAAAAGCCGTGCAAAAGAAAATACTTGGCATACCAAAGAGCATATCATGCGAACCAAGCTGCTGCCCTACTTCGGCAAGCTGAAAATGAGCAGCATCACGCCGCAGCAGATTATCCGCTGGCAGAATGAACTGATCAACTATCGCGACAAAAATGGAAAGCCCTACTCGCCGGTTTACCTCAAGACCATCCAAAATCAGCTGAGTGCAATCTTCAACCATGCGGTTCGGTATTACAACCTGAAAGAAAACCCCTGTGTAAAAGCAGGCAGCATGGGTAAGAAGAAAAGCCGCGAAATGCTGTTCTGGACAAAAGATGAATACCTGAAATTCATTGATGCTATGATGGACAAGCCACTGTCCTTTTATGCTTTTGAGATGCTCTACTGGTGTGGTATCCGCGAGGGCGAACTGCTGGCATTAACACCGGCAGACTTTGACTTCCAAAAACGTACCGTTACAATAAGCAAGTCCTACCAGCGTATCAGTGGCAGAGATGTAATTACCACGCCAAAAACTGAAAAAAGTAACCGCACCATCACAATGCCTCGTTTCCTTGTGGAGGAAATTCAGGAATATCTTGCTATGCAGTATGACATCGGTCTGAACGATCGACTGTTTCCAATTACAAAAATTACCTCTATCGAGAGATGCAGCGCGGCTGCAAGGAAACCGGCGTAAAGAGTATTCGTATTCACGACCTTCTTCACAGCCATATCAGCCTGCTGATTGATCAGGGATTTTCGGTAGTTGGAATTGCAGACCGTGTCGGTCATGAGAGCATCGACATCACCTACAACTATGCGCACCTGTTTCCGTCCAAGCAGACAGAAATGGCGGATAAGCTGGATATGGAAAGAGGTGAAATCTGATGTCACTGAAAAACCGTGATGAACACAACCGCTGGCGGAACAAAACGATAGCGTTTCGAGTATCGCCTGAAGAAAACGAGCAGATCGAACGCTATGTGAAGCTCTCCGGGCTGACCAAGCAGGACTATATCACGCGGCGACTCACCCACAAGGATGTAGTGGTACAGGGCAATCCTCGCGTTTACAAGGCACTGCGCAGCCAGTTTTCCGCCGTGCTGGATGAGCTGCGGCGTATCGAAGCCGGTGCCGGTGTGAACGACGAGCTGCTTGACCTGATCGAAATGATGACTGACATTATGGGCGGAATGAAGGAGGCTGATACCCATGAATGAAAAAGAAATGACTGCTCCGTATCTGTTGGCGCAGATACGGAGCAGTCATCCCAAAACCTTATTGATAATAGTTTAACCGATTTTGACCCGAATTTCAAGAGTGGTGACGAAATGCAGAGAGAAATTCTGCGAATGATGGACCCGTCCTACCTGAAAACCGTGTCAATGTCTGAGCTGCTGGACAATGTGTACCAGAGCAAGCCGCCCCTTGTGGACGGCCTGCTCTACCGGGGTACTTACCTTTTGTCGGCGCTCCGAAGCTGGGCAAGAGCTTTCTGATGACCCAGCTTGCCTATCACGTCAGCACTGGCACGCCACTGTGGAACTACGCTGTCCACAAAGGCACGGTGCTGTACCTTGCCCTTGAGGACGATTACCGCCGCTTGCAAGAGCGCTCTTACCGGATGTTCGGCACAGCAGGGAACGAGAGCCTGTTCTTCTTCTGTTTCTGCCGGACAGCTCGGCAGAGGTCTGGATGAACAGCTCACCAATTTTCTGCGGGAGCATCCAGACACTTCTCTTATCATTATCGACACGCTTCAGAAGGTGCGTGAAATCGGCGGAGACAATTACAGTTATGCTAACGACTATCAAATCATCACCCGTTTGAAAGCGTTGGCGGATAACTATGGCATCTGCCTGCTCCTTGTCCATCATACCCGAAAACAGCAAGCAGACGATAAGTTCGATATGATCTCCGGCACCACCGGACTGCTGGGTGCAGCAGACGGAGCGTTTCTGCTCACCAAGGAAATTCGCACCAGCAATGCTGCCTGCCTCGATGTGTCCGGCAGAGATCAGCCGGATCAGCGACTGCACCTTTTCCGCAATGAGGAAACCCTTGCGTGGGAGCTGGAGCGTGTGGAAACGGAGCTTTGGAAAGCGCCACCGGAGCCGCTATTGGAGCAGATTTCGGCTTTTCTTTCTTCGGGTGGTAAGGAGTGGAAAGGAACACCCACAGAGCTTGCGGCACTTCTCGGCGTGGATATGAAGCCCAATGCTCTGACAAGGAGGCTGAATGTCAACGCAGGGCGGCTGCTGAATGAGTACGGCATTCGATACGAAAGCAGCCGCAGTCGGAACGAGCGCACTGTAAAGCTTGCAGCGGTGGAGCGGTCGTGACGATATGTGACGGTGTGACGATATTTCCATGAGTGGGGGCGGTATCAAAAATACCGTCATCATCGTCACACACCGTCACGGGGTACCGTTCAGGTAAAGTTTGGGGTGCAGGGCCTTCAAAGGGCAGCCCTGCTGGGGAGGCAACCGCAGTTGCCGGGAACGCCCCTCGCCGGCTCGGCTCAGTGCTTCTGCCGACCGAAGTCGGCAGAGGTCGCCGCCGGCGACCCGCACCCTCGGAGAGCGCAACAGCATTTTTTGATGGCCGCAGGCTATCAAAAGTGCTTTTGCGTTACTTGGCAAGAGTAACAGAACCCGTCTACGGAAGGAACTGAAAGGAGTGAAGGAAATGAAACGAACGATCAGCGTGCTCCGTCCGGCAAATGGAATTTTAAAAGCCATTCCCATATCGACGGTCGCAAATCGAACTATCCAGGATGTCTATCAAATGCTATTCAGCGGCGCAGGAACGATTCAATGCCAGGCAGAAACGTGCCGACCGCGCATTCCGAAATCATCATGGAAAATCCGGGCATCAGGAAAAACCTTTTCATGAGATCATCATTCAAATCGGCAACAAGGACGATATGAGCGCTCTGGGCGAAAATGCAGAACTGGCAAAAACTGTGCTGAACGAATACTATCAGGACTTTCAGTCGAGAAATCCAAATCTTTATGTTTTCTCTGCACACCTGCACATGGACGAGGCAACGCCTCATCTGCACATTGACTTTGTTCCGTTCATCACCGGCAGCAAGCGCGGACTGGATACCCGTGTACAGGCGCTCGCCGCGCAAGGTTTCAAAGGCGGCACACGGAGCGATACAGAAAAATGGGTTCGCTCCGCGAAATGGCTGGCATGCAATATCGAATGGGAGCAGAAAACCCGACAGCAATCTTCTGTGCTCGATTACAAGAAGCAGGAACGCAGCCGTGAGGTGCAGCAGCTTTTCCGGCGGGAGATTGATGAACGCCGATGCGAGGTTCATAATCTTCAGCAGCAGGCAGAGAAATATAAGCAGGCGTTGGAGGATTGCAAATTGACGGAGGATATGCTGGAAACCGCACCGGAGTATCAGCTGCCGGAACCGCTTGCGCTGATGTCCGCTAAGACCTACAAAACAAGATTCGTTGATGCGATGGTTGAGCGGCTCAAGAAACTGGCAAAAACGCTGTTGGCGCGGTATTTCGAGGTTCTGAACGATTACTTTCGAGTCAACGCAAACAACGGAAAGCTGTACCGTGAGAACGAAAATCTGCGGGCAGATAACGCATGGCTCAGCCAGAAAAATGACAGGCTGGAAATCGAAAACAGAAACTATTTCCTGCTCCGCAAGCGGCTCGGCAAACAGCAGCTTGACGCATTGGTGGAGCAGGCAAAAGCAGCTAAACGCACCACCCGAAGCAAAAACGAAACGAGGGAAAGATGATGAAAAAGTACACATTCGATGCGGAAAACGGCCTGTGGTACGAGCAGTGCGGGGAGTATCAGCTCCCCTGCCTGACCGTGCCGAACAGCAAACCGATTGGCATTTGGGGACAGCACCACCGCCGGTATCTCCGTCAGCACAAGTACGGTACTTATACCGCGCTGCTGCTTATGACTGCGGCTCATTTGTGGTGAAAGGAACAGCAGTTGCAGGAAAGAAGCAGAATAATCCTTATAACCGCTGCAAATCAACACCCAAAGGAGCGGATTCCTATGAAACCCTATTGGAGAAAATGGGCGGCACCTACCATCAGGAGGGCGATTATCTTATTCCTAATCTCTCGCTGCCAGATGAACCGGAATACCGGATCGGCAAGTACAGGCGTATGTGCCGCATGAACAGCATCCGCAGCTGCGGCAAAGAAATCGTTTTGACCGAGCTTGTGTACGTATGGCAGATGCCCGTTATTAGCTGCATAGCCGATAACGGGCATTATCTTTATTCTTTAGGCGGTATGAACTTATACTTGCCTTTTCAAAAGCCGCTGACAGGCTCGATCAAATCCGCATTTTTCAGTTTTGCAATGAGATTCCCTGCGGCAGTAACAGAATCCTTTGTGATAGCAGCGATGTCGAATCGGCCAAACACACCATCAACGCCCATATTCGCAAATACCAATTACATTCCCGAAAACTCTAAGCATTCTCCATCCTCTGGAATTAATACATGTCCATCCTTGCCGTGTTTCCTCAGAAAATCACGGAGTTCAGCGCGGGTGACAGTTGCATGATTGACGGCATCCATATGACTGGCGATGATAGTGGCATTCGGTGCAGCCTCACATACATTCAAAACATCCTCGGCTCCCATGATGAGACGCCCAAGCCCCATCAGCTCCGCACCGCAGGCATTGAGCACTACCACGTCCGGACGATACTGTTCCAAAGCCCGTTCAACCCCTTTATAGTACACAGTATCCCCAGCCACATACAAGACAGGCTCCTTAGCCGCTTGAAGAATGATGCCGCAGACCGGTCCGGCCGCTTGGTCAGGTGACTCTCCATGCATAGCTTCCGTGCGAATGAGAACCACGCCGTCGAAGTCAGTCCCTTCATCCTTGAGTACCATGACGGAAGTGTAGCCAAATCCTTCAATTTGGGATTTGGTTTCTTCATTTACAGCGAAAACAGGTATACTTTTGTCCAGCATAGCTGCTGTTTCCGGGTCAAAATGGTCGGGATGGATATGGGTGACAATCATGGCATCGATTCCTGCCATGATCTGCTCCACAGAAAAAGGAAGTTCAGTTGTAGGGGATGGAATTTTCGCCTTCTCCGGATCGGGAGAGGGTGCGCTCATACCGGTACCCTTCTTTTGAAACCAGGGGTCTATCAAAAAATGTTTGCCTGCACACTCAATGCGAATGGTGGCGTTACGAATTTGCTGAATCTTCATGTTTAGTCTCCTTTTGAGGGCTTATTATTCGTTGCAGAATTCCAATAAGCTCATGCTTTTTGAGTTCGCTTCCCGGTGTTCTCAGAGCCGCGAACTTCCTCATGGTAAAAGTAATCCACAATGACCGGGTGCCCAGGCTCTGCCCGGCCGTAGGGCAGCTCGTTGTCCACGAAGGGACAGCTGTTTTCTTTCGCCAGCCGTTCCGCTTGATCCTCCAAACCACGGAAGTAGCTTCTGTCCCTCTTGTTGTAGATAGCGTCGTACAGCGGAACCAAGTCAGGATGTTTTTTACGTATATAGTCAAGGATGTCTTTTTTGAATCCGCCTCGCAGGTTTAGATTTTCCAGCCATACCAGGTCGCACTGATTTCTGACCTGATGGAAGATAGCCTCAAAATCCGTGATACCGGGAAAAACCGGAGCAATAAAGCATACGGTGCGGATACCTGCGTCATAAACCTGCTTCATGGCATCCAGCCGTCGCTTAATGCTGACGGCATTGTCCATATCGTTTTTGAAATCCTCGTCCAGCGTATTGATCGACCAGGAAACCGTGACCTTTCCCATCTCTTTCAGAAGGTCGATATCCCGTACTACCAGGTCAGACTTGGTGCAGATCAGAATCTCCGCGCCGCTGTCTTTCAGCTGCTCCAGCAGCTTGCGGGTATTTTCGAACTGTTCCTCCTGAGGCAGGTACCCATCCGTCACTGAGCCGATGACCACACGCTGTCCGGCGTACTTCCTGGGATTTTTGATTGCCGGCCAATGTTTCACATCCAGGAATGTACCCCAAGGCTCAGTATGGCCGGTGAACCGCTTCATGAACGAAGCGTAGCAATACTTGCAGCCGTGTGTACAGCCCACATAAGGATTGACGGAATAGCCTCCCACCGGCAGGGTGGATTTTGTCATAATATTTTTGGTTTCTACATCCTGAATCAGAATGCCGCTCTCTTTTACTTCTGCCATGTCTTTTGTTCCTCCAATACCCGGTAAAAAGCCGTGGGGAAATTCTTGTACCATCTGTGCCTCTCCCATGATAGGAAGCAGATCTTCTTTCATAAATACAGGGATGCCAAGCGCATGGGCCTGATGTGTCAGGTTCCACACCCATTCCGGTTTCGATACGGCTTTGCCCTTCCTATGTCCGGTCTCAGTCCCGATGACGATCCACTCAATTCCGGTAAGGTCTACCATGCCAACCTCATCAAACATAGGTTCAAAGGTCACATGATAGTGTCCGCCATGGATATGCTCCTGCAAAGTCCGGATACGGTTTTTCTCTTTGCTGGAGGTAACAGTTACACCAAACCAAGCGTTGTCTAATGGGGTGGAAAAGACGATGCCCTCCGGTCTCTTAGTCAAGAACAGATACTGATGCTGTGGGTTTTCAGTCATCTTGTCAAATATCTGTTCCCGCCACTCTGTCTTCCAGTGGGAAAAATCGCTCATGCCGGTAAGCAAAAAATTCTGTGGGCGCTTTTTCTCCATCAGCCGCAGCTTATTTGGAAAAAACTCCGGCTTTTCAAAGTCGTCGATCATGTGAAACCGACGAACATTGTTTCTGGCGTAGCAGTAGCTGCAACCGATCGTACAGCCGATCACCAGATTCATGTTTTGAATACAGTCTTTAATACAAACAGCCACCGCTGATGCCTCCTTACCATTTTAAGATTTAGTCTTCTACCGCAGGTGCAACTTTCCCGAAGCCGTTCCAGGCATACAGGCCCTTCTTGTCCTCATCGCCCAGGAACTTGTCCACCTGACAGATGTGCAGGATATGGTCGCCCACCTCCACCGACTGCTGCAAGATAGCCACCATCGCCAGCCGGGTGTCCGCCGGAATCTGGATATCGCTGCCCTCCACAGCCATCATCTCGATGTTGTTGGCAGCCACCTTGTCGGTCTCGGCACCGGTAGATGCTCCGCAGGCCATTACTGCGCCTGCCAGACTCTCACCGGGAACAGTGACAATGACTTTGCCGGTCTCACGCACACGCTTGCCGGTGTGGGACTGTTTGCCAGTGGCGAAGCCCACCATAGGCGGATTGAAGGAGAGGTAAGACACAAAGCAAATGGGAGCCAGGTTCGTAGAACCATCCTCCTTTTTAGAGCAGATCAGTGTCAGCGGATTGGGGGAGGTCAGAACAGTAGCCTCCATAATGTTCAGTTCTTTCATAAAATTCAGACCTTTCTAAGAGATTTCAGTCGTTGACTGTATGGCCAACCAGTGATATATTTATTATATCTGATAGTAATTTTTATTCAAGTACGCAAATTATTTATACCTGGTATCAAAAAATATACTGCAAAAGACGAGGAACGATCCAATTATGACTTATGAAGAATTCAAAGAAAAGGTTGGCAGTGTCATTCTAACCGGCGAGGGAAACTGCCCGGTCACGCCGGTGGTTCAAATGCTGCAGGGCAAATGGAAACTCCAAATTCTTTATGAACTGTGCATCAAGTGTCCCATGCGGTTTGGGGAACTGAAAAAGATGCTAAAGCCAATTACAAATACGGCGCTGACAAATGCCCTCAAAGAGTTGGAAGCCGATGATTTGATACAGCGAATCCAATACAACGAGATGCCCTTGCGAGTAGAATACTCTCTAACACTGAAAGGGCAAGATTTACTGCCGGTATTTTATTCCATTATGCAGTGGGGAATAAAATATATCCCTTGAATTTCTCAAACAAATGATTTCAAAAAATTACTGGTGTAATTTACCCTTGACAAATTTCGTCTCAGTGTGTAATTTTTAGAGATATGGGTATTTCGTGATGGTCTACCCATATCTCTCGTTCTTGTGGGATTATCTTGCCCACCTGTGTATTCTATGCTATTATAATATATACGATATGATTTTGGAAACGGAGAATCGCAATGCCTGTTTCCTATGATAAGCTCAGGAAACTCTTGATAGATAAGAAAATGAAACGTACAGAGTTAAAAGATGCCGCCGGTATCAGTTTCAATGTGCTGGCAACACTATGGCAACAAAAAATTGGATAGCCAATACGCATCCGATAATTCAAGTAATGTAAATAGCCTCTGCTAAATCACTAAATCAAACTTGTTTAAGATGCTTTTGCAGAGGGCGAGTGGGAATAATTCGTTTACCAAGAAACATAAAACCACCCCAAGTCTCGGGCAGCGGAAGGCTGTCCGGGACTTTCTCTATACGGTATTTTTAACCGAAAATTTGCTGATTCGGTCGATGAATTGCGAATTTTGACGAATCGGGTTAAAACGTTGCACAAAAAACGCTGAAAAGGTTGACAAACGCGGAAAATATCGCTACTATATATGTGCAGACAACGGAAAAGCAGGTGTCTGTCAACACTCCATTTTCTGATGAATCCGTTCCGTGAAGAAGCAGCCGGAACGGATTTTTATTTGTTTACAAGCGCATAATCGCGCATATCCGGTATCGCACCGCCGGAGACTTCCCATAGATACAGACTGGCCACGCTGCAGTACGGACTGAATCGCCGATGATATTTCTCAAACAGTTTGCGGTCAATTTTGCGGTGGTGATATACCATGCGCAGTCCGCGCTGGATCGCCAGATCATCGTAGCTGAACACGTTCGGCCGCTGCAGGCAGAACAGCAGGATCATCTCGGCAGTCCATACGCCGATACCCTTAAGCGAACTGAGTGCGCGGATTGCATCCGCGTCGCTCATGTACTTCACGCTTTCCAGATTGAAAGCGCCGCTGCGTATCTTTTCGGCAAAATCCGTGATGTATTCCGCCTTGCGGAAGGTCATGCCGAGCGACTGCAGCAGGGGAACACCGGCTGCGGCGATGCTGTCGGCGGTTACCGTGCCGAGCGCGTCCTGCATGCGCTGCCAGATGGTCGCCTGTGCTTTTGTGGAAATCTGCTGCCCGATGATATGGTGCACGACCGAGGAAAACAGGTCGGTGTCCACTGTTCGGTTAATATGGCCGAGCCGGTCGATGACAGCGGCAAGTCTGCTGTCTTTGGCCTTGAGATAATTGGTTTCGGTCTGTCCGTACGCGAAATACATGGCTGTCACTTCCTTATGCAAACAGTATAACAGAAAGCGGTTTGCAAAGCTAACAGGAGAGAATAAAACTTGGCAGTTCCGCCTAAATTTTCGGCAGCACTACCAATTTTTACTTTGCGATTTCGGTGATACTGCCAGATACTCTGTGCTTGACATTAATCAATCCGTTGCGTTATAATTTTTATGCAGAGTTTATTAGCCGAATCGGGGGCGTAGCTCAGCTGGGAGAGCGTTTGACTGGCAGTCAAGAGGTCATGGGTTCGATCCCCACCGTCTCCACCATACAAAACAGGGACAAGAGATTTTACCTCTTGTCCCTGTTTTGTTCTATCTTACCCGGAAATACCAAACAGCTGTCTGCCGTTTTCGGTTGTAATCCGTTCAACCTCTGCGGCACTTATGCCCTTGATTTCCGCGATAGTCTCAGCCATGCGATGCACATACAGCGAGGAATTACGGCGGCCGCGAAACGGCTCGGGTGCCATGTAGGGCGAATCGGTCTCGATCATCAGTCGCTCAATCGGCACTTCACGAATGACTTTCTTCGCCTTTTTGGCATTTTTGAATGTGATAACACCGGTAAACGACAGATAATATCCGAGTTTCAGCAGTTCGCGTGCCATTTCGATGTGACCGGCATAGCAGTGGTACACGCCGATCACATCCGGATACCGGCGGGTGATCTCCATGCTGTCGGCGTGCGCATCGCGGTCATGCACGATGACAGGGAGGTGCAGTGCACGCGCCAGCTCCATTTGGCGGGCAAATACAACCTGCTGCCGCGCACGCGCACGCTCGTCTTTTTCCCAGTAATAGTCAAGACCAATTTCGCCGATGGCGCGAACCTTGCTTTCGTTCTGTGCCAGTGCGCGGATGGTCTCCAGATCAGCCTCCCAGCCGTCCTCGATGTTCTCCGGGTGAATACCGACCGCCGCATATACAAATGGATATTTATTCGCGTAGCTGACCGCTTTGCGCGAGCTTTCCACATCACAGCCGGGATTGAGAATCAGGCCGACATTGTTCTCGGGCATGGAAGCCAGCAGCGTATCGCGGTCCTCGTCGAACCGTTCATCGTCATAGTGTGCATGTGTATCAAAAAGCATAGTAAACCTTCCTCAAATCCAGCCGAAATGCCTGCAGGCGTTCCAAAGTCCGTCCTTATCCACGTCGGTTGTGATGTAATCCGCTTTCTCCTTGAGCGCGGCGCGGGCATTGCCCATCGCAATAGACAGCCATCCCTGACCGAACATGCAGATGTCGTTCATGCCGTCGCCAAACACTACAATATCCTCATCCGGAATGGATAAAAGCTGCTGAAAATAGCGAATACCTCGCTGTTTTTCCTTCGGTTCAACGAAAATCACATGGGGATTGTACCGCACAAGCGGCAGACCGCCCGCGTCAATATGATTCTCCTCATCAGGCGTGCAGACGTAGTAAACCTTGTACAGATGCTCCAGTCTGTGATAATCAAAATGCGGGTCCCACAGAACAGGGAAGTAGTTCTCCGGTGCATACGGAAGATAATTTTTATCCGTTGTTACGCATAGTTTCTCATTCTCCGGCGACACCGCCCACGGAATACCGGCCTGCTCGAGCCGCTCGATCAGCGCAATGCAGTCGGCCGCCGGCAGCGACTCCATCTCGACAATTTCGCCGTTGTGCGTTACGCTCCAGCCGCCGTCCGCTACAATGTCCGTGAAGCCGTAGCGCGCGGCAACGGCTGCTGCAGATGCCTGCAGCCGTCCGGTCGCAATGGCGGTAAAGTGGCCGTTCGCACGAAGCTGCGCCAGTGCCTTTACTGCGCTTTCTGGCATCATAGTGGTAAGACCGGTGGAAAGCGTGCCGTCAATATCAAAAAAGAAGTATTTTTTGTGCATGTAAAACCCTCAATAACAGAGTGAAGAGTGGAGAGCCATAAGAGAGTGGAGATTGGAGAGTGAAGAGAACGTAAATCTTCGCTCCCAACTCTCCACTCTTCACTCCTCACTCTCCACTCTGTTAAAACCTCTCCACTCTTATTACAGTATCATGCAGAGCGTGCCTGCCGCAATCAGAATGCCGCCGATCACGCCCTTGACCGTCACGGTCTCGTGCAGGACAACAAACGCCAGAATCATCGTGATAACAACGCTCAGCTTGTCGATCGGCGCAACACGGCTGGCCTCGCCCATCTGCAGGGCCTTGTAGTAAAACAGCCACGAACCGCCGGTCGCCAGTCCGGACAGGGTAAGGAATACCCAGCTTTTGGCGCCGATTGCGCTTACGCCGCCCTGTTTTCCCAGCAGGAAGACCATGCCCCATGCCATCACGAGCACCACAGCGGTTCGGATAGCAGTAGCAAGTGTGCTGTCCACGTTTTCCACGCCGATTTTGGCTAAAATCGTTGTCAGTGCGGCAAATACCGCAGAGAGCAGCGCATAAATGATCCACATTGCATTTCGCCCTCTTGTCATAATTTTCGCTTCCTAAATTGTTGATTGTAGTGTGTGCGAAATTATACATGGGATAACACAGCTGTTAACCCATTCGTAGGGCGGGCTGCCCTCAGCCCGCCGTTGCAACCGAGTGTTCCCGTTTATGTGCGGCGGGGTGAGGGCACCCCGCCCTGCGGAATCCGTTGTAAAGTGTGTTTATTTTAGCACAGTTTAGCGCCAGCCGGAATGCTGTCGTCCAGCATGAGCAGGTTGAGCTTTTCGTCCTTTTCGGCGGAAAGCAGCATGCCGTTGGACTCCTGACCCATCATCTTGCGCGGCGGCAGGTTGGTAACGGCGACGACCGTCTTGCCGACCAGCTCCTCCGGCTTGTAATACTTGGCAATACCGGACAGAATCTGACGCGGCGTGCCCGAGCCGTCATCCAGCTGGAACTTGAGCAGCTTATTGCTCTTCTTGACGTTCTCGCATGCGAGCACCTTGCAGACCGTCATATCGACCTTGCAGAAATCGTCAAACGGGATATCCGGCAGGAACTCAACTGCAGGCTTCTGCTCGGCCTCGGCAGCCTTCTTTTCCTCCTCGATCTCAGCGAGCTTCTTCGGAATGTCGATGCGCTCAAACAGGATGGAGGCTTCGCCGACCGGCTGACCCGGCTGCATGCCGTCAAACGAGGTCAGGCTCTCGACGCCCTTGTTTTCAACACCCAGCTGTGCGAAAATCTTGTCGGCGGTGTCCGGCAGATACGGCTTCAGTTCAACAGCGGCAAAGCGGATCGCTTCGAGCAGGTTGTACAGCACCGTGCCCAGACGCGCCTGCTTGCTCTCGTCCTTGGCGAGCGCCCACGGCATGGTCTCGTCGATATACTTGTTGGAGCGGCGCAGCAGTGCGAACACCTCGTCGATGGCGTCTGCAACGTGCAGGGTATCCATCTTTTTCTCAACAGCTGCCGGCAGACCGAGTGCGACTGCCTTCAGCTCGTCATCAAGTGCTTCCGGTGCGGTCGGCGCCGGAACAATGCCGCCGAAATACTTCTTGGTCATGGCAATCGTGCGGTTGACCAGATTGCCGAGCACATTTGCCAGATCAGAGTTAATGCGCTCGCAGATCAGCTCGTAGGAGAGTACACCGTCATTTGCGAACGGCATCTCGTGCAGAACGTAGTAGCGAACGGCATCCACGCCGAACAGGCGAACCAGATCGTCCGCGTAGATAACGTTGCCGAGCGACTTGGACATCTTGCCGTCGCCGACCAGCAGCCACGGATGACCGAATACCTGCTTCGGCAGCGGCTCGCCGAGTGCCATCAGGAAAATAGGCCAGTAGATCGTATGGAACCGGATGATATCCTTGCCGATCAGGTGCACATCAGCCGGCCAGAACTTCTTGTAGTGCTCATCGTGGTTGCCGTCCGGATCGTAGCCGCAGAAGGTGATATAGTTGGTCAGTGCGTCCAGCCAGACATAAACAACGTGGCCCGGGTCAAAGTCCACCGGAATGCCCCAGCTGAACGAGGTACGGGAAACGCACAGGTCCTGCAGACCCGGCTTGAGGAAGTTGTTTACCATCTCGTTCTTGCGGCTCTCCGGCTGGATGAACTCGGGGTGCTCCTCGATGTGCTTCATCAGGCGGTCGGCGTACTTGCTCATGCGGAAGAAGTATGCTTCCTCCTCGGCGTCTACGCACGGGCGGCCGCAGTCCGGGCAGCAGCCGTCCTTCAGCTGGCTCTCGGTCCAGAAGGACTCACACGGCTTGCAGTATTTGCCCTTGTACGCACCCTTGTAAATATCGCCCTGATCATACAGCTTTTTGAAGATCTTCTGCACCTTTTTCTCGTGCATCGGGTCGGTGGTACGGATGAACTTGTCATAGGTGGTGTTCATCAGATCCCAGATGGTCTTAACCTCACCGGCAACCTTGTCAACGTGCTGCTGCGGCGTGATGCCGGCTGCCTCGGCCTTCTCCTGAATCTTCTGACCATGCTCGTCCGTGCCGGTCTGGAAGTAAACGTCGTAACCGGTCATGCGCTTGTAGCGTGCGATAGCGTCGGCCAGCACGATCTCGTAGGTGTTGCCGATGTGCGGCTTCGCCGAGGTATAGGCGATCGCCGTTGAGATATAATAGGGTTTCTTGTCCATTCGTGTATTCTCTCCTTACATATATAAATATGTTTTATGCGTGACAGCAGGGAACAGGGAACAAAAAAATCCTCCGTTCCTGCAATGGCCTGTATTTTGCCACTGCAAGGACGGAGGACAAACCTTCCGTGTTACCACCTTGCTTTACGCCTTCCTCGCGGAAAGGCGCCTCAGCGGGTAGGATGCTACCCATCGTCCTCGATAACGGCAGGACTTTGCCGCCGCAGCCTTGCATACTATTACAAAGTAAGTTCGGTGCGAAGCTCCAAGACCATGTTCGGCAGTGCCCTCCGCGTTCCGCTTTCACCGCCCGGAACTCGCTTTGACGTACTTCACTGCGTACTCTTCTCTTCACTGCTTTTAACAGATGCGCTCAGGAAAACAGCGTTTTCCTGTACACAGTGTTATTTTACTATATTGGAGAAGGTTTGTCAAATCTGTTTGCGGTGCAGTGTGCCCAGCGCTGCCTTAAAAAAAGTCTTGACAACAGCGGCTCAGAGGTCTAATATAAAACATATTGATAAAGGTGATGAACGGGTAAAGTAATTGTCACCCCTGTCCGCAGAGAGCTGCCGGTTGGTGTAAGGCAGCGTCAGGAAGCAGTGAAACTCGCCCGGGAGCTGTCCGCTGAAAGTCCTTCGGACCGGTAGGAGGGAACGGATACCCACCGTTACAGGGGGAGCGCATTGTCAGATGTGCATAGAGGGTCGCACCATACTGCGGCAACAAGAGTGGTACCGCGGAGCTTTCGCTTCGTCTCTTAATGATTGGATTAAGGGACGGAGCTTTTTTTGTCCCTGTAAACCCGGTAAAATTCTGAATAGGAGAGGACAAGATACCATGGGAAGAACAGTTAAGATTTTTGATACGACGCTGCGTGACGGTGAGCAGTCTCCCGGCTGCAGCATGAACCTGAATGAGAAGATCGAGGTTGCAAAGCAGCTCGAAGCCCTCAAGGTAGATATCATTGAAGCGGGCTTTGCGGCTGCTTCGCCCGGTGATGCTGCTGCTATCGCAGCAATCGCTGATACCGTGCGCGGCGCTACCATCTGCTCGCTGGCACGCTGCCGTGAGCAGGATATCGAGGCGGCATGGAACTCCATCCGCCGTGCAGAGTCTGCCCGCATTCACACCTTCCTGGCAACCAGCCCGGTACACATGGAGTACAAGCTGAAGATGACGCCGGAGCAGGTGCTGGAATCCGTAGCGCACAACGTAGCCTTCGCCAAGAAGTTCTGTTCGGACATCGAATTCTCCGCTGAGGACGCAACCCGCTCCGACCTCGACTTCCTGTGCCGCGTCGTTGAAACCGCCATCAAGGCCGGCGCTACTACCATCAACATTCCGGATACCGTCGGCTACATGATCCCGCAGGAGTACGCATCCCGCATCAAGTATCTGCGTGAGCACACCGAGGGTATCGAGAACGTAATCCTGTCCTGCTACATGCACAACGACCTCGGCATGGCAGTTGCAAACTCTCTGGCAGGCGTTGAGGCCGGTATTGACCAGATCGAGTGCACTATCAACGGCATCGGCGAGCGCGCAGGCAACGCCTCGATGGAGGAGTGCGTTATGGCGCTCAAGACCCGTGCCGACCACTTCGGCATCGGCTGCAACATCGAGACCACCCAGATCTACCGCGCAAGCCGCATGATCCAGACCATTACCGGCGTTGCTGTTGCACCGACCAAGCCGATCGTCGGTGCAAATGCGTTCGCACACGAGGCGGGCATCCACCAGCACGGCGTGATGGCCAACAAGGAAACCTACGAGATCATGACTCCGGAATCCGTCGGCATCCCGAAGAACGCCATCGTGCTCGGCAAGCATTCCGGCCGCCATGCGTTCGAGGAGCGCCTGCATGAGCTGGGCTACGCGCTCGATCACGAGAAGCTCGAGAAGGCATTCGAGAAGTTCGAGATTCTGGCTGACAAGAAGAAGGTCATCAAGGACCGCGACCTCGAGGGTCTGATCGGTGCTGTTCCGGTTTCCGGCGAGGAGCGCTACACGCTCGACCGCTTTGTTATCAACTCTGGCAACACCATTACCTCTACCGCGGTTATCCGCGTCAAGAAGGGCGACGAGATGTTTGAGCGCGCTGCCGCTTCCGACGGCCCGATCAACGCATCGTTCCATGCAATCGACAAGATCATCGGCAAGGAAATCGTTCTGGAGGACTACTCGCTGCGCGCACTGACCGACGGCGAGGACGCACAGAGCGAGGCTATTGTCAAGATCCGCGTAGACGGCAGCAACGAGGTTGTTACCGGCCGCGGCGTATCGGTTGACGTTATGGAGGCGTCCATCAAGGCGTACATCAACGGCATTAACAAGTATTTTAACGACTAATTCAGCAGGAGGAACGCTGTTATGGGTATGACAATGACGCAGAAGATCCTCGCAAAGCATGCGGGTCTGGAAAGCGTAACGGCAGGTCAGCTGATCGAGGCAAACGTAGATCTCACGCTGGCAAACGATATTACCGGTCCGGTTGCCATCCGAGAGATGGAGAAGGCGGGCTTCGATAAGGTGTTCGACAACACGAAGATCGCGCTGGTAATGGACCACTTTGCACCGAACAAGGATATTAAGTCCGCAGAGCAGTGCCTCGAATGCCGCGAGTTCTCCAAGAAGTACAACATTGTAAACTTCTTTGACGTTGGCGCAATGGGCATCGAGCACGCGCTGCTGCCGGAAAAAGGTCTGACCGCTCCCGGTGAGCTTATCATCGGCGCGGACAGCCACACCTGCACCTACGGCGCACTGGGCGCATTCTCCACCGGCGTTGGCTCGACCGATCTCGCCGCAGGCATGGCGACCGGCAAGGCATGGTTCAAGGTGCCGAGCGCCATCAAGTTTGTGCTCACCGGCAAGCTGAATCCGTGGGTATCCGGCAAGGACGTCATCCTGCACATCATCGGCAAGATCGGCGTGGACGGCGCGCTATACAAGTCGATGGAGTTCGTCGGCGAGGGCGCACACGCGCTGTCCATGGACGACCGCTTCACCATCTGCAACATGGCGATCGAGGCTGGTGCGAAGAACGGCATCTTCCCGGTAGACGACAAGACGATGAATTACATCAAGGGCCGCGTAAACCGTGAGGTTACCGCATTCGAGGCCGACGCTGACGCCGAGTACGAGCAGACCATCGAGATCGACCTGTCTGCACTCCGTCCGACCATCGCGTGCCCGCACCTGCCGGAGAACACCAAGACCATTGACGACCTCGGCCATATTGAGGTTCAGCAGTCGGTCATCGGTTCCTGCACCAACGGCCGCATCGACGATATGCGCGTTGCAGCCGAAATCCTCAAGGGCCGCAAGGTAAATCCGAATGTGCGCACCATCATCATCCCCGCAACACAGGAAGTTTACCTGCAGTGCATCGAGGAGGGTCTGACCAAGATCTTCATTCAGGCTGGCGCTATCGTTTCCACGCCGACCTGCGGCCCGTGCCTCGGCGGTCATATGGGCATCCTGGCGCACGGCGAGAAGGCGGTTTCCACCACCAACCGCAACTTTGTAGGCCGTATGGGTCATATCACCTCGGAAATTTATCTGGCAAGCCCGGCCGTCGCTGCCGCAAGTGCAGTAGCAGGCTATATCTGCGCACCGGACGACCTGAAGTAAGGGAGGAAACACATACCATGAACGCAAAAGGCAAGGTTTTCAAGTACGGCGATAATGTCGATACTGACGTTATCATCCCCGCACGTTATCTGAATATCGCAGACCCGAAGGAGCTGTCCACCCACGCAATGGAGGATATCGACGCGGATTTTGTAAAGAATATGCATCCCGGCGACATCGTTGTTGCGACCCGCAACTTCGGCTGCGGCTCCTCCCGTGAGCACGCACCGCTCGTTCTCCGTGAGAACGGCGTTTCCTGCGTTATCGCGTCCTCGTTCGCGCGTATCTTCTACCGCAACGCCATCAACATCGGTCTGCCCATCCTCGAGTGCGAGGCAGCGGCGAACGGTATTGATGCAGGCGACGAGGTAGAGGTCAACTTCGACACCGGCGTGATCACCGACGTTACCAAGGGCGAGAGCTGGCAGGCAGCTGCATTCCCGCCGTTTATCCAGAACATCATCAAGGCGGGCGGCCTGCTCAAGTCGCTCAAGGAGAGAGAGGCATAATCCCATGGAATACAATATTGCTGTTGTCAAGGGCGACGGCATCGGCCCGGAGATCGTATCCGAGGCTATGCTCGTGCTCGATAAGGTCGGCGAGAAGTTCGGCCACAAGTTTAATTTTCAGGAAGTCCTCGCGGGCGGCTGCTCGATCGACAAGAACGGCATCCCGCTGACCGATGAGACCATCGAGATCTGCAAGAACGCGGATTCCGTTCTGCTCGGTGCAGTCGGCGGCCCGAAGTGGGACGATGTGCCGAGTGCCAAGCGTCCGGAGAAGGCGCTGCTCGGTCTGCGCGCCGCACTGGGTCTGTTCGTCAACCTGCGCCCGGCGCAGATGCACAAGGCACTTGCGGATGCGTGCCCGATCAAGCCTGAGATTATTGGCGACGGCTTCGATATTCTCGTTTGCCGTGAGCTGACCGGCGACGTTTACTTCGGCAAGCACTACCGCCGCGAGAGCGACAAGGGCTGGGGCGAGACCGGCGCGGACGACATGAACTACTCGGTATATGAGGTAGAGCGCATCGGCCGCCGTGCTTTTGAGATGGCGATGAAGCGCAATAAGAAGGTCTGCTCGGTAGACAAGGCAAACGTGCTCGAAACCAGCCGCGTATGGCGCGAAACCATGCACCGCATCAAGGACGAGTACCCGGAGGTCGAGTACACCGATATGTACGTTGACAACTGCGCGATGCAGCTCGTCCGCAATCCGGGTCAGTTCGATGTTATCGTAACCGGCAACCTGTTCGGCGATATTCTGTCCGATGAGGCTTCCATGATCACCGGCTCCATCGGTATGCTGCCGTCCGCCTCCATGAACGAGAGCGGCAAGGGTATGTACGAGCCTATCCATGGCTCCGCGCCGGACATCGCGGGCAAGGGCATCGCGAACCCGATCGCGACCATCCTGTCGTGCGCGATGATGCTGCGCTACTCGTTCGGCCTCAAGGCCGAGGCGGATGCCATCGAAACCGCTGTCGAGAACGTGCTGAACGCCGGCCACCGCACCGCAGACATCGCCGCAAAGGGCGAAAAGGTGCTGTCCACCTCGGAGATGGGCGCACTGATCCGCGAGCAGCTTTAAGAATAATCAGGAATGAGTAATCCGTAATTACTCCGTGAATTTTCCCTATCAAGAAACCCGGTTGCGATTAGGCTGCAACCGGGTTTTTCGATAGTCTTGCGGCTTCGGTTTTTCGAGGCCGTTTTTGTTATATGGAGAATCAGCTTTACGCGTTCTCGCTGTTTCTCTCGCTCTTGGCATAGCTCTTGAACGAGTGGATAACGATCGTCAGACCGAGCACAATCAGCAGTACCGCAAGGATAAGCTGCAGACCGTTTGCGATGAATACCGCTCCCCAGGTGGTCTCACCGGCCGGAATAGCCGTTGAGGCGGCAGCAGAGATCGCCTTTACCATAGCGAGGAAACGCTGCACCAGCGCGGTGAAGGTAACACACAGCATGATGATCAGCGGCGGGAAGATCATCTTGTTGCTGCGGCCGGTAACCTTGAGGAATACGCAGAGCGTGATGAGCACCAGAGCGCTCAGCAGCTGGTTGGCCGAACCGAACAGCGGCCAGATATTGGCATAGCCGATCTTGGTGAGCAGGAAACCAAATGCCAGCGTGATAACCGTGGAGAAATATACGTTGCAGAACAGCTTGCGCCAGCCTTCAGCATGCTCCATGTCATCGACGGAGAACAGCTCCTGAAAGCTCATGCGGCCGATACGCGCAACTGCGTCCAGACTGGTCAGCGCCAGTGCGGAAACACACATGGTCATAAATGCAGTAGCAACATAAACCGGAACGCCGAACATCTCGAAGAAGCCTGCGACACCGCTGCTGAATACCTGGAACGGCGTGCCCGCTGCCGGCGTACCGTCAGCTGCTGCAGCAGCACCGGCAACGCACAGTGCCAGAACAGCCAGCAGGCTTTCCAGCACCATTGCGCCATAGCCAACCTTGGGCATGTCCTTTTCGTTCTCGATGGTCTTGGAGGACGTACCCGAGGAAACCAGGCTGTGGAAACCGGAAACCGCACCGCATGCAACGGTTACAAACAGGATCGGGAACATCGTGCCGAGCTTCTCGTTGGTAAAACCGGTGAATACCGGCAGGTTCATAGTCGGATGTGCAATAACCAAGCCGACAACTGCGCCTGCGATCATGCAGATGAACATGAAGGTGGTCATGTAGTCGCGCGGCTGCTTGAGCAGCCACATCGGAAGGACAGCGGCGAAGAAGATATAAACGAAGGTGATATAGCTCCATGCTGCCTTGCCGAAGATAAGCGGGCAGTTCATGCCGATTGCAAAGGAGGCAACGATGCACACAATGCCGACAACGGCTTCCTTCCAGCCGGTCAGGTTAAACTTTTTCTGGATAAGGCCGAGCACAACTGCGAATACCATAAACATGATGGAGATCATGCCTGCCGCACCGTTGGTGGTTGCAGTAGCAGCCAGCTCGGTAACGCCTGCGTCAGTGACAGTGTAGGCGTTGAATGTGCCCGCAACCATATCTGCGAATGCCGCAACAACGATGCAGCAGAAGATCCACGAGAAAATCAGGAACAGCTTGCGGCCGGTTTTGCCGATGTACTTCTCAATCAGCATCCCCATCGACTTGCCCTTGTTCTTAACCGAAGCGTACAGCGCGCCGAAGTCGGCTACCGTGCCGAAGAATACGCCGCCGATCAGCACCCACAGCAGTACCGGCAGCCAGCCGAACGCCGCAGCCTGAATTGCACCGGTTACAGGGCCTGCGCCCGCGATGGAGGAGAACTGGTGACTGAATACCGTCCAGCCGTTGGTCGGTACAAAGTCCTTGCCGTCATTAAATTCAACGGCAGGCGTCTTGGCTTTCGGGTCGATACCCCATTTGTTCGCCAGCCAGCGTCCGTAGAAAACGTACGCGCCGAACAGAACAACAGCCGCGATCAGCACAATTACAAGTGTGTTCATGTTTTTTCGTCTCTTTCTTGAAATGATTTGCGATTCCGCAGCCAAAGGTACGCAAAAAAGCCTTCGTCCATGCAGGAGGATCACGAAGATGATCCTGCAAAGACGAAGGCATATACATTGCTGTATTTACTTCCGCGTTACCACTTTGCTTGCCGACAGTACGCTGCCGACCTCTCATTGCCGCCCGGTACCGCATTCTTCCGGAGGGCTTTTCCTGTTAACGGTGGATATCCGGCCTCGACTACTCGGCATTGCCTTTGATCGAAGCTGCTCGCAGGGGATAGCGAACCCGTGCCTTGCTGCCGTCTTGCACGACCGACGGCTTTCTGTGAGCGGTGATACGGATACGTCATGTCCTGTTCAAAGCATTTGGCTACTGAACGATTCGTATGATAGACCTCTTTTTGCCGTTTGTCAACCGGACAGGAGACGAAAAATGCAATTTTGGCAACACCTGCAAATCCGGCAGTATTGATAAATAAAAATTTGTTTATTTTTTAACGGCGTATCAGATACAGCAAGATTCTATACTTGACAAATGCATTTTACACGGCTTATACTGATATTATGTAAAAGACAAGCAAGGGTGCTGTGATGAGCGGCTGAGAGGGCGAGAAACCCAACCTTTTGAACCTGTTGGTTAATGCCATTGTAGGGAAGCTGTCGCATTGCTGGGATTGAGTGCTTCGGTTTTGCCGCAGGGTGAAAACGAGGCGTTTTTTATTTTCTCGGCAGCGATGATAAAATTGGAGGGAACAGGAATGAAAACAGTGCTTACCATTGCCGGTTCGGACTGCTCCGGCGGTGCAGGTGTACAGGCCGATCTGAAAACCATGGCGGCACACGGCGTGTTCGGCATGAGCGTTATCGTATCAGTCGTAGCGGAAAACACTGCACGCGTGATCGACATTCAGGACATCAGTCCCCGGATGATCGAGGAGCAGATTGACGCGGTGTTTGAAGACATCGTGCCGGATGCGGTTAAAATCGGCATGCTGTCCTCGCCGGAGTGCATGAAGGCGGTAGCCGGCAAGCTGGCACAGTACAAGCCGGCGCACATCGTGATTGATCCGGTGATGTTCGCCAAAAACGGTGATCCGCTGATGGATCCGGCGTCTGTCGGCACACTTATTGAGACCGTGCTGCCGTTTGCTGAGGTGCTGACTCCGAACGTACCGGAGGCGCAATATCTGGCAGATATGGAAATCCGCACGCCCGAGGACATGGAGGAGGCGGCACGCCGCATCTATGCCAAGGGCTGCAGGAACGTGCTCGTCAAGGGCGGCAAGAACATCGCAGGTGCGGTGGATGTACTGTTTGACGGCGAGACCTGTCACCGCATTGAGATTGAGCAGATCGACACCACCAGCACGCACGGCACGGGCTGCACGCTGTCCTCTGCGATCGCATCCAATCTGGCGCTTGGCCACAGCGTGCCTGAGGCGGTAAAGCTGTCTAAAGAGTATGTCACCGACGCTATCCGTCATGCACCCGGTCTGGGGCATGGCTGCGGTCCGCTTAACCATTTTTGCCGTATTTTTTCGGAGGAGTGAAAGATAATGAAAAAGAATTCTATCCGTAAACTGACCATTGCAGGCGTTCTCGTCGCAGTTGCGGTCGTTGGCAGCCTGTTTTCTATACCGGTGCTTGGCGCGAAGTGCTCGCCGGTGCAGCATATGGTAAATGTGCTCGGCGCCGTTCTGCTGGGCCCGTGGTATGCGCTCGGCATGGGCTTTGCAGCAGCACTGATTCGCAACGTGCTGGGTCTGGGCAGCCTGCTGGCGTTCCCCGGCTCGATGATCGGTGCGCTGCTGTGCGGTCTGGCCTACAAGGCCTGCCCGAAGCTGCCGGTCGCTTACGTTGGTGAGGTGTTCGGCACCGGCATTCTCGGCGGTCTGGCTTCCTACCCGATTGCCGCATTCGTGATGGGCAATACCAAGGCAGCTCTGTTCACCTTTGTGCCGTCCTTCCTTGTGTCCACTGCGGTAGGTGCCGCAATTTCTGTTCTGGTGCTGAGCGCCCTCAAGCGCACGCATGTTCTCAGCGCACTGGAAGGTGCTAAGCATTGATCGACACTATTAAAGCCGTTCTCGAAAACACGCAGAACCGCACACCGATGGTGCATTCCATCACCAATAATGTCACCATCAACGACTGTGCGAACATCATTCTTGCGGCAGGCGGCACGGCCATTATGGCGCAGGATGAGCGTGAGGTCGAGGAGATTACCTCACACGCACAGGCACTTGTAATCAACATGGGCGCTGTCCGTGCACAGGAGGCCATGCTGCGTGCAGCCAAGATTGCAAAGCGCAGCGGCCGTCCGGTCGTGCTCGATCCGGTAGCCGCCGGTGCCAGCACGCTCCGGCGTGAAATGTGTTCCCGCCTGTTGAGCGAAAATCTTGTGTCGGTCATTCGCGGCAATGCATCCGAGGTGCGGGCGCTCGCCGCAGGAGCCGAGCAGGAGACCGGCGTGGAAGCCAGTGCGCTCGACAGCGTGACCGAGGACAATTTACAGGAATCCGCAGCGTGGCTGCGGTCGTTCAGCCGCCGGACCGGAGCTGTCGTCATGCTCACCGGCGCGATGGATGTAATTACCGATGGAACCCGTACCGCAGTGGTACGCGGCGGCAGTGCGTATCTGCGGCGGATCACCGGCGCAGGCTGTATGCTCACCTCGCTGACCGGCGTGTACTGCGGTGCGAATCCAGATATATTGTTAGAAGCCGCAGTCACGGCATCGGAGGTGATGAAGCATTGCGGAGAAACAGCCGAGGCGCGTGTGCGTAAAGAGATGGAGGGCACCGCTTCCTTTCGTACGCGCCTGATCGACGCAGTAAGTCTGCTGAACGCGGACGAACTGACGCCGAACCTCTGTTTGCAGATTCTGTAAGCAGAAAAGTGCTGCCGGCAGAATTTTGCCGTCAGTCTTAGGAAAATCATCAACATACTTTCATTGGGGGTACCACCTTGAACAACAAAACCACCGAAAGACTGCTTGCCGCAACGCAGGACATCTGGGAAGGCTATCTGAACCATCCGTTTGTCCACGGTATTGCCGACGGCAGCCTCGACATTCAAAAATTTCGTTTTTATCTTCTGCAGGATTATGTTTACCTGTTTGATTACGCAAAGGTGTTCGCGCAGGGCGTTGTCAAGTCCCGCGATCCCGAGATCATGCGTGTATTCGCGACCTCGGTGGCGAACATTCTCGGCGGTGAAATGAACATTCACCGCGGCTACATGAGCCGTCTCGGCATCACCGAGGAGGACGCAGAGCGCGTCAAGCCGTCGCTGAATAACGAGTCCTACACATCCTACATGCGCGCTGTTGCAGCCGAGGAAGGTCCGGCGGAGATTATGGCGGCTGTGCTTTCGTGTGCACTCAGCTATGAATACATCGCCAAGTGGATCGTCGCCAACTACCCGAACGCCGATCAGCATGAGTTCTACGGTGAATGGGTGCAGGGCTACGCATCCGAGGACTATGCGGCAGAAAACCGCAAGCTGGTCGCTTATATGGAGCGTCTGAGTGAGGGCTATACCGAGTCGCAGCTTGCGCGTCTGACCGATATTTTCGTCGCGTGCTCGCGCTACGAGAGTATGTTCTGGGACATGGCATGGAACGAGGCAATGTGAGTCATGCTGGAGTTTCAAAACGTTGTCTTTCAGTATGATGTGGAAGATTTCAACATCATTGACGGCCTTTCCTTTCACATTCAGAAAGGCGAGTTCGTGTCGGTCATCGGGCCATCCGGCTGCGGCAAATCCACGATTTTCCGCCTGACCAACCAGCTTCTGCCGCGCAAGAGCGGTGAAATTCTGGTGGACGGCAAGAGCATCGACGGACGGCGCGGCTACTGCGGCTACATGCCGCAGCGCGACCTGCTGTTTCCGTGGCGCACGGTGAACGAAAACCTGCGTCTGCCGATGGAGATTCGCGGTGGCATTTCCCGCGCGGAGATGGACAAGCGTGCGGCGGAAACGCTCGAGCACGTCGGTTTGGCCGGCTGGGGCGACAAGCGCCCGGAGGAGCTTTCCGGCGGCATGCGTCAGCGTGCGGCATTCGCGCGTACGCTGCTGACCGGCTCGGAACTGCTGCTGCTCGATGAACCTTTTTCTGCGCTCGACTTTCTCACGCGCATCACTATGCAGGAGTGGCTGCTCGATCAGTGGGAGCAGGACAGCAAGACCGTCCTGTTCATCACTCACGATGTAGAGGAGGCTATTTTTCTGTCCGGCCGTGTTCTGGTCGTGGAGGATACACCGATCCGCAAGCTGCACTCGTTTAAGGTTCCTGCACCGTATCCGCGCACGCGTGCGTGCCTGACCGACCCGAAGATGCTTGAGTTGAGAGAAAATCTGATTTCTCTGCTCAGAAAAGAGGTGCAGGCATGAAAAAGAATGCAAATCTGCCCGCACTGATCTTTATGTTCGCGCTGCTCATCGTCTGGCAGTGCATCGCCATGGGCATGAATGCGGCCTACATTCTGCCGTCGCCGACACAGGTGCTTGTGCGCCTGTGGGAGCTGCGCAAACCGCTGTTCACCGCACATTTGCCGGCCACCATGCTGTGTACCGGAGTCGGCCTTGCGATCTCGATCGCGCTCGGTCTGCTGCTCGCCATCGTAATGGACGCGAGTCCGTCGGCGGAGAAAATGCTGTACCCGCTCATCGTCGCTTCACAGACCATTCCGACAACTGCACTTGCGCCGCTGTTTGTGCTCTGGTTCGGCTACACGATCTGGAGCAAGGTGCTCGTCACCGTGCTCATCACGTTCTTCCCGATCGCGATGACCGTGTTTGACGGCTTCCGCTCGGCGAAGACCGATATGGTCGATATGCTCAAGACCTTCGGCGCAGGCAAGAAGGAAATTTTTCTCAAGCTGAAGATTCCGGCAGCGCTGCCGTACTTTTTCTCGGCGCTCAAAATGGCGATCCCGATGTCGATCATCGGCGCTGCGATCGGCGAGTGGCTGGGCGCACAGGCCGGTCTCGGCTATTTCAGCCGCCGCATGATGACGCAGCTGGACGGCGCTGGCGTGTTTGCACCGATCGTACTGCTGAGCGTGGTTGCGATGATCGCAGTAGGCATTGTAAGCTGGCTGGAAAAGAAAATTATCACCTGGCGCAGCAGTTTATAAGCTTGATAACACAATTTTAAGAAAAAACGAAATTTCTGTTCTAACATAAGGAGAAAATCATATATGAAAAAGCGTATTCTTGCACTTCTGGCAGCAGGCACCATGCTGCTGACCGGCTGCGGCGCACAGAACGCCGCACAGTCTGATGCGGCAAACAGCGGCAGCGATGATCTGCAGCACCTGACCGTTGTGCTCGACTGGTATCCGAATGCTCTGCACGCATTTCTGTACGAAGCGCAGGAGAAGGGTTACTTCGCCGAGGAAGGTCTGGATGTGGATATCCAGTCTCCGGCAGGCGTAAACGATGCAATGAGCATGGTTGCCGCCGGCAAGGCAGACATTGGTCTGTATTATCAGCAGGATGTCATTCAGGCTCGTGCAGAGCAGGATGTGCCGATCAAGTCCATCGGTGCGGTGGTTCAGGGGCCGCTGAACATCATCCTGTCGCTCAAGGACAAGAGCATCACCAAGCCGCAGGATCTCGAGGGCAAAACGATCGGCTACGCGGGCACCGAGCTTTCCGAGGCACTGGTCCGCAGCATCATGCAGTCCAACGGTGCCGATCCGAACAGCGTGAACATGGTTGACGTTGGCTTCGACCTGATGAGCTCGATGACCACCGGCAATGTTGATGCAACCATCGGCTGTCTGGTCAACCACGAGGTACCGCAGATGGAGAAGGAAGGCTTCGAGGTCAATTACTTCTTCCCGGATGATTACGGTGTTCCGAAGTATTACGAAGGTATTTTCCTCGCAAGCGATGATATGATTGCGAACAATTCCGATACGCTGAAGGGCTTCCTGCGCGCTTGCAGCAAGGGCTTTGAGGACTTCAAGAGCAATACCGACGATGTTCTGCAGGTTCTGCTCGACAATCAGGACGAGGCAAACTTTGCACTCGACCCGGATGTAGAGAAGAAGTCCTGTGAGACGCTGCTGCCGCTCATGGAGACCGAGGATGCCAAGTTCCTCTCTCAGACCGAGCAGTGCTGGCAGGAGAACATTGACTGGATGTATGATCAGGGCCTGATCGCAGAGAAGCCGGATGTTTCCGACGTTATGGTAAACCTTGACTTCTAAAAATACGCATATAGAACAGGGACAGAGCATTGGCTCTGTCCCTTTTGTGTTATCCGTCCAACTTGTCGATCATCTCGCGCATTGTGTTCGCGGAACGCTGCAGCTGTGCCAGTTCTTCCTCGGAGAGCGGAATATCCAGCACGGCTTCCGCGCCGTTTCGTCCGACGATAGTCGGCACACCCAGACAAATACCGTCCACGCCGTAGTGTCCGTGAATCATAGAGGTGACCGGCAGCACGGAATGCTCATTGCGTACAATGGCTTCCGCGATACGCCGCACCGCCATGCCGATACCGTAATAGGTTGCGCCTTTGCTGTCGATAATCTGGTAAGCCGCATCGCGCACATGCTCGTAAATGCGGGAAAGCTCGTCTGCAGGCTTGGTGATACCTGCAATGCGGCAGTAATCGTCCAGATCAGCACCGGAGATGTTAGCGCTCGACCATACCGCCAGCTCGCTGTCGCCGTGCTCGCCGATGATAAACGCATGCACATTGCGGCTGTCCACGCCAAGCCGCTGTCCGAGCAGGTACTTGAGCCGCGCAGTATCCAGCACGGTACCGGAACCGAGCACACGTCCGGCAGGGAAGCCGCTCAACTGCTGCGCCAGACAGGTCAGCACATCGACCGGATTGGACACAACCAACAGGATCGCCTCACGATTGACTGCCGTAAGCTGTGCAATGATGGAGGACAGGATGCCTTTATTGCGTCCGAGCAACTCCAAACGGCTTTCGCCCGGTTTCTGGTTTGCGCCTGCCGCAATGATGATAAGACCGCATTCGGCGAGGTCAGCATAGTCTCCGGCAGTGACGCGGCACGGCTTGCTGAACGCCACACCATGATTGATGTCCGACGCTTCACCGATAGCCTTGCCGCGGTTCATATCCACGAGTACCAGATCAGAGAACAGTCCGGAAACCGCCAATGTGTATGCGCAGGTCGCGCCGACAAAGCCCACGCCGATCACGCCGCATTTTTGAATATTCGTCATATTGGATACACTCCTTCTGCGAGTAGTATATCCGTTTTGTTGTTGGAAAACACATGGCTTTGTGCTATACTGATACTGTATTTTTATAGGCAATATCAGTTCAGGAGGATAGGACTATGAATAAATGGTTACGCGCTGTCTGCGTCGGCGCGGCTGCCGCTGCCATGCTGACCGCTTCGGCCTTTGCGGCAAATTATACGAATTGTGCAGATTCGCTGCATGAAATGGGGCTGTTTCAGGGCACACAGAACGGCTACGATCTCGACCGCACGCCGACCAGGGCGGAAGCGGCTGTCATGCTGGTGCGTCTGCTCGGCAAGGAGGCTGAGGCCAAGGCGCTGACGTATACTGCACCGTTTACCGATCTCAAGGGATGGGAAAAGCCGTATGTGCAGTATCTGTACAGCAACGGTCTGGCGAATGGCACGAACCGGACGACCTTCCATCCGACCGGCAAGTGCACCGCGCAGATGTACGCGGTGTTCCTGCTGCGTGCGCTCGGCTACTCGGATACGGCGGATTTCAGCTATGCGAACGCGATAGAGACTGCTCGTGAGCAGAGTATTTACGACACCGGCATCATCAACGTGCAGAATTTCCTGCGCGACGATGCTGCAGCGGCAAGCTACACGGTGCTGTCCGTTTCGCCTAAGAACAGTGAAGGCACGCTGCTCGATCAGCTTGTCAGCGAAAACGCGATAACCGAAGCGGACGCGAAGCGGTATCAGAGCCTGTTTTCAAGCTATGCACAGTACCGCGAGGCAACCGTCGGTATGGATGCTCTGCTGCATTACTCGGTCAACAGCGAGTTTGCGTCTCCGGCGGCTGTGACCCATGACGGCAGGACGGTCATGCAGGTGCAGACGAGCGAGACCACCGTGTTCGACCGCGAGAAGAACGAACTGCTCACCGACCGCAAAATGACGCTTTCCGCGCCGAATACATCGGATAAGCAGCTGCTGACGCAGAGTTATCTGTCGGACGGTGCGTTGTACCACAAGCTGAACGGATCGTGGTCGGCAGAGCTGGTGACTGCCGCTGAGCAGGAGGGCCTTGCCGCGATGTATGGCCGCGTACCGCTGGTGTGTGTCGATTCGCTGAGCCAGCGTGCAGGCAGCTGGAACATTATCTGTGCCGATACGCCGAACGCGTACACCGAACTGCTCTGGTCGGTCGAAAGTGCAATGGGTGATTTAGACGAAGCCGTCCGGCTGCAGCCGACCACGGTAACGCAGTCAGTCAGCGGCGGTACGATTCGCAGGCAGAGTGTTTCCGCAGCCTTCACGTTGGACGGCATGACGGCAGAGCCTGTTATCATCAGCACACTGGACAAAACCGGTGCAGATGCTGTGCTGAACGCGCCCAAGTAAACGCATAAGTTCCGCCTTTTTCGCATATTTGTGTGATACGGAGGTGCGGAGATGGAGAGATGGCTGAAATGCGGCGTTTGCGCCGCGGCGGCACTGGCGCTGGTGCTGTGCTTTGGCATGGAGCAGAAAAACCGTGCAATGCAGACGGCAGGGAACGCTCAAACCACGCTCGTCATTGATGCCGGACACGGCGGCTTCGACGGCGGCGCGGTCGGCACGGATGGAACCGCTGAGCAAGATATCAATTTGAGCATTGCAAAGCGGGTGCAGGTGCTGGCGAATTTCTTCGGTGTGCCGACTGCTATGACGCGGCCGGATGAAAATGCACTTGATTACAATCCTTCCCGCACGGTGCGAGAGAACAAAATCGCGGATATCAAGGCACGGGAAAAGCTGGTAAACAGCATTCCGTCACCGGTGTTTCTGAGCATTCACCTGAATAAATTCAGCGACGCGCAGTACCACGGCGCCCAGGTGTTTTACTCGACAGGGAATGTGCAGGGCAAGCCGCTGGCCGAGCAGATACAGCAGTGCCTGATTGACGGCTGCGACCCATTGAATCATCGCAAGGCTAAACAGGCAGACAGCGCCATCTATCTGATGAAAAAGCTGGACTGCCCGGCGGTGATCATCGAATGCGGCTTTCTGTCCAATCCGGCCGAAGAAGCGCGGCTGCGGGACGAAGCCTATCACAAACAACTTGCTGCCGCCGTGATCTGCGGATATTTACGCAGCCAGAGCGGTATGTAACGGAGGAAATATGAAGCAAAAGACAGTTTTTCTGTGCGGTGACTGCGGATATGAAAGTCCGAAATGGTACGGCAAATGTCCGTCCTGCGGTGCATGGAACACCATGAGCGAATTCAAGGAGAAGCCGGTTTCGGCGGCACGCGGCACGAATACATTTCAGCGCGGCGAATCGAGGCCGACTTTGCTCAAGGATATTGATACCGGAGACGAAAGCCGGTTCCATTCGGGCATCGGTGAACTCGACCGCGTTCTCGGCGGCGGCGCTGTGCATGGCTCGTTTGTGCTGGTCGGCGGTGAGCCGGGCATCGGCAAATCGACGCTGCTGCTGCAAATGTGTCAGGAAATGTGCAAAAATGCCCGCGTGCTCTATGTTTCGGGCGAGGAATCGCTCAAGCAGATCAAAATTCGTGCGGCACGCCTGCACATTTCTTCACCCGAGCTGTACATCCTTGCCGAGACCGACATGGAGCAGATCATCAACGAAACCGAGCTGCTCGAGCCGGATATTCTAATCGTGGACTCTATCCAGACGGTCTATAAGCGCGATTTAACTGCCGCTCCCGGCGGTACGACCCAGATCAAGGAATGCGCGATGAGTCTGATGCAGTACGCGAAGAATCGCAACGTGACGATTTTTATTGTTGGTCATGTCAACAAAGAGGGTACGCTGGCAGGCCCAAAAATCCTTGAGCACATGGTGGACTGCGTGCTGTATTTCGAAGGGGAATCCGCAGGTCCGTTCCGCTGTCTGCGTGCGGCGAAAAACCGCTACGGCTCAACCAATGAAATCGGCGTGTTTGAAATGAGCGATCACGGTTTGCTCGAGGTGCAGAATCCGTCTGCGGCTATGCTGGCCGGTCATCCGCAGGGTGCGTCCGGCAACTGCATTGCCTGCGTGATGGAGGGCAGCCGTCCTCTGCTCGCCGAGGTGCAGGCGCTTGCTGCGAAAACGCAGTTTGGTGTGCCGCGCCGCACCGCTGCCGGCGTGGACTACAACCGCATGGTGCTGCTGCTCGCCATTCTGGAAAAACGCTGCGGGCTGTTTCTGTCGTCGAGCGATGTGTATGTCAACGTCGTCGGCGGCATGCGGCTGGACGAGCCTGCTGTGGATTTGCCGATGGTGCTGGCAATCGCATCCAGCTTTCGGGACAAGCCGCTGCCGGAAGGCGTCATGAGCTTCGGCGAGGTCGGCCTGACCGGCGAGCTGCGTGCGGTGTCCAATCCGGGACAGCGTATCAATGAGGCATACCGCCTTGGTTTCCACACCTGCATCATGCCCATGCAGGATGTAGACAAGGACCTGCTGCAGAAAATGAATATCGTGCGTGCGAAAACCGTCGGTGACGCAATTCGTGCCGTATTGTAAGCATAATTTTCACCTCCTCTCCGCAGACTAAACTCAGTTTGCGTCAGGGGAGGTTTTGCATTTGGAGAATAAGATCCGCGCGGTGCTGCTTACGACGGCAGGTGTGCTGACGGCAATGCTGTTCTGGTCGTGGAAGCACCGTCCGCCGGAGGCGGTTTTGGTACGCACAGCGGCCGCCGAAACGCAGGATATCTACAATAGTGTGACGATTTTCGGTACGGTCGAGTCCGCAGAGAGCACAGCAGTTTGTCCGGCGAAAAATGGTGTAGTAAGTGCAGTGTATGCCGCAACAGGCGACACCGTGCAGAAGGGTGATATTCTGTGCACGCTGACTGACATCGGCAGATTGCAAACAGCTGCGGATTACTGGCAGACCGCACAGAGCGTGTTTGCAATTTCCGGTACGGTGAGCACTGTCACCGCCGAGGACGCTCACGCGCTGTATGCGCCGATGGACGGTACTGTGCTGACTGTTCCGCAGGCGGGCGAGAGTGTATCGGTCGATATGCCGTGCATACAAATTGCGAATCCGGATAAGCTGCGCGTGCGTGCGCAGTCTCCCGAGCTATATGTAGGAGAGCTTGCTGTCGGACAGCGCGCTAACATCACATTTTCGGCAGTGGACGGTACCTTTCACGCCGAATTAACCACAATTGCTCCTGCGGCTGTGAAAACCTTTAGTCTGACAAACGAAGATGTCGAAGCAACCGTTGAGGTGCTGCTTGATTTGAACGGCTCAACCGAAAATCTGCGCTCCGGATATTCCGCGACCGTTAAGGTATTCACAGACCATCGAGACGATGCTGCGGTTGTACCATATGAAGCAATTTGCCAGCGCGGAGAACAAGAGTTTGTATTCTGCGTGCAGGACGGCCATGCCGTGCAGTGCGCGGTACAGACCGGCTATCTGCTCGAGGATACGGTTGAAATTACAGACGGCTTGCCGACAGGTGTATCGGTCATTCTGTCGCCGCCCGATGAATTGACTGACGGTGATCCGGTGGAGGTACAGACATGAGACTGCGGGATATTCTGTCACTGGCGGCACATAATCTGCGGGAAAGTCCGCTGCGGACGGCACTTTGCGCGCTTTCTGTTGCGGTTGGAAGCGGTGCACTGCTGCTTATCCTTTCCATTGGTCTGTATGGGCGAAAACAGGTGGACGTCGGTTTGCAGACACTCGGCGTCAGCGGTTTATCGGTATACACGGAAAGCGGACACGCGGGAACGATACTCTCGGCAGCACTGGCGGATGAGATAGAGCAGGATGTGGACGGCATTCGCACGCTGATGCCGATCAAGGCGCAGAGCGGCACCGTGCGCGTCGGACACACAACTGAGCACGCGGTACTTCTCGGTGCAGACGAACGGCTCGGTGAAGTCATGCAAATGGAGATGCTGGCAGGCACACTGCCGAACGCATGGCAGTGTGCAAACGCTGAGCCGGTCGCCGTGGTCGGCGATGATCTGGCACAGGCGCTGTACAGACGGACAAATATCACCGGACGGCAGATTCGGCTAAAGGTAAACGGCACCGACCGGTATTTCACGGTATGCGGTGTTGTGCGGGCACAGACGGGGGCATTCGGCGGAATGCTGTCGGCGGTTGCACCGCATCTGGTCTATGTGCCGTATGCGTGTATCGCGTCGCAAACCGAACGTACGGATCAAGTGTTTGTGCAGTGCATTTCGCAGGCAGATACTGCTTCAGTCAGCTCTCAGATCGAAAAGTACCTGACCGATCGACAGCAGGTGCGCGGCGTGCATGTACAGAATATGTCGGGTGCGGTGCAGACCGTACAGCAGCTTGCCGAAATGGGAATCGGCCTGTTTGCCGCCGTCGGTGCGGTAACACTGTTTGTCGCGCTCATCGGTGTTATGGGAAGCATGCTGGCTGCCGCTCACGAGAAAACAGGGGAGATCGGCATTCTGCTGGCGCTCGGCGCACAGCCGCATGATATTCGCCGGACATTTCTCCTGCAGGCTGTGCTGCTGTGCCTGTTCGGCGGAATCGTCGGTCTGGCAACCGCAGGTGCGCTCCTGCACTTCGGAGCAGCACTGCTCCTGCCGGAAGTCCGTGTGTTTGCCGGATTGCTGACACTTTCCACACTCAGCGGAGCCGCTGCCGGACTGCTCCCGGCGGTTCGTGCGGCCGCTCTCGATCCAATCGACGCAATATGCAAATAACTCTTTTCTTTCGCCTTTATTTGTGCTATCATTAACAGTGACAAATAACGAATAGGGCGACTGTACCGTAGAAAGGAATGGAGTTTGCATGCGCCATATTATTGATTTATGTGATTTAACGGAAAAAGAATTTTCCGATCTGTACAAGTTGGTCAGCAATATTATCGACCGACCGGAGGGTTATGTAGATGCCTGCCGAGGCAAGGTGCTGGGCAGCCTGTTTTATGAACCTTCTACCCGTACCAACCTGTCGTTTTCCACCGCGATGATGAGACTGGGCGGCAGTGTTGTCGGTTTTTCCGATCCGAACGCCACTTCTGCGTCTAAGGGCGAAACACTCAAGGATACTATCAACATGGTATCCAGCTATGCGGATATGATCGTCATGCGCAACCCGCGAGAGGGCGCAGCCAAGGTAGCGTCAATGTACTCGTCTGTGCCTGTCATCAATGCCGGCGACGGCGGTCATCTGCACCCGACCCAGACGCTTGCCGATATGATTACCATTCTGCGTATGCGCGGCTCTGCTGACGATATGAAGATTGGTCTGTGCGGTGATTTGAAGTACGGCCGTACCGTGCATTCTCTGCTGCATTTCCTGCAGCGGTATCATAATGTACAGTTTTATCTGATCGCACCTGATGCACTCAAGCTGCCGGACTATATGGTAAAATTCCTGAAAGACAACAATATGCCGTTCTGCGAGGTAGACAGCATTGATGAAGTTCTGCCCGAGCTGGATGTGTTGTACATGACTCGCATTCAGCGCGAGCGCTTTGTCACGGCAGAGGAGTACGCAAACCTTGAAGGCAATTATCAGCTGACAGCTGAGAAGATGAAGCGCGCCAAGAAGGATATGCTGGTGCTTCATCCGCTGCCGCGTGTTGATGAGATTGCACAGGACGTGGATGATGATCCGCGTGCGGTCTACTTCCGCCAGGCGCGGTTCGGCATGTTCGGCCGTATGGCACTGCTGCTGACGCTGTCCAAGCTGCCGTTCGAGCGTGCCGGTCATCATGAAATCGGTGCAGATTCCGGTATCCGCTGCTCCAACCACAAGTGCATTACGCGAAGCGAGCTGTATGTACCGCTGCACGGCAAGGTCGGTGACCGCTGTCCGTACTGTGATGCCGCGCTGGAGATGCAGCTGTAATAAAAAAACAAAGAGTCTGTTGCAGAACAGGTCTGCAAAGAACGCAGGGACGAAAAGTCGCATAAGGCATTTCGTCCCTGCGTTTGTTTTCGAAAATGGTGGTTTGATCTTGTTTCACACCTAATCATAAAGCAAAAAGACGAGTAAGCAATCCCTTTCGGGGAAACTTACCCGTCTTTTCTTACGCACTATTTTGCAGCGCGCTCTTTTATTTACTTATCGCTGTTTTTCGGCTGTTTTACAGGCACACGCTCACCATTCGGCCGGATTTCCGCCAGCGGATTCCTTGCCGCAGCTTCGCGCATGTTTTCATTCTCGATGTGGGTGTAGATCATGGTCGTATCCACACTCGAGTGACCAAGAATGCTTTGCAGTGTGCGGATATCCACGCCGTTCTGGTACATGAGCGTTGCCGCTGTATGACGCAGCTTGTGCGCAGAGTACTTTTTGGGGTCGAGTCCGGCTTGACCGATATATTTCTTTACCAGCCACTTGACCGTCTGTGCGTTAATACGGTTGCGCTTTTGCTGACAAACAGCGCGTCCGCGTCCTGCTCGTTCGGCTCCAGGCGTTTGGGCAGATACTGCTCGAGCGCTGCAAGACACGCATCGTTGAGAAATACCGTCCTCTGCTTGCCGCCCTTACCGAGCACGCGCACGGTATCGTCCTTGAAGTCGGTCAGATTCAGTCCGACCAGTTCGGAAACACGCATGCCGCAGTTAAGGAAAAACGTCAGGATGCAGTAATCTCGCTCGGCATACGGGCCGGTGACGGATTCCAGAAGCCGCACGCTGTCGTCCGTTGTAAGATAAGTCGGCAGAGATTTACGGACAGTCGGCGCTTCCAGTCCGCTGACCGGATTGACCTCTAAAACATGCTGTTTATCGGTTAAATACCGAAAAAACGCGCGTATCGCAGAGACCTTGCGTGCACGCGAGTTGACACTCAATCCGTAATTGGTGTGGTTGCTGTTCTGCTGAGTTGGGCGGCTCTGCGCCATGTATTCCAGATAATCATAGGTGTCCGACAGCGTGATATCACGGATAAAATCCAGATCAATGTCGCTGATGTCGATCTCATCAAGCGGAAGATTTTTATCGACTGCGCCTTTGTTGTGCTTGAGTACGCGAAAAAACAGCCGCAGATCAAGATAATACTCGTGTGCGGTTTTTGCGGATTTGCCGCGTATTGTGGAAATATAGGTTAAAAAATCCCGCAAAACGCGCGGTGCGTCTGCGGCGTATTCGTTCATCGGCTTGTCCATTGCTGCGCTCTCCTCGCCTGCTGTGATACTGTATTTATTATAACGCATTCTGCAATTTGCGTCAAACTTGCAATTTTCGGAAAAACAACGTATAATAAAGCCAACAACTTCATGGAAGGGGCATGGCTGATGAGTCGAATTTTTATTCAGCGTGGAGATATTACCCAATGCACGACAGATGCGATCGTAAACGCTGCCAACACGTCCCTGCTGGGCGGCGGCGGTGTGGACGGTGCCATTCATCGAGCGGCAGGACCGGAGCTGCTGGCGGAATGCCGCACGCTCGGCGGCTGTCGGACCGGCGAAGCCAAAGCAACACGAGCATATCGTCTGCCATGTCGGTATGTCATTCATACGCCGGGACCGATCTGGCGCGGTGGACATGCGGGTGAGGCGGTACTGCTGGCAGGCTGCTATCAAAACTGCCTGCGCATTGCATCTGAATTAAATTGCAAAACCGTGGCGTTTCCGTCCATCAGCACCGGTGTATATCGCTTTCCGCTGAATCGTGCCGCTGAAATCGCTATCCGTACGATTGAGGAATATCTCTCAACCCATGCAGAAATTGAGCAGGTAAGCATGATCTGCTTTGATGGAACCACGCTTTCGGCGTATCAAAACGCGCTTTCTGAATGGGAGGCTAACCATGTCTAAAAATCCGAATCAAAAGCTGAAGCTGCTGTATTTATACCAAATCCTGCTGCAGCGAACGGATGAGAACCATAAACTCACCACAGATGAACTGCGTGCGGCGCTCGAGCGCTGCGGCATTACCGCTGAGCGCAAAAGCATTTATTCGGACATCGAAGCACTCCAGAATTTTGGTCTGGATGTAATTTGTCAGAGAGGTACCGGCGGCGGCTATTACGTCGCGTCGCGCGAGTTTGAACTGCCCGAGCTCAAGCTGCTCGTGGATGCAATTCAGTGCTCCCGCTTTATCACCGAGAAAAAATCCAACGAGCTCATCGGCAAAATCGAGCACCTCACCAGTGACCATGAAGCACATACGCTCCAGCGCCAGGTGTATGTTTCCGAACGTGTGAAAACGCTTAATGAGCAGATTTACTACAATATTGATGCGCTGCATGCGGCCATATCCAACAATGTCCAGATTACGTTTCGCTATTTCAACTGGGTGCTGAATTTCTCTGCCAGTCCGCGCATTCAAAAGCAGTACCGCCGAGATGGTGCGCGCTACCGCGTCAGTCCGTGGGCACTGACGTGGGACAATGAAAATTACTATCTGATTGCCTTCGATCACGATGCCGGTGAAATCCGCCACTACCGCGTAGATAAGATGGATTCACTTGTGCAGACCGACCTGCCTCGTGAGGGTAAACAGCTGTTCGACGATCGGTTTGACGCGGCAGCCTACTCCCGCAAGGTGTTCGGCATGTTCTCCGGCGAGGAGAAAACCGTGAAGCTGAAATGCCTGAATCGCTTTATCGGTGTCATGCTCGACCGCTTCGGCAGCAGTCTGCGTCTGTTTCCGGCGGATAACGAACATTTTTATCTGGATGTGGATGTTGTCGTCAGTCCGCAGTTTTTTTCCTGGGTGTTCAGCCTAGAAGGCGATGTGCGCATTGTAGACCCGCCGGAGGTCTGCGAAGCGTTTGAAAAGCAGATTCACCAATTCATAGACTAAGTACCGTTTAACGTACTTTCTTTTTGTTATACTATGTACAACAAAAGGAAAGGGGATGCGCAAGATGAACTGCACTCTCGAATATGTAAACGGACACATTGAAGTATATGACGGAACCGGCGCGTTTCTTTTCTCTGCCGACACCAAACAGGAGGCGCTTGAAGAACTCGAAGACGCCGCTTAATTTCATAAAAAAGAGACTGTATCGGTGATACAGTCTCTTTTTCTTATCTTATACGCCAAATACGGAATCCGCATAATGCACGGTTGCCATAGCGTCCTTCGCGTAGCAGTCCGCGCCGATGGAATCTGCGTATTCCTGCGTGAGCACGGCACCGCCGACAACGACCTTGGTGCCCGGCTTTTTCTCACGCAGCTGTTTAATGGTCTCTTCCATGCTGACAACCGTTGTCGTCATCAGCGCACTCAGGCCGACCACAGGAACATCTTCCTTGATAGCGGTATCAACGATCACCTCGGGCGGAACGTCCTTGCCGAGATCAAGCACCTGATACGCGTAGTTTTCCAGCAAAACCTTGACGATATTCTTGCCGATATCGTGAATATCTCCCTTGACGGTCGCAAGAATAATTTTGCCCTTGATCTGCTGGCCCTCGCCCTTCATCGCGTCCTTTACGACCTCGAAAGCCGCCTTGGCTGCTTCTGCGCTCATGAGCAGCTGCGGCAGGAACACGGTGCCCTTCTCGAAGCCCTTGCCGACGCGGTCAAGCGCCGGAATCAGCTTGTTGTTGACGACCTCGAGCGGCGGAACCGTCTGCAGCATTTCCTTTGCTGCGTCGATAGCGCGCTCGCGCAGGCCGCGTTCAATGCTCTCCGCAAGCGGCATCGCCGTGCCGCCTGCTGCCGCAGGAGCCGCTGCCGGCTGGTTGCCGTAGGCCGCAATATAGCCTGCGCACTGCTCATCCAGGTTGGCCAGCGCCAGATAGGAACGATACGATTTCATCATCGCCTCGTTATTCGGGTTGATGATCGCGCAAGACAGACCGCTCTGCATCGCCATGGTGAAGAAGTTCGAGTTGACAATCTCACGCTGCGGCAGACCGAACGAAATGTTCGATACGCCGAGAATCGAGTGACCGTGCAGCTCATCACGAATGCGGCGCAGCGTTTCAAGCGTTACGAGAGCCGAACCGCTGTCCGACGAAATGGTCATCGCCAGACCGTCAATCACGATATCCTCATGCGGAATACCGTATTTCTCCGCTGTATCGTAAATCTTCTTTGCAATCCGGATGCGGCCCTCTGCCGTGGACGGAATGCCGTTTTCATCCAGTGCCAGACCAACAACAACACCGCCGTACTTGCGTACAAGCGGGAACACGGCTTCCATGCTTTCCATCTTGCCGCTGACCGAATTGATCATCGGCTTGCCGTTGTACAGGCGCATGCCGCGCTCCATTGCGATGGTATCCGAGGTGTCAATCTGCAGCGGCAGCGCGATAACACTCTGCAGGCGCGTAACAACGCGCTCCATCATCACGGGTTCGTCGATTTCAGGCAGACCGACGTTGACATCAAGGATATGTGCGCCGCTGTCCTCCTGCGCCATGCCTTCACCGAGGATGTACTCGATGTTATTCTCGCGCAGAGCTGCCTTGAATTTGCTCTTGCCGGTCGGGTTGATACGCTCACCGATAATAACCGGCTTCGGCCCGATCTCCACGGCCTGCGAGAACGAGGAGACCACCGTGCGGCGCTTGGCTACCGGCGGTCGGAACGGTACCTTACGGCACTTTTCGATGGTCAGCCGCAGATGCTCCGGCGTAGTGCCGCAGCAGCCGCCAAGCGCCTGCACGCCCATGCCTGCGATTTCTTCCATCAGGTCGGAAAACTCAGCAGGCGCGATATCGAATACCGTCTTGCCGTTTTCGCTGCGCGGCAGACCGGCATTGGGGTTGACGATGATCGGCAGCGAGCTGACCTCGGTCAGACGTTTGATGATGGGATGCATCTGCTTCGGACCAAGACCGCAGTTAACGCCGAGCGCGTCTACGCGCAAGCCTTCGAGCATGGCAACCGTGGAATCCACCGTGCCGCCTGTCAGCAGCTTGCCTTTTTCATCGAAAATCAGCGTTATGAGCACCGGCAGATCGCAGTTTTCCTTGGCAGCCAACACGGCCGCCTTGGCCTCGTAGCTGTCACTCATGGTTTCGATGAGCACGAGGTCTGCGCCCGCCGCCGCACCGATGCGAATGGTTTCTCCGAACAGCTCGACCGCACGCTCGAACGGCAGATCGCCCATCGGCTGGAGCAGCTTGCCGGTCGGACCGATGTCAAGCGCGATATAGGCATCCTCTCGGCCTGCCTGCTGACGCGCGGTTTTTGCATGCGAAACTGCAGCTTGTACGATTTCCTGCAGGTTATCCGGATATTTGAGGGCATTTGCACCAAAAGTGTTGGTGTTCACCACATCACAGCCGGCTTCAAAGTAGCTGCGGTTCAGCGCAATAATCTCATCCGGATGGGACAGATTCCATGTTTCCGGCAGTTCACCGGCTTTTAAGCCGTGCTCCTGCAGGATGGTGCCCATGCCGCCATCGAAAAATATCCATTCTTTTCCCAGTCGTTCGGTCAGTTTCATTCTTTTCATCTCCTGTAAGCGCAATCCGTCTTGCCGCATTCCTCACAGCCCTTGCGGTGACACGGCTGCGGTGTTTCAGACAGACCGATCACCGCCGTTACCGACTTGATGGGTGCCAGCAGACAGCTTTCGGTCACGGTCAGGCCAATTTTGCGCGGCGTATCCAGCAGGCGGCTGAAATCCCGCTGGTGTGAGATCGGAAAATCGCCGTAACCGGGACTGAACCGCGGCCGACAGTACATGCCGCGCTGCGCTGCGTCCTGCCGGATGCATTCGTTGACCTCGTCGCAATAGGTCTCGACCATAGCCGCTGCCGCCGCCTGATAGATCACCGCGTCGCTCATCCGGACTGCAGACGCGCGGGCAATCAGGCGATCCGGCCCAATACCGAGTGTTGCTGCCATCAGACAGACCTCGCTGCAGCCCTGCAGATTGCGTGCCAGATTTTTGCTGTGAATTTGTACATCTGCGATCTCGATCGTTTGCGCGTCAATATGCTGCAGCGGAAACACGCGGTAGATCGATTTGGGTTCCGCCGCCTGCTGCAGTGCTTCACCGCATCGTGTCAGGCTGGCCTGCACAGCCTCATCCGGCTGCGTGCCGTGATAACCCATGTAGCGGATGGCTTCCGATCTGTCCAGTTCAATCACTTGAGAATCTCCGACAGGCTGGACTGAATGCCTGCGGCAATTTCCGGCTTATTCATCGAGTAAACATGGATATGGTTGACGCCGTTTGCAATCAGGTCGATGATCTGCTCGGTCGCGTAGATAACGCCTGCCTGCTTCATAGCCGCCGGATTATCGCCGAAACGGTCAACGATGGCCTTGAAGCGTTCGGGCAGGTAGGTGCCGGACATGGAAGTGATACGCTTGATCTGCTTGACATTCGTCACCGGCATAATGCCTGCAACAACCGGAACCGTAATGCCCTTTTCTCGGATACGGTACAGGAAGTTGTACATGATGTTGTTATCAAAGAACATCTGCGTGGTCAGAAATTCACAGCCTGCGTCTACTTTTTCCTTGAGGTGCAGAATATCCTCGGTTTTATTGGCTGCCTCAACGTGACCCTCCGGATAGCAGGCACCGCCGACGCAGAAATCGCCCTGCGACTTGATATCGCGTACCAGTTCAGCGGCATAGTGGTAGTCAGAATGCGGAGCACCGCCCTCCGGAATATCACCGCGCAGCGCAAGAATATTCTCGATACCGGCATCCTTATACTTTTTTACCATCGCTGCAACGTGCTCACGGGTAGAGGAAACACAGGTCAGATGGGTCAGAACGGTAACATCATACTTCTTCTTGAGATCTGCCGCGATGTTGACAGTGTGTTCGCTTGTGCCGCCGCCTGCACCGTATGTAACGCTCATAAAGTCCGGACGCAGCGCCGCAATCTCCTGTGTTGCGTGTGCGACAGACTCATAGCTGCTGCTGGTCTTGGGCGGGAATACCTCAAAAGAAAGGGTTACTTTATCCTGATTCAAAAGTTGGGAAACCTTCATGTTACATCTCCTATGTTTCTACTCGTATTTCTGTTTAATAAAAAGACACGATTTTGATCCGCGTGAAAATTCTATACGTTCCAAAGCCGTAGTGTTTATTATATCACATTTCTCTACTTTATTTCCAGACAAAAATACGATATAATATAACGTATCGGAGGGATTATTTTGACCGATATGCTTAAGAACTGTCAGCTGTGTCCGCGCGCCTGCGGCGCTGACCGCACAAAGAGCCGCGGAGCCTGCGGTGCAGGCATCGAAATCGAAGCTGCACGCGCATCGCTTCATATGTGGGAGGAGCCGCCGATTTCGGGTACAAATGGCTCGGGCACGGTGTTTTTCTCTCATTGCTCGCTCGGCTGTGTGTTCTGCCAAAACCGCAAGATCAGCCGCAGAGAGGCCGAGGGACAGAACATTACGGCAGATGCACTGGCGAAAACCTTTCTCTCTCTGGAGAAAAAAGGTGCGCATAACATCAACCTTGTTACCGGCGCCCATTATGTGCCGCAAATTATCGAAGCGCTGCAAATTGCCCGAAAACAGGGGCTTTCGCTTCCTGTTGTATACAATTCCAGTGGATATGAGCAGGTGGAAACGCTGCAGCTGCTCGATGGTCACATTGACATCTATCTGCCGGATTACAAGTATTACAGCAGCTACTATGCAGGTCTGTACTCGCATGCGGAGGATTACCGTGAGTTCGCCGTTCCGGCTATTGATGAAATGGTGCGCCAGACAGGTGCACCACAGTTTGATAAAAATGGTCTGCTGAAGCGCGGCACCGTCATCCGGCATTTGATGCTGCCCGGACTGGCCGGCGACACCGCGCAGGTGCTTCGGGATATTGCCTCTCGATGGGGCGACAGCGTGCTTGTCAGCCTTATGCGACAGTACACGCCGTTTGATATGCAGGATTATCCCGAGCTTGACCGCACCATCACCGCAGAAGAGTACGCAGATGCCTGTACGCTGTTCGGTGAGCTTGGACTCGGCGGTTTTTTTCAGCAGGACGAATCCATCAGCGAGAGTTTTATTCCCGCCTTTGACGGCACAGGATTGGAGGAAAATTAACATGAAAACCGTTCTCAGCATTGCAGGCACCGACCCGACAGGCGGCGCAGGTATTCAGACCGACCTGAAAACCTTTGAAGCCTTCGGCGTGTATGGCATGGCCGTTATCACTGTCGTGTGTGCACAAAATACCACTGGTGTATTCGGTATGCAGCCGGTTTCCGCTGAACTGGTTGGCAAACAGATTGACTGTGTGTTTGACGATATTTTCCCGGATGCCGTCAAGGTCGGCATGCTGTATGACGCAGAGATTATTCACACAGTAGCGGAGCGCTTGAAGGCGTACCACGCCAAGAATATCGTACTCGACCCGGTAATGATGTCCTCAAGCGGTACCGCGCTGCTGCATCACGATGCGGCAAAGGTTCTGCAGGAGGAGCTGTTCCCACTGTGCACTCTGGTAACGCCTAATCTGCATGAGGCAGCCGCTGTCTGCAGCCATAAAATCACCAATCGTGAAGATATGGAGCAGGCGGCCCGCGAGATCGTCGGCAAGACCGGCGGTGCCGTTCTGGTCAAGGGTGGTCATCTGGCAGACTGCGCAGATGATCTGCTGTTTGACGGCACAGGAATGCACTGGCTTCCCGCGCCGCGTATTGACAACCCGAACACGCACGGTACCGGCTGCACGCTATCCAGTGCAATCGCATGCGGACTGGCACAGGGCGTGTCGCTCGTCGACAGCGTCAAGCGGGCCAAGCGGTATCTGACCGCCTGCATTGACTTCAGGCTGAATCTTGGTCACGGTTCCGGTCCGCTGCAGCACCGCATTGCGGATTGGGAGAACTGGCATGCGTGAACTGCGGTGCATTCCCGACGCAGGCCAAGCATTTCAATTTTTCAAAATGTAAGCAGGAAAAAGTGCAAAGAATACAGGGGCAAAAGGCTGAAGAAAGCTTCTTGTCCCTGCACTCATTTACACTGCACCGGTGTTGTTTCACACCTTAATCTAAAGCAAAAAGACGAGTAAGCAAACCCCATTCGGAGAAACTTACTCGTCTTTTCTTGCGCGCTGTTTTCAGCGCGCCCCATGTTTTATCCGTTTGCGGTGCTGCTCCATGCCTGATGCAGATCAGGGAACGGAGCAAGCGCACGATCGAGAATGCCGTGCATATGAGCGATGGCAATGCCATAGTTAGTCATCGGCACATTCCGCTCGGCGCTGTGCCGCAGACGATACTGCATTTCCCGCTCGTTCAGCATGCAGCCGCCGCAGTGCACGACAAGTGCGTACTTGCTCACGTCCTCAGGAAACTCATTACCCGCGGTAAACGAGAACTGCACATCTTTGCCGGTAAATCTGCGAATCCAGTTCGGCAGTTTTTCCGTGCCGATATCGCCGCACTGGCGGTGATGCGTGCAGCCTTCGGAGATGAGCACAGTATCGCCATCCTGCAAAGAATTCAGCTGTGCAGCACCGAGAATCGCCTGCCGCAGATTGCCTTTGTATCGGGCAAACAGGATGGAGAACGAGGTCAGCTGGACATTTTCGGCACCAGCTTGTCCACAATGCCGAACGCCTGCGAGTCCGTGATAACCAGCCGCGGCGGCTCGCGCAGGGATTCCAGCGTGCGGGTCAGCTCGGTTTCGCGGGTGACAAGCGAAATTGCGCCTGCTTCCAGAATATCGCGGATGGTCTGCTGCTGCGGCAGGATCAGCCGTCCTTTCGGTGCGGCTGAGTCGATCGGCACGACCAGTACGACTGTGTCATTCGGCGCAAGCAGGTCAGCAACCAGACGTTTTTCCGGCTCGGTCGGCTTGACGGCTCGTGCGATCAGTTCCTTGAGTTCACGGATGTTGCTGTCGGCTGCTGCGCTGACGTAAATCTCGTTTTCCGGCATGGCGGCAGGAACCGAAGTCAAATCCGCCTTGTTGTGCGCGATGACAAACGGAATCTCCCGCTTGCGGAACAGCTCGATAAGCTCCTGCTCGGCAGGCTGCAAACCGCGCGTGCTGTCCGTGACAAGAACCGCAATATCCGTCTTTTCCAGCACGCGGAGCGCCCGACGGACACGTTCCGCACCGAGCGCGCCCTCATCATCAATGCCCGGTGTGTCAATGATAACCACCGGACCGATAGGGAGCAGTTCCATCGCCTTCTGCACCGGATCGGTGGTCGTGCCCTTGACATCGGAAACAATGGACAGTGTTTGTCCGGTCACGCGGTTTACCACGCTGGATTTGCCCGCATTGCGCAGACCGAAAAAGCCGATGTGTACGCGCTCGCCGGAGGGCTGTGCATTCAGTCCCATAGGAAACCCTCCTTAGAAGCGGAAATCACGGCGGTTGGAGCTGCAGATATCTTTGATATGCTCGGCTGCAATTTCGCGTACCTTATCGCGCGGGATTTTTTTAAGTTCCTCCTGAATCAGCTCCATGCCGACGCGCCTGGTGTCCTCGCTTGCGTAATCGACCAGATACTCCGCGAGTGTCATCAATGCGTTCGGGTGGCAGCAGTTGAGAATCTGACCGTTCTTGCACAGGCTCATGAAACGGTCGCCGGTGCGGCCCTCGCGGTAGCAGGCGGTGCAGAACGACGGAATAAACCCAAGCTGCATGAGCCAGTGAACAACCTCATCGAGCGAGCGCTGATCGGATACATCAAACTGCTCAGAGTCGTGCGGACGCTCCTCTTCCTCATAGCCGCCGACCGAAGTACGGGAAGCACCGCTGATCTGCGAAATACCCAGACCAAGCGCCCGCTCACGCACCTGCTGGCTCTCGCGGGTGGAGATGATCATGCCGGTGTACGGCACGGCAATGCGGATGCACGCGATAACCTTTGCGAACAGCTCGTCACTCAGGCCGTTGTCGAATACATCCGGGTCAATATCGTCCGCGCGCTTGATACGCGGCACGCTGATAGTATGCGGGCCAACGCCGTGTACAGCCTCCAGATGCTCGGCGTGCATGAGCAGACCGGCGAACTCGTACTTGTACATCTCCAGACCGAACAGAACACCCAGACCAACGTCGTCGATACCGCCGTCCATCGCGCGATCCATTGCTTCGGTGTGGTAGTCGTAATCGTGCTTCGGACCTGCCGGATGCAGCTTGAGGTAGCTCTGCTTGTGGTAGGTCTCCTGAAACAGAATGTAAGTGCCGATGCCGGCGTCCTTCAGCTTGCGGTAGTTCTCAACTGTGGTCGCTGCAATGTTGACGTTAACGCGTCGAATCGCACCGTTTTTATGCTTGATGGAGTATATGGTGTTGATGCACTCGAGAATGTACTCAATCGGGTTGTTGACCGGGTCCTCACCGGCCTCAATGGCAAGACGCTTGTGACCCATATCCTGCAGCGCGATAACCTCGCGGGCGACCTCTTCCTGCGTCAGCTTTTTGCGGGTGATATGGCGGTTTTTCGCGTGATACGGACAGTAAACACAGCCGTTTACGCAGTAATTCGACAGATACAGCGGCGCAAACATAACAATACGGTTGCCGTAGAACGCCAGCTTGATCTCCTCGGCCAGCTGATACATCTCCTCGATCTTTTCGGGAATATCGCAGGCCAACAGCACGGAGGCTTCGCGATGCGTCAGACCGGCACAGTGTACGCCGGTGGCGGTCTTCTGCGGACGGGCCTTTTCCAGAATGCTGTCGATCAGCTCGATGTTGCGCTTGTTCTCCTCGGCGTATTTCAGCGTTTCAAGGATTTCCTCATGGTTGATAAACTCCTCTGCATGGAGTGATTTCGGGTTGTACTGTGCCATTTTTTCGTTTTCCTTTCTTATCTTGCGGTCAGAAGATTACTCTTTCCGTCAGAGTCCCTTAAAATGTATCACTTATCTGATAATATCTCCGCGTGCGGTAACAATCCGGCAGCCGACCGACGCCACACGGCGCGACAGGCAGCCGATGCACTGCGCGGCTTCCTCGCCGGTACAGAGTTTACCGTCATACAGTGCATATTTTTTGCGTACCCCGAGTGGGGACAGGTTAGGCATGACTACATTCGCACCGGCCTGCAAGCCGCGCTCGCGACCGTCCGATCGAATCGTGCCGAGCGCCGTTGTGGCCGGCAGCAGCAAATTCGGCTGAATCAGCCGCAGCAGTGACAGCAGATACACCGTCTGCTCGCACGTTCCTGCCGGAAAATCGCGGAACGGTGTGTCTTTCTGCGGAATAAACGGGCCGATACCGCACATCTCCGGCCGAAATTCTTCGATGAACTTTAAGTCCTCAGCGAGTGTCCGCGCCGTCTGATACGGCGAGCCGACCATAAAGCCGCAACCGGTCTGGTAGCCGATGTCTTTCAAATCACGAAGGCAGCGCATGCGGTTGTCAAACGACATCTGCGCCGGATGCAGCTTTTCATAATGTGCCTTATTGGCGGTTTCGTGACGGAGCAGATAACGGTCCGCGCCTGCGTCGAACATCGCCTGATAGGCTTCACGAGGGAACTCTCCGAGCGACAGCGTTACTGCACAGTCCGGAAACTCGGCTTTGATCTGTCGTACCAGATGGCAAACCACATCGACTGAGAATGCGCTGTCCTCGCCGCCCTGCATGACAAAAGTGCGGAAGCCGAGCGCATAACCTTCCCGGGCACAGTTCAGTATCTGCGCCTCGGTCAGTCGGTAGCGGTCACATGCGGGATTGGAACGCCGGATACCGCAGTAATAGCAGTCGTTGCGGCAGATATTGCCGATTTCGATCAGTCCTCGAATGTACACATCCGTACCGTATACCTGTTTTCGTAAGGCAACCGCTTTCTCCGCGGCATAGGCCGCCAGTTCGTCGCTCTGGTTTTCGATCAGATATTCGTATTCCTCTATTGACAGACTGTGCTGCGCTTCCAGCCGGTCAATGAGCTGCTTCGCCTTATTCATCACTCTGCACATTGGAGTATGCGGTCTTGACGCTGATGCCGTCCAGATTGCCGATCTTGCCGGACAAAGCCGAGATCACATCCTGCGGCGCATCAATGGCGATGGACACAATGTTGATATTGCGCGCTCGATAGGGAATACCCATGCGCCCGATGATATAGCTGCCGTACTCATGCAGCAGGGTATTGAGCCGTTCCACAGAATCCGTGTTCTCTACCACGATTCCCATTACGGCAACTCTTGTTTGCATAAAAACACCTCGGAATAAAAAATAACTGCGTCCTCTGAAAGACGCAGTCCGGTACAGATATAAACGGCGCTTCTGTGCAGGAAACGCTGCAATACGATGTGGACGGCTCCTTTCATGCAGAATCTGCGGACGCAGAGGCTTACTGTCAGGATCGCTACCTCTATTATAGAGGATAGTCGGCAGACCCGCAAGCAAAACCGACGATTTTATGCAAAGAATTATTTTCGCAAAAATATGTATGATATTTTTGTCGAATTTTATCCTTCCAAATCTATATCTTGTATGGTACAATGCAATAGCAGCACATGATGTATGGGTATGTGCTTTTGCACTTCGCCTGTAAACGGCAGTGCTTTTTTGTTCGCTTTTTGTCGGACAATATGATATAATAATGAACGTATGAAATTTAGAGAGGAAGAACAACACATGGTTCGAGTTGTCAAAAAGGATCACACCAAAGAACCGTTTAACATCCAGAAGGTTGTTATCGCCGTTAATAAGTCGGCAAACCGAGTCCTCTACAACTTTACAGAGGATGAGCTGAAGTCGATCTGCAATCATGTCGAGGGTTATATCCGTGACCATCACATGACCGAGATTCAGATCTGGCAAATGCACAACATTGTCGAGTCCGCGCTTGAGGCGGTGCGCCCGGAGGTTGCCAAAAGCTACCGCGACTACCGCAACTATAAGCAGGATTTTGTCGGCATGCTGGACAGCGTATACCAGAAAAGCCAGTCCATCATGTATATCGGCGATAAGGAAAATTCCAACACGGATTCCGCGCTGGTCTCCACCAAGCGCAGCCTGATCTTCAATCAGCTCAATAAGGAGCTGTACCAGAAGTTCTTTATGAACACCGAGGAACTGCAGGCCTGTCGGGACGGCTACATTTACGTCCACGATATGTCGGCGCGCCGCGATACGATGAACTGCTGCCTGTTTGATGTAGCGAGTGTCCTCAAGGACGGCTTTGAGATGGGGAATCTCTGGTACAACGAGCCGAAAACACTTAATGTTGCATTTGACGTGATCGGCGATATCGTGCTGTCTGCGGCGAGCCAGCAGTACGGCGGCTTTACCGTGCCGTCGGTTGATCTGCTGCTCGAGCCGTATGCCGAGCGCAGCTACAAAATGATGACCGAGAAGTATACTCGTCTGGGTCTGGATGCTGATACGGTCGAGAAGGAAGTTATGGCAGACATTCTCAACGACTTTGAGCAGGGCTTCCAGGGCTGGGAATACAAGTTCAACACGGTAGCATCCAGCCGCGGCGACTATCCGTTCATCACTATGACGATGGGCACCGGCACGGGCCGCTTCGCAAAGCTGGCCTCCATCACCATGCTGAACGTACGCCGCAAGGGTCAGGGCAAAAAGGGCCAGAAGAAGCCGGTCCTGTTCCCGAAGATCGTATTCCTGTATGACGAAAATCTGCACGGTCCCGGCAAGCCGCTCGAGGACGTATTTGAAGCCGGCATCCTGTGCTCGTCCCGCGCAATGTATCCGGACTGGCTTTCGCTCACCGGCGAGGGTTATGTGCCGAGTATGTACAAAAAGTACGGCGCGATCGTCAGCCCGATGGGCTGCCGCGCGTTCCTTTCTCCGTGGTTCGAGCGCGGCGGCATGAAGCCCGCAGACGAGGATGACAAGCCGGTATTTGTCGGCCGCTGGAACATCGGCGCGGTGTCGCTGCACCTGCCGATGATCTACGCCAAGGCTCAGCAGGAGAACCGCCCGTTCCACGAGGTGCTCGACTATTATCTGGAGCTCATCCGCAAGCTGCATATCCGCACCTATGCGTACCTGGGGGAGATGCGTGCATCCACCAACCCGCTGGCTTACTGCGAAGGCGGATTCTACGGCGGACATCTCAAGCCGTCGGACAAGATCAAGCCGATCATGAAAACCGCTACCGCGTCGTTCGGCATTACTGCCCTTAACGAGCTGCAGGAGTTGTACAACGGCAAATCGCTTGCCGAGGACGGTCAGTTTGCCCTCGAAACACTGCAGTATATCAACGATAAGGTCGAGCAGTTCAAGAACGAGGACGGCAATCTGTATGCGATCTACGGCACACCGGCAGAGAGCCTGTGCGGACTTCAGGTCGAGCAGTTCCGCAAGAAATACGGCATCATCGAGGGTGTTTCCGATCGTCCGTATGTCTCCAACAGCTTTCACTGCCACGTTACCGAGGACCTGACACCGATTCAGAAGCAGGATCTTGAGGGTCGTTTCTGGAATCTGTGCAACGGCGGCAAGATCCAGTATGTCAAGTACCCGATTGACTACAACCATGAGGCGATTCGCTCTCTGGTGCGCCGCGCCATGGCAAAGGGATTCTATGAGGGTGTCAATCTTTCACTCGCGTACTGCGATGACTGCGGTCATGAGGAGCTGTCCATGGACGTCTGCCCGAAGTGCGGCAGCCGCAACCTTACCAAAATCGAGAGAATGAACGGCTATCTTTCCTACTCTCGCGTGAAGGGCGATACGCGCCTGAACGATGCCAAGATGGCCGAAATTGCTGAAAGAAAGAGTATGTAACACGAATGCAGTATCACAATATAACCAAGGACGATATGCTCAACGGCGATGGCCTGCGTGTTGTGCTGTGGGTGGCCGGCTGCGGACACGCCTGTCCCGGCTGTCACAACCCCATCACATGGGACGCGGAAGGCGGTCTGCTGTTTGATCAGGCAGCAAAGGCTGAGCTGTTCACCGAGCTTGGCAAGGACTATATCTCCGGCATCACGTTTTCCGGCGGTGATCCGCTTTTCCCCGGCAACCGCGAGGAGATCAGCGAGCTGTGCCGCGAGATTCGGCAAAAGTTTCCGGATAAGACCATCTGGCTGTATACCGGCTACCGCTGGGAGAAAATCAAGTGGCTGCCGTTTCTTGATCAGATTGACGTGCTGATCGACGGTCGTTTTGTACAGGCGCAGGCCGATCCGCAGCTTCACTGGCGCGGCAGTGCCAACCAGCGCGTGATTGACGTTCCGCGCACGCTTGCGGCTAACAGTGTCGTCCTGCATGACGATAAGTAAAAAGGAGTGCTGAATTATGCAACAGATCGCACAGTTTTTCAAGGTATCCGAGGAACAGTTTGTCCGTGACTGGTGCGCGGCTACCCGCCGCAGTGCGGATGAGGCCAAGAAGGTCTATCAGAACATCCAGCTGCCGCGCCGCGCGACCAAGGGCTCTGCCGGCTATGATTTTTTTGCGCCGGAAAGCTTTACGCTTGTTCCGCATGAGACCATCCTTATTCCGACCGGTATCCGCGTTATGATCGAGGACGGCTGGGTGCTGAGCCTGTACCCGCGTTCCGGTCTGGGCTTCCGTCACCGTCTGCAGCTTGACAATACGGTTGGCATTATCGACAGCGACTACTTTGAGGCTAAAAATGAAGGACACATTCTCATTAAGATGACCAGCGACGATCACAAGGGCAAAACCCTATCGGTTGCCGCAGGCGACGGCTTTGCACAGGGTATTTTCCTGCCGTTCGGTATCACCGTGGACGATGAGGCTGACGGTGAACGCACCGGCGGCTTCGGCAGCACGACTGAAAAGAAGTAACAATTCCATAAACAGCCAAAAGCGCATTCACAGAGATTTATCTGCGAATGCGCTTTTTCTTATGCCCTGTTTACATGAAACAGGCAGCACAGGATCCCGCGTAAGCACTTGGGACTTTTCCATACAACAACCTTCATCATGCCTTACCCTCCTTCAGCACTGCAGCAGGAACAGCCCTGCCGCGATCACTGCCAGTGCAATCAGCCACACCGGCAGACAGGATGGGAGCAGACTGCCTAGCAGCAAGCCTGTTCCAAACATAAATACGGCAAGACCGATCGCCTGACCACGGCAGAACATAGCGCATCACGCTCCTGTTTCCAGTATAAGCAGCTCGGATAGAAAATGTGACAGCAAAGCGAAACCGATCTGCTCATATTTTACGCAAGCGCTTCATATGGTAATGCAGGAGCAGCGGTGAAACCAAAGGAGGCAGCATCAATGGAACTGAATCAAACAAGCATCTGCTACTACGAAAAGAAATTAGCGCATATCTCTGCGGCGACAGAGAGTGCGGATTCGATTGTGCCGGACACGTTTCCGGATATCGGACGAATCGTGTGCGCGTATGGTACGGCGGTCATCAAGGACCAGACTCCACAGAATGACCGCCTGCTGGTATCCGGCACTGTGCAGACGACCGTACTGTACGAACCGGAAAACGGTGGTAAGCTGCGTCGGCTCTCCGTGCCGGTCACGTTTGCGCATATTGAGGAATGTGAGGGTTTAACGGCAGAATCTATCTGCAGCACCGTGTGCCGCATTGCGGCAGTAGATGCCGAAGCTATGAACAGCCGCAAGGTGAGCGTCAGCGTTCAGCTTTGCTTTTTAACCGAAGGCTACTGCAAAGCTGAGTGCGACGTGACGGAATCGGTCGAACTGGACGGCATAGAATGCCTGAGCCATTTGCAGAGCATAACGCTGCTGGAGCAGGTACGCAGTTATCCGGTGACAATACTGGATGACGTACAGCTTGCGGATGCAGCGGAGCTGTCCCTGCTGCACACCGACTGCACGATGCAGGTATCCGAGTGCCGCGCCATGCATGGCAGAATCATCGTGAAAGGTGAAGCTGTGCTGCACTGTCTTGCCATGCAGGAGGATGATGCTGTGCGCGTACTGAATAGCAGCACGCCGTTCACGCAGATTCTCGAGCTGCCGGAAGCAGAAGAAGACGCCCTGACTGCAGTCCGGATGACCGTATCTGAGGCAGACTGCCGATTGGAATCCGATGGCATGCTGTCCTGCACCATCAGCGCACAGGCAATAGTACTGCTGCGGCAGGAGCGCAGGCTGCGCTGCATCGAGGATATGTATCTGCCCGGCAAGGAGCTTGCTGCGCAGGCAGAGCATCCTGTATTGCAGAATATGCCGTCCGCACAGCCGTTTACCGCCGAAGGCAGCGAGACTTTGCAGACCGCACAGCATGTATCTCATGTGATTGCCGCGCAGGCGGTCTGCTGCGGCGCAAAGCGTGTATCGGAGAGCGAGCTGCAAATCAAAGCTGGTGTTTGCGTGCTGTATTTGAGTGATGAACAGCAGCTTTGCGCGGTACAGCGTATTGTACCGCTGACCATGCCGTACAGCGAAGCCGGAGAGCCGGAAGAGCTTACGCTTTCAGCACGTGCCACAGCGGCGGGTGAGCGAGGATTGCTTTTGACTGTCACTGCAAACGGTGCTGCTGCAACACAGGAGCGTGTGACATTCTGCCATATCTCTGCGTTGGAGATCAAGCCAAAGGAGAGCAGTCATAACGGCGTAACACTGGTTCTCAAGCAGATCAACGACGAAGAACGGCTGTGGGACATTGCCAAAAACTGCGGTACGACCGAGCAGGCCATCCGCTGTGCGAATGACTTGCCGGCAGAGGCAGAGTGTGTGCAGAATGCCATGCTGCTGATTCCGATTCAGGACTGAAAGGCGGGAAGAGAATGGAAAACCAGATTTACGACCAAATCAGCAGCCGTACCGGCGGTGATATTTATATTGGTGTTGTCGGTCCGGTTCGTACGGGCAAATCCACATTTATCAAGCGGTTCATGGAGACTATGGTGCTGCCCGATATGGAGAATCCCTACAAGCGGAGCGCGCACGGGATGAATTGCCGCAGTCCGGCACCGGACGGACAATTATGACTGCCGAACCGAAATTTGTGCCGGAAGAAGCGGCGGAAATCGCTCTGCCGGAAGGCGGCGCATGTCGGGTGCGGCTGGTGGACTGCGTAGGCTATCTGGTAGAGGGCGCACTCGGCGGCATGGAGGGAGATACACCGCGCATGGTATCTACACCGTGGCAAGAGGAACCCATGACACTGGCCGAAGCGGCAGAGATCGGCACGCACAAGGTTATCGGCGAGCACTCTACCATCGGACTGGTGGTGACGACCGACGGCAGCTTTACCGAGCTGCCGCGTGAAGCCTATATACCGGCAGAAAAACGCGTAATTGAGGAACTGCAGTCACTCGGCAAGCCGTTTCTCGTACTGGTAAACTCGTCAGAGCCGAACGGCGAAGCGGCACAGCGTGTATGCGACGAGCTGCAATCGCAGTACCGGATTGCACCGATTGCGGTGAACTGCCTTGAACTGGATGAGAGCGGCATTGCGGATATTCTGCAGCAGGTGCTGTATGAATTTCCGGTCTGCGAGATTGGTTTTGTCCTTCCGCGTTATATCGGTACTCTGCCGCTGCATCATCCGGTGCAGAACAGCATTTACCAGTGCATTCGCACAGCCGCCGCCGACGGAGAGAAAATGCGTGATGTACAGAAGCTATGCCGTACCCTCGAAGAGAACGAATACGTCGAGCGGGCAAGCGTGGACAATATGGCGCTCGGCAGCGGCTCGGCGGTCGTGCGTGTGGACGTACCGGAAACCGTATTCTACGGCATTGTCGGCGAGCAGACCGGCATTCAGGTGCGGGATGACGCAGATTTGATTCGTGTGCTTGAGGATTTCGCTGCGGTGAAACAGCAGTACGAACGGCTGCATGGTGCGCTCGATCAGGTATATCAGACCGGTTACGGCATTGTGATGCCGTCGGTGGAGGAGCTTTCGCTCGAGGAACCGGAAATCGTTCGGCAGGGAGGGCGGTATGGTGTGCGTCTGCGGGCTTCTGCACCATCCATCCATATGATGCGGGCCAACATCAAAGCCGAGGTCAATCCGATCGTCGGCACGGAAAAGCAGTCGGAAGAACTGGTACACTATCTGCTCAGCGAGTTTGAGGAACAGCCGGAGAAGATTTGGGAGACCAATATTTTCGGAAAGTCGCTCAATGAACTCGTGCGTGAGGAACTGTCGCACAAATTGAGCCGTATGCCGGATGATGCCCGTGGTAAAATCCGTGAAACACTGGAAAAGATCATCAATGAAAGCGCAGGAGGACTCATTTGCATCATCCTGTGAAATCGGGCGTGCCTGCCAAAAACAGGCACGCTTTTTCAACAGAATTGTAAAGACTGTCCGCTTGTAAAGGTCGATTTGCTGTGCTAAAATGTATAGTGTATAGAAATGCGCATTTGAAGGAGACTTTTACTTGACCAAACAAGTGTTTATCATAAACGGCAGCGGCGGTGTCGGCAAGGATACCGTATGCAGTGCTGCCGCGCAAAGCTGGAAGGTGCAGAACATTTCGTCCATCACACCCATTTTGCAGGTGGCCAAAGCCGCAGGATGGGACGGCACCAAAACACCGGCGGCACGTCGTTTTCTTTCGCAGCTGAAGGCAGATTGCACGGAATTCAACGACCTTCCGTTCCGCTACTGCACAGAACAGCTGCAGATATTTGCTGAAAATGATGCGGAACTGCTGTTCGTCCATATCCGGGAACCGGAGGAGATCGAGCGGTTTCGTCAGACAGCAGGCGTAAACTGCAAGACCATTCTCGTGCGTCGACCGACACTTGAGCAGGCACGCGGACAGCTGGGCAACCGCTCAGACGACGGCGTTGCAGCGTACGCCTATGATGCGGAATTCCTCAACGACGGTTCGCTGGAGGAACTGCCCGCAAAAGTACACGACTTTTTACAGGCTCTGATCAAGAGATAACTTTCAAGATCAGGCACGGCTCTGTTTCACAGGAACAGAGCATAGAAAGGAACATCAAAATATGAGCCAGAACAAGAAGAAGTTCTTCGGCAAACGCAAGAATGAACAGGAGCTTGAGCAGACACAGACGCTTCCGCCGATGCCAGAAAACAACTCTGACAAGACCGTTCAGACGGAGGAAAATACTGCACCGGAAGAAGCATCCGAAAAAGCTGATGCTGACGAAAAAAACGAGAAGGCAGAGCAGTTTACTGAATCCTTTCGCAAAAGATTTAATCAAAGTAAATGCGTCCGCGTTATCATTGCAGCCGGATTGATTATTCTGCTGATCGGCGGTTCGGTATTTGCTGTCATTCGCTCGCGCAATACCGGCACGGAGGACACAATCCCGACGACTGCAGTCGTTACCTATGGCGATATTGGCACTTATATCGAGGGCAGCGGTGAAACGGCTGCGCGCAATACGGAAGAACTTGGCTTGGGAATTGAGGGCAAAATCTCTCAGGTGCTGGTTTCCGAGGGAGATGAGGTGCATGCCGGTGATCCGCTGGTCGTTGTCGATCCGACCGGAATCCGCGAACAGCTGACAGCGGCACAGGCAGAATTCACTGCCGCGCAGAGTGAGCTGACCAACGCACAGGCAGCGATTACGCAGGCACAGAGCCGCATTGCCTCGGCGCAGAGCCAGTACACCCACAGCAGCGCTACGGCACCGTTCAGCGGCAAGTTGATCGCATCAAGCACATTTGCGGTAGGGCAGAAGGTAAGTGCAGGACAGACCATCGGCCGTATGGTCAACGACAGCCAGATGCAGCTTGCTGTACAGTTTAGTTCGGAATATGCCAAAGATATCAAGGCCGGTCAGACGGCTACGACCTCTACCTCTGTCGGACAGATTTCCGCTGTGGTTTCGTCGATTGATTCCGCTTCCGGCAAAGGTACTTTCCTTGTTGTATTGACCGTACAGAATCCTTCCGGTGCACTGGCGCAGGTAACGAGTGCTACCGCAACGATCAACAGCGACAGTGCCGGCACGATTTTCTCTTCCGGGTCGGGCACGCTGGACTACATCAAGGAGCAGGTTATCACGGCACCGATCGGCGGTGAAATCACGGCCTATAACGGCTCGAACCACACATACAGCAGCGGTGCAGTCATTATGTCGATCTCCAATGTTGCAGCGCCGGATACTTCGGACGCGCGAAGCAGCCTCACGGCTGCACAGAGTACGGCTGCAGCCGCACAGGCCAAGGTGAGCGAGATTCAGACGCGCATTCTCAAGCTGCAGCAGGAGATTCTGGATGCCACGATGACGGCTTCGATCGACGGCGTTGTCACCTCACTGAACGCGGAAGAAGGGGAGGAGACCGATGGTACCGAGCCTCTGGTTGTTGTTTCCGACCTAAGCGATACCGTTGTTACGGCCGAGCTGACGACAGATGAAGTGCAGTCTGTCGAGCCTGGTCAGACGGTGACAATGAACATGTACACGATGGATGGTTCCGAGCTGCCGCTCACCGGTGTGGTTGACTCGGTTTCGCCGGAGCCAAGTCAGAACACGGGCAGTCAGGGCAGTCTGACGACTTTTAAGGCAATTATCACGGTTGATTCTATCGAAGGTCAGGCGATTTCCAGCGGCATGATGGTCGATTACAAAATTGCAGTTGCTGAATCGGACAGTTGCCTGATAGTACCGACTTCCGCTATCGTTCACACGGCGGATGGCAGTACGGGTGTATTCACCAAAACGCTCATTGACAAGGACGGCAACGAAATTCCATTCGATGATACACTGCCGATTCCGGACGGCATGGAAGCGCCCGAAGGCTATCAGCTGGTAGCGGTAGAAACCGGCGTTTCAGATGCGAACAATACCGAAATTTTCTGGGGCGTCGATGAAGGTGCAACGGTTTATCTGAATGCCACACCAAATACGTCAAACGCGATAACTGATGAGGAAAATACAGCATATAACAGCTGATAAGCAGTATAAAGCACGGTTTTTGTTTTAGAACAGAAACCGTGCTTTTCTTTATTTCTTGCAAACTGGCATTACAAAATAATTGTAATCTGAGTATTTTAACATATTCAGATCGGGCGTATAATGCGTTCATACACCAAACAACAAAGGAGTCTGAACGACATGAGCGTACAGTATAAGCTGAACAAGGAGCTGGCCCAGATGCTGAAGGGCGGCGTCATTATGGACGTAACCACACCGGAGCAGGCGAAAATTGCCGAAGCAGCAGGCGCATGTGCAGTTATGGCGCTGGAGCGCATTCCGGCTGACATCCGTGCAGCAGGCGGCGTTTCCCGCATGAGCGACCCGAAGATGATTCGCGGCATTCAGGAAGCAGTTTCCATTCCGGTTATGGCGAAGTGCCGTATCGGCCACTTTGTTGAGGCACAGGTTCTGGAAGCAATCGAGATCGACTATATTGACGAGAGTGAAGTGCTGTCTCCGGCGGACGATGTATACCACATTGATAAGACACAGTTCAAGGTTCCGTTTGTATGCGGTGCGCGTGATCTGGGTGAAGCTCTGCGCCGCATCGCTGAAGGCGCAGCAATGATCCGTACCAAGGGTGAGCCGGGCACAGGAGATGTTGTGCAGGCAGTTCGTCACATGCGCGCTATGAACGCAGAAATTCGCCGTGTGCAGAATCTGCGTGAGGATGAGCTGTTTGAGGCCGCAAAGCAACTGCAGGTTCCGGTTGAACTGCTCCGAAGTGTGCATGAAAATGGCCGACTGCCGGTCGTAAACTTTGCAGCAGGCGGCGTTGCAACTCCGGCTGACGCAGCACTGATGATGCAGCTTGGCGCAGAAGGCGTATTCGTTGGTTCGGGCATCTTCAAGTCTGGCGATCCGGCAAAGCGTGCTGCAGCAATCGTAAAGGCGGTTACTAACTACACCGATGCAAAGCTGATTGCAGAACTGTCTACCGATCTGGGTGAAGCAATGGTTGGCATTAACGAGAACGAAATCGCATTGCTGATGGCAGAGCGAGGCAAGTAAAATGGCAGTTGGAATTCTGGCGCTGCAGGGCGCCTTCGCAGAGCATGCCGCAGTGCTGGATAAACTCGGCGTACCGCACTTCGAAATTCGCCAGAAGCGCGATCTGGATCAGCCGATGAATGGTTTGATTATTCCGGGTGGCGAAAGCACAGTAATGAATAAACTTTTGCGCGAGCTGGATTTGTATGATACGCTGCGTGAGCAGATTCAAAACGGACTTCCTGTATTCGGAACATGTGCCGGTCTGATTCTGCTGGCTAAGCAGATTGATGGTGGCATACCATGCTTCAGTGTGATGGATATCCGCGTAAAGCGTAATGCCTATGGCAGACAGCTTGGCAGTTTTTTCACGGATGATCGGTTTGGCGGTAGCGAGAGAATACCGATGACATTCATTCGCGCACCATATATTGAGAGCGTAGGAAATAATGTCGAGGTGCTATCCATTGTTGACAGTAATATTGTTGCTGCACAGCAGGATAATATGCTCGTGACCGCATTTCATCCAGAATTAGATGAGGATTTGACGGTGCATCAGCATTTTATTCGGATGGTTGAGCAGTTTCGGTTGAAGAATGCGGGATAACTAAAATAAGCGGCTCTGTAAGAGCCGCTTTCGTCTGTAATGTGACAATAGAAAATCTACTGCACACAAAAACACCAACAGAAAGATATGAGCATGCTATGACTAATTGTGTTTTCTGTCACTGCACGAAAGCAGCAGCGGTGCTGCGTAATTGCCAGCACCACTAATTATACAAAATCTTTATTTTGTATAATTAACAAACCATCTATTTTATAGACAATTAATAATTAACAGTTTTCATCCTATTTTCTCCAGATACTCTATCATATCAGCCACAGCACGATCATTATTAGAACTTACCGTCATATTGACATTTTGCAGCACTTCCGGCTCTGCATTGGCCGGTGCAAACGAAATCTGAGCTTCTTGCAGCATGGATTCATCATTGTAGCTGTCGCCAATAGCAAACACACGTTCAACGTCTGGTAAGTATTCAACAATATTTCGTAGAGCCGAACCCTTATTCACACCAGCGGCTGTGATTTCACAGAATGTCGGCATACTGGATGTCACATCAAATACATGCGGATACCGAATCAGTAAATCCTGTGTCAGTGCGGTGATTTGTGCCGGTTCACCGGTAAAATTGACCGTACACCAGTCCGCAGTTGCACTTTTTGCAAACCGCTCATTAGAAAGCATCTGATAATCCAAATGCAGCTTGTGCATGTGCTGCAGCGTGTGATCGCTCATTTGACGAATCAGAGCCGTTTCTGCAGTAAAAATCTCGCAACCAAATTGTGAATTATTTAACAATACATGCTCGATCATTTTTTTCGTCTCGTACGGCATTCCGGAGCAATACAAAATCTTGCGATTTTCATCGCAAATCAACGAACCATTCATCACACTGTATGGCGCATTGACCGGCAACTGGTCTATATATATGCCAATAGCATGAGGAGAACGGCCGGTCGCAAGCGACAGCCGTCCTCCCTGTTTCGTAAAATATTGTAATGCGCGCAAATTTTCTGCCGGAATTTGCTTTGAATCATCGAGCAGCGTACCATCCATATCGCAGGCCAGCAGCATACCCTTAAACTTTTTCATTGCATACGCTCCAATTTATCAAGAACTTCAGTAAAATATTGTGGCAGCGATGCCGAAAACTCCATCCGCTCCCCTGTTTTCGGGTGCGTGAGCGTCAGCTTCGCTGCATGCAGACATTGACCGCCGATATTGGAAAACCGGTCTTTTTTCAGTCCGTACACCGGATCACCGATAATCGGATGACCAATAGATGCCATATGTACACGAATCTGGTGTGTACGTCCGGTCTCGAGCTGAAATGCCATATATGTGTATCCGTTATATCGTTTGATGACAGTATAATGCGTGATTGCATCACGTCCGCCCTCCACGATTGCCATTTTTTTTCGATCCGTCTTGTGACGGGCAATCGGCTTATCCACCGTTCCGGTATCATCCTTGACAGAACCAACCACAATCGCTTCATAGCCGCGATACGCCGTATGCGCCGCAATCTGAGCTGCCAGGCTCTGATGTGCGGCGTCATTTTTCGCCACAACGAGCAGACCGCTGGTATCCTTATCAATACGATGCACAATGCCCGGTCGATGTTCACCGTTAATGCCAGACAGACTGTCACCACAGTGGTACATCAATGCATTTACCAACGTGCCGTCCCAGTTGCCGGCCGCCGGATGCACAACCATGCCGCGTGGCTTGTTGACCACCACAATATCTGCATCCTCATAAACAATATCCAGCGGAATATTCTCCGGCTTGAGATCTACTTCCTTTAACTCCGGAAGCTGAACCGTAATCGCCTCGCTGCCGACTAGCTTGTAATTTTTCTTAAGTGGCTGACCGTTACAGCTTACTGCCTGCTCTGACAGCAGATTCTGCGCCGCAGAGCGGGTCAGTCCTTCAATCTGCTCTGCCAGCCAGCTGTCGATACGCTTGCCGGATTGCTCTGCCGGAACTGTAAATTGTAATTCACTCATGGTTACTTCTCCGCTCCGCTTGTTTCCTTGTGCTGAAACATAAAATATAGCACAAACAGTACACCACCTGCACAAATGAAGATATCTGCCACATTAAATACCGGAAAATGAATCAGACGGAAGTCAAACATATCGACAACAAAACCGTGTGCTACACGATCAATGGCGTTGCCGAGTGCGCCTGCCGCCACCAGAATCAGAGACCAGCAGCCCAACTGAGTCTGCAGCATATTCTTGTAAATCGCTGTGAAAATGGCAACTGTAATCACAATGGCCAATACAACAAAAATCCAGCGTGAATCAAATTGCGCGAACAGGCTGAATGCTGCACCGCGATTCTCGATATAAGTCAAGTGAAACACACCATTGATCAACGGAATGGTCTGCTGTGCCTGCAGGGACGTAAACGCCCAGTATTTCACTGCCTGATCTGCTGCAATCATCAGCAAGATTGCACAAATATAAATCGGCATCTTCTACCTCCAAAACAAAAAGGAGGAACAGAATTGCTCTGCTCCCCCTTGGATTCTTCTTTTAGCCTACAACCTTGGCACAGCGAGCACACAGACCCGGATGCTTTGCATCAGAACCAACGGTCTTAGCCTGCTTCCAGCAACGCAGGCACTTCTCACCTGCTGCGCGGGCAACAGCAATCTTCAGACCCGGCAGATTCTCGCTTGCAGCGCCCTCACCGTCACCGGCAACGACATCAAGTTCGGAAACAATGCACAGATCAGCCAGATCCTGACCACAGCCGTTCAGGAATGCAGCCTGTTCAGCGTCAGCGTAAACAGTAACGCACGCTTCCAGCGGCTTGCCGATGGTCTTAGCAGTACGCGCACCCTCGAGAGCCTTGTTTACATCATCGCGGAATGCTGTCAGCTTGTCCCACTTAGCACGATCCTCATCGCTGAAGGACAAAGCCTCGTCAGCCTGCGGCATCTCGTTATATGCTACGTTGCGAACATCATCCTCAGCAGCGTGCGGCATAGCCTGCCAGATTTCGTCTGCGGTAAAGCACAGAATCGGAGACAGCATGCGAACCAGCGCACTCAGGATACGATAGATCGTAGTCTGTGCAGAGCGGCGGCTCAGACCATCGGTCTCATCGCAGTACAGACGATCCTTGATCACATCGAGGTAGAAGTTGGACATATCAACAACACAGAAATTATGAATTGCATGGAATACGGTGTGGAATTCGTAGCTATCATATCCCTCACGAACCTTTGCAGCAAGGTCGTTCAGCTTCATCAGTGCCCACTTATCCAGCTCCGGCATATCTGCGTATGCAACAGCGTTGGTCTTAGGATCAAAGTCAAACAGGTTGCCCAGAATGTAGCGAGCCGTGTTACGGATCTTGAGGTAGTTCTGCGACAGATGCTTGAGCATGTCCTTGGAAATACGCATATCCTGACGGTAGTCAGAAGAAGCAACCCACAGACGCATTACGTCTGCGCCATACTGCTTGAGGATATCCTCCGGAGCAATACCATTGCCCAGAGACTTGGACATCTTCTGGCGCTCCTCATCAACAATCATACCGTGGGTGATAACCGTCTTGTACGGAGCCTTGCCCTGCGTAGCAATAGAAGTCAGCATCGAGGACTGGAACCAGCCGCGATACTGGTCATTGCCTTCCAGATATACGTCAACCGGGGTCTTCTGACCTTCGCGGTTCTCGATAACAGCACGCCAGGAGGAACCGGAATCAAACCATACATCCATGGTGTCGGTTTCCTTGTCGAACTCGCTGCAGCCGCACTCACACTTAGTGCCTGCCGGCAGGATCTCAGCAGCCGTCATGTCGAACCATGCGTTGGAGCCCTTTTCACGGAACAGATCAGCAACGGTCTTAATCGTCTGCTCATTTACCAGCGGCTTGCCGCACTTCTTGCAGGTGAAGATCGGAATCGGAACACCCCAGACACGCTGACGGGAAATACACCAGTCGGAACGCTCACGGATCATGGAGGTCATGCGCTCCTGACCCCAGCCAGGAATCCACTTGATGTCCTCACAAGCCTTGACTGCGTCATCCTTGAGCGCATCAACAGAGCAGAACCACTGCTCGGTGGTACGGAAGATGATCGGATTTTTGCAGCGCCAGCAATGCGGATAGCTGTGCACGATGTCCTCGGTTGCGAGAAGTGCGCCACAGTCATCCAGATCCTTGAGAATAACCTCGTTGGAATCGTCAACGAACATACCCTCGTACTTGCCGGATTCGGCGGTGTGACGGCCTTTGCCGTCAACCGGAACGATAATCGGGATGTTGTACCTCTGGCAAACGATAAAGTCATCAGCACCAAAGCCCGGAGCGGTATGAACACAGCCGGTACCGGCATCGAGCGTTACATGGTCACCGGTGATAACCAGAGAATCACGGTCGAACAGCGGGTGCTTGGTCTTGATCAGCTCCAGATCAGAGCCGAGAACGGTTGCGAGAACTTCCCAGCTGTCAATGCCGGCAGTCTTCATAACAGAAGCAACCAGTTCCTTAGCCAGAACATAAATCTCGCCGTTCGGAACCTTAACGAAATCGTACTCGAAGTTCGGGTTCAGAGAAATTGCAAGGTTGCCCGGAATGGTCCAGGTAGTGGTGGTCCAAATTACGAAATATACATTCTCCTTGGTACCAAGCAGCTTGGTGATAACACCCTTGTCATCGGTTACAGCGAACTTTACAAAGATAGACTTACACGGAACATCCTTGTACTCAATCTCTGCCTCAGCCAGTGCGGTCTCGTCGTGCGGGCACCAGTAAACCGGCTTCTGACCCTTGTAGATGTAACCCTTCTTAGCCATCTCGCCGAAAATCTCAATCTGAGCAGCCTCGTAATCGTGGGTCAGGGTCAGGTACGGACGATCCCAGTCGCCGATAACGCCCAGACGCTTAAACTGGGTACGCTGGGTATTGACATGATCGTGTGCGAACTCTTCACACTTGGAGCGGAACTCCGCAGTGGAAACCTTGCTGCGATCCATGCCGTAAGCCTTGATTGCCTGACGCTCAATCGGAAGACCATGGGTATCCCAGCCCGGAATGTACGGAGCCTGATAACCCATCATATTGCGCGAACGCAGAATAAAATCCTTGAGGATCTTATTCAGTGCATGACCCATATGCAGATTGCCGTTTGCATACGGAGGGCCGTCGTGCAGAACGAAAAGCGGCTTGCCCTCGTTCTTCTTCATCAGTTCATGGTAGAGGTCGTTCTTCTCCCAGTTTTCCAGAAAACCCGGCTCGCGCTTCGGCAGACCGGCACGCATCGGGAATTCGGTTTTGGGCAAATTGATCGTATTGTTGTAATCCTGCTGCATTGTGCAGTATTCAGTCCTTTCGCTTATTTACTTAACGTCCTTCGGGTCGTATTCAGTGCCGAACTGCAGTTCGCCGAAGTCGAATTTACGCGTTGCATCTTCCACTGGTGCATCGCCCTTCCCAGTCGCATTTGTGTTCTTTGCATCTTCAGTCTGCTGGACCGGAGCGAGGTTTTCGCCCTTCGCCAACTCTGCCATTGCTCTTGCCTGCGACTGATACAGCTTTGCTACATGAGCGATGAACTCAGCAGTGTTCTTGCGGGCAGTCTCCAGTTTCTGTTCCTCGGTGTTGATTTCCGCCTGGGTGTCTTTCACCTTGTTGGCGGTTTCATCCTTCGCAGAAGCAATGATCTCCTCTGCTTCCTTCTTCGCCTTGTCGATTGTCTCCTGTGCAATCGACTGAGCGGTCAGCAAGGTACGGTGCATTCCTTCTTCAACACCGCGGTACTCTTCAATTTTATCGACCAGCACCTTCATTTTTGCCTTCATAGCAGCGTTTTCCTTCTGCATCGCTGCAAATTCCTCTGCAACACGCTCGAGAAAAGTATCGACAGACTTCATGTCATATCCGCCGAAAACCGCTTTTTCAAAGCCGATTTCTTGTATTTCCTGCACCGTCATATGTTTTTCCTCCGTCTTTATCTCATTTGCCGTACTGACACGGAAAAATGGTCGGGCTGCGCCCGACCAAAATCAGCGCCGTTTGTCCGGCAGGCTTAAAGCATATATACCATTTGTTCTAAAACAATCAGAACAAAAAAAGCCAGCATAAACGCAAAATCAAACGGACAATTCCGCAGCGCACTCACGCGGCTCAGCAGACTGCGAAAAGGTTGAATGACCGGCTCGGTAACAAGGCACAGAAACTCGTAGATTTTTGAGTCGCTGCCCTGTACGAACCAGCTCATGATTGCCCGTGCAAAAAACATAAACTGCAGAATGCGCAATAAGCTGCCTACGAAATATATTACCAAGCTGTTCACGATAGTACTCACGATCTGCGCTTAGAAATACATACCGCTGTTTTCCAGTTCGTCGATCAGATCGCCCATAATATCAACATTGTAGGGTGTGATAATATAGGTGCTGTTTGCAACCTTCTTGATCTTGCCTTCGTTTGCATAAGCAACACCGCTGAGAAAATCCACCAGACGGCGGGCAATATCCTTGTTGGTCTGCTCCAGATTGAGGACAACCGTACGCTTGTCCTTGAGATGATCTGCAATCTCCGCAGCCGTCTCAAAGCGATCCGGCTTGACCAGAACCACAGCCAGCTGTGTAGTAGTATTGATGTTTACAACCTTATCGCTGCGATCGTGACGGCGCACCTGAGGCGCGTCCTGTGCATCACTGTCGTACGAACGGTCATAGGATCTTCTATTGTAAGATGATGGCTCGCTATCCATCGCAGGTTCTTCGTTTCTCTGACGGGGCATCTCGTCTTCGTAGTCGTCCTCCAACTCGCTGCCCTTTACCCAATCAATAAAGCCTTTGATTGAACCCATGCCAAGTTCCTCCTTATGTTTTAAGGCGAAACGATCTGATACGGCCGTTTGCCAAAGATCGCCGTGCCTACGCGAACCATGTTCGCTCCGCACGCAATCGCCGTTTCAAAATCATTCGTCATTCCCATATACAAATAATCCATATCTACATTATCGTATTTTTTCGTCAAAATGTCAATAAATACTTGACGCATTTCGGTAAAGTAGTTTGAATTTTTTGTTTTTTCATCCGCAACGGGAGGAATTGCCATCAATCCGCGGATATGAAGCGACTTTTTTGCGCTCAATTTTACGATTGCATCGTGCAGTTCTTCGGGCGGAAGACCGCTTTTGGCAGCTTCTCTGCCGATATTTACCTCCAGAAGAATATCCTGACAAACACCGCGCTTCTCAGCTTCCTTGGCGATAGCCTCGCCGAGATGAACCGAGCCGACCGACTGAATCAGCGAAACCTTGCCGATCAGGTACTTGACCTTATTGGTCTGCAGCGTGCCGATAAACTGAAGGTCTGCGCCATCGTAGGCGTTCTGTTCATACTTCTCCTGCAGTTCCTGTACGCGGTTTTCGCCGCACACACGGATTCCCGCTTCGATAGCCGCCTGCACGCGCTCGGCGTCATTCATTTTGGTCGCAGCCACCAGTGTAATTTCACTGGGATCGCGCCCTGCCTGCACGGCGGCATTGTTTACGCGCTCGATCACAGATTTTACGCGTTCCTGCAGTTCTTTCTTTTCTTGCTCCGTCATGTCTTCACCACCATATTGTTTTGCAGATTTTTACCTTGAACGATAACCTGGTCTCGCTCGACCAGCATATCGGAGTTGGTCGCACTTTGTTCGACGACATAATAATCGTCCGCCTCAAACAGCTCGTTGATCATTTTGAATTTCTGTATCGAGCCGCTCAGGATGAACACGCCGGGGATCTGCGTGGTCTTTCCGTCGCTGTCTGTTTGTTCCTGCACACGGACGGCACTCTTCGGCACCTTGAGTCCGGTGTAGGTCGCAATGATAATTTCGATCGGCTGTTCGCGCATGGAAACCATTTCACTGCTGAATTCTGTGCCTTCCATCACCAGCAGAGCCGTATCGCTGTTACCTTGATGGTTGATGGAATGCACGGTTACTTTGGATTCCATCGAAGCCTGCGTAAAGTTTACTGTCAGCTCCTGACCGACCTGCAGACGCTCGGCCTGCTCGGCCGGAATCTTAGCTGCCAGATACCAGTTGAATCCCTTAACGATCTTGCCGAGCGAATTGCTGTTCTCAGCAGACGGCTGCTGCGCAACGGTCTTGTCAAACTGCTCCACGGTCATCTCATCCAGTGAGGATGGTGTGATAATGCTCTCGTATCCATCCACTACCTCGGAGAAATATCCGGACGAGGATGCAGTGAGTTCCGTGGTTCGGCCGGTAAGCTGATGCTCGAGTGAGGACTGCTCAGAAACCAAAGCGTCACGTTCGGCAGATACCTCGTTGGTATCCACATTGCCGGCCTCGCGGCGCAGCGACAGCGTGCGCAGCGAACTTGCGGCAGACGCGACCGAAGAGCCGCTGCCTTCCTTCACCTGCTCGGCCAGCTGCTCGATCGTCAGCGTGATGACCTGATCCAGCTTTGCGATGTTTGAGCTGTCCGATGTGGACTGCAGCGCTGTATCCAGAAGAGAAATACGTTCCTCCAGCGGATCAAGCTGTCGGCTCAGATCCATAGATTCCTGATCAGAATAGATGATCGCCAACGGTGCGTCCTGCTGTACGCGTTCACCGCTGTACACGATGTGCTTGACCGAGCTGCCCGTGGCATTGTCGATCGGTTCTTCATCGCGGAAGAACCAGCCATCGCTCGTAAAGCTGTCATTAACTGTGACATGCAGAGCCGGTGTGGTCTCCGGTGCAGCCGAAAACGCGTTAGAAAGACGGCCGCCCAGATAAATCACCATCAGCACCGCCGCAATGATAAATACAACGCGGTTTCCGCCGTCATTCCGCCGTTTTCGCGGCTTGGATTTTGTGCTTTTTGTCTGTTGTCCCATGTAAAGACCTCGTATATGTTCACTGTTCCGCACGCTCCCCTCTCGGTGCATGGAGATCGACTCTATGCTGCGGGATCAGAGTAGAGATTGCGTGCTTATAGATCATTTGCTGTTTTCCGTCGCTCTCCAAAATCACAACGAAGCTGTCGAATCCGCGGACGATACCGCGCATCTGAAAGCCGTTCGTTAAAAATACGGTGATGTTCTGCGCCTGCTGACGCAATGCACTGAGCATTCTGTCCTGTAAGTTGATTTCGTTTCGCACAATGATTCCTCCAGTTGAAATTACAATTTATGGTATCATTGTACACCGTGGTTTTGAAGATATTTTGTCGTTTCCTGTAAGACAAAAGGAAGTTCTTCTCCACTATTATAATATATCCAGTGGATGCTGTCATCCCTTTTCAGCCAGGTAAGCTGACGTTTTGCATAATTTCTGCTGCGCCGCTTGAGCAATTCGGTACATTCTTCCAATGTTTGCTCGCCGTTCAGATAGCCGAGCAGCTCTTTGTAGCCGATGGCCTGCGCGGCAGTGCCGGTCAGCAGACGGCGTTCCACCAGCCGTTTCGTCTCCTCCAGCAGACCGTTTTCCAGCATAAGATCCACTCTGCGATTGATGCGGTCATACAGAATTTCACGGTCAGACGGGCAAACACCGATCTTGAGCGCATCATACTTTGGCTCCGGGCGCTTGTTCCTGCGGTTAAATTCGTCGATCGTCATACCGGTCTGCTCATACACCTCAAGAGCACGAATGACGCGCTTGAGATTATTCGGGTGCAGACGTTCCGCTCCGGCCGGATCTACCTTAGCCAGACAGTCATGTACCGCCTGATTGCCCTGCTCAGCCGCCATCCGTTGATATTTCTCACGCACGGTCAGGTCGGTCTCATCGCCAGAGAATACGCTGCACTCGATGAGCGCGTCCATGTACAATCCTGTACCGCCGACAACGATCGGCGTCATGCCGCGCGACAGAATATCCTGCGCAGCAGCGTCTGCCAGTTCGACATACCGTGCCACCGAGAACGCTTCGCCGGGCTCGCACACATCGAACAGATGGTGCGGTACGCCCTCCCGTTCCTTCATATCAGGCTTGGCGGTGCCGATATCCATCCCACGGTAAAGCTGCATGGAATCCGCAGAAATGATCTCAGTATGCAGTTGTTGCGCCAGCGCGACCGATAAGGCGGTTTTGCCGCTGGCAGTCGGTCCGCAGATACAGATCAAACGGTTTTCCATGCTGTTTCCTCGCTTTTTATTGATTTACACGCTTGAACATCTTGTCAAGCTCATATTTGGTCAGACGAACGGTCGTCGGTCTGCCATGCGGGCAGGAACGCACGTTGTCATCGCTCAGCACCCGCTCGCACAGGTCCTGCAGCTCGGTCATCGTGGTCGGTTTGCCTGCCTTGATAGCCGCCTTGCATGCTACCGTATGAATTAAATCGTCCAGACGATCCGGCACGGTGATACGGCTGTTCATCGCCTTTTCGGCCAGTTCACTGATGACGCTCTGCACATCGCCGCTATCCAGATAAGCGGGCACGCTGCGTACGGCAAAGCTGTTCTCGCCAAAGCTGTCGATGGCAAAGCCTGCCTGACGTATGTCCTCGATCTGCGACTGCACAGCGGCGGCTTCCTCGCCGGTCAGCTCTACAATTACAGGCGTGAGAAGCTGCTGCTGTGGCATATCGGTCTCCGCACGCAGCTTGTTGAACAGAATGCGTTCATGCGCGGCATGCTTGTCGATGAGAATCAAGCCGTCCTTGTCCTCAGCAATGATGTACGTCTGAAAGCATTCGCCGATCACACGCACACCGGTATCCAGCGGCTGCAGGATCTGCGGCTTACTCTTGACCTCCGGTGCGCTGACAGACGGCACAACAACCATCGGTTCATCTTCCGGCTCCGGTGCCGGCGTATGCACGGCAGGTGTCGGTTCTGTGACCGGCTCGACCGGCTGTGCCATTCGCGTACGAACTGGTCCCTGCGGTTCCTCCTGCAGTATGCGCGGCGCGGACAGATAACTCGATGCACTGCGCGGACGCTCTGCCTTTGGCGGGATGGACACGAGGAAATCCTCTAAATCCGGTGCTTCCTCGTCGTTCTTTACCGGTGCAATTGGTGTTGGCTTGACACTCGGCATGACAAACGGCTTAGGGTCTACCGGCTTTGGAATCGCAAACCGCTGCTGCTCATGCGTCAGATTATCTTCACGCGGCTTGGCAGGCGCTTCCTTCTCCTTGTGCTCCAGATGCGGCATATTGTCGTTTGCGGCAAGTGCATTCTTGCAGGCAATATACACGACCTCGAAAATCGGCTTTTCCTGCGAAAATTTGACCTCGGTTTTTGCAGGATGCACGTTGACGTCGACCGCCGACAGCGGCAAATCCAGGAAAAGTGCACCAGACGGATATTTGCCGGTGATGATCGCATTGCGATAGGCCTCTTCCATTGCAGCCTGCATAAGACGGCTCTTGACATAGCGGCCATTGACGAAAAAGTGCTGCATGGAACGGTTGGCACGTCCGGCGTGCGGCTTGACAATGTAGCCGTGCACGGTCATACCGTTGCGCTCGGTCATCGGCACTTCAATCATATTGGCAGTCATTTCCTTGCCGAATACGCCGAACACCGGTGCAATCAGCTTGCCCTTGCCGTCCGACGAGAATACCTGCTTGCCGTCGCGAATGAGCGTGAACGCAATCTCCGGATGGGAGAGCGCCGCATGCTGTACTACGCCGAGAATGTAACCCGCCTCGGTGAAGTCCTTTTTGAGAAACTTCATGCGAGCCGGTGTGTTGAAGAACAGGTCGCGCACAACGATTGTTGTGCCTTCCGGACAGCCGGCTTCCTCCTGTGTCTGAATCTCACCGGCTTCCAGATGCAGATGCAGACCCGCAATCGAACCCGCCTGACGCGTAAACAGATCAATGCGCGTAACCGACGAAATCGCAGCCAGTGCTTCACCACGGAAGCCCATAAGCATTCAAATCTTCCTCAGTACGCAGCTTGCTGGTCGCGTGGCGGCGGAAGGCCACAGGTGCATCCTCTGCCGACATGCCGCAGCCGTTATCCGCAATACGCAGATAGGTAATGCCGCCGTTTTCGATCTCCACCGTAATGCGGGTAGAACCTGCGTCAATCGCATTCTCGACCAGCTCCTTCGCTACAGAGGACGGCCGTTCTACAACCTCTCCTGCCGCGATCAGATCCGCAAGATGCGGAGATAATTCATGAATCACTGCCATTTTTCTTTGTTTTCCTTTCCGGAACAAATCATGGTTGGTCTTTCCTGCCCTGATAAATGATTAAACCAGCTTTTTCAGCTCATACAGTGCGTTGAGCGCCTCGATCGGCGTCATGGTGTCCACCTGCAGTGCACGCAGCCGCTCTGCGACTGCGTCGCCGGAGAGCGAATCTATCGTAATCTGCGGAACGTCTTCCGGTTCCTCGGCTACGGCGTGCAGCTCGATTTTCGGCATGGTGGATTCCAGATCAGCCAGCACAGCCTTTGCTCGCTTGATGACCGGATTCGGCACACCGGCCAGCTTTGCAACCTCAATGCCATAGCTGTCATCCGCGCCACCGCGCACGATTTTGCGCAGGAACGTAATGTCATCACCGCGCTTTTTGACCGCGATATTGTAATTCTTGACGCCCTTAACCAGATCTTCAAGCACAGTCAGTTCGTGATAATGCGTTGCAAACAGCGCGCGTGCGCCGATGCGCTTTTTGTCCGCTACATACTCTACAACTGCGCGGGCAATGCTCATGCCGTCATAGGTAGAGGTGCCGCGACCAATCTCATCCAGAATAATTAGGCTGGACTTGGTAGCGTGCCGCAGAATATCCGCGACCTCGCTCATCTCCACCATGAAGGTGGATTGACCGCTCGCCAGATCATCCGACGCGCCGACACGGGTAAACACGCGGTCTGCCACGCCGATATGCGCGGACGAGGCCGGTACATACGAACCAATCTGCGCCATGATGGTAATCAGTGCCACCTGCCGCATATAGGTGGATTTGCCTGCCATATTCGGGCCGGTGATGATAGCGACGCGGTTTTCCTTGCTGTCGAGCAAGGTGTCGTTCGGGATGAACAGACTGTCGGACAGCATTTTCTCAACAACCGGGTGACGGCCGTCCTTGATGTCAATGCGGTCGGAAAAATCCACCACCGGACAAACATAGTTGTTATCGCACGCCACATCAGCCAGAGCGCACAGAACGTCAAGCGCTGCGATAGCCTGCGCGGTTTTCTGCACACGGTGGACCTCAGCGGCAATCTGGTCGCGTACGGAAACGAATACCTCGTACTCGAGAGCGGTCAGGCGTTCCTGCGCACCGAGCACGGTGCTCTCGAGCTGTTTCAGCTCCTCGGTGATATAGCGCTCGCTGTTCGCAAGCGTCTGCTTACGAATATAGTTCTCCGGAACCGCCTCCGCATTGGAGCGGCTGACCTCAATATAATAGCCGAACACGCGGTTGTAGCCGATTTTCAGCTTGCTGATACCGGTACGCTCGCGTTCCGCCTGCTCGATTTCGGCAATTTTACCCTTACCGCCGGACGCAAGGTCGCGCAGACGGTCAATCTCCTCGTTGAAGCCCTTGCGGATCATGCCGCCTTCCCGAAGAAGAATCGGCGGCTCATCCACGATGGCCTGCTCGACCAGCGCGCGAATGTCTTCGAGCAGATCAATCTTGCCGGTCAGCTCACGCAGCATAGCCTGTCCGAACAGAGCAGCCTGCGTTTTGATCTCCGGCAGGCAAGAAATTGCCGCCGACAGCGCACGCAGATCACGGCAGTTTGCAGTGCCGTAGGCTACGCGCCCGATCAGGCGCTCCATATCGAACACCCGCTTGAGTGCGTCCGTCAATGCCGTGCGGGCAATTACATCGTCGCACAATGCACCTACTGCCTGCTGACGGCGTGCAATATGCAGCGGATTATACAGCGGTTTTTCAATCCACTGACGAATCAGGCGCGAACCCATTGCCGTGCGCGTGTGGTCGAGTACCCACAGCAGCGTGCCCTTCTTCTCCTTGGTGCGCATGGTCTCGCAAAGCTCGAGATTGCGGCGTGCGATCAGGTCAAGCTCCATATACTGGCCTTGATGGTACACCTGCAGCTGATTCAGACTGGAAAGGCTGGCCTTCTGCGTCTGCTCGAGGTAATCCAACAGACCGCCGAGGCACTGCACAGTGCACGGCAGGTCAGTCAGACCTGCAGCGTCAAAGTCCTGCACCTTGAAGTGCTCCTGAATGCGTTCCGCACTGCGCTGTGCCTCAAAGCACTCCTCCGGCATCGGCTCTATGAGCGCCTCCAGACGTTCCTTCAGAAAGGACTGAAGGCCGTCTGCCGAAATGGCTCCGCCGCCGACCAGCACCTCACGCGGCGCAAAGCGTCCGAACTCGCTGGTGATGTCATTCCAATTATCCGAGCCGGTCGCGTACACCGAACCTGTCGTAATATCAGCAAAGCATACGCCGACGGAACCACCGGCTGCATATACGCAGCCGAGAAAGTTGTTCCGGTTTTCATCCAGCATGGAGGCTTCCACGACCGTACCCGGTGTCACGCGTCGGATGATCTCGCGCTTGACAAGACCTTTTGCCTTTTTCGGGTCCTCCATCTGCTCACAGATTGCGATTTTGTAACCCTTCTGCACCAGCTTGGCAATATAGCCTTCCGCGCTGTGATACGGCACGCCGCACATCGGTGCACGTTCTCCCTGACCGCAGTCGCGGCCGGTCAGCGTCAGCTCCAGCTCGCGGGAGACCAGCTTGGCATCGTCAAAGAACATTTCGTAAAAATCGCCCAGACGGTAAAACAGAATGTAATCTTTATTTTTGTTTTTGATCTCAAAATACTGCTGCATCATGGGCGTCAGTTCAGCCATGTTCTTACCTCTTTCTTATAATTTGTGTGCAAACAGACAGCGAAGCGAGGTTTTCTCGATCTCTGCCTCGATAAATTCACCGATCTTGATATCGTCACCGCGCACGCACACGAGCAGGTTGCCCTCGGTACGGGCGGTAAACGGATATTCCGGTCCTTTGGCATTGCCGTCTACGAGCAGCCGCAGCTTCCTGCCCTGATAAGCTGCCTGCTTTTCAGCAACGATTTCATCCTGCGCCTTGAGCAGGCGCTCGAAGCGGCGCTGCTTATCCTGCGGCGTAGCGTTATCCTCATAGGAGGCTGCGGGCGTGCCCGTGCGAGGCGAATACAGGAAGGTAAACAGCAGATCAAACCGGGTATCCTGCACCAGCTTCAGGGTCTGCTCGAAATCCTCGTCCGTTTCGCCCGGGAAACCGACGATAATATCGCTTGACAGCGTAATATCCGGCATTTTCGACCGTGCATCCGCAATCAGCGATTTGTAGTGCTCTGCCGTATAGCGGCGGTTCATGCGGTGCAGAATCTCGTCACTGCCAGACTGGAACGGCAGATGCAGCTGCTTTGCGACCTTGCCGCACTCCGCCATGGTGGAAAACAGCTTGGGTGAGGCATCTTTCGGGTGACTCGTCATAAAGCGCAGCCAGAAATCGCCGGGCACGGCGTTGAGACGGCGCAGAAGATCGGCAAAATCCACGTCAATGCCGAGATCCTTACCATAGGAGTTGACGTTCTGGCCGAGCAGCGTAATCTCCTTGTAACCCGCCGCGACCAGCTCACGCAGTTCTTTCTCGATCTCCTCCGGTCGGCGGCTGCGCTCTCTGCCGCGCACATACGGCACGATGCAGTAGGTGCAGAAGTTGTTGCAGCCGTACATGATGGACAGCCACGCCTTTGCGCCCTTGGCACGCAGCACCGGCAGACCTTCGGCGATATCGTCCTCGCCGCCGATGTCGAACACACGCTTTTCTCGGTCAGCACGCGGTACAGTAGCGACGGAAATCGCCAGAGCGCATGCGTGCCGAACAGGAGATTTACCTGCGGATAGCTTTTCTTAATCTTCTCGACGTTTTTCTCCTGCTGGGCCATGCAGCCGCACATTGCAATAACAATGCCCGGGCGCTCCTTTTTCAGATGGCGGAGTGCGCCGACGTTGCCGAACGCACGATCCTCGGCATGCTCACGCACAGCACAGGTGTTGAACAGGATAAAATCTGCCTCGTCGGGCGTATCGGTCATTTCGTAGCCCATTTCAGACAGCATGCCGCGTATACGCTCGGTATCCGCCTCGTTCTGCTGGCAGCCGAACGTATGCGTATAGGCTTTGGGGCGCTTGTCCCCCAATAGGCGGGCTACTGCGTCAATATAGGTAAACTGCGATTGCAGCTGTTCTTCGGAAACATTCTGGGTTGCCATGAAACTCTCCTTTTATCGAAATGGAGTGCCGTCAGAAGTAAACACGTTCATGCGGTGGTACGCGCTGAACGGAATCTCGTACTGCGGCAGATACTGCCGAATGGCACGAGTCAGATATTCCGGACTCATGTTGTTATTGCCGGCAGCGGTGGTGACAACAGCGGTCACCTCATCAGGGCCGTCGGTAACGGTCAGATCGCGCATCAGCTCACGCATATTGACCGTCTTTTCGCCGCGCTTGGAGCGCTTGACGATCTCGACCATGGGACGGCGGAACAGATTGCGCACATCGTCGGCAAAGCCCTTGGGCGTACCATCCTCAAAGCCCCATGTGATGCGGTACTGCGACCATTCAATTGAACCGACCTTCATGCCGCCGTCGGCAAGCGGGTAAATCTCGATTGCACGCAGGCCCTCGGGAAATACATCATTGAGCGCTTCCACCGCATTTTCCGGCACGGCTTCTGCCGTGATATTGAAATCCAGAAATTCGCACTCGCCGGAGTAACCGGTCGAGAGCGGCAGCGCCACCGAAACGTAGGCGTGCTGATTGAAACCCTCGGTGAACCACAGCGGCATCTGGCAGCGTGCCATCGAACGCTGCATAGCGTGCATCAGATCAAGGTGAGAGATATACTTGGCTCTTCCTTCTTTGGCAAATTTCATTCGAGCCTTAAACATGGCACTTGCCTCCCTTCAGCAGAGCGCTTGCGCCGCAGCCGGCACACTGGTGCATACAGTCCGGCGTGATAGCCGCTTCGCGGGAACGCTCCCACTCATGCTTGAGATGTTCCTTGTGCGTGCCGCAGCCGATGTGATCCCACGGGAACACCTCGTCCATCGGACGCTGACGGGATGCGTAGAACTCTGGATCGAGTCCGCAGTCGCGGAACGCCTGCATCCACTTGTCAAAGTCGAAGCACTGATCCCAGCCGTCCATCTTGCAGCCGCGCTGCCACGCCAGCAGAATCGCCTTGCCCTGACGGCGATCGCCGCGTGCAATAACGCCCTCGAGCACCGAGGTCTCGGCATCATGCCAGTTGTAGGTGACATTCTTGGTTTTCATGACCACCTTGAGGTGCGCCTGCTTCTCGCGGAACTGCTCGAGCGTGTCCTGCGCGTCCCACTGGAACGGAGTCTGCGGCTTGGGCACGAAGCACGATGCCGAAGCCGTGATTCGCACGCCGCGTGCGCGGTTGGGCGTGTTTTCGCGCCAGCAATAGGCGACCTTTTTGCAAATGTCGGAAATACCGTCCAGATCCTCGTATGTCTCGGTCGGCAGACCCATCATGAAATAGAGCTTGACGTTATTCCAGCCGCCTTGAAAGGCAATCTCGCAGGCATGTAGCACGTCCTCCTCGCGGATGTTCTTATTGATAACATCACGCAGGCGCTGCGTACCGGCCTCACATGCGAACGTCAGGCCGCTTTTACGGGTTTTCTGTACGCGCTCCATCAGTTCGGCGGAAAAGCTGTCCGCACGAAGAGAAGGCAGCGACAGGCTGATATGCCGCGGCTCACAATAGTCGAGCATGCACTCGGTCAGACCGGACAGCTCACCGTAGTCACTGGTAGACAGCGAGGACAGAGAGATTTCCTCGTAACCGGAGTTCTTGAGCACCGCCTGCGCCTGCTTGAGCAGCACTTCCTTGGACTTGGTGCGCAGCGGACGATACGTGTGGCCGGCCTGACAGAATCGGCAGCCGCGCGGACAGCCGCGGAACAACTCGATCATCGCACGGTCGAACACAATATCCGTCGAGGGCACGACGAAGGACTCCGGATAGTACATGGTATCCAGATCCTTGACGATGCGCTTCTGCACGAGTGCGGGTGCGCCGTGTGTCGGCGTAACGCTCTCAATTGTGCCGTTCTCGTGGTACTTGACCTCGTACAGCGAAGGTACATACATGCCCTCGATCTGTGCTGCCGCAATCAGGAATTCCTGCTTAGACCAGCCTTCGCGCTTGGCCTTGCGGTACAGATCGGTAAATTCCAGCATGATCTCCTCGCCGTCGCCGATCATGAACAGGTCAACGAAGTCAGCCAGCGGCTCCGGATTGTAGGCACACGGACCGCCGCAGGCTACAATATGCTTGAGTTCGGTACGGTCCTTTGCCAGCACCGGAATACCGCCGAGATCCAGCATATTCAGAATGTTGGAAAACGACAGCTCATACTGCAGCGTAAACGCGATAATATCAAAGTCCGACAACGGGTCACCGCTCTCCAGACCGTACAGCGGCAGACCGGCCTCGCGCATTTCAGCCTCCATGTCGATCCATGGCGCGCAGACGCGTTCGCACCAGATGCCCTTCTGATCGTTGAGCAAGCCGTAAAGGATACGCGAACCGAGGTGAGACATGGCAACCTCATAGGTATCCGGAAAACAGAACGCAAATCTCAGATCGATGTTCTTTTTATCTTTCATCACCGAGCCCCATTCACCGCCGACGTAGCGTGCCGGCTTCTGTACACGGGACAAAATGGCTTCCATCTTTTTATGCAAGACGTATTCCTCCATTTTCATTCATACAGATTATTGTATCATATCCTTCCGAAAAAAACCATACTGTTTTTGACTGTTTTCGCGCAGGAAGTACACAAAACAAAAAAGAAACGCGAAGAAAGCCTTTACACTTTCTTCGCGTTTTGCTTATTTCTCTGAAATTTCCGGCTTACTGCCGAGCAGTCGGGACGTATTGAACACAGTCAGCACCGTGAGTACGGCATCGACGATAACTGCCATCCACATCTGCGCCAGACCGATCAGCACCAGTACAGCAAGCACCAGCTTGATGGCGGCCAGCAGTGTCAGATTCTGCATTGCCACTCCGTGTGTACTCTTGCAGACCTGAACAGCTTCGCCGAGACCGCTCAGATCATTTGCGGTAATCAGTACATTCGCCGCATCCGCTGAATAGCGGGAGCCACGCGTGCCCATTGCCACACCGACATCAGCCATCTTAAGCTGCTCGATATCGCTTACGCCGTCGCCGACATAGGCGGTCGTACCGTCTGTCGGAATCGTGCGCATCATAAAGTCCAGCTTCGCTTGCTTTTCCTCGGGCATCAAGCTGCAGTGAACGGTATCGATACCGGCGGCATTTGCAATTCGCTGGGTTGGTGTCTCAGCGTCACCGGTGATAAGTACAGTACGCTCAACGCCCTGATCCTTGATCTTCTTGATCGCGTCAGCAGCAGACGGACGAACCGTATCCTCCAATTCAATCACGCCGATGTGCTCTCCTTCACAGGCGATGTAAACAACCGTGCCGTCGATATCCGGCAAACCCTTGACACCGCGAGAGACCATCAGCTTTCGGTTGCCTACCAGCAGAACATGATCACCGATACGAGCGCGCACGCCGCGGCCCGGGAATTCCTCGAATTCCTCGATCTTCGGCAGCTTTTCCCGGCATGCACTTACGATTGCGCGTGCAACCGGATGCTGCGAAAGCTGCTCGGCTGCTGCGGCAAGTGCCAGACAGTTCTTTTCGGAGAACTCCTGCGTGGGATAAATCTTTTTAATCTGCAGATTGCCGGTGGTCACTGTGCCGGTCTTGTTGAATACGACCAGACGCAGGTCTGCAGTCCGTTCCATCGCTTCGCTGCCCTTCATGTGAACGCCTTCGCTCTCAAGTCGGCCGCCGCCGCATACAAAAGCAAGCGGTACAGCCAACGCCAGTGCGGTCGGACAGCAGGCGATGAGAAGCGTCAGTCCGCGATATACCCAGCCGGTCATATCCGCACCGGGCATGAACAGCGGCGGAAGTGCGGCTGCCAGTACGGCAATGACGATCACAACCGGAACCAGGCGCTTGGCATTACGCTGCGCACTGTTTTCCAACGCTGCCTTGTGTTCGGCAGCTGCATTCTGTACGCGGCGAATCTGACGAACCGCGCAGTCCTCGTAGCGCGAGATCACACGAATCAGCATCAGAGAGCCATTATACCGGCTGCCTGCCAGCACACGCGTATTCTTATCAACTGCCATCGGCACGTTTTCACCAGTAAGCACGCTGTCATCCACCGTGCCGTCTCCGCGAAGCACAACACCGTCAATCGGTACGCGCTCACCCGAGTGCACCAGAACCAGCTCACCCAGACGGATATCTGCCAGCGGAACCTGACGCTGTTCGCCCTTCATGTTGACAACCGTTGCCTTCTCCGGCATGAAATCATGCTGCTGCGGCAACGCCTGATAGGTGGATGCCAGAACGATATCACCTGCAATTTTGCCAATCTCGAACAGGATGAGCACAACCGTTGCTTCTGCACGGCTGCCGAGCGCGAATGCGCCGATAGACGCTATTAGCACGAGCAGATATTCATCGAAAAACGAACCGTGTGTCAGATTGGTCAGCACACGCGCTGCAATCGGCAGCGCTGTGATCAAAAACGCCAGCAGGCAGAGCGGCAATGCCGCGCTCGCATCTCCCATTGCGATTCCGGCCACAAGAACGATTGCCGCGGCAGCCAGCCGTACGCCTATACTCTGCATATCTAGCCGTGTCATCGGCTGATAGGTCACTTCAGCGCCTTCCTGTATACGGCGTGCATTTTCTCGCCGCAGACGGGTCTGCTCACGCCGACGCATTTTCGCCCGGTACTGTGCCTTCTGCACGAAATTCATACCGGTGGTATCGTCCGCGTCCTCCGGAGCTTCGATTACTGACGGTTCCGGCTTCTTTTCCTCCGGCTTTTTTTCATCCTTTGGTTTAGGCTTCTCCTTAGGTGCGGATTTTGCCTGTTCCTTTTTCTCCGCCTTGTCCTTTTCATGGTTTTTCAGTTTTTCTTTTAGCTTCTGCAGCCTGTCCGGCTTTTCCTCTATGATAGGCTCGAATTCCGCTTCCTCTGATTGTTCTTCCTCAGGAAGCTCGTCCTCTATACCTTCGTCGTCAAATTCCGGTTCGTCCCAGTCGCCCTCGTCTTCGGTCTCATCCGGCGAAGCTTCTTCTTCGTCAAATTCGTCTTCCGCATCTTCCGGCGATTCCTCAGCTGCGTCTGATTCATCCGAGGGCTTTGCAGGCTCAGCTGCCGCCGCTTCCTCGGGCGGCGTTTTCTCCTCCGGAGATTCGCTTTCACTTTGGTGCGATGTATCGGCTTCCGGCTGTTCCGCATTCTTGTCCGGCGGCTCAGGCTCGCCGGGTGGCGCTGATTCTTCTTTTTCAGGCGGTTTTTTATTCTCTTCGGGTTTAGGTTTTTCCGGAGCGGCAAACAGCTGCGCTACTGCCGAATTTTCCAGATCCGCTAAAATCGAATCGACCTGTGCTAAAATATCTTCCGCCGTTGTCTGGTCCTTCTTCTGTTCCGAATCAGGGCGGTTATTTTCGCTCATTCCGTTTATCCCTCCTGCACGTGCGCGATTCCCTGTGCCAAAATGGTCTGAATATGATCATCGCACAGCGCATAGTATACTGTTTTTCCGTTTTTTCGACTCTTGACCAGCCGCGCCTGCTTCAAAAAACGAAGCTGATGCGATATCGCGGACTGGCTCATGTTCAGCAGCGACGCAATATCACAGACACACAGCTCCGCAGACACAAGCGCCGCCAGTATCCGCAAGCGGGTCTTGTCGGAAAACGCTTTGAAAAAATCTGATGCGGCTGTAGTGATCTCCTCTGCCGGCATTGCGCTGCGCGCTGCCATAACTGCATCTGTATGGACGATATGCTCCTCGCAGCACTCCAGTTCTGCGTCTGTATGCTTTGCCGACAATTTGATCCCTCCCGCAATATGTGCATATCTATTCAACTTATGATAACATTCCAGTCCACTTCTGTCAAGAATCGAGTCGGACACAAATGACAATTTTGCGTGCAAAAAAGTCCTGCAGGCCGGATACGGTCTGCAGGACTTGAACGCAATTTTTACTTTTCGGGCTGTTCACGCTTCGGATCGGTCATAACTTCCTTGAATGAAGTTGCCAGACCCGCAAGGCTCTGAATCTCGCTCGGGATGATGATCTTGGTTGCCTTGCCGTCGGCGGCGCTGCTGAATGCCTCGAGGGATTTCAGCTTGATAACCTGCTCGGTCGGTGCCGCTTCATTCAGCAGATTGATGGAGTCTGCCAGTGCCTTCTGCACGGTAAGCAGCGCTTCCGCTTCACCTTCGGCCTCCTTGATCTTGGCAAGGCGATTTGCCTCTGCAGCAAGAACAGTTGCTTCCTTTCACCTTCAGCCACCAGAATCGCGGACTGCTTTTTACCTTCCGCTACCAGAATGGACTCACGGCGTTCGCGCTCGGCCTTCATCTGCTTCTCCATAGATTCCTGAATGGCAGCCGGCGGAATGATGTTCTTCAGCTCCACGCGGTTTACCTTAATGCCCCAGTCATCGGTCGCTTCATCGAGGATGGAGCGCATTTTGGTGTTGATGATATCGCGGCTGGTCAGCGTCTGGTCAAGCTCAAGATCACCGATGATGTTTCGCAGTGTGGTTGCAGTCAGATTTTCGATTGCCGCCATCGGGCTTTCGATACCGTATGCAAACAGCTTCGGGTCGGTGATCTGGAAATACACGACCGTGTCGATCTGCATGGTGACGTTGTCCTTGGTGATGACGGGCTGGGGCGGGAAGTCCACCACCTGCTCCTTGAGGGTCACCTTGCGGGCAATGCGCTCGAACAGCGGCACCTTGAAATGCAGGCCGGTGCTCCATGTGTCACGGTAGGTACCGAGACGCTCGATAACATACGCCTTCGCCTGCGGCACGATCACAATATTGCTTGCAATGAACGCGATGAGCAGAACAATCAGCACAATCCAGATGATGGGCACAATAATATAATCCATGATAACGCTCCTTTACAGTTGGTTCGGTTTTACAATCGCCTTGACGCCGCGGATCTCCACAACCGTGACTCTTGTCCCGATTGCAATTTGCGCGTCAGTCGTACTGCGGGCTGTCCAGATCTTTCCGTTGATTTTCACCGCACCAGTCTCCAGAACATTGTCAATCGGTTCGGTAACAACGGCAATCTGTCCAATGATACGATCTGCGTTGGTCGCCTGCTGCCGGCTGCCGAGAAAACTGCGGCAGAGCGGACGCACCAGTACAAGCAGCAGCGCGGAGAACACGATGAACACAATCCACTGCCCCATCAGCCCGACCGAAAGGCTGGCTGCAATGAGTGCCGCGACACCGCCGGCAGCGAACCAGATGCCGCACAATGTGAGTGTAAACGCCTCTACCGCTACACTGATGATAATGACAGCCAGCCAGATATACAGGCTGTCAATTCCAAACATCATAAACTATCCCTCCTTTGGCAACAGTATAGCATGTGCATACGAAAAAGTACAGCAAAACCCGATTAAATTTCCGGCTAATCTTTGCATATTGCACAAAATGTCGAATAAAACAAAATCCGCTCGAACCGTGCAGTACAGTTCGAGCGGGAAATCTTCAAAAAATCAGCGGGTCATGCAACGCGAGACGTATCAGCCAAATTGCGATATCCAGCACGATAACGCTCCACAGCAGCATGCGCTCGAGGTTTTTGGAGCCGAGAAGCGGCTTTTTACCAAACAGCGCGTACAAAACGACCGGCGGCAGCACGAAAACCATCGGGTGAAACCGCAGTGCCGTACGAAAGTCCAGTCGGAGCAGAGCGGCAAGTGCGCGGCTCAGTCCGCAGCCGGGACACGGCACGCCGGTCAAGTATTTGATCGGACAGTTCCAGCCGAACAGCAGCGCCGAGGCATATGCCAACGCACCCAGTATCAGCAGCACGAGCAGGCCGTTCAGACCACGCCGAAAGCGCTCCGGCATCAGCCCTTGTAGGTCTCGCGGAACTCGAGGAACTCGTCATAGGTGCATTCCTTGTCCAGAACGCCCTTTTCACGAATTTCGATAATACGGGTCGCAATGGTCTGCACGAACTCGTGGTCGTGGGAAGCAAACAGCACGGTGCCCTTGAAATCACGAACGCCGTTGTTGACTGCGGTGATGGATTCCAGATCAAGGTGGTTGGTCGGCTGGTCGATGACGAGCACGTTCGAGCCGAACAGCATCATGCGCGCCAGCATCAGGCGAACCTTCTCACCGCCGGACAGTACGCGAACCGGCTTGTAAACATCGTCGCCGGAGAACAGCATACGACCGAGAAAGCCGCGCAGCGTGGATTCCAGTGTATCCGTGCGGGAATACGGTGCGATCCAGTCGAGCATGTTTTCCTCGTGGCCCTCAAAGAACTCGTTGTTGTCCTTCGGGAAATAGCTCTGCGAGGTGGTAACGCCCCACTTGAAGCTGCCCTCATCCGGCTTCATCTCGCCCATAAGAATCTGGAACAGCGTAGTCATTGCCAGCTCGTTATCCGAGATGAACGCAATCTTGTCGCCGCGGCGCACGATGAAGGATACGTTGTCGAGTACCTTTTCGCCGTCGATGGTCTTGGAGATGCCGCGCACCTCGAGAATGTCCTTGCCTGCCTCGCGGTCCGCGTCAAACGCTACCCACGGGTAACGGCGGGACGAAGCCGGCATTTCCTCGACGGACAGCTTGTCAATCAGCTTGCGGCGGCTGGTTGCCTGACGGGACTTGGACTTGTTTGCCGCAAAACGCTGAATGAAGTTCTGCAGTTCCTTGATCTTTTCCTCGTTCTTGCGGTTCTGGTCCTTGATCATGCGCTGAACCAGCTGAGAGGACTCATACCAGAACTCGTAGTTGCCGACATACAGCTTGATCTTGCCATAGTCGATATCGACGATGTGGGTACATACGTTGTTCAGGAAGTGACGGTCATGCGATACAACGAGGACGGTACCCTCGAAATCGGCCAGAAAATCCTCCAGCCAGCGAACTGCCTGAATGTCCAGATGGTTGGTAGGCTCGTCCAGCAGCAGAATATCCGGCTTGCCGAACAGCGCACGCGCCAGCAGCACCTTGACCTTCTCGACGTCACCGAGGTTCTTCATTTCGGTGTACAGGATAGCATCTGCATCCAGACCCAGACCGTTCAGCAGCTGGCTGGCCTCCGTCTCAGCGTCCCAACCGCCCATTTCGGCAAACTCGGACTCGAGCTCGGCAGCCTTGTTGCCGTCCTCCTCGGTGAACGGGTCCTTCATGTAGAGTGCATCCTTTTCGCGCATGACCTCGAGCAGACGCTCGTTGCCGCCGAGAACCGTATTGAGAACAGTCTCCTCGTTGAAGGCAAAGTGGTCCTGCTTGAGTACGCTCATACGGGTCTTGGGTGCAATCGAAACCGTGCCGGTGGACGGGTCCAAATCGCCGGACAGAATGCGCAGGAATGTAGACTTGCCTGCACCGTTTGCACCGATAACACCGTAGCAGTTGCCCTGGGTAAATTTCAGGTTTACATCTTTGAACAGCGGCTCGCCGCTGAAGTTTAAGCTAAGATCGCTGATAGTGATCATGTAAGAGATTCCTCCCGCATTATTTTTCAATTAGACTCAGTATACCACACAAACCGCTGTTTTCACAGATAATTTACAGATGCAGCCGCATTTTTGTTCATGTTGTCTTGAAACGACACCCAGAATGCTATATACTATATTTATAAATATCAATCCCTATTTGTTTCAGGAGGTTTTTCCCTATGTCTAACCTGATGGAAGTTATCAAGTCTCGCCGCTCTACGCGCGCGTTCAAGTCCGAGCTGCCGCCGAAGGATCAGATCATGCAGATTGTTGAAGCTGCTGAATGGGCGCCTTCCGGCATGGGCAAGTACCTGTGGCACTTTACCGTGATTTACAATGCAGAGAAGTCGCTCAAGCTGGCTCGTGCCGTCGCTGAGGCAGACAATCGCGGTCCGCAGTATAATTTCTACGGTGCGCCGGTCAACATTATCATTTCCTACAAGCGGGATGAGCACCACGCTCTGGTAGACGGCGCTGCTGCAATGGAGAATCTGCTGCTGATGGCTACCGAGCTTGGCCTCGGCTCTTGCTGGATCAACCAGCTGCGCGAGACCTGCGACGTGCCTGAGGTTCGTGCACTGCTGACCGAGTACGGCGTACCGGAGGACCACATTGTTGTCTTCTCCGCAGCCATCGGCTACATCGAGAAGGAAACGCCGGCAAAGCCGCGTCATGAGGGCTTAGTTTCGATTACCGAATAATCGAAATAATGGAAAATTGAGAATTGAAAATGCCGCTATTCTTGCGTGCATTAAATCACTCGGCTGTGCCAAATACCTTAATTTTCAATTCATTAGCGACGAAAGGAGCTAATATCATGGATGAGAAGATTGCTAAATTAAAAGAGTGGATCGACGGCAGCGACAACATTGTCTTTTTCGGCGGTGCGGGCGTATCGACCGAGAGCGGCATTCCGGATTTCCGCTCGGTGGACGGTCTATACAACCAGCAGTACAAGTACCCGCCGGAGACCATTCTCAGCCACACGTTCTTTTTGAGCGAAACCGAGGAGTTTTATCGCTTCTATCGGGCGAAAATGCTGGCTCTTGATGCAAAGCCGAACGCGGCTCACCTCAAGCTGGCCGAGTGGGAACGCGAGGGCAAGTGCCGTGCCGTTGTAACGCAGAACATCGACGGTCTGCACCAGAAGGCAGGCTCGAAGGAAGTGCTTGAGCTGCACGGTTCGGTGCTGCGCAACTATTGCATGCGCTGCCGCAAGCCATATCCGGTTGAGGATATCGCCAAGGACACCGGCATTCCGCGATGCTCCTGCGGCGGCATTATCAAGCCGGATGTCGTGCTGTACGAGGAGGGACTCGACAGCTACACGATCAACAAGAGCGTAGACTACATCTCCAAGGCTGATATTCTGATTATCGGCGGCACATCACTGGCTGTGTATCCGGCCGCTGGTCTGATCGACTATTACCGCGGCAATAAGCTGGTTTTGGTCAATAAGTCCCCTACTCCTGCGGATCGCAGTGCTGATCTGGTCATTCACGCGCCAATCGGCGAGGTTTTCTCGCAGCTGTAAAAATAAAGCTCCCTTTTCCGGTTATATAAACTGCAAACCGAAAAAGGGGGGATTATGCCGATTGATAAAATTGCACTCATTTTTGCCATCATCGAGGGATGAAACTGCTGTACAGATAGGAAAAGACCCGCTTTCAGCGGGTCTTTTCTCGTCAAATTATAAGAGGTAAAATAGGAATACGCGATATTCAGCTTAGTTGAATGCCTGCTCGAGGTCAGCCAGAATATCATTGATATTCTCGGTGCCAATGGACAGACGGATGGTGCCCTGATGGATACCCTGATCCTCCAGTTCCTCTGCGGTCAGCTGCGAGTGAGTGGTGGTTGCCGGATGGATGACCAGGCTCTTAACGTCAGCAACATTTGCCAACAGAGAAAAGATCTGCAGTTTGTCAATGAACTTAAATGCTGCTTCCTTTCCGCCCTTGATATCGAAGGTGAAGATGGATGCGCCGCCGTTCGGGAAGTACTTCTCGTACAGAGCATGATCCGGGTGGTTCGGCAGAGACGGATGGTTCACATGCTCAACCTGCGGGTGATTGGTCAGGAACTCAACGACCTTCTTGGTGTTCTCAACGTGACGCTCTACGCGGAGAGACAGTGTCTCAGTGCCCTGCAGCAGCAAAAATGCGTTGAACGGAGAAATGGTAGCACCAGTATCACGCAGAAGGATAGCACGGATGTAGGTTACGAAAGCAGCAGGACCAACTGCATCCGCGAAAGAGATGCCGTGATAACTCGGGTTCGGCTCAGCGATCGGTGCATACTTGCCGGATGCCTTCCAGTCGAACTTGCCGGAATCAACAATGATGCCGCCGAGGGTCGTGCCGTGGCCGCCGATGAACTTGGTAGCAGAGTGAACAACGATATCAGCGCCGTACTCAATCGGACGGATGAGGTACGGGGTACCGAAGGTGTTGTCGATTACGAGCGGCAAACCGTGCTTGTGCGCAATCTTTGCGATAGCCTCGATATCCGGAATATCGGAATTCGGGTTGCCGAGAGTCTCGATGTAAACCGCCTTAGTATTGTCCTTGATAGCGCCTTCCAGTTCTTCCAGATTGTGTGCATCAACGAAGGTGGTCTCAACGCCGAACTGCGGCAGAGTATGTGCCAGCAGGTTGTAGCTGCCGCCGTAGATGGTCTTCTGTGCTACGATATGGTCGCCGGCCTGAGCAAGTGCCTGAATGGTGTAGGTAATCGCTGCGGCGCCGGAAGCGGTAGCCAGAGCGGCAACACCGCCCTCGAGTGCTGCAATGCGCTTCTCGAACACATCCTGCGTGGAATTGGTCAGACGACCGTAGATATTGCCTGCGTCAGCCAGACCGAAACGGTCAGCCGCGTGCTGGCTGTCATGGAAAACGTAAGAAGTGGTCTGGTAGATTGGAACTGCACGAGAATCGGTAACCGGATCAGCGGTCTCCTGACCGATGTGCAGCTGCTTGGTTTCAAAGGACCAGTTTTCGGTATTCTTGATAGTTGCCATGATAATAATCTCCTTTTTACATACATGTTTGAAGTGATTGATTCGTTTCGTGTACTAAAAAGAAGGTTCACATTCGCCCAAATCGGAAATTCGAGCGGAGCAGCTTTTCAAAGTAGTATCGCATAACCGCGTCTCCTAAATTCATATTATTTCACTGGGATTGCTATGATTATACTAAACTCCCCCTCTTCTGTCAACCCTTTCCGACAAACTTTTTTCGTTCCGGCAGATTGCCCAATTTCCGATGGTCCAATCCCTATTTTTTCGATAGGTTTTGGGGTGGTGTTTCCTGTTCGCCATCCAAATAAAAGAAAACCGCCGCACAGGGATTGTGCAGCGGTTTTGATGATCAATGTTCAGCAGCGAAAAATCAGAACTCGATCTTCTTTGCGATATAAGCAGCAACTTCCTCAATCTTGATGCGCTCCTGCTCCATAGTGTCACGGTCACGAACGGTTACGCAGCCATCCTGCTCGGTCTCGAAATCGACGGTTACGCAGTACGGCGTACCGATCTCGTCCTCACGGCGGTAGCGCTTACCGATAGAGCCTGCATCGTCAAAATCAACAGAGAACTGCTTAGCCAGCTCCTGCCAGATCGGCATAGCCTTGTCGGTCAGCTTCTTGGACAGCGGCAGTACAGCAGCCTTGAACGGTGCCAGAGCCGGATGCAGACGCAGAACAGTACGAACATCGTCCTTGCCGTTCTTGTCCTGACCTACGACTTCCTCGTCGTAAGCGTCGCACAGGAAAGCCAGTGCAACACGGTCAGCACCAAGCGAAGGCTCGATAACATACGGAATATACTTCTCATTTGCTTCCTGATCGAAGTATTCCATCGAAACACCCGAGGTGTTCTGATGCTGGGTCAGGTCGAAATTGGTGCGGTCGGCAATGCCCCACAGTTCGCCCCAGCCAAACGGGAACATAAACTCGATATCGGTGGTAGCGTTGGAGTAATGAGACAGCTCCTCCGGATCGTGGTCGCGCAGACGCAGGTTCTCGTCCTTCATGCCGAGAGACAGCAGGAAGTTGTGGCAGTAATCCTTCCAGTACTTGAACCACTCAAGGTCGGTGCCCGGCTTGCAGAAGAACTCCAGTTCCATCTGCTCAAACTCGCGGGTACGGAAGGTGAAGTTGCCCGGAGTAATCTCGTTGCGGAAGGACTTGCCTACCTGACCAACGCCGAACGGAATCTTCTTACGGGTGGTGCGCTGGATATTCTGGAAGTTTACGAAGATGCCCTGTGCGGTCTCCGGACGCAGATACAGCTCGTTCTTCGCGTTCTCGGTAACGCCCTGGAAGGTCTTGAACATCAGATTGAACTGACGGATGTCGGTCCAGTTGTGCTTGCCGCAGGTCGGGCATGCGATCTCATGTTCGTCGATGAATGCCTTCATCTCAGCCTGGCTGAGTGCGTCAACACTCTTGCCGAGATCGTAGTTGTTCTCAGCACACCAGTCCTCAATTACCTTGTCGGCACGGAAACGCTCTTTACAGCTCTTGCAGTCCATCAGCGGGTCAGAGAAGCCGCCAACATGACCGGAAGCAACCCAGGTCATCGGGTTCATCAGGATCGCGGAGTCAAGACCTACATTGTACTGGCTCTCCTGCACAAATTTCTTGCGCCATGCTGCCTTGACGTTGTTCTTGAACTCAACGCCGAGCGGACCGTAGTCCCAGGTGTTTGCAAGACCGCCGTAAATCTCCGAGCCGGAGTATACAAAGCCGCGGCCCTTGCAGAGCGCTACGATCTTTTCCATTGTTTTTTCGCTGTTTTTCATGTTAAATTCTCCTTTTGGCACAGCTGGCTGCTGCACGCTGTTTTTGCTTTGCACCGGAAAAAGTGCTTGACATGAAATTATTCTACCGTTATAATTAATAATTGTCAAGAGTAGTTTAACGAGTTAAACGAATAGAATTCGGTTTGATCAGTAAATTGCTTGCGAGAAGCTGACATTAAGGCGATTCGCTCAGTTGGGAGCGGAAGCGGTACAGAAAGCAGTCCCCGTTCTTCCCTGTTCAGTTGAGTTTGCTCAAAACGCTTTTCTTGACACCTATATTCGGGCTTGTAGCTCAGTTTGGGAGAGCGTTCGGTTCGCATCCGAGAGGTCGAGGGTTCGATCCCCTTCAAGTCCACCATAATGCGAAGATACAAACTTTTTTCATAGTTCGGAATGTTTTCGCATTAACCATCAGAATAGAGCACACCTGATTGCGGGTGTGCTCTTTTTCTTTGCCTTCCTCTCTGTTATAATAAAAATATAGGATTGGAGGAAATATGAATGGATTCAAGAAAAATTCTGGTCGGTGAAAAATACTTGCACTTTAAGAACAAGCTGTATCAGGTACTCGCTATCGCCACGCACACGGAAACCGGCGAACCGCTGGTGATCTATCAGGCGCTCTACGGCGACTTCAAAATCTACGCGCGGCCGTATGATATGTTCGCCTCCGAGGTGGATCACAAGAAGTACCCTGATGTTACGCAGCGTTTCCGCTTTGCTCATGTAATCTTTGACGGAGATACGCCGAAGGCAACTGAATAAAAACAGCCCCTCCCGGAGCCGGCATAAAACCAGTTCTCGGAGGGGGTTCGCTTTACTCCTGCATAGCCTCGGCAGGCTTCTTCACGAGGTCCTCACCGTACTGATACCGCGCCCAGACCGAAGCCTACGCCGCGGTTGCCGGAAGCGTCATACGGGAAGAAGCTGACGGTCACGCGGGCATACATACCGGAGTAAACGTCGGTCGGCAGCAGGTCGGCATGGACGTTGGAAATATGCACGCACTGCGGCTTCTGCTTGTGACCCAGTGCCCCTTGCACCCCAGAACGAACGGCTCACCGGACGGACGGGTTCCATCGCCGCCGTAGATGACCGGATAGCGTATCTGCAGACGGTTGCCCTTTCACAGCTTCTTGACGTCGTATCCCACAGAGCGGTCAGCTGCTCGAGCTGCTCCTCCGTCCAGCAGAAGTAAAGACGCTTGCTCGGCTTGATGCCGCAGCTGTGCTTCTCGACTGCAGCCAGATTGGCTGCGAAGTTGTTGTTTTACATTGAATCTTCTTTCTTGTGCATTTTATCGTACAATGCCAATACGCCGCTTGACGATGTCGGTCGCAACGTCGCCAAGATAGTACATCACGCGATGCTCGCCGGACACTCTCGGTGCGCCGATTATGCGCTTGGCTTTGTGCTTGTCGGTAAAACCGTAGAGTTTTGCGACTTGCTCCAGTGTCAGCAATACCATGTTCGAATACATCCGCATCAGGTTGTTCTTGCCCCCTGACGGAGTTCCTGCTAGGTTCAGGCGTTTATGTTTTACACCTCCTTGCGTGATTTATAATCACGCAGGTGGTACACTAATCACAACCAATCGAATGTTTGATGTAAAGTAAGGGTGTTTGTTCTGACATTAGGAGAAAGTATCAAAAGAGAAAATGGCCGAAGTTCCCGACACCTATCTCAAGCGCCGCAAACCGGAGGGTTTCTGCGCTATGCATGTCCGCGGCGACAGTATGTATCCTGATTTCCGTGATGGTGATATCGTGCTGGTGCTCAAGCAGAACACCATGAACCACAGCGGCGAGATCGGAGTCATCAGCTATGGCGATGACGAAATGACCATCAAACGCATCAACTATGTTCAGAGCGAGAATTGGCTGGAGCTTGTGCCCCTGAAACCCGTCTCACCCGCCCAGACGGATCGAAGGCACCGACCCGGAAAGATGCCGTATTATCGGTATCCCGCGCGTACTGATACGCGAGTTCTAAATATAAAAATTACGCCCACCGGCTGCAAACGATGAGCGTTAGCGAGTGCATTCTACCCTCTTATTTTACAGCCAAAGATGTTTTACAATAAAAACAAACACATCAGACGGATGTTTCCGCAAAACGTTTAGCTATAATGGCAAGCGGTACTCCGTCCGGGTAAAGACCGCGCGTGATCTCTGGCACAAGGTCGAGGAAAAGAGTAGCGGCTATCTTTTTACGCAGCCGACCACCGGCAGACCGCACACCGAAACGTCCATGAAGCAGATGTGGCGCTCGTTCAAGCAGGCGCTTAATCTCGACATGGGCGCGCAGATGGTACACGGCGCGATCGACCCGGAAACGTCCGCCGCGGCTGACGATCTCACGCCGTACTGCCTGCGGCATACATACGCGACTGATTTGCAGTCCGCCGACGTGCCGATCAACGTTGCAAAGGACTTTCTGGGGCACAAGTCGATTGCCATGACGTCGCAGATCTACACTCACCTGTCCGTCGATGCCTTTGCTGAGGCGTCGCTCAAGGTTATCAACTTCCAGCACGCACAGCAGCGTAAGGAAAAGAAGAAATCCGTCGGAAACAGGTGACACATCAGGTGACACATCAAACAGCCGAAAATAGCCTGATGCAGCGCATTTTACAAAAAAGTACACTCTACCCATTAACCGTGTAGAGTGCATAAAAAGTTAAATTTTAATAAGAAAAAGCTCCCAAACCGCACGGTTTAGGAGCTTTTCTGTTGGTGGAAGTTACAGGGCTCGAACCTGTGACCCTCTGCTTGTAAGGCAGATGCTCTCCCAGCTGAGCTAAACTTCCATCGGGTCGTTGTCGTCGTTGTCTCATCCCTGACGACTTGTTTAGTATATAACAGAAGTACGAATCTGTCAACACATTTTCTGAAAAAATTCCAAAAAATTTTTAGACCCGAAAATTTACGCCGCGCACAGCGTTCTCCGGCATGCGCGGCGTAATGTATTATCGTTCCATCTTTTCACAGAACCGCATCAGCATTGCCGCGACCTGTGCGCGGGTGGCATTCCCCTGTGGATTCAGCCTGCCGTGCGAGCCGTTGACGATTCCGTTCGCTGCCGCCCATCGCATAGCATCGACCGCGTAGGCGCTGACGGTATCTGCGTCTGCAAAGGCATCCAGTGTGCCGCCGGCTTCGGGGTCATCCGCATAGCGGTACAGCATGGTGACGAGCTGCTCTCGTGTAATGCCAGCCTCCGGCGCGCGGCCATCCGAAATGCCTGCCGACTGCGCCCACGCCATGCCCTTCTCGTACCAGTTTGCACCGCCAGTCGTATCCGCACCTGCGTACCGTGCGAGAATCGTCATCAGCATACCGCGCGTGGTCGTGCCATCCGGCGAGAACGCATCCGTACCTGTGCCGCTCATCAGACCCTTTTCCACAACACAGCGCACTGCATCGGCGTACCACTCGGTTGGCTTGACGTCATCGAAGCTCACATTTTGAGCAGGCTGTCTCTCGAAAATAGGCGTAAGCGTGACATTGTACGCAGGCATGACGAATGTAAACCGACCGTCCTTCTCCGTCACTACGACCTGCTTGCCGCTCTGGTCAGTAACCGCGATTGTTTTGAGCGCATAGCCTTCCTTTGGCACAGCTTCAATCATCACTGTGCTGCCTTTGGCTGCGTTTTTCGGCGTGATTGAGACCTCGCCGTGCTCGCTCTTAGCCACAGTCACCGCACCGGTCGGCGTGCGGACCGGACCGCCGCCACCACTGCCGCTCGTTCCGCCACTCTGCTGAGCGGTGAACACCGGTGCTGCAGTCTGCGTGCCGTTCAGTTTAGTAAGTGCTTCCTCTGTCAGCGTCGTGTACGTTTTATCACCGATTTTCCACCCGTCAAACGTGTATCCGCGCTTGCTGTCGGTCGGAAACGCCGTTCCGATATCTCCCGCACCGTAAACGCTGGTCTGCGCACTGCTGTCCGCAAACACAAACGCGATCTCCGCGCGGCGCATATCCACTGCGGAACGGTCGATCGTGTACGTCACGCCATGGATGGTCAGCGTATCGCCCGCGGCCACGGCATCCGGCGCAGAAACCGTGATCGGCTCGGTCGCAAAGCCGGTCAGTCGAATCGTCAGACCGTCGATTACGGCAGTAACTGTACTCGGCGTGACAGTTGCCGTCTCGAGCGCCTTCTTGATCTGAAACGAGAAGGTTTGTGCCTCGGGCAGCACATAGTTGCCCGCCTTTCCGCCTGCCAGAGCGACCGCGCGTGCGGTGTACGACCCGATTTCGGTCCGGCTGCCGTCCTCGATTATGACAGTAAGCGCATCTCCGTTCACCGCGCCAATCGCTTCAGCCGTGACCAACTTCGGCGTACCATCATAATAGAAAAGACTCTCGCTGTTCCATTTTATCTCAACAGGCTTCGGCTGTACGGTCAACACGCCGTTTTCGTATGTAATTTTGTAATTTTCAGCTTGTGCATCCATCGGAATAATCGTGTAAGTTCCAATATTGCTAAACTGCGCATAGCCAAACGCATAGTTCAGACCCGAAAGCGCAGTTTCGTTCTCATTATTCACGAATCCATTGATTTCCGCACCATTATCACTTAACGTTTCTCCATAGGTTATGGTTTTATCCTTAGCACGAATACACAGCGGCGCTTTTTCAATATGAAACCGAACCGCTTGCGAGGTTGCGGAAGCCGTACTGCTCGTTTCCGGTGCATACGCTTCCACCCAGTAAGTTCCAGCGTTGATCGGCGCACCGTCCAGCTGATTGCTCTGTGTACCGTTGCTGTCGGCGTAGTAGCGATACGTCGGCGCGGACGTGCCCGAGCAGGTCAGATTGCTCTCGCTGTACGGCAGACCGGTATAGACTGCATCCTTCGCGCTTACAATAAGTTCGACCGCTTCCGGCAGGATTTTACCCTTTACAGTGCAGTTTTCATCCTCTAACGTGTAATTTTTATTCGTAAGTGTAACTGTAACCGTCACGTCCCACTCGCCGGCTTTGGCAGATGCGTACCGTGTCGAGAGCGTGTAATCCGTGCCCTCGCTCAGTGCCGCGCCTTCCGGAAGATTGCTGAACGCCAGACCGCTAATCCGTGCATCATCATCGCGTCCGTTGCATGTCTTGTCCTCAATTTTAAGCGCTGTTGTATTCAAGGAGATCGTGCGCTTATTGATAGTAAAACTACCGATATTCATCCGTTGAACTGCAGAAAAGTTTTCACTTGATGCAATCTCGACCGCCACGTTGTAAGTTCCGGCACGAACCGGCAAAGCTGTGCTGTCGTTGTACCAAACTGTGACCTCGCCAACGCCTGTTCTCGTCCACACCGATGCCTTACGCGGCTTGCCGTCGTAGGTCGAATCAACAGGCAATGCAATCTTGTAATCGGTGTCCTTTTCGGGTGTTTTCGGTGAGATTTGGAATGTTTTCTCAACTTTTCCGGTATAATTTCCCTTGCCGGTAATTGTCACCGTTCCTGCACCGCAGTCTCTGTTATTGGTGTAAGAAAGTTCGTAATCTACGTTGATTTTCAACGTTTTATTGTCTATTGCGATGATTGGCTTGGGATTATGCTCGACTCCGTCATACACATACTCGGTCTGCTTCATATCAATCTGCGCGTCTGCAATATCCCGCGGAGTAACTTTCAGCGTACCATTGGCATAGCTGATTGCGTAATTTTTCGTCTTATCTGTACCGTTTCCGCATATTTTTGCATTATGTGGTACATTTTCTGCATTTCCTGCATTCGTCTGCGTGCCGGAAACCTTCACCTCGATAATTTTGTCGCCGGACACCAGTTTGCCTGCTGTGTAGCCATCTTTCACCAGAGGTTCGCCATCGTACACTTTCTCTGCACTTTCCGCCGTAATTGTCAGCGGTTTCGGCTGAATTTCTGCAGAAAACTCCTCGCTTTCCACGGTGTACTTGCTGTCTTCCGACATAAATTTGAGCCGATATTTGTCCCCGACATTCGGGACAGTATCACCGTTTACGACCTCGAATGTGCCGGAAAGTTCGGTGCCGTTCAGCGTTGCACTGCAACCGGAAATATCAACCATTTCATTCCAGGTCTGTCCGTATGTGCCGGTGGCCACTGCAGACCAGTTAATAACCGGGGTTTTCTCTGTATTTTCTTCGGCTGAGCACAAAACGATGTCAAGTTTCTCAGGTGTAATCTTCATACATGAAGCCGTCAAGTGATAGACAGCTCCTGATTTTGCAAATCTTGTGACGTACATGAACCATTGACCGCCTTCTGTCCTGAAAGAAACTCCATCCAGTCCGTCAGACGGAACCGGAGTTCCATCCGCAGTATTCAGTTCAATATCACAAGACGCCTCTGAATTGACCGTTTTATCCTCAAAAAGCGCATCTGCCGTATAAGTATCCCGACATGGCTCATCATTAGTTGGAATCGAAACAGTAATCGACTTTTCAACTACAGGTGTACCATTTCGATTGATTCGGATTGATGTAGTTGGTTGAGCCTTTCTACATATCCGTTCCGGATAAACCGCATTCTGATAAGTACCGTCGGCCGCTCCCGCAGGAACGACTACCATGCCGAGCGCCATCGAGAGCGCCAAGACCGCCGAAAATGCCGTTTTAAGACGTTTCACGTTTTCCTCCTGACCCGCAAGCTGGTATTTGACGATTGCGTGCGCTTCGTTCACTGCACTCTGCACAATTTTTCGCAGAGAACACACATATTTTTATTCAGCTTACCATGAGGTTTCATATGCGTCAATATTTTAATCGACAAAATTCGACACATAATATTCAGCATCTTCCATAAAGGCACAGTCAGTCGTTAGTCTGTTTCTTCGTGTCTACTCCGCTTATACCGTGAGCCTTTCATCGGCAGAATATTCATATTTGCATATTTATGTTATTATCTTAAAAACGACTACTAATTCTCTATTATGACATTTCCATATATATTGTCTGATGTTTTCCGTTTAATGACTATACGTTCATTTATCTATGTTTCGCATAAATATTCTATAAGTGCAAAAACCATCGTGAAGCTTTCCACAGAGCTGCGCCGTTGAGGAGCAATAATAATAAGACGAAAAACACGAGCGCTGTATATTAATTTTACCCGACAGTTTAGTTTCTCCATAAATCCATGCTATTCTTCCTGATTCATATGGTAAGGTACAATAAGTTGCGCAAATTGAAAACCTCATAAAAGAAGACATAGCTTGCAGGCTCTGGTAGAATGAAGTTACCACACAAACATTCGAAAGGAGACAGCAAACTCTGTCCGAGAAAATTGTACAGCTGAATGAGGAAATTATCAAAGCGCAGATCAAGGAATTGGTCCGCAGCAGTGTGGAGGAAACCCTGAACGAACTGCTGGGAAAAGAGGCGGAGTCCCCTGACACAGGCTACCCGCTACGAGCGCAGCGAGGCCCGTCAGGGCTACCGCAGCGGCCATTATGACCGCAACCTCACCACGACCTCCGGTAACGTCACGCTCCACATGCCGCGGCTCAAGTGCGTGTCCTTCGAGACAGCCATCATCGAGCGGTATCACCGCCGGGAGAGCTGCGTGGCGGAGGCCCTCATCGAGATGTATCTGGCAGGCGTTTCCGTGCGCCGTGTGGAGGACATCACGGAGGCACTGTGGGACAGCAAGGTTTCGCCCGCCACCATCAGCGAGCTGAACAAGAAATCCTATGTCCACATCGAGGACTGGCGGAACCGCCCCTTGCAGGGCGGACGGTATCCGTATGTCTCATCGTCGGCGACAAGTGCATGGGGATGCTGGAGGCCGTGGGCGAGGTGTTCCCGGACGCCAAATACCAGCGCTGCACGGTGCATTTCTACCGCAATATTTTCTCTGTTGTGCCTAAATCCAAGGTCAAAATTGTGGCAAAAATGCTCAAGGCGATCCACGCGCAGGAGAGCAAAAAGACGTCCCGTGAGAAGGCGAAAGCCATGGTCGCCGAACTGCGCGCCATGAAGCGGAAGGAGGCTGCCAAGAAGGTCGAGGACGGTATCGAGGAAACGCTGACCTACTGCGATTTTCCCAGCGAGCATTGGACGCGCATCCGTACCAACAACGTGATCGAGCGGCTGAACCGTGAGATCCGCCGCAGAACCCGCGTGGTGGGAACGTTCCCTGACGGCAACTCTCTCTGATACTGGTCTGTGCCCGGCTTCGCCATGTGGCGGGCACGCAGTGGGGCAGCAAAAAATATATGAACATGAAGCACTTGGAGACGGCGCTGGACGACGCCTTTATTGCCGGTTGACTTCATTCAGCCGGAGCCTGCAAATAATTTTGCGCATAAATCTTGACGGGACCGAATCTATTAGATGCACGCATGTGATATAATCTTGGCCACGCATTTTGTCAATTCATATACAGATCTTTGTCGAAATCATAGATGCTACCGCACTGTTTCCGATTATTGAACAAAAAAGTGCTCTCCGTTTGATGGAGAGCACCTTCGCTTTTCACTTATCCGACACGCTGTCTGGAGTGGTGCAGTTCGATCTGCTTGGACTTGATGAACACGCTCAGCTTCTTGTAGGCGAGCATGGTAATCGCAGTCAGGATTGCGCCTTTGATGAGATTGAACGGCAGAACGCCAAGCAGCAGATAGCCCTGCATGCCGGTCACATACGGGTTGATAGCATTGCACGCATCAAAGATAGCCTGCAACGGCATAACCTGCGAATAAAACGGAATGATAAGGAAATAGTTGGTCAGCATGCCGACACAGGCCATAGCGACCGATCCGGCTGCACAGCCGAGGACAGCCATCTTGCGGCTCTTGTGTCCGCGGTACAGCAACACGGCGATAACAACGAGCGTGGAAAGCATCAGGAAATCTGCGACCTCACCGGAGCCGCCGGTCTGGGTCTGGGTCAGATGAATAATGTCCTTGATGCCGATCATTGTAATCGCCGGAGCGATGCCGAAGATAAACGCGCCGATGAGCACGACCGCGCCGGACAGATCCACCTTGAGAAACGGCGGCATGAACGGAATCGGAAACTCAAAGTACATCAGTACGGTTGCGATAGCCGCAAAAATTGCGGTGTAGGTGATTTTGCTGGTTTTTGTCATTGCTGTTTTTTCTCCCTTTCAGGAGTCCTGTTCCATAAATAAAACAAGCCCCCGGATTGCTCCAGAGGCATACAGACGTAGCGATAGGTACATCTGTTTCTCTCATCCGGACTATAACCGTCGGTTGGGATTCTAACCCATCATGCCTTGCGGCTCGCAGACTATCAGACTCGAAGCCTGTATACTGCCGGTGGAGACTTTCACTCCGCCCTGAAACAGAACTGATTTATTTATACTGCTATTATAGTCGCCGGTAAGGGATTTGTCAACACTTCAGCAAGAAAAACATAAAGCCGCCTTTCCTTGCGAAAAGCGGCTTTTTATCAGAAATCAGTCTTCCTTGCTGCCCATCAGAGTAACCATAACGGCCTTCTGTGCGTGCAGGCGGTTTTCTGCTTCCTCGAAAATTTCGTTTGCGTGCTCCTCGAACACCTTGGTGGTGATCTCCTGCTCGCGATATGCCGGCAGGCAGTGCTGCACCATGCAGCCCGGCTTTGCAGCAGCCAGCAGCTCATCATTGACCTGATAGCCCTGGAATGCCTTCATGCGGACTTCCTTCTCGGCTTCCTGACCCATGGACGCCCATGTATCAGTGATAACAACGTCTGCGTTCTCAGCAGCCTTCATCGGGTCATCGGTGATGAAGAAGTTCGGGTTCGGCTCTGCGAATGCCATAACCTCAGCGTCCGGACGGTAGTCCACCGGCGTTGCGATGGAAACCTTCATGCCGGTCTTGAGGCCGCCGACGATCAGCGAGTTTGCCATGTTGTTGCCGTCACCAATGTAGCACATCTTGAGGCCCTCAAGAACGGCAAACTTCTCGCGGATGGTCATCAGATCAGCCAGTACCTGGCACGGATGGCAGAAATCAGTCAGACCGTTGATGATCGGAATAGAGCCGTAGTTTGCCAGATCCTCTACTTCCTTCTGCTCGTAGGTGCGGATCATAATGCCGTCCAGATAGCGGCTCAGCACACGGGCCGTGTCCTGTACCGGCTCGCCGCGGCCGATCTGAAGGTCGCGATTGGACAGGAACAGTGCCTGACCGCCCAGCTGATACATGCCGGTCTCGAAAGAAACACGGGTACGGGTGGAGGACTTCTGGAAGATCATGCCAAGGCTCTTACCTTCCAGATGACGATGGGAAATGTTGTGCTTTTTCTCATACTTGAGCTGATCCGCCAGATCGAGCAGACCGATAATCTCCTCGGTGGAGCAGTCAAGCAGCTTCAGTAAATGCTTCATTGTAATAAACCCTTTCTGCAAATTAGCAATGAGTAATTAGTAGTCAGTAATTATTGGTGCTGCAATAAGGCTTACCGTAGGGCGGCATGAGGTCATGCCGCCGTGTAAACCATCTGCACACCGTTATAAACGGCGGGGTGAGGTCAGGAGGTGAATTGCAGCAAAGCCGCAAAAGAGGTCACTCTGGAGTGCCCCGCCCTACGGTGATGGCAAACCACTGTATAAACTACTATTTTATTACTAATTATCAAAAACTTTGATTAAAATACTTTTGCCATGATAGCGAGTGCTTCATCCATCTCTTTCTTGGAAATGGTGAGCGGCGGAAGCAGACGAACGGCATTTTTGCCGGCGGTGATCGCCAGAACGCCGTTTTCGATCAGCTTATTGGCAAACACGGAGTGTTTTCCTTCCTCAACGATGATACCGAGCATGAGACCCATGCCGCGCACGCCCTTGATATTCGGCGAGCCAAGGGACAGGATGCCGTTGCGCAGGTACTCGCCCTTTTCGCGTACTTTCATCAGAAACTGGCCGTCACCGACAGTATCGAGCACGACGTTTGCTGCGGAGCAGACAATCGGCGTACCGCCGAAGGTGGTCGCGTGCGTGCCCGGCGTCAGGACGTTACAGCAGGTATCCGCCGCCATGACAGCGCCGATCGGCATGCCGCCGCCAAGACCCTTTGCCATAGTGACAACGTCCGGCTTGATGTCATACTGCTGGAAGGCAAACAGGCTGCCGGTACGGCCGATACCAGTCTGCACCTCGTCGATGATGAGCAGCATATCCTTCTCGCGGCAGAGCTTCTCTACCTCCTTGACGAACTCGCGGTCAAGCGGCAGGACACCGCCCTCACCCTGGATCAGCTCCATCATGATGGCGCAGGTCATATCGTCCGCCTTTGCGCGTACCGACTTGATGTCGTTGGCAACCGCGTAATCAAAGCCCTCGGTAAACGGGAAGAAATAGTTGTGAAAACGCTCCTGACCGGTGGCCTTCAGCGTGGTTACGGTACGGCCGTGGAAGGAGTTGATGAGCGTCAGCACCTTGAAGCGGCCCTCACCGTACTTGTCGAACGAGTACTTACGAGCCAGCTTGATGGCACCCTCGTTTGCCTCGGCGCCCGAGTTAGCAAAGAATACCTTGCCGCCCAGATGCGTCTTTTCTACCAGCTTCTTGGCAACCTGAACCATCGGCTCGGTGGTGAACAGGTTGGAAACATGCATCAGCTTGTGCGCCTGCTTGTCGATTGCGTCAATGATCGCCGGATTGGCATAACCCAGACAGTTTACACCGATGCCGGAAGCAAGATCGATGTACTTCTTGCCCTCAACGTCCCACAGAGTCGCACCCTCGCCGTGGTCCAGCGCAATCGGGAACCGGCCGTAGGTATTCATTACATATTTGTTTTCTTCGCTTTTAATTCATTGTAAGTCATAGGGTATCACCTTTTACCGGAGATACGGAGCGAATCATTCTCCATTCTCCATTTTCAATTCTCAATTACTGAAACATAGTGCCTGCGCCGATCTTAGAGAGCAGCTCGATCAGGATCGAATGCTTAACACGGCCGTCCAGAATAGTAGCACGCTCAACGCCCTTTCGGACTGCCTCAACGCAGCAGTCTACCTTCGGGATCATGCCGCCCTTGATCACGCCGTCACGCACCAGCTTGGGCACCTCGGACACCTTCAGGCGGTGAATGACACTGTCCGGGTCGTTGACATCCATCATCAGGCCGCGCACGTCGGTCAGCAGGATCAGCTTCTTTGCGCCGAGTGCGACTGCCAGCTTGCTGGCTGCGGTGTCGGCGTTGATATTGTAGTTGGTTTCATCGTCGATGCCCTGTGCAACGGTCGAAACGACCGGGATGTATCCCTGCTGCAGCACATCGATGACCGGAGCCGGGTCAACGTCCATGATATCACCGACGTAGCCGTAATCCGTGCCGGCACGGTCGGTCAGGCGCTTTGCCTGAAACAGACCGCCGTCCATGCCGCCAAGGCCGATGCCGCGTCCGCCTGCCTTCTCGAGCAGGGTTACAAGATCCTTGTTGACCTTGCCGCACAGCACCATCTGGACAATATCCATGGTTTCACGGTCGGTGTAGCGCAGACCGTTGACGAACTTGCTCTCCTTGCCGATCTTTCCCAGCATTTCGTTGATCTCCGGGCCGCCGCCGTGTACGATAACGACCTTGACACCGACCAGATTGAGCAGCACCAGATCGTGGATAACGGCATCCTTGAGTTCTTCGTTGATCATCGCGTTGCCGCCGTATTTTACGACAACAGTCTGACCGTAATATTCCTGAATGTACGGAAGCGCTTCGACCAGAATATTGGCGCGCAGCTCCGCATCAAGTTGAGTATCCATACTAATTCGTTCCTTTATCGGGAGTTTTCTTCGTTTTTAAGAATCAAGTTCTGTAATCACCGTTGATTTTAACGTAGTCGTAAGTAAGATCGCAGCCCCATGCAGTAGCGCTGTCCTCGCCCTCATTTACGTCAACTGCAATGGTAACCTCGCTCTCGGAGAGCACCTTCTTCGCCAGTTCTTCATCAAAATCCAGAGCAGCACCCTTCTCGCAGACTGCTACGCTGCCCGCTGCGGACTCGAACGCCACAGAAACGTACTCCGGACGGAACGGTTCCTTGGAGTAGCCCATTGCACACAGTACACGACCCCAGTTTGCATCTGCGCCGAACATCGCCGCCTTGACGAGATTGGAGCCGACAACGGCCTTGGCCAGTCGCTCAGCTACCTCCTCGGAGCGGGAGTTCTTAACGGTGCAGGTAACCAGCTTGGTTGCGCCTTCGCCGTCTGCAGCAATCTGGCGTGCCAGACGGGTGTTCACCTCGTTCAGCGCCTTGCAGAACGCCTGATATTCCTCGTCCTGCCACTCGATGAGCGTGTTGCCGGCCATGCCGTTTGCGAGCACGATGCACATATCGTTGGTGGAGGTGTCGCCGTCAACCGTTACGCGGTTGTAGGTCTTCTTGACGTTCTCCTGCAGGGCGTCGGTCAGCATTTCGTGCGTGATAGCGCAGTCGGTCGTGATGAAGGACAGCATGGTGCCCATGTTCGGATGAATCATGCCGCTGCCCTTGCAGATGCCGCCGATGCGGCAGGTCTTGCCGCCGATGGTGAACTCGACAGCCGCCGTCTTGGGCTTGGTGTCGGTGGTCATGATGGCACGGTTGGCCTTTTCGGAGGCATTGTCCTCCAGTTTAAGCTCCGGAAGGTGCTCCTCGATGCACTCGATGTTCAGGCGCTGGCCGATAACACCGGTGGATGCAACGGCAACGTCGGTTTCCGCAACACCGAGCAGTTGAGCAGCTGCCTTTGCCATGCGGCGGGCGTTCTCCATGCCGTCCGGTGCACAGGCGTTCGCGTTGCCTGCATTAGCAACGATAGCGCGTGCTACGCCATCCTCGAGGTGCTCCATGGTAACGTACAGCGGAGCCGCCTTAACGCGATTCATCGTGTAAGTGGCAGCCGCGGTGCATTCGCATTCGCTGAAAATGATCGCGGTATCATCATTGGTTCGACTTTCCTTGACGCCGCAGCGCACGCTGCCCGCCTTGAAGCCCTTTGCGGCACAAACGCCGCCTTCGATAATCTTCATAACTGTTTCCTCCTGCTGAAATCAGAGGTTTAAGCCGGTCGTTTCATCCAGACCGAGCATGATATTCATATTCTGCACGGCAGCGCCCGAAGCACCCTTGCCGAGATTGTCAAACAGCGCGGTGACGATCGTCTGCTCCTCGTGGCCGCAGACAATGAGCTTTAAGCTGTCGTGACCGGCCAGCGTGTTGGCGTAGATCATCGGCTCTTCCCCGCCGAACGGCGCCACGGTGACAAGCTGCTGACCCTCGTAGTCCTTGGCAAGCGTTCCATGCACAAGGTGTGCGTCTACGCCCGGGAGCATAACGGTAGTCGCCATGCCCTTGTAGAAGTCGCCAACGATCGGAACGAACACCGGCGCCTGCGTCAGACCGCAGATGTAGCCCATCTCCGGCAGGTGCTTATGATGCAGGTTCAGGCCGTAAATGCGCTCAGAATCGTGCCGCGGATCGCGGTTCTCGTCCTGATACTCCGCGATCATCTTCTTGCCGCCGCCGGAGTAACCAGTCAGTGAAGCACAGGTAAGCGCGGTGTCCTCGGCAATGATGCCGTTTGCTACCAGTGGGTAAACCGAGGAAATAAATCCGCTCGCGTGGCAGCCCGGATTAGCCACACGCTTAGAGTTCTTGATGGCTTCGCGGTGCGCCTTGGAAAGCTCGGCAAAGCCGTAGTCCCAATCCGGGTCGGTGCGGTGCGCGGTCGATGCGTCAATAACGCGGGTCGTGTTGTTCTCGATGAGCGAAACGGCCTCGCGTGCCGCCGCATCCGGCAGGCACAGGAATGCAATGTCGGCTGCATTGAGGAACTTGCGGCGCTCCTCGATGTCCTTGCGCTTGTCCTCGTCGATGAGCAGCAGCTCGATATCGTCGCGGCCGCCGAGACGCTCATAAATCTGCAGACCGGTCGTGCCTTCCTTGCCGTCGATGTAAATTTTAGGCTTCATCGTCCTCAACCTCCGCGATGAACTTATCGATCTTGTCGATCTGGCGGGTTACCTCCTGCGGAGCCGGACCGCCGATGACCTTACGCTCGGCAACACAGGTACGCAGGTCGAGTGCGTCGTATACGTCGTCGCCGAACTTGTTGGAAATTGCTGCAAAGTCACGCATGGTCATGGTCTCAAGGGTCTCATCGGCCTTGATGCACTGGTTGACCAGACGGCCGACCGTCTTGTACGCATCGCGGAACGGAACGCCCTTCTTGGTCAGGTAATCGGCGCAGTCGGTCGCGTTGATGAAGCCGCGGGAAGCTGCCTTGCGCATATTGTCGCGGCGCAGCGTCATGGTGGAGAACATCGGAGTGAATACCTCAAGGCACTGCTTTACGGTGTCGATAGCGCCGAATACAGCCTCCTTGTCCTCCTGCATATCCTTGTTGTAGGCCAGCGGCAGACCCTTGAGTACGGTCAGCATGGTCGTCAGCGCGCCGTAAACGCGGCCGGTCTTGCCGCGGATGAGCTCGCAGACATCCGGGTTCTTCTTCTGCGGCATGATGGACGAGCCGGTTGAGTAGGCGTCGTCCAGCTCCACGAACTTGAACTCCCAGGAGCACCACGAAATAATTTCCTCGGACAGGCGGGACAGGTGCATCATCAGGATGGACAGCGCGGAGAGCAGCTCCACGCAGTAGTCACGGTCGGATACGCCGTCGAGCGAGTTGTCGGTCAGGCGGGCAAAGCCAAGCTGCTCACGAACGAAGTCACGGTCGATCGGATAAGTCGTGGAAGCCAGCGCGCCGGATCCGAGCGGCATTTCGTCCATGCGCTCGTAGCAGTCCTGCAGGCGGGATACGTCGCGCTTGAGCATGTTGGCATACGCCATCATATAATGTGCAAAGGTCGTCGGCTGTGCGCGCTGCAGATGGGTGTAGCCCGGCATAACCGCATCGAGATTCTCACGGCTCTTTACAGTCAGCGCCTTCATAAAGCCAAGGATCAGCTTGATGATCTCCTTGATCTCCTTCTTCACGTACAGACGCATATCGAGTGCAACCTGATCATTTCTCGAACGGCCGGTGTGCAGACGCTTGCCGGTATCACCGATGCGCTCGGTCAGCAGCTGCTCGACGTTCATGTGGATGTCCTCGTAATCGAGCGAAAACTCAACCTTGCCGTCCTCGATATCCTTGAGGATGCCCTTCAGACCTTCGACGATCTTTTCGGCCTCATGCTCCTCGATGATGCCCTGCTTGCCCAGCATGGTAGCGTGCGCGATAGATCCGGTGATATCTTCCTTATATAAACGGCAGTCAAACAGGATGGAAGAGTTGAAATCGTTTACCACCAGATCGGTTTCCTTCTGGAAACGTCCTGCCCATAATTTTGCCATATTTATGTTACCTCACAAAACACTCATAGGGCGGCACACAACGGGCGTGCCGCCCTACGATTTCTTTTACTTACTTTTCAACAGACGGGAAATGCTCACCGGTCTTCTTGTACAGGATCTGATCGTTCAGGGCACGAACCTTGAGCGGCAGGCCGAACAGGTTGATGAAGCCTGCGGAATCTGCCTGATCGTAGCAGTCATCCTCGTTAAAGGTTGCCATATCCTCAGAGTACAGGCTGTACGGAGAGGTTACGGAAGCCGGGATGATGTTGCCCTTGTACAGCTTCAGCTTAACGTCGCCAGTAACGGTTTCCTGCGTGGAATCGACGAATGCAGAGAGCGCCTTGCGCAGCGGCGTGTACCACTGGCCGTTGTAAACCAGCTCGCCGAACTTGAGAGCAACCTGATTCTTGTAGTGCGAGGTTTCCTTGTCGAGGGTGATCTCCTCCAGCTTTGCATGTGCTGCATACAGGACCGCACCGCCCGGAGTCTCATAAACACCGCGGCTCTTCATGCCGACCAGACGGTTCTCAACGATATCGAGAATACCGATGCCGTTCTCGCCGCCCAGCTTGTTCAGCTTCTCGATCAGGGCAACGGACTCGAGCTTCTCGCCGTCAACTGCGGTCGGAACGCCCTTTTCGAAGTGGATGGTAACGTAAGTCGGCTTGTCCGGAGCCATTTCCGGAGAAACACCCAGCTCGAGGAAACCCGGCTTGTTGATCGGTGCTTCGTTGGACGGCAGCTCGAGGTCCAGACCCTCATGGCTCAGGTGCCACAGGTTCTTATCCTTGGAGTAGTTGGTCTCCTTGTTGATCTTCAGCGGAATGTTGTGTGCTTCCGCATACTCGATCTCCTTCTCACGGCTGTTCAGTTCCCAGAAACGCCACGGAGCGATAATATCCATCTGCGGTGCAAATGCGTGAATAGCCAGCTCGAAACGAACCTGATCGTTGCCCTTGCCGGTACAGCCGTGGCAGATTGCGTCAGCACCTTCCTTCAGTGCGATATCAACAATACGCTTTGCGATGATCGGACGAGCGAACGAGGTACCCAGCAGGTACTGCTCGTAGGTTGCGCCCGCCTTCATGGTCGGGATGATGTAGTCATCAACGAAGTCCTTGGTCAGATCCTCGATGTACAGTTTGGACGCGCCGGTCTTAAGCGCCTTCTCCTCCAGACCGTCCAGCTCGGTGCCCTGACCGACATTGCCGGAAACCGCGATGACTTCGCAGCCATAATGCTCCTTCAGCCACGGGATGAGTACCGAAGTATCCAGACCGCCGGAATATGCCAGAACAACTTTGTTATATTTCTTTTCCATGTTTTTCGACCTCGCATTCTGCGTTTTTTTCGATGGTCTTATTATACTACCGCCATACTCATTTGGCAAGTAAAACTTATAATTATTTTCTTGATTGTATATTTATGCATACTATGAATTTAGATTTGATAAATAATGCTTGCACTTTCTGTAAAAACGTACTATTATATTATAAATGCACTGTGTCAAGACAGATTGCACGGAATGAATAAAAGCGCACAAAAAATGGTGCGCAAAGGGGCGTTTTTCGCAATGACCGAAAGAAATTTAACCATGCTCACTGACTTTTACGAGTTTACGATGGCGAACGGATACTTTGAAAAGGGTATCGGCAACCGCCGCGCATACTTCGATATGTTCTTCCGCCGTGTACCGGACGGCGGCGGATATGCCATCATGGCAGGCGTGGAACAGCTGATTGAATACTTCAACAACCTGCATTTTTCCGAGGAGGATATTGCATATCTTCGCAGCCGCAAGTGTTTCTCGGAGTCCTTCCTCAATTATCTGCGCGATTTTGAGTTTGAATGCGACGTATGGGCCGTACCCGAGGGTACGCCGGTATTTCCTGGCGAGCCTCTCGTAACGGTGGCCGGTCCGATGATCCAGGCACAGTTTGTTGAAACCATGATCCTGCTGACCATCAACCACCAGACCCTGATCGCCACCAAGGCGAACCGCATCACGCGTGCGGCAGAAGGCCGTACTGTACTCGAGTTCGGCTCCCGCCGTGCACAGGGCTACGACGGCGCTATCCTCGGTGCCCGCGCTGCCTACATCGGCGGCTGTCAGGGTACCGCCTGCGTTCTGTCCGACCGTGACTACAAGATTCCGGCCGGCGGCACGATGGCGCACTCCTGGGTGCAGATGTTTGACAGCGAGTACGAAGCCTTCAAGGCTTATGCGGATATTTATCCGGATAACTGCGTATTCCTGGTTGACACTTATAATGTACTCAAGTCCGGTGTGCCGAATGCAATCCGCGTTGCCAAGGAACTGGAAGCGGAGAAGGGCATCCGCGCACGCGGCATCCGTCTGGATTCCGGCGATATCGCTTACCTTTCTATCGAGGCCCGCAAAATGCTCGATGCCGCCGGCTTTGAGGATATGCAGATCATGGCGTCCAATTCGCTCGATGAGTATCTGGTACGCGACCTGCTCGTGCAGGGTGCCCGCGTAGACTCGTTCGGCATCGGCGAGCGGCTCATCACCTCCAAGTCCGAGCCGGTATTCGGCGGCGTATACAAGCTGGCTGCCGTTGAGGACGAAAACGGCGAGATCATCCCGAAGATCAAGGTTTCCGAGAACGTTGAGAAGATCACCACGCCGCACTTCAAGCAGGTGTACCGCCTGTTCGACAACAAGACCGGCAAGGCACTTGGCGATGTGCTCACCGTGCACGACGAGCAGATCGATGCTTCCCTGCCGTATGTGCTGTTCCATCCTGTCTACACCTGGAAGCAGCGTATCGTTACCGATTATACGGTTCGTCCGCTGCGTGTACAGCTGTTCAAGCACGGCAAATGCGTTTACAACAGCCCGGATGTTGAGGACATCCGCAAGTACTGCATCCGTGAGGTTGATACTCTGTGGGATCAGATCAAGCGTTTCGAGAATCCGCAGACCTACTTCGTGGATCTCTCCAAAAAGCTGTGGAGCTGCAAGAACGAGCTTCTTGAAGCCTGCCGCATCTAACAAGCAAATTTGCAGACAGCGAACCGCAACGGTTCGCTGTTTCTTTGCGCCATCATCGCAAGATTGTATAAAAGCTGTGCAGCACCCCTGCACAGGATTTCACTACTATAGCCTGTTTCAGCAGTTTTTCGCAGAAACACGCTATCTTTTCGCAGATGTAAATCGCAAGAATTTAGTAGCACATCGCACCGCAGGAGATTATACTAATAATCGCGGTCAAAAAAAGAAAACCGCATATTCCACGCAAATTGAAGGGACACATCAATGAAAGCATTTTTATCTTCCCTGAGCCGCAGCAAACGCTATGTTGTCGCGGAACTGTTTCTTGTTTATTTCGCACAGGGACTGAGCTCCATCATGCTCGGCTCCGTGCTGCCGGATTTACGCGCGGCCTACGCGCTGGATTACCAGATCGGCGGTACGCTGCTGTCCGCGCAGTCGATCGGCTATCTCGGCATCGGCCTGCTGTCCGGTCTGGCTGCCATCAAATGGGGACTCAAACGCGCGTACCTCATCCTGTATTATGTATTCGCGGTCGGCTTTGTCATGCTGCTGACCAACGGCTCGCCGGTCTGGCTGCTGGCGGCCATGTTCCTGACCGGCATTTCCAAGGGCGCTATCACGGATTACAACAACCGCGTAATGAGCGAATACGCGAACGGCAGCGCGACCCCACTCAACATGATGCACGCGGCATATGCGTTCGGCGCGTGTGTGGCGCCGCTGGCCGTACTCGCCTGCCATAAGCTGGGCGGTGACAACGGCTGGCGTCTTGCGCTCAAGATTTCCATTGTGCTGCTGACGGCTTCGTTTATCTTCGGTCTGTTTATGAAGATGGATGACGATCAATCCACGAAAACCGAGCAGAAATCCGCAACCGATTACGGCTTTTTCCGCGAAAAGCTGTTCTGGCTGTGCACAGCGCTCTGCTTTTTCTACGAGGCTGTTGAGGCTTCCATGATGGGCTGGCTGACCAGCTTTTACATTGATTCCGGCGTGCTCGCCGCAGACGCTGCGCAGATCATCACTTCCCTGCTGTGGGTTTCGCTGTTGATCGGCCGCTTCTCGTGCAGCGTGATCGCTGCGAAGTTCCGTCCGTGGCAGATGATCACGGTCATGTGCTTCGGCGTGGCGGCGTTCCTCGTGCTGCTCGTCACCGGAACCACGCTGCCGATTCTCACCGTTGCGACGATTGGTCTGGGTCTGTGCATGTCCGGCATGTACGGCACAACGGTGGCCAATGCCGGAGATTTGTTCTCGCGCTATCCGGCATCCATGGGCATTTATGTTACACTTAACGGCTTCGGCGCAGCTATGGCTCCGGCTGCAATCGGCATCGCTGCCAACCACGCGGGTATCCGCTGGGGTTTTGCTACCCTGCTGATCGCAGGCGTGCTGCTTGTTGTCTCGGCAGTGCTCAATGCACGGTATTTCAAGGGCAGACAGCATAGAAAGGCGGTTTCCCGCGCCTAAAAAGCACAAAAAACCTCTCTCACGCGTTTTGAGAGAGGTTTTATTTTTATTCCGCTGCCGTTTCCGGCTCCTGCTCGACAGCCTGCCTCGCAGCTCTTGCGGCAAGGTGTGTCTCCAGCCAACGGGAAATATCTCCGAAGGTTTCAAGTCTGTCAAGTTCGTTGAGCACCTCGTGGCGCGCATCCTTATAAAAGATGACCTCGATATTCTTCACACCGTTGCCGCGATACAGATTGACCGTACGGCGCACACCCTCACCGTACCGCCCGACCGGGTCCTTATCACCCGAGATGAACAGCAGCGGCAGGTCCTTCGGCGTTTTTCGGAAGGTCACCGGATTGTTCGCCTTGGTGATGAGCGTAAACAGGTCGCGGAATCCGGTCGCGGTGAACACAAAATTGCACTTTTCATCCGACTGATAGAGTGACACGACCGCCTCATCACGGCTGAGCCAGTCAAACACGGTTTTCGGCTGCTTGATTTTCCTGTTGAAGCCCTTGAACACCAGATTGGACAGCAGTCCGCTGCGATAGGTGATGCCGCGCGAGCGCGCTACCGAATCCGCAAGATGTACGATGCTGCCGGAGGCAGCGATCGGGCCGACTGTTCCGATAAGAATGCAGCCGGACAGCTTCTCTCCGTAATCGAGCAGGTACAGCCGTGCGATCAGCGAACCCATCGAGTGCCCGAGCAGGAAATACGGCAGGTCGGGATAGCGGCGCTGCATCAGGTCGGTCAGGTGCTTGACATCCTCAACAAGATACTTCCAACCGTCGCGGGCGGCAAAAAAACCGAGATCCGCCGTGCGTGAGACTGATGCTCCGTGTCCGATATGATCGTTTCCGCAGACAATGAAGCCCAGTCCGCAGAGATACTTCGCAAACGCGGTATAGCGCGAAAAATACTCGCACATGCCGTGGGACAGCTGCACGATACCGCGCACCTCTACTCCTTCGGGAACAAGAATATAATAGGTGACATTGGAAACACCATTGGCACTTTTGTAAATATTTTGCGTACACTTGATATTCATATGCAACACCCGATCATGGACTGTACTTCTTCACTGTTAATACTATACCACAAATCCACTTATTGTGCACCTGTTTTTGATAAAGTTCACAGTTCATTTAAAAATACACTGTCAAAAACTGCTGATTTTAAAATGCCTTTCCCAACTGCAAATTATGCAGGATTACGATATTGCAAACAGCGGTCGATGTGCTACAATAAAATAAACCACGGGCAATCAGTACTGCCCAATCCCAAAGAAAGAAGGATATACCCATGCCGTATATTGCTGTTACCACTTCCAAGGCCCTGTCCGACGAGCAGAAGGACGAGCTGAAGAAGACCATCGGCCAGAAGATTTCCCTGATTCCGGGCAAGACCGAGGCTGCTCTGATGGTTGACATTTCCGACAACCACACCATGTACTTTGCAGGCGAGAAGCGCAAGCTGGCGTACGTTGATGTTCGCTGCTACGGTTCGACCGAGTTTGAGAACAAGAAGGCGCTGACCGAGGCACTGTTTGATGCTGTCGAGCTGCACACCGGTCTGCACGATGACAGCATTTATCTGACGTACACCGAGTTCTCCAACTGGGGCACCCGCGGTACCATGAAGTAAACTGCAGAAAGACGCTGAGAGGGTTCTCGGCGTCTTTTTGGGTTTCGGATGAAGAATTGCGAATGTCTGAATTTTCAGAATGTTCACATTTGAACGATTGACGTTCGCTCGCTTTCGGTCTATCATAGTTTACAAGTAAACCGTTTGCCGAAAGGAGGACACTGCATGTCCGGCTCTCCCCACGATTTTGCCGCCGATGCGTTCCACGCGGGTCAGCTGTACCGCAGCTGCTTTCGTGAGCTGACCGAAAGCTGCGGCTTTACGCCAAATGAGATGTTCGTGCTGCTGTTTCTGTACCGCAACGCGCCCGAGCAGGACACCGCAACTGTCATTGCACAGGCGTGGAACGTTTCCAAGCCGCTGGTGACGCGCAGCGTAGACGGACTGCAGAGGCGCGGTCTGCTCTACTGCGTGCGCGACGAGAACGACCGCCGTCTGGTGCACCTGCACCTGTCTGATGAAGGACACGCTGCCGCCAAAACGCTCCATCACCGCTGTGAAACCTTTGCGCTGACACTGCAGCAGGGTATCTCCGAGCAGGAAATGCAGACCCTGTGCAGTGTGATGCAGAAAATGCAGCGAAACCTCAACGATTTACTCGAAAGGACGAAACTCACATGAATAACAACCCCAAAGGGGCGAAAAATCCCAAAAAACCGCTGATCTTCTATTATGCTGTCATGCTGCTCGTGCTTATGATGCTCAACTGGCTGCTGTTTCCGAGCTTGCTGCAGCGACAGGTGACCGAGGTCGGCTACGACGAGTTCATCTCTATGGTGGATGACGGCAAGGTGCAGACCATCGCCTACGACAAGCAGGATCAGGAAATTACCTTCGAGGCCAAGAACGACAAGGGCAAGGACGCACTCTACAAGACCGGTATTTTCCCGGATGACGAGCTGGTCGGCCGTCTGCTGGGGGCCAATGTCAAGTTTGCCGCCGAGATTCCAACCCAGGCCTCTCCCCTGCTGAGCATGCTCATCAGCTACGTTGTTCCAATTGTGCTCATTATCGTGGTCGGTCAATGGCTGCAGAAAAAGATGATGAAGAACATGGGCGGCAACATGATGAGCTTCGGCAAATCCAACGCCAAGATTTACGCCGAGACCGAGACCGGCAAGACCTTTGCCGATGTCGCCGGTCAGGATGAAGCCAAGGAGGCCCTCACCGAGATCGTGGACTTCCTGCACAACCCGAACAAGTACGCCTCCATCGGCGCAAAGCTGCCCAAGGGCGCACTGTTGGTCGGCCCTCCGGGTACCGGCAAGACCTTGCTGGCGAAGGCCGTTGCCGGTGAAGCGCATGTGCCGTTCTTCTCGATTTCCGGCTCGGAGTTCGTCGAAATGTTCGTCGGCATGGGCGCGGCCAAGGTGCGCGATCTGTTCAAGCAGGCCAGCGAAAAAGCACCGTGCATCGTGTTCATCGACGAGATTGATACCATCGGTAAAAAGCGCGACGGCGCAGGCATGGGCGGCAACGATGAGCGCGAGCAGACGCTCAACCAATTGCTGACCGAGATGGATGGCTTTGACGGCACCAAGGGCGTCGTTATTCTGGCGGCGACCAACCGTCCGGAGTCGCTTGACCCGGCTCTGCTGCGTCCGGGCCGTTTTGATCGCCGCATCCCAGTGCAGCTGCCCGATCTGCAGGGTCGTATCGCAATTTTGAAGGTGCATGCCAAGGATGTTCATATGTCCGGCAATATCGACTTTAACTCGATTGCCCGTGCAACTTCGGGTGCGTCCGGTGCTGACCTCGCCAACATCATCAACGAGGCGGCTCTGCGTGCCGTTCGTCTTGGACGCAACAGTGTCATTCAGGCCGATCTGGATGAGAGCGTCGAGACCGTCATTGCCGGTGCGCAGCGCAAGAACGCCGTGCTCAGCGCCAAGGAGAAGGAGATTGTTGCGTACCACGAGATCGGTCACGCACTGGTGGCTGCCAAGCAGACCAACTCCGCGCCTGTCACCAAGATTACCATTGTGCCGCGCACCTCGGGTGCACTCGGCTACACCATGCAGGTGGATGAGGGCGAGCACAACCTGATGAGCAAGGATGAACTGCTGAACAAGGTGGCAACGCTCACTGGCGGCCGTGCAGCCGAGGAGTTGATTTTCGGCTCGATTACGACCGGTGCATCTAATGACATCGAGCAGGCCACCAAGCTGACACGCTCGATGATCACGCGCTACGGCATGAGCCGCAAGTTCGATATGGTTGCTCTCGAGACCGTAACGAATCAGTATTTGTCGGGTGATACCGCGCTCGCCTGCTCGGCGGAGACCGCGGCGAAGATTGACGAGGAAGTGATTGCCACCGTCAAGACCGCGCATGAGAAGGCCATCGGCATCCTGCAGAATAATATGGATGCCCTGCACCGGCTCGCGCATTTCCTGCTGGAGAAGGAAACCATCACCGGCGAGGAATTTATGGATTTGCTGCATAAGAGCGAATAAGAGAAAGCCTCTCTCGTTGCGAGAGAGGCTTTTCTTATTCGAATTGAGAATGTCGCTATCCTTGCGTGAATTCCGTCCGCGCTGCGACGAGGTATCGCGCATTGCGCGATTACGCGATTATTTAATTACCGCCCATCGGGCGGACTCATTCATTTTCCATTCTCCATTCTCAATTATTTTCACCGTAATGTTAAAATCTCTGCCGGATGCTCAAACCTGAGGTCGGACGTTAGCTTCTCCGCTTCGGAGCATCCCCACAGTGCGAGGACACTCTTGACGCCGGCGCTCTTGGCGCACTGCATATCGTACTCGCTGTCGCCGATATAGACGGCGTCCTCGGGTTTACAGCCGAACCGACGCAGACACTCGAGCAGAGCGTCCGGCGCAGGCTTAGGATGCTCAACATCATCCGCGCAGATAATCTCATCAAACCATGGCGTGAAACCAATCGGCTTGATGCCTTGCTCAAGCTGCAGGCGCGTGCGCGAGGTAACAATACCACACTGACATCCGCCGTTCCGCAGTTCGGCTATCACCTCGGGGATGCCGTCGTACATCGGGATTTCGTCCAGCCGGTCATACGCCAGTGCTTCCCAGCGCGCCATGATCGGCTCGACCTGCTCGGCTGGAATGCTTAATTTCGCCAATGCTCGTCTACCCGGCATACCGAAGGAGAAAATCAGCTGCTCGTAGGTGAACTCATAGCCAAACTCGGCAAGTGCGGTGCGCATCGCCCACTGGTCTACCTTTGAGGAGTCGATCAGCGTGCCGTCAATGTCAAAAACAAAGTATTTCATGTGGTTTCCTCCATCTTTTTCGCCAAGGTAAATAACCCTCGGGTGTAGTCCTGCTCGAAGGACCGGGACAGCTCTATCACCGGCATGGCCTGCTCCGGCAGCGCCTGCGCACAGCTTTCGCGGATTTGCGATGCCTTATCTGCCAGACGCGGGTCAGCGTACAGCACCACCCTGTCCGGATTGATGAGCGCCGCACAGCCGCAGATGACTTTGGTGAAATAGTCGCTCATATCCGCGCCTGCAAAGTGATTCTGCGCGTATTCGAGATTGTGTTCAATCGGCAGATAGTGTAATTCACCGGCAAAGCCTGCGGCACCGCCCCAGACCTTTCCGTCCAGCACGATACCTGCGCCTGCGCCCAGCTTGCCGATGTAAATACACACGACGGCTTTCGGTGTGGGCGTGTACTGCGCCGCGTAGCCTGCGGCCACGACCTGCATATCGCGAGCCGCCATACACGGCAGGCCGGTTTTATCACGAAGATACGCACTAAGGCTTACGCCCCGCAGCTCAGGGTAGCCAAAGCTCTCAGTGACGATGCCGTTATGCATCGTTCCGGCAAAGCCGAGTACCACCGCTGCAAGCCGCGGGTAACGCGCCCTAACACGCATCAGAAGCGTGTCGAGAAGTTCGCGCACATCGCCGGAGCAGGTCTGCTGTTCCTGTTCGAGCGGTGTGCCGTCGAGGTCGCACACAAACCAGTGCAGCGTGTCCTGCTCCAGCCGCAGACACAGGAACAGCCGGTACTGCGGGTTCAGCCGGTACTGCATGGCGCAGCGTCCACCAGTGGAAGCCGCCGTGCCGATTTCTTGCGCTTCTCCGCACTCGACCATCTCATCCACAATGCGGCTGACGGTCGGAAAGCTGAGATGTGTCAGCCGCGCAAGATCGTTCTTGCCGGCAGAGCCGTTCTGCATCGCCTGCCGGAGCAGAGCCGTGTTCTCCCGCTTGAGTTTGCCTGTGTCTGCCATGGCGCACCTCTTTTCAAAATACTTTTTAATAGTATGTTAATTTCTTAGGATTAGTATACCCTCTGTGAGTGGTTCTGTCAATGCTAAATTAGGAATTAACGTGAGGATTTATTGTCTGCACAGCATTGTTCTTTCCATTCCACCCATACTGTGGTATACTGTTCGCAAAGGAAGGAGGAGACAAAATGTCCACTACAATTTCAATCTCGGTGATGTGCTCTGTGGGGAGCCTGACCTGCGGTATACTTTCACTTGTGTTGCCGTTCATTGCGCTGGCCAGACGAAAAAACGCGCTGCCATTTGCAGCGGTCAGTATGGGTTTGTGCTCACTGGCGTTGCTCGGACAGATTTTCGAGTACAATGTCCGCGTATATGCACAGGATTTCAGCGCCCTTCTGGATACATCGTTCGCTATTCGGTTCTGCGCAGTCGTACTGTTCCTGCTGGCGGCTGTTGTAAACGCGGGCGTGTGCATGTACCAGATGAAACGCAGCGTAAAGCAACACCCGCAACATTAATTTACCATAACTAATACACAATAAAACCAAAACCGCCTTTTCAGGCGGTTTTATTATTTTAACAAGGTCTTACAGCTGCCGGTTTGAGGCGGATTGACCTTGCAGGTCTGACAATATTTGAAATTCACTCCCTTTAGGTCTATGCAGATGAGTTACAGGCAATGTGCCAAGCCAACGCACCCTATGGTATACCTTTAATAATAAGATAGAATCATGTGAAGAAGGGTAAATCGCTACGTTATCTTCACTCTCCACTCTTAATTACTCCGTTGATTTCCGCTTCGGCAGATTGAAGTCAATCCCGGTGAGCATTTTCACAATCCACAGCAGGAACAGCAGCACGAGCACTGGCAGCACGCACGAGGTAACGATCAGCACAGCGAGTGCCTCCATGACATTGCTGAGCAGTTTTTCAAACTTTTCCGTCACGCCGGAGACCGCATTCTGCACCGAGGACGTGATACCCGACCAGAAACCGCTCTTTTCGCTGTCCGAATCCGAGTCCGAACCCGTACTGGTATCGATAGCATCCGCTGCACTTTGCGCGTCCTCAATGGTCTGCGACAGCGAGGTTTCATAGGTGGCCTCGATCATGCGTGATACTGTGATGCCGCCCGGAACGGCAAGCCAAACCGCCATGCCGAACAGCGCCAGCTTGAATGCGAGCTTCGCCAGAATCTCGCTGCTGCGGAACTGCCGGACGATGAGCAGCACGCACACTGCCGGTAAAATAAACCGAAAAACCGCGTATCCAGTAATGGTGAGCAGGTATTTCTCCAGCATAATGGCGCACAGTACGATCAGAAAGTCCGACGTGAGATCAGCCAGCTTTTCTGCGATGGCGCTGCCCGTGTCTCCCGGCAGAGCCGAAACAGCTGCAGATGCTGCCGTGGAAGCCGCAGTCAGCTTCATCACAGTCGCCTGCTTTTCGTTTAAATATTCAATGCTCGTCCGGTGCGTCTCCGGTGAAGACTGCCATCCCGAAATGCCGAAAAAGCAGCCAAGTCCGATTATCAACAGCAGCACACACGAAACGATTCGCTTTGTCAGTTCGTTCATTTTATCCCTCATCTCTATCAGAAAACCCCCAACGGTCAGACAGACTAACGATTGGGGGTTGTTCACACTTATATGATTACTTGCTCCAAGCTGCCTTGGCTGCGCCTTCCTTGAATACCTCGTGGAAGCCCTTGACATTCGCTGCAATGTCACCGCCGAACACGGCAGAACCTGCTACGATAACGTCCGCACCGGCGGCTACGATGTCGGCGGTATTGTTCAGCTTTGCACCGCCGTCAATCTCCAGCTCGCACTTATAGCCATTCTTCTGGATTTCCGTGCGGACAGCCTTGATTTTGTCCATGCACTCCGGGATAAAGCCCTGACCGCCAAAGCCCGGCTCAACGGTCATGATGAGCACCATATCGCAATACGGCAGCAGCGGGAACAGCACCTCAGCGGGGGTTTTCGGCTTGATAACGCAGGCTGCCTTGACACCGGCTGCGCGGATTTTCTTCAGCTGCTCGAGCGTATCACCGTTGGACTCGTAGTGTACGGTGATGATATCCGAGCCGGCCTTGATGAAGTCGTCCAGATACTGATCGGGGTCCGAGATCATTAGATGTACATCGAGCACCTTGTCGGTCGCCTTGCGCAGCGCCTTAACCACCGGAGCGCCGATGGTGATATTCGGCACGAAGTGACCGTCCATAACGTCAACGTGAACGTATTCCGCACCGGCATCGGTGGCAATTTTAATATCGCGTGCAAGATTTGCAAAATCTGCGGACAGAATAGACGGTGAGAGCTTGATTTCCATAACAGTTCCTCCTGTAACCGCAGAGTGTTCCGCGGCATAATTTGATACCAGACGCGCCTGTGTGTTCAACCGGTTTGCACGGCGCCGTCTTTTTGAATACGAGGGCGACATGTACAGTCGCCCTCCTCTTGACTTACATTATATCACACCTCTTTGGAAATTGAAAGAAAAGAGTGAGGAGTGGAGATCACCTCACGGTTTCATCTTCTTCCCACTGCTGCAGCTTGTCACATCCTGCGGTTTCCGTTTTTAATGAGCTATCCCCAGAAGAAGGCTGCACCACACCGTCAATTACCGTTTGCTAATTCCTGATTACTAATTTGTTCTAACGGTATAGAAAACTTCTCCATCGAAATCAACAATATTTTGTCGCCCTCACCGATTGATTTATCTGCGTGAAAAAGGTAGAATAGATGTATCATGCAATAAAGGAGCGAACACGATCATGAGCGTCAATCGTTGTTATTCCGAGAAAAAAAACGGCTTCGATGTCGAAGCACGCAGCCTGTTCTCCAGCCTGCACGACCTGTTGGAAATCAAAAACCTGACTCATGTGCGCTATCTCTGCCGCTACGACGCAGAGGGACTTGCACCTGAGACCTACGAGAAGGCAAAGGGCATCGTATTCTCCGAGCCTATGGCTGATGTGTGCTACGACGAGGACTTCCCCCGTCCGGAAGGCGCTCACACCATCCTTGCGGTAGAGCCGCTGCCCGGTCAGTTCGATCAGCGCGCCGATTCCTGCGCACAGTGCATCCAGCTGCTCACCGGCGGCGAACGCCCGACCGTTGCCGCTGCTAAAATCTACGTTCTGGAAGGCGAGCTCACTGCTGAGGACATGGACAAGATCCGCGGTTATCTGATTAACCCGTAGACACCCGCGAGGCTTCGATGGCTAAGCCTGCAACCCTCAAGGTAGAGTACGCTATCCCGACCAGCGTGGCATCGGTTGTCGGCTTTACTCACATGGACGAGACGGCTCTCTCTGAGCTGCTGCATAATATGGGTCTGGCGATGGATCTGGACGACCTCAAGTTCCTGCAGACCTACTTCCGCGACACCGAAAAGCGCGACCCGACCATCACCGAGGTTCGCATGGTCGACACCTACTGGTCCGACCACTGCCGCCACACCACCTTCCTCACCCAGATCGATGACGTAAAGTTCGAAGATCAGATGGTGCAGGACGCATTTGACCGCTACATGGCTGCCCGCGTGGAGGTCTACGGCGAGGAAAAGGCTGCCAAGCGCCCGGTTACGCTGATGGACATGGGTACGATTGCGGCTAAGGTGCTCAAAAGCGTGGCTACCTGAAGAATATCGACGAGTCCGAGGAGATCAACGCCTGCTCCATTAAGGTGAAGGCACTCGTGAACGGTCACTACGAGGACTGGCTGCTCATGTTCAAGAACGAGACCCACAACCACCCGACCGAGATCGAGCCGTTCGGCGGCGCTGCTACCTGCCTTGGCGGTGCAATCCGCGACCCGCTGTCCGGCCGCTCCTACGTTTATCAGGCAATGCGCGTAACCGGCGCGGGCGACCCGACCGTGCCGCTCTCTGAAACCCTCGAGCACAAGCTGCCGCAGCGCAAGCTGTGCCAGACCGCTGCTGCGGGCTACTCCTCCTACGGCAACCAGATCGGCCTTGCGACCGGCCTCGTACACGAGATCTACCACCCGGGCTATGTCGCAAAGCGCATGGAGATCGGCGCTGTTGTCGGTGCGGCTCCGCTGGAGAACGTCATCCGCGAGGTACCCGAGCCGGGCGACATCGTCATCCTGCTCGGCGGCAAGACCGGCCGTGACGGCTGCGGCGGCGCTACCGGCTCCTCTAAGAAGCACACTGAGGAGTCCCTTGAGACCTGCGGTGCTGAGGTACAGAAGGGCAATCCGCCTGAGGAGCGCAAGATTCAGCGTCTGTTCCGTGACGGCAATGTCACCCGCATGATCCGCCGCTGCAACGACTTCGGCGCGGGTGGTGTTTCGGTTGCCATTGGCGAGCTGGCCGACGGTCTGGACATCGACCTGAACGCTGTACCGAAGAAGTACGACGGTCTGGATGGCACCGAGCTGGCCATCTCCGAGTCGCAGGAGCGCATGGCTGTCGTTGTCCGCGCAAAGGACGTCGATGCGTTCATTGCGGCTGCGGCCAAGGAGAATATCGAGGCTGTTGTCGTAGCCACCGTTACCGACAAGAACCGCCTGTGCATGACCTGGAACGGTGTTAAGATCGTGGATGTTTCCCGTGATTTCCTCAACACCAATGGCTGCTCCAAGCACGTTGACGCAGAGGTTGGCGCACTGCCGACTCCGTCCATCTCCTGCGCTCCGGCAGGCAATTCCGAAAAGGAAAAGCTGCTGAACCACGCCTCTACCCTCGGCATCTGCCTCGAGCGCGGTCTGGTCGAGCGTTTCGACGGCTCCATCGGTGCAAGCTCGGTATTCATGCCCTTCGGCGGCAAGTATCAGCTGACCCCGACGCAGGTCATGGCGGCTACCATGCCGGCACTGAACGGTCAATGCGAAACCGCCTCTGTCATGGCATTCGGCTTTGACCCCTACTTCACCGAGCAGAACCCGTATCTCGGTGCTTCTTCCGCGGTAATCGAGTCTGTAGCTAAGCTGGTTGCTGCCGGCTGTGACTTTGAGACCGCATACCTCACTTTCCAGGAGTATTTCGAGCGTCTCGGCAAGGACCCGAAGCGTTTCGGCAAGCCGCTGTCTGCCCTGTTGGGCGCGTACACCGCACAGGAGAACCTGTGTCTGGCAGCTATCGGCGGCAAGGACTCCATGAGCGGCTCGTTCGACGATATGGACGTACCGCCCACGCTGGTTTCGTTCGCCATCGCGCCGCAGGACGCTTCCCGCCTGATCTCTCCTGAGTTCAAAGCGGCAGGCCATCCGGTTTACTTCTTCGACTCACCGTACAATCAGGACGGCACGCCGGATTACACCACGCTCAAGTTCATGTGGAACGAGGTCGCAAACCTGATTGCGTCCGGCAAGGCGGTTTCCGCGTGGGCGCTGTCCACCGGCGGTATCGCTGAGGGCGTGTGCAAAATGGCGCTCGGCAACAAAATTGGCTTTAAGATGGACGATTCCTTCCCGTCTGACGCGCTGTACCTCAAGAACTTCGGCGGCATCCTGATCGAAGCCGCATCCGAACTCCCGGCTTACTGGCTGGTCGGCTATACCACCGACGATGAGAAGATCACGGTTGCCGATGAGTCCGTCACCATCGACGAGCTGACGAATGCCTTCGAGGGCAAGCTCGAGAGCGTGTTCCCGACCAAGGCGGCTGCTTCCGACGAGCATCTGACCAAGGTTTCCTTCACCGAGCGCAATGTTTCCGCTCCGGCGGTCAAGAACGCAAAGCCGCTGGCGGTTATTCCGGTATTCCCCGGCACCAACTGCGAGTACGACACCGCCCGTGCGGTTGAGAATGCAGGCGGCGCAGCTGAGATCGTCGTAGTCCGCAACTTCTCCGCGGATGCCCTCCGCGAGAGCGCTGAGCAGCTCGAAAACTCCATCCGTAAGGCGCAGATGGTTATCCTGCCGGGCGGCTTCTCCGGCGGTGACGAGCCGGACGGTTCCGGTAAGTTCATTGCGTCCTTCCTGCGCGACGCAGGCATCAAGGATAGCATCCACGAGCTGCTGAACAAGCGCGACGGTCTGATGCTCGGCATCTGCAACGGCTTCCAGGCGCTCATCAAGCTTGGTCTGGTTCCCTACGGCGAAATCCGTGACGAGATGACCGGCGACGACCCGACGCTGACCTTCAACCTCATCGGCCGCCACCAGAGCCGCTACGCTACCACCCGTGTTGCGTCGGTCAAGTCTCCGTGGCTGTCCTCCTGCAATGTCGGCGACCTGCACTCCATCGCATTCTCTCACGGCGAGGGCCGCTTCGTGGCACCGCAGAACGTCATCGACGACCTGATCAAGAACGGTCAGGTAGCGTTCCAGTACACCGATCTGAACGGTGACCCGTCCATGGACATCGCGTGGAACCCGAACGGCTCCATGTGCGCCATCGAGGGTATCACCTCTCCGGACGGCCGTGTGCTCGGCAAGATGGGTCATACCGAGCGTTACAGCCCGTTCGTCGGCAAGAATATCTACGGCGAAAAGTATCAGCCGCTGTTTGCAAACGGCGTGAAATACTTTAAGTAAAGCCTGTGCAGAAAGCGCCCTCAACGAGGGCGCTTTCCTATCAATAAATAAAGCGATAAAAAAAGAAATACTATAAGAGCATCATGCACGACGTTTTGGGGTATATCAGTTTATCCCCATATTGGCGGCAAATTCTACGAGATACTCCTGCATTTTCCCCAATTATATTAGAGACTGCCGATCTCGCACAGTTCGATTGTCATCTTGCTCATATTTGCCAACGAAATAGACTTTCTTTCGGTGTATATCGAACCGAGTTTGATCCTGTCAATAGTCACGAATGCTTGATCTTTATATATGCAAACGACTCATTTTGTTCGCATCTTTGTGCCGTTTCCTACAATAATCTTGATTATTTATAACAGGAGCACCTACAACAGAAATTTATACAGAGCGTGGTTTCTATAACAGCTCCTATGAATTGTCTTTTCATGATCTATCCAAATATTCTTTAACGTCAAAGAATAAACTTGCAATCCAAAAACTTCGCAACTCACTTTCTTCCAATAACGAGGTGTTTTTATGAACCCCTGTGAGCACAAAGTCCAATACTATGAAACCGATGGCATGGGCATCGTCCACCACTCGAACTACATCCGCTGGTTCGAGGAGGCGCGCGTGGATCTGCTCGAGCAGCTCGGCTTCGGCTACGACCGCATTGAAGAGGCCGGTTACAGCGGTCCGGTGCTGGAGGTCTCCTGCCAGTACAAAACCATGTCGAAATTCGGCGAAACCGTGCGAATCGAAGCATCTATCACGCAGTACAACGGCGTACGCATGACGCTGCACTATGATGTCTACGACAAGGCGACCGGCACGCTGCGCTGTACCGGAGACAGCCGCCATTGCTTTATCAACGCCGAGGGCAAACCGGCTATCCTCAAGCGGTGCTGGCCGGAGTTTGACGCGGCATTGGCTGCAAATATTGTCAAAGAGTAACAAAAACCGTCATCTCTGCATTTGAGATGACGGTTTTTTGTTTTGCCTGTGTTATCCTTTATTCTCCACGCCGGTCAGGTCCAGAACAACTTCACCTGCAATGATAAGACCCGCAACAGCAGGCACAAACGCAGTGCTGCCCGGAACCTGTCGGCGCTGTGTGCATTTTCTGGCAGTGCCCGGCGGGCAGATGCAGTTCTGGCGGCAGCTGATCGCCATATCGTCAATGGGCGTCATAGCCGGCTCCTTGGAGTACACGACCTTGAGCTTGCGGATGCGGCGCTTGCGCAGCTCATAGCGCATAACACGCGCGAGCGGACAGCCGGAGGTCTTATAAATATCCGTCACTTCCAGCTTGTCGGCGTGAATCTTGTTGCCTGCACCCATGCAGCTGATGATGCGCGTACCGGCCTTGGTTGCCTGCTCGATCAGCTCGAGTTTGCCGGTTACGGTGTCGATAGCGTCTACAACATAGTCATATTGGGTGAAATCGAACTGAGGAGCGGTCTCAGGCGTGTAAAAGGTTTTGTAAATGTTGACCTTGCAGTCCGGATTGATATCGTGAATACGCTCGGCGGCGGCCTCTACCTTGTATTGACCGACCGTCTTGCGGGTAGCGATGATCTGGCGATTGATGTTGGTCAGGCACACCTTATCATCGTCGATGAGGTCAAGTGTACCGACACCCGAACGCGCCAACGCTTCTACCGTGTAGCCACCCACGCCGCCGATGCCGAACACCGCAACACGCGCGTTGTACAGGCGCTCCATGCCCTGCTTGCCAAGCAGCAGCTCGGTTCTCGAAAATTGATTGAGCAAGTTTTTTCTCCCTTTCGTGCAGTTTTTCGCTTAGTTATAAGTATAGCGGGGAATGCCTACTGTGTCAATAGGAAAGCTGCCGTTTCCCTGCACCGATTGACCGAGGCCGAACTGCGCAGGTGGGTTCGCCCTATCCGGGCAGCTTCTTTTTCGGCACCGACTGACCGGGGTGCTCGAACTGCGCAAGCGTGTTCGCCCCTAACGGGCGGGAAGTTTTTCGCTGAGATTCAGCGGGATTCGCCGCGCCCGCGCGGCGTCAGCGCAGTTACACTCGCTTCCAAGCGACCAATGCAACTCCTGCCGAGATAAACTCCGTCACCCAGAACGCATGCCAGACGCCATTTGCGCCCATAATCCTACACAGCACGACCGCGATCGGCAGAATGACCACGGTATACCGGCACAGCGAAATCACGAGTGACGCCGTACCCTTCCGAGTCCTTCCAGTGCGCCGGATGCCGTAACCGAAACCGCTGAAACAAGAAATCCCACACAGATAATGCGCAGCGCATGTGCACCGATGACCACCGTCCGGATATTTTCGGTGAAAAGTGCCATCAGCGGAGACGCGAACGCCAGACACAGCACAGTGCCGATCATCATAATGCACGCGCACAGCGCAAGCGCTACCTGAAAAATACGGCTGACGCGTTCTCGCTCACCCGCACCGTAGTTGTAACCGATCACCGGACGCATACCCTGAATAATGCCGCTCGCAGGCAGATACAGGAAAGTCTGCAATTTGTAATAGATGCCGAGCACGACCACATACGCCTGACTGAGCTCAGCCAGCAGCGCATTCAGACACGAGACGAGCAATGACGGCAGCGCCAGATTGAGCGCCGCCGGAATGCCGACCGCATACAGCCGTGCCGTGATGCCTCGAGCGCCGCGCAGCCCCTTGCGTGTGATATGCACGGACACCGGCCGCAGCCGATATATCACCAGATAGAACGCCAGCGTTACCAGCTGGCCGATGCCGGTGGCGAGTGCCGCGCCGCGCATGCCGAGCTGCGGGAACGGCCCGATACCGAAGATGAGCAGCGGATCCAGTACAATATTTGTCACGCAGCCGAACAGCAGCGCTGTCATGGTCACCTGCATGCGGCCCATCGCCTGATAAATCTTCTCGAATGCAAGGCCGACCATGATAATCACCGAGAACGCAAACGCGATGGACGCGTACTGCGTACCCATCTCCGCTACCTGCTCGGAATCCGTGAACAGCCGCAGGAAACGCGGCATGACGGTGATGCACACGATCATGCTCACTACGCCGTGGACAATCGAGCACGCAATACCGCGCGTCGCCGCCGCGTCTGCCCCATCAATCTCACCGGCACCGAGATGATACGAAATCACTGCGTTAATGCCCACGCCGAAGCCGATAGCGAGCGCGTTTATCAAATTCTGTACCGGATAGACCAGTGACAGCGCTGTTATCGCGTCCTCTCCTATTTTTGCAACAAACAGGCTGTCGATGATGTTATACAGCGAGTTCACCAGCATGGAAACCACCATCGGCAGCGCCATTGAGAGCAACAGCGGCAGTATCGGTTTTTCCCGCATAAAGCGTTGGTTCACGTTCGGTTCCTCCCTTTTGTGCAAAGAAAAAGCCGCACGGCCGGAATCCCGGTCGTGCGGCGAAAAAGAACATCTTGAGATGCTGTAAAAATCCACACAAATTTTAGTGAAATAAGTTTATCATAAAAGGTGTGGAATTGTCAAGCTGTCAGTTAATCGCGGTCGGCAGATCGACATAGCTGTCCAGATCGGTCGGCAGCGTAATCTTAACCGCATCGCCGGTAGCGGTTACCTTAGCGACTGCGTTCAGGGTTGCGCTGATGGTCTCGCCCTCTGCCGTAATATCAACCGTACCGGAAATCGCGGTATCGGTAAGCATGCCATTGACTGCCTTCGCGGTAACATTCATATCGCGGGTTTTGATGGAAACACCGTCCAGCATGCCGCCGAGCAGCTCATCAAACAGGTCGGAACTGAAGACACCGTTCATGTTGTACTTAACGGTCATACCGCCGCTGCCCTTGGTAATGCTCTCGATCGCACTGACCGGAACAGAGCTGTTCATAGCAGAAATCTCCATGCCGTTCAGCACATCATCAAAGGACAACGCCATTTTGTACTTGCCCTGTGCACCCATATCCATGTAGTAAGTGCCATTGGTGAAGTAATAGTTAATATCCTGCGACATACTGGTATCGCCGCCGTTCGCCAAAGACGGGTCGATCGTCATGTTCAGCTTGCCGCCGAATGCCATCACGGACTTGTCCAGCTCCTTGAGGTTCATATCGGTCTTAATCGTCATCGGCATGGACATATCGAGCAGCTTGGTGGTGCCAAGTTTAACGCTTGCCTTGATGTTCATATCCATAGCCATCTTGGACTCCGCCGAGGTGTTCTCCGCAGCGGTGTTGAATGCGTCCGCGTCTGCGAAAAATGCGCCCAGAGAAGCAGCCTTGGTCTTGTCAACCGCACCGTCTGCAACCAGCTTATCGAGCAGAATGCTGTCACTGCCCTTGACATCGGTATCAAGCGCGGTCAGGCTCATTGCAACTACGTTGTCACGCAGGAAATTCTTGGTGCTGCAGTTGATATCGTCAACCAGACCAACCTGCTCACCGAAATCCAGTGCTTTGGCATAGGTAAAATCGCCCTTGGCATCCGAGTAGCCGAGTGCGCGCAGCAGGAATGTGGTATACATCTGTGCAGAGCACTTGCCGGTCGGGTTATAGGCAGTCGCACTCATGCCGTTGGCAAGGCCGTTATCGTACAGGTACTGCACATACGGCTTTTCCCAGCCCTTCAGATCGGTAAACGGCGCGGTGTAGGTCAGCTTTTCCGCCTCAGCCTCCTTGCCCAGCAGACGGACCAGCATTGCCGAAGCCTCGGCACGGGTGGGTGCCTTGTCAAGCTGGTAACCCTGATTAGTGCCCTGGAACAGTCCCACGTCCTTCAGGCGGTCCGCACAGTTTGTGAAGTTCGCCGCACCGGCTGTTGCCGTAATACCGGCAGCAACCAGCATGGATGCCAGTGCGATTCTCATCTTTTTCATATTGTCTTCCTCCTTTTGATTGAAACAGCCAATAGCCTATTCTTAATATAGCATGGTTCTTGGAAAAAGTAAACAACAATTCAGAAACGATGCAGCGATCTGGCGCATGATTGCAAATCTGCGCAGAGCATGGTAAACTAAAGGTGCTTTTTGTCGATTGCTTTGCCTTTCTGACAGCAATTTTATCATACAGGGATGTTTGCTAAATGGTTTTCAGCAGTCTGATTTTTCTGTTTTTCTTTTTACCGGCGGTGCTGTTCTGCTATTATATCGTGCCGCAGAACTTTATCCACGTGCGGAACACGGTGCTGCTTCTGTTCAGCCTGTTCTTCTATTTTTACGGAGAACCCAGGCTGATCGGCATGCTGATTTTTTCGATACTGATGAATTACCTGTTCGGTCTGTCCATGCGCAGTACATACAGAGAGCCGCTGCTCATTTTGTGTGTTATCGCCAATCTGAGCCTGCTGGGTGTATTCAAGTATCTGAATTTTTTCATCAGCTCAGCGGACAGCCTGTTCGGACTGGGTATTCCGGTGCCGGATATCGTCATGCCGATCGGCATTTCGTTTTACACGTTTCAGGCGCTCAGCTACGTCATTGACGTATACCGCCGAGAGGTTCCGCCGCAGCACGATCCGTTTTCACTGGCGCTGTACGTCTCCATGTTCCCGCAGCTGATTGCAGGCCCGATTGTACGTTATCACGATGTCAACGTGCAGCTTGCCGTGCGAAAGCACTCGTTTGCACAGTTTTCCGAGGGTATCAGCCGGTTTCTGTTCGGTCTCAGCAAGAAGGTGCTGCTGTCCAATGTATTTGCGCAGATTGCGGACGGCGTATTCAAATATGCACCGAGCGAGCTGTCTGCCGCCGGTGCGTGGATGGGCGCGATTGGCTACACGCTGCAGATTTACTTCGATTTCTCCGGCTACTCGGATATGGCGATCGGTCTCGGCAAAATGTTCGGCTTCGAGTTTCTCGAAAACTTCAACTATCCGTACATCAGCAAGTCGGTCACCGAGTTCTGGCGCCGCTGGCATATCTCGCTGTCCACCTGGTTCCGCGACTATGTGTACATTCCGCTGGGCGGCAACCGGTGCTCGCCCGCACGGCACATTTTCAATCTGCTCGCCGTATGGACGCTGACCGGCTTCTGGCACGGTGCTAACTGGACATTTATGGCGTGGGGTCTGTACTTTGGCATGCTGCTCATTCTGGAAAAGAAATTCCTCGCCGGATGGATTACGCGCCTGCCGTCTGTGCTGCAGCACCTCTACGCGCTGTTTTTCATCGTCATCGGCTGGGTGTTCTTCCGCAGCGATTCAATGGGACTGGCGGTGCAGTACCTCGGCAGCATGTTCACTTCGACGGTGCCGCTCAATCGGTTCGTAATCGAATATCTGCTGCGGTTCTGGCCGTACCTGCTGTTCGGTGTTGTACTGTCCGCGCCGGTGTTCCCGCGTCTTAAGTCCACCCGTATATGGCGTGTACTGGAGTTTCCGATGCTGGCTGTCTTGTTCACGCTGTGCCTGATGCGCCTGCTCGCCAGCAGCTATAACCCGTTTATCTACTTCCGTTTCTGAGGAGGCTGAGACCATGAAAAACGCGAAGCATATTGTCAAAACCGTTCTGTTCTGCGGCACGCTGGCCGTTTTTTCGGCTGTCAGTGTATTCAGCCCGAAGGAAAAAGGCTCGTTTTACGAAAACCGCAGGCTGGCGGTCTTTCCGGTGGCGAGCGTCGAGACCGTGCTGGACGGCACGTTTTTCTCCGATGTGGAGACCTATATCAGCGACCACTTTGCCTGCCGTGTTCCGCTGCTGCGGCTGAACGTCCGCAAGGAGCTTGCGCTGCATAATCCGGTCGTCAGCAACACGGTTATCGCAGGCGATACGCTGCTGCCCTATCACGGCAAGCCGCGCACCGATTATGACCATGAAAATATGCAGACCGTACTGGATGCGCTCTCGCAGGTGAGCGCGGCGTGTGAGACTGTCGGTGCAAAGTTCGTCTATCTGTCCATTCCCGAGCAGAGCAGTGCTTTGCGGTACAAATATCCGTCGTACCTCACGTCCGGCACCTACACGGATGATTCCATGCGCACGGACTTCCTCGCCGGACTGGATGCGCGCGGCATTGATTGCCTGAACATGGCTGAATATCTCTGCACCGATCCGGAGAAATATTACAGCAAAACCGACCATCACTACAACTTTTACGGCGCATATGAGACCTATCTGCGCACCATGGAGCACTTGCAGACGCTCGGCATAGACGCACCTGTCACCACCGATGTGACCATCGAGCCGATCGAGCGACCGTTTCTCGGCTCCCGTTCCCGCAAGCTGCTCGGTGAGTACCCTACGAATGACAAGCTGTACCGCTTCACACTTGGCACGCCCGTGCCCTTCACCCGCACGGATAATGGCAAGCCGGTTGCCAGCACGGTGGTCAACGAGAATTTCAACAACGTGTATGATTACTACATGGGCGGCGATATTGGCGAAACCATTATTAAGACAAACCGTCCCGGCCTGCCGCGCGTGCTTGTCATCGGCGATTCGTTCACCAACCCCTTGGAGGGCATCCTATATACCTCGTGCGACGAAATGCGCAGCCTGGATTACCGCCACTATGACGGCGAGAATATTCTTGATTATATCGCTGATTATCAACCCGATGTCGTGCTGTATGTCCGCGATGATCTGACCTGCATCACCACCGAAGGCAACGGCACGATGGGACTTGCGGAATAAAAAAGACACCCTTCGGGCGGTAAGTCATTAAGAAGTAACTTAATACGCAAGAGCGGCGCAATGTGCTACGGCATATTACGCCGTTCTTTCTTTTTAATTTGTCGTGTGCGACATACCAATTTCACCAATAAAGTTATAATGAATGTCGATCTGCTGCACACGATGACCGCTGGATTTGTCTGCTTCGTGAACCATGATTTTCTCCACGAACGCATTCAGCAATTCGGGAAACAGTTTATCCGGTACGGTATACTTGTGAACCAGCTTCAGAAAGCTGTCAATGTTCAATTTCTGTGCTTCACAATTATCAATAACGGTCTGCATCTCCTGTCTGCTTTTCTCCAAAGCAGCCTGCTCACGCTCGTAGTCAGCAGTCATTTTGTTAAAGCGTTCATCTGTCAGCTTGCCAATGATATTATCCTCGTAAAGCCGTTTGATGATTGCATCAATCTCTGCGATGCGGCGTGTGTTCTGCTCCAAAATCCGTTTGGACTGTGCAAGGTCTTTCAACCGTGTTGCCATCTGGTTATCTATTGCCCGCTGTACAAACTCATCCTCATAATCACGAGCAAAGCTGATAACCTCACGCAGATTTTCCAGCACGATCTGTTCCAGAGCCTCTACACGAATATAATGAGCTGTACAAGGGTGCTTGTAACCCTTATATGCGCCGCAGGTATAGTTCTCGCACCGCTTTTTCCAAGATTTTGAGCGATTCAAATTCATCACATGACCGCAATCTGCACAGAACAGCAGTCCAGAGAACATTCCCATATCGCCCATGCGCGTCGGTCTGCGGCGCTGCTGACGATTTTTCTGTACAATGTCCCACTGTTCCTGTGTAATGAGTGCTTCATGGGTGTGTTCAAAGATAACCCATTTATCCTCTGAATTGAGGATTTTCTTCTTGCTCTTATATGACTTTTTTGTTGTCCTAAAATTAACGGTATGCCCCAAATATTGAGGCTGCTCCAGTAAATTCACAATGGTCTTGGAGGACCATGTACACAGGTTATTGGGGTCATACCAACGGCATTGGCCGGTGCGCTCATACATTAAGGTTCTGGGAGTAATGATCTCCATTTCGCGTAGGATACGCGCGATCTTACCGGGGCCATTGCCCTCCATCGCCAGCTGAAAAATCAAGCGCACAATCGGAGCGGCTTCCTCGTCCACCTGCAAGTTGCCCTCGCTGTCCTTGATATAGCCATAGGGAGCGTGTGTAGAAAGCCGCTTGCCGCTCATACCCTTTGCACGAAAGACTGCGCGGATCTTCTTGCTGGTATCCTTGGCATACCATTCGTTGATGATGTTGCGGAATGGAGTAAAGTCATTGTCATCACGCTCACTGTCCACACCGTCGTTTACAGCGACAAAGCGAACATCAAACTCGGGAAAACGGATTTCCGTATACATTCCGACTTCCAGATAGTTGCGACCGAAACGGGACATATCCTTGACAACGACCATACTCACATTGCCGTTTTCAATATCAAGCAGCATCTCTTGGAAACCGGGACGGTTGAAGTTCGTACCGGAATAGCCATCGTCCTTATATATCTTGTAATTGGTGATGTTATGCTCTTTCGCATACTTTTCCAATATCTTGATCTGGTTGGCAATGCTGTTGCTGTCGCCCTCGTTATCATCGTCGCGCGAAAGGCGCACATAGAGTGCCACCCATTTATCGAGTTCCGCAATAGACTGTCTGTACATCTAATACCTTCCTCTCCGACAGTCACCGCAAATAGTATCTTATGACACTATTATTATATCAAAAATACGAGAAAAGCGCAAATTTCCATTAAAATTTGCGCTTAATATTCTCTTTCGTTGCATAATCGATCATGTGTCTGATATAGTCTGCTGCGGTGCTTCCTTGCGTTTTGAAGTGTGCGGTGACGATGTAGCGGGTTCCGTTGACATCGTATTCTTTTACGGTTTTCTGCCGACAGGATTTATGTTTTGGCATTGTATCACCTCGAAGCAAAATGCGTCCCAACTTGGGACGCATTTTGAATATGACAAACTGCAAGGGCGCAAAAAGTCCTCGCAGGTAATAGTTGTACTTTATCTTTCACAGGCAGTATCAGACGATGACCGGCTTGTCATTCCATAGGCGGCAGCCTCCCTCCATGCTGATGGCGGGGCGTCCTACGCAGTGACGCATAGCCGACGCAAGTATCATAATGAATGATACGGTATCTTCGCCCGCAGCCTTGCCACAAGCTGCTGTGCAGTGTTGGTAGTTCTCGCTCCATTCCAGCCGTGCCGCCCTCCTTTATCGCTGAAAGCTCCCCGCGTACCCACCGTTCGGCTTCACCATATCAAAATGTATCTGATCGCCCTATTCAGTTTTAAGGGGGAACATCAGAATCAAAGATACAAGTCGGACAGCACCGACAGTTCGGAAACAGATGCGTATATCCGGTTCTGATGCAGGCAGTCCGCCTGCGAAAGCACACCTTGCAAGATATGCTTTTGCAGATGGACCGTCTTAAAGGCAAGGGCAGGTAAAATACCTGCCCCGCCGGTTACAAAGAATCAGCGATGGGTTTTGAGATACTCCGCCATCATATCGAGAAATTCTGTGTTGGTCGGAGGACGCTTGAGCGGTGTACCGGCGATATGCTCCAGCATTTCATGGTCGGTACGATCCCAAATCGCATCAATAAGAGTACGAACGGCGCGTTCTACGGCGGTATCCGTCGTGCCGAATTTCTGTGCGGTTTCGGGATAAAGGCGTTTCGTGATAAGATGTACCCTTGCAGGGTCAACTGCCACCTGTTCGATCATGTATGCGGTGTAGTGGAAGCCCAGCAGCTTTCCGGTTACGCTCAAGCTCCGCAGTAAGCGCTCTGCGGTCAACGGTCTTTCGGTCATAGTCCTCTCCCAACTTAGCATGAATAAATCATTTGGCATCATATTGTACCAATCCTTTCGTGATTTCGAGTCAGTCCAGGACTGGTGCGGGCGGAGAACGACAGCGATAGACATTCTCGGCAGTTCACTCCTTTGCACAAGAATCACCGTGGTACACGGCTTATCCGCACAGCGGAAGTGATGACCGGAAATCTGGCTGCATCTCAAAATACCATCGCTTGAGAAACATGGTTCATCGTTATCTGGTGGACCACGCTCTCGGCAAAAGATATTTGCGAAGTGTATTAGAATGTACTGTATGTAGTTGTTTCTCGCCCTTTTGGTGCTTTTATTATACCGTATCTGTGGCACTTTTTGTTGTATGACCCATCGGTAATGGTCTGGGCGATTCGACCCATAGCTATCAAAAAGTGTCGATTTCCAACGGGCAAGGACACATAGCAGATCACATAGAGAAAGGGCGGCTTCATCAGAAACCGCCCTTTGCTGATATGTCGGTGATACAAGCATATTCGTTTTCAGTTTCATGGGTATTGCAATGTCAGGGGAAATGGTTATTTGTCATCTACAAAAAATATACATACGATGATAACGATACACGCGGCGGCGCACACCAATAATTCTTTGATCGAAGCTGCACAGCCAAGGACCATCTCGCCGTTGCGCCGCATTGCACTCATCTTGAGCATTAAAGAAACGATACCACCGGTAACACGGAACAGCACGCCCATGCTCGTCCCCATAACCAGCAATGCAGGTCGTGCGAAGCGGTAACGCTTGGGTGCGGAATCACTTGGAATAACCCGCCATTCTCGCTTCCTGTGCAGAATGATACAGCAAATTACGCTGATTAGGCAGCAAACACCAATCAAAATCCGGTTCGGTGCTTCACCTGTCAGATTAACGCGCATAGGTCGATAGCCATTTAGATAGTTTTTAATTTCATAATAATGCCATATCACTTCCTTACCGATGGATGCACCGGCAAGTCCAAGACATAAACCGCAAAGCCATGCAAGAGCATGATATAGCGCAGGTAGGCATTTGGAATTTAGTTTATTCACATTGTTGTCCTCCGAGTATTTTCCGATCAATCATTTCTCATGTTCTTCATTGATCAGCTTCAGAAAACTCTTTCCCGGCTTGAATAGAACGGTTTTCCGGCTGGTAGCCTGCGGTTCGGATGTCCACACACGGATTCTGTCATTGGAGCGCGATGGGCGGTTACGCGGAATAAAGATGCCATAGTCGCCAAGAGACACGCTCTCACCAGAGGCAAGCGCAATGCCTATTTCGGTTAAAAGCAGTTCCAGTGCTTCGTCTATTTCCTCTGCATTGCGTCCGTATTCGCTTTCAACCCTTTTCGCTAATGCTTTTCTATTCATAATCGGTCATACTCCCAAGTTATTTATAGTTGTCCGCGCAGAATAATTTTGGTTGTTACCATAAGACCGAGCAAAATCAAATTGCCAATGACGATCGTCACCTTAAATGCTACTGTATGTTGTGTTGCTTCTTCCGGTTCATCAGCCATACAGTAGACTACAAGAATGAAAACCATACATATTGCGATAGTTGATGTAAGGCACATCCAAAGCGGCGGGGAAATGGCGTGACATTGCAGATAGTGCGCATATCCGCCGGTTACAGCGGCCAGCAGCAACAGCAGCGCGATAACAACGGCAAACAATTTTGCATGGAATGATTTATTCATGCTTGTCCACCACCTGCGGCGCAAAGCGGTCGAAAAACTCGTCTGCGGGCATTGGTTTTCCGATGAAATAGCCTTGCAGACGGTCACAATCAAGCTGTTTGAGCAGTTCCACCTGACTTTGTGTTTCGATGCCCTCCGCAACACAGCGCATTTTCAGGTCGTGACACATACTGACAAGCGATCGAATGACGGTCTTTGTGCGGTCGCTGTGCGCCGCTTTATCAATCAGATTTTTATCAATTTTCACCACGTCGATTTGCGGCAGATAGAGCATTTCAAGACACGCGGCTTCTGTGCCCAAGTCGTCTAGCGCCAGCGTAATGCCGCGCTTCTTCACTTCATCCAACAGACTGGACAAGGACTCCAGCTGGATATTTTGCGAGGATTCGGTGATTTCAAACACAAGCTGTGCCGGGTCAACATCGGTTTCTGCAAGGATTCGATCGACCCGTTCCAGATAGTCCGGCTCCATTAAGGTATGGCGCGAGAAATTCACATTGAGAACAAGGTGCGGCCAGACCGATTTCCACTTTTGAATCAACTCGCAGGACTGACGAAGCATGGCAAAGTCCACCATCGAGATCATATGCTCCCGCTCCATGATGCCGATAAATTCGACCGGCGTATGGATATTGCCATGCGGGTCAATCTTGCGGACAAGGACCTCCGCGCCGTAAACACAGCCATATTGAATGCTGTACAATGGTTGCAGATAAGCGATGAATGTACTGTCCCGAAATTCTTGTAAAAGCGCATCCAGATAGCCGGGGCGGTGTCCTTGGAGTTCAGTATTCGTCGCGTAAAATTTGTTCTTCGCCGTCTGCATCGCCTTTTCGGCTTTTCGCACGGTGGTGCCGACATCCTCGTCGCAATCCCAGACATAGCCGATCGACGCAATATCTTTTTCCTCGGATAAAGCGTTTTCCAGCTTTTCGGCCGCATCCGTGAACGCCTTGTACGGTACATCCGGCCAGATGATAACAAACTCGTCGCCGCTGATTCGGTAGATATACTGCGGGTCGATATGCTCTTGCAGAATAGCACAGACTTTGCGAATTGCTTTGTTGCCCATATCGCATCCGAGGCGGTCGTTGACCCACTTTAAGCCGTTGAGGTCGAGAAAAGCGACGCCGGTAGACAATCCTTTGCCAAGGAGCTGTTCCAGTACCTCGTCATAGGCAAGGCGGTTGCGCAGACCGGTTAATGGGTCGTGATAACTCTTATTCGTTAGTTCTTCAGTCAGCAGACGCTTTTGCAGTTCGTTTGCGGCGATATAAGTAACCTGCGTCAGCAGCTCCGGTGCATTCATATGAGCGTGCGGATTATCCACGCCGAGAAAGCCGTGTAAATTACCGTCTACGAAAACAGGGACGGTAATTAGACTTTGAATGCCTTGCGGATGCAGGCAATCGTATTCGATACGGCGTGCCGGGTCGTTTTGGAGCGCGTCTACATCCTCGATAATATTGATCTTTTTCTGCTGGTTGAGGAACATATCAACCCAAACGGCCACTACCGCGATCGGCAGGTTTTGCAGATTCTGCTTTTGAGGGGCAACGCCGTCGCGGCAGATTTCAAAGGTATTATGCGTAACATCGTGCATCCAATCAAACTCGAAAATGTATGCACGGTCAGCATCGTAATGCTCGATGATCGTTTCCAACATGGAGTTGACTGCCACGTCAAAATCGGTAGACATAACGAGATTTTCGATGCAGGAAACCAGTTTGCACTCTGCGGCAAGGTTCTGCTTTGTGTCATTCAGCTCGGTAATATACCGAGTGATGTCAATGGCTTCCTCCATGCGGCACAGTCTGCCGTCATACTCGATCAAGCTGTCATGCAGCAGCATATTGCCGACCGTCGGGTGCTGCCGTACCCATGTGATACGATGGTCTTGACAGTTTTGCAAAGTCCCATTCGTGCAGAACGAGCAGGGCGCTTCCGCACCCTGCAAATGCTCGTAGCACTTTACGCCCGGCGTAAGTGCGCCGAACCGATTGCGGCCACAGCGGTTGAGGAACAACAGCTCATTCGTTTCCGGGTCGCTGATGTAAATAATTTCGTCGAGCTGGTCGAGCAGCTTGTGAATATCCATAGTGAATCTCCAGTCTAGATGCTGTGCCTAAAACAGCATCCGTTGCATTATAACTCCGGTTTAATGTCTAATAGTTTCTCCAAAATTGCGATTTCAGTGGGTTTGACTAAGAGTACAGATTTAGACATGAATGATTTGAGATATGAGCATACAATTACTGCAATAAATCCAAGTGTTACTATTAGTGGAAGCACCATCAACCACGGATTTGCTTTAAGAATAGGGGCTTGCTCCATACTATCCATATTTTGAACTAACAATGAGTATAAAGACATAACAGTGCTCAAAACAGCCCCCAAATAAACCTGCCCGGATACTTCATAGTCATATTTCAAATCACGATACCTTTTATAGAAAGTATCTTTGTCAGTGGTATACTTGTTATAAAATTCGATTAGACCAGCGCGAGCTGCTTCGGGTTCGTTTTTGTACAGTGCCAGGACTTTTTTGTTAAACTGACGCTTGGGTAAAAATTGTTTCTGCATGAGAACATTCCTTTACTTAGGGTATTTGAAGAAAATAATTCTTCTCTAAATGCCCCTCGTGCAGAGGGACACTTAGAGAAAAAGGGGTCGTTTCCGACCCCTTTCCTCATTGCTGTGGGGTGTTCGTCTTATTTCAGACCATTCCAGATCTCCACACCTTCGTTATCGTAGCTGTGGGAGTGGGCAATGGTTGCCTCCATAATCTGATAGAACGCCCAATGCGTTTTGCTGACATCCGTGTACGGATTCGTTACATGGCTGTCTACATAGCTGCGGTCAGCAGCAGCGCCCAGCATTCTGTTGATGATGGTTGTTGCCTGTGCGCGGCTGATGACTTCGCTCGGATGGAACTTGCCATCATTCATGCCGGTTACCCAGCCGTAGCTTGCCGCAGTCGTAACTGCCTTGTAATACCAATCCGATTCCTTGATGTCACTGAACGGATTTTCAACCGTGCTTGCTACCTTTGCGAAGCGGGTAGCGATCGCGCAGAACTCTGCGCGGGAGATTGCACGGTTCGGATTGAACTTGCCGCTGCCGTTGCCGCTTACGATGCCAAGGCTGCCGAGCGTATTGACCGCCTTCGCATACCATGCATCCTCTGCAACATCGGTGAAGTTTACGGTGATCTTGACATTCTGGTCTTTCAGCAGACGATAGAAAATCTGCGCGATCTGCGCACGGGTCACGCTGTTGTCCGGACCGAACTTGCCGTTGCCATAGCCGCTCATGCTTGCAGTGTGCTCATCGGTGCGCAGCCAATCTGCAACGCCGGTATTGCCGGGATCGTTCGGGTTAGTGGTGTTATTGCCATTACCGTTGTTGTTCCCATTATTACCATTATTGTTGCCGCTGTTGCCGCCGGAGGAGGAACCACCACCGTGGCTGCCGCCGCCGGACGAACCGCCACCACCAGAGGAACCGCCACCGCCGGTATTGCCGCCGGTAGACTTTTTCTCATAGGTGAAGGTAATGATATAGTCCTTTGCGTTTGCGCTCAGCGCTGCCGTGATGGTCTGCGTTTCGTCGTCCTTGACCTTGTAACCATCAATGGTTACTGCCTTTACGGTTTCGATCTCGCCAACCTTGAGCTGCTTAAGCGCTGCGGTCTTGAGCTGCTTGCCACTGGCATCTACATACTGAATGGTGTATACCAGCGTAATCTCACCGTTCGGGGTGATGACCGTGCCGGTCGGCACCTTAACGTCTGCCGGATCGTTGCCCGGAATCGTTACATCCGCGCCATCCGGAGCAGTAATGGTTACATTGCCGTCCTCATCGATGCGGCCTGCCGGCTTATCGCCGTTCGGCTTTACGATGATGTCATCGTCGGTACCGGTATTGCCGTCCTTACCCGGCAGAATAATTGTGCCGTCCGGCTTCTGGATGGGCTTGGTCTTGTCGGTGTCAACTGTACCGTCCTTGTCGATGACAGTAGGACCGGTAACTTCGTTGCCATCCTTGTCCGTTACCTTGCTGCCCTCCGGTACATAAACGCTGCCGTCCGGGTAGACATAAACAGGACCGTCAACAACGGTAAAAGTCTTGTCACCGGGCAGCTTGATCGTGCTGTCCTTCGGCGCTTCTACATAGCCCTTGCCCGGGGTGATGGTCGAACCCTCAGCCGGTGTAACAATTACGTTGTTATCCTCCGTATTCGGTTCACCGTCTGCACCCGGCAGAATGACATCGCCATTGTCTTCGACCTTGTACAGCACTGCGTACAGCTTCAGCGTTTCGCCATTTTTCAGCGTTACGGAAGCGCCGTTCTCATAGAATGTCGCCTTCGAGGACGCTGCCTTTGCCGTGCTCCAGCCCATGAACGTCCAACCTGCCGGTGCAGTGAACGGGTATGCATCCAGCTTGCCGGTGATGATCTCACTGGTCGTGCTGGTAAGCGTCTGGTTTACTGCAGCTTCATCGGTATTGGAATTGAATACGATTCCTGCAGAGTAGGTTGTCGGAGTCGGATCACTGGTCTTCCACTGTGCCTTGAGCGTTACATCCTTGGTAGTCAGTGTCAGCTCATCGCCAGCGGCATAAGTCTTGTTTTCGTTCTCGTCCAGCCACTTGTCAAAGGTCTTGTCTCGCGGTGCGGTGAACAGCGCACCATCCAGAACAGCAATTACTTCGTTCTTCTCTACCATCTGGCGGACAATGTTGCCATTGCCACCGTTCGGTTCATACGTTACAATGACGTAATCCTTGGAAATCACTTCATCCGGATACTTCTGTTCCGGCTTGATTACCGTGCCGTCCGGCAGAGTAATTGTGCCGTCCGGAGATACTACCGTGCCATCCGGTACCTTGATGTCCTCCTTGCTTCCGTTCGGAAAGTTCGGGTCATTCGGGTCGGGACGGGTTACTGTACCGCCGTCACCGTTAACCTTGACACTGCCGTCCGGCTTTTTCGGGCCTTCTAGCGAACCGCCGTTGCCCGGAGTTACAATGACATTATCCTTATCGTTCGGTGCTTCAATCGCGCCGTCCTTACCGGGAAGCTCAATAGAGCCGTTGCCGGTGGTGGAGTCGTCCTTCTTGTACCACTGAGCGAAGAACTCCATTTCCTTTGCTGTAAAGGTATCGGCAGGATTGTACTCCTTCTTGTCCGTACCCATCCAGTTGAGGAACGTGTGACCGGCCCACTTGAACGGGCTGGCAATGATGGAAACGTCTTCGCCCTCGACAGCCTTGACATTCATAACCTTGCCCGTGCCGTCGTTACTGTGGTAGGTCATCGTGACGATTTTTGCATTGGGCTTTGCATCGCCCTTGTCGTCCTTAGGCGTTTCAGTGCCGTCCTTGTCCACCTCGATCTTGCCGTCGTCGGGCTGGTTGATCGTGTAGGAGCCGTCCGGGTTCAGTGTACCGCCGTTCGGCAGGAGAATGGTTTCCTGTTCGCCGTTCGGCTTGGTAACAGTGATCGTGCCGCCATTCGGGATCGTGACAACGCCGGTATCCGGATTACGGGTAATGTTGTCGCCCTTAGCCGTTACGTTATCTGCATCGGTCTTCGGGTTGCCGTCCTTACCGGGGATTGTGATGGACGAACCATCCTGCTTATACCACTGCGCGTGAAGCGTTTTAGAAGCGCCATTTGTCAGTGTCAGCTTACCGCCCGGCTGATGTAGTGTACCCATGCCGTCTGCCTGCTCGTTCCAGCCGCCAAACGTCCAGCCGGATACCTGATAGGAATTATTTGCGATGGTTGCGATCAGGTTGCTGTCAGTGTTGTGGCCTACGGTCTGGGTAATATCCTTATCCGCAGAACCATCGTTCGGCTTGTAGGTAATGGTCGCAGAATACGTATACTGCGTGTTCCATACCGCATACAGTGTGAGGTTTGCGGAAACAGTATCACCCATTGCATAGAGCGTACCCTTGCCGCTGCCGTTATCGTTCCACTCTGCAAACGTTGCACCGTCTACGCCGGTGAATGGGTTGCCCTTTACTGTAAGTTCGTTCTTTTTACCTACCTCCTTCTTTACATCACCGGTGCCATTGTTGGCATTGTAGGTGATGGCAATGTAGTCGGAGTCTGCAGGGAGATTTTCAGGAATCTTCTGATCGGGATTGATTACCGTGCCATTCGGCTTCGGTTCCGGCAGAGTGATCGTGCCGTCCGGCTTGATTACCGTGCCGCCCGGTACTTCGATTTCTTCCTTCTTGCCATTGTTGTCCGGATCCGGACGGGTTACTGTACCGGTGCTGTCGTCAGGAATGGTGACGTTACCGGTATCCTTATCAATGGTCGGCTGCTTGTTGCCGTCCCCCGGCTTGACAACTACATTGTCCTTGTCATTCGGCGCAGGGATCGTGGTATCCTTACCCGGCAGGACGATGGTGTTGTCCGGGCGGGTATAGGTGATGACCAGCGTACCGTTCGCCTGCGTCGGCTTAACAGAAATGCCCGTTGTACCAATGTCCGTCTGCTGGCCGGCATTCGTGCCGTCCGTGAACTGGTACTGCGTTGCCTTGTAGCCCTCGAAGCTCGGGATGTCGATAGCGTTGGCCTCGTCGCGGTTGACCTTGATGGTCTTGCTTGCGGCAAGGTCGTAGTCGTTGTACTTGTACTCGATGGTCAGGTCGGACTGATACTCCGTTGCACTCGTCTTATTGTAGTAATAAGTGATCGTCGTATCCGCTGCCAGGTCGGTCAGCTTCAACTTACCGTCCTGATAGGACAACGGGATGGTATTTTCACCACCGCCCGTTACGCCGTCAATGCCAACAAGCGTGTAGCCTGCGCGATACGGCGGGGTCAGGGTCAGGTTGCCAGTGGAATTGCCAGCCGTATCCGTCTTAATGACCTCGTGGGTCTCATGATCAGCGGGGTTCTGATGATCGCTGAGTTTGGTCTTGACCTGAACCTTAACGAAGTTCGGATCGTAGTTGATGTCTACTACATTAGTGCCGGTCGTAACGGTATGGGTCTTTGCTGTTTCCGCACCGTCGGGCAACTTGTACTTGCCGTCCATCAGATACTTTGGAATATTGATGCTGACCTTTTCGCCCACGACCGCATCCATAGAGTAGGACAGAAGCAGCTTTGCCGTGTTGTGGTTATCCCCGGTCAGGCCGGTATGATAGTGTACTGTAACCGTACCGACGTCCTTCGCCTTGTACCAGAAGTACACATACAGCGGCTGATTGCTTTCCTCAACCGTGTAATACTTGGTGATCTGGTCGTTGAGTGCATAGCGGTCGATGCTCTGGGCAGAAGCCTTGTACATCTCGCCAATGCGGGCGCGTTCGGTTACATTACGCTTTTCAATGATCGCGTTAGCCTTTTCCGCTTCCGTTGCATTGAATTTAGTCATATCGTCCGGCTGCGGATACAAGGCGCTGTCGATCGCCACAAACTTGACCTCGCGGGTACCCTTGGTGTAGTACACATCGTAGTTCTTCTTTGTAGACGTATCCGTCACCGTGACCGCATGATTCTCATTCGGTCTGAACGGCTTATCCGCGTTGTCACTCGGGAGGAACTTGTACTTGTCCGCGCTCAGGTTCAGAGGGTTGTTGGTTGCGGTCGGGTCATACGTCTTGTTCAGGTCACCGTTGCGGACAACGATAGTCGTATCCTTACCGGTCGCGTCGTTGTGCTCCTTGAGCGTAAAGGTAACTGTACCGACCTTGTCATACTTGAATATAATCTCATTGTCGCCGCTCTTGAGTTCGTCGATGGACTTCGTCAGTGTCTCAGTGCTTGCCAGCGCATAGTCGTCCACCAGCGGAGCTGTTACTTCGACATTCTTCAAGCCTGTACGGTAGCCGTTGAGAACGGTATCCGCGACGGTATTGCCGTCAGACAGCACCTTTTTAATGACGATCCGCGAAGTATCTTCCACAAATCGGTAGACGATCTTCACGTTCTTGTTGTTCGGAGCCGTGACGGACGTTGTCTGCGTGTCCTGTTGGCCGCCCTCGATCTCCATGTGGATGTTCTGCAGCTTGTAGCCCGCGATGACGTTCTTCACCGAATCTGCGGTGTAGGTCGTCGTTGCGGTGCCACTCTTGGAAATGAGCTTTTCGTAGCTGTAGAACTGATTTGTTCCCGTAGAGTCCGTGAACTCGACGGTGTGCTTAACGAAGTTCGCCGTTTCGACCGGTGCATAGTGGAACTCCACCTTTTTGCCGGTCGGCGGGGCATCATACGTCACGGTCTGGATGGAGTTGTCGCCCACCAGCGCGTAGCCGTTCATAACCGGTGCCTGAATGGTGACCGAATCCTTCTTTTTGAGGATGTATTCGGTCTTATAGCCATCCGGTGCGGTCAGCTGGGATGCGGGTGTCGTGCCGTCGTTGATGAGTTCTACCGTAATGGTGATCGGCTTGTCCAGAACGTATTCAAACTCGACCGTGTCGTTGGTCTGGTTGCCGGTAGGGGTGATCTTCTTGGACGTAACGGTCTTGTCCTTGAGCTCATAGCCTGTCCACGTCGGCGCAGGTACGGTCAGCTCCACGTCCTTAAACGCGGGGATCTGATAGCTCTGGAACGTCTTGCCGTCGCAGACGGAGTTGACCGTGATGGTCGCGTAGCGGTTGGCGTCGTTCTTGCGATACCAGAATGTAACTTCCGCATCCGCATCGCCCATATCAAAGGTCGTCGGGTTGAGAGCCGCGACTGCGGTGTAGTCCTGCACTGCAGTAACCGTATTGCCGAAATTATACGGCTTGCCAGCGGCCACGTTATTGATCTCTTGCTTTGCGCCGTTGATCTCCTTGCCGCTGTCAATGTCTTTCTTGATGACGGTCAGCTTGTACTTATTGCGGGTATAGGTGTAGGTGACGGTCACATCATCCTTGCCGTTGTAATTACCGTCAACGTCGTTCGTGATTGTGCCGTTGACGTCATTCAGCGTGTAATACGGAATTGTGCCAAGTACCGCAGCTGCGTTGTCCTTGCTATTCTCGATCGCGCCGCCGTTTTTCACGGTGACTGTCTTGGAGGACAAGATTTCACTGTTGTCTGCATCCTTAGCCACATACGTCACGTTGCCGTTGGAGTGCAGATAAAAGAAAGTGATCTCAGCGCCCTCGCTGACGTTATTAATCGTGCCGTTTGCCGGAGATACGTCAACGTTGTCGTAACCGGCAACAACCGGCTGCGGATAAGTGAACGGCTTGCCGAGTTCAGCAGATACCGTTCTGTCCTTGAACACCTGGGTATTTGTGCCCTGCAGATAACCGTGAATGGTTACGTCAGTCATGTTGGAAACATATACGAACTCAACCTTTTCGATTGCATCCGTATAGTTGTTCGGCTCAGTGCCCTGCAGGTCAGTCAGGTGGATGCTGTTGCCGGTCAGGCCGGATTTCTCCACGCCGTTGACGAGCACCTTGTCAATGCTGTAGCCTGCCTGTACAAAGCCGTCGATGGTCGCTTCGGTAACACCCTCGGGATAGGAGTTATCATAACTCCACAGTTCTTCCTTTTCCGTGCCATCGCCGTTCTGGACAATACCACGGATGGTTACCTCAGCCACCGGTACGCCCTCCGGCGTATAGGTGATGGTGTACTTGGAGATGTCTTTCTGGCTGTTTTCGCTGTCAGCATAACTGTTGTTTGTCAGGAAATCCTGATTCAACGTCAGCGTAATCGGAACAAAGCAGTTTTCGCCGTGTTTTCTGAATGTCGGTACCATTTGCACCAAACGCGGCATTATACCACTTGACCTTGCTGGTCAGGGCGTTAACCGGTACAGTATCGTAGTCTACGCCGGTCAGCAGTGTGCCCTGGGTGACATTTGTCGAATTGTAGCCGTGCAGATCCCACGGGAAACCATAGCTTACCTGATAGTCCGTGCCGTTGGCATTCTTCAGCGGGCCGTACGCTGTGGTGTACTTCACGCCAGTGCCGTCGCGCTTCATTTCCTGGTCGCGGGTCTGAATCGTGAACTCGCGGTAGATGTTCTTGACCTCTACCAGACGGATGAGGTTCACCGTCATGGACTTGGACTGATCAGTCGGGTCATACACCGTAACCGGAATTTTCAGCCAGTAACGGCCATTCTCCAAAACCGGAATGTTGTATTCCTTTGTCGTTCCGCTGATGGTCACCGTACCCTTATCAGCAGCATCCGTAATACCGTTTAATCCGGTATCGAACCCTATCTCAGATATGGTTTGATGCAGACCGTAAGTTTTACTGTTATTATTTACTTTTTCGCGGAACCATGTAATATCATTCAGTTTGGAATTTACCGTCTTCGATGCATCGACCTGAATCGACAGCGGTGCATTCGCATCGGTTGTATGATCATTGATATAAACCTTGCTCTGATCACTGACCGTAGCTTGTGCCTCTACGTCCAGACCAATCTTTACTTCGGTAGTATTGTTATTATCATTGGCTACCGTAAACCCTACGCCGTCATCCTGATGGATAATACCAACGTCATCACGGTAAACATCGAAATACGAGAGTGTGTAATCACCGGCCGGCAGCCAAAGCGTAGCCTTACCGGTAAGATCGCTGACTGTCTTATACACATATGCGGCACGCGTATCATCCTTATGAACGCCCACTTCAACGTTTGCGTTCGACACAATCGACGTATTGGTACCGTCGTCCTGTGTCTGCGAACGGTTGCGTACAGTCAGCGTTACCTCATACAGCGTTTCGCTGTTCTTATTGGTCGGCTGCGTGCTCAAATTTGTGGTATTGTCGTAGTCAAGAAAGCGTACGTTGTTATCCGAAGCGTTGATTTTAATGCTCAGTGCTTTCTGCTCACTATCCAATGTCGGTGCAGTTGACTCGGCACCCAAACCGGCTGCATAACCGCAATGGGTTTCGCCGCGCGAATAGCTCTGGTTGCGGTCAGCCCATGCACACTGGATACCCTTTTTGTTGGCATCTTCCCCCACACGGATATTGCCCACTGCGCTCAATTTGCCGCCGTTGACAATCAGATTGCCACCGTCGCCGTTATAGTTCATATAGCCGGTTTCACCAATACCGCCCTTTGTACCCCAACGGTCTCCCGGCTGATTGACAGATGAATTTGCAGGGGCACCGCCATCGCCGCCGGCACCGCCGATGCCGCCAGCACCGCCGCCGATGCTGGCAGGGATCACATCTACAGTTTTTCCGCTGCGATTCAAAGTAAAGCGTCCACCGGTAACCGTAACCGCGCCACCGTTAATGGTCACATTGCCGCCCGCGCCGCCGCGGCCGCCGTTGCCGCCGGCACCGCCGCCGCCGCCGCCAGTGCCGAACCAGCTGCCCGCTGCGCCGCCACCATCAAAACGAACAACACTATTTGCATTGTTGCCCTTGCCGCCTGTCTCACCGGCAGCACCCATGCCGCCGCCAATACCGGCTGCGCCGTTGCCGCCGGTGATATTCAGCACACCGGCATTGATGGTCACAGAACCCGCTGTTCCAGCGTTTGCGCCATGTCTGCCGCCTTCACCGCCAACGCCGCCTTGCCAGTTAACCTGATTACCCAAATTATAGTTTCGAGTGCTGTCACCGCCTTTTGTAGCGCGTTCATTGGTATACAGCGAAGTGAATCGTCCACTGCCGATACCTGCACCGCCATAGCCGCCGGTAACAGTCAAAGAGCCGGTACCGGCAGCGCCCTGCGCCTTGTCAATGGTCAGCTTTGCGTCGTATTCACAGAGAATACCGGCACCGGCGGTTTCATCAAACGCACCTTCTTTACCGGTCTTAGTGCAGGTCAGCTCGTTTTGCTTTCCGTCTGCCAGTACCAGTGTCAGCTCAGAGCCGCCAAGGATTTGGATCGGCGAAGTTGCGCTGTTAATCTGCAGGCCGTTCAGAACAAGCGTTACCTCTATCTTGTTCGCCGCAGTATCATTAGTCGCATCTGCACCAATAACAATCGAATGACTGCTAATACCGGAAACAGTATATGTACCGGAATCGCTGATAACAGTATCACTGTCGGGTTGCAGCGTAAGTGTCTGTGCTCCGCTGACAGCCACACCATCACCTGCCGCAAACGCAGAAACGATAGATGCAGGAACCATTGAGATTATCATGGCTAATGTCAGCACCCATGATAACAATCGTTTTTTCATGTGTTCTTTAACTCCTTTTTATTAAAATTTCATGGATTGTTGTGGGTCAGATGGCGCTCTCACCAGATAGCCGAGGGAGTGTGTGCTGCTGATAGCCGGCAGGCGGTTGTGTAACTTAATAGGGTTCGCTTTACCGGCAGCAGCAGAATGACCTGTGCTGTGTATTCCATCATCCATCACCCCCTTTCGGCAGTCCGCGCAGAGCTGGTACCGGACCGGCTCGTGCGTCGCCCGCGTCAGCGGGGCGGTGTTTATTGGGCGGAGCAAGGCTCCACCAAGTTTTCAAGGTGCAGGGCGGCCGCGCGAATTGATTCGGCGGGTCGTCCTCCGCAATGCGGTAATACAAATGGGTGCGCAAACGCACAGTTTCACAAAGCATGATGGTTCACCTCCGTTTCACAGCTCAATATGGGTCAATCCTCTAATAACGATGCGATCGTCTTATCCCGAAATGCTTCCTCCAGATACGTCTGCACGCGCACATAAAATTTGCGGACAGGGCAGGTCGCTGTTGCATTGCGGGAGCATTTGTGGTTGTCCTCCAGGCAGCGGTTGATGCGGGTCGTGCCCTCCAGCAGGTTGATGACCTCGTGGAGAGAAATGTCGGCTGGGGTGCGCCCCAGCGCAAAACCGCCGCCCGCGCCGCGCTGGGTAGTCAAGATACCCGCTCTTTGCAGCGGCACGGCAAACTCGGAGATCATACTTTTCGGAATTACCATCTGTTCGCTGATCTCCGTGCTGCTGGCCGTAGCATTTTTCGTGGCAAGATACAGGAGCGTTCGGATCGCATAATCCGTTTTTAGATTTAACTGCATGGTCAAGTGCCTCCTAAATAGATAGGCAGTTACCTTGCCTATCTATTGGTTCAAAAAAATATCTGGAAGCCGTCCGACCTTGCTGCTGTCAACAAAATCAGCATTTCGTACTGCATAGCAAAAATGCCGGACTAACCGGCACAATGCGAAATCAGCATTTCGTTGTCTATGGAGCAATGATTGACCTCGAAATTCGTGAAAATTTTATGAACAAAGCAGAATAAAACCTATTTCTATCACAAAAAGGGCGTGACAAAGTAAAGCCACAAAAAAACGAAATTTTTGTGGCTTTTTCGTCATGCGCAAATTTAAGTAAGGTCTTGATTTCCAACTGTCTTTCTGGTAAAATTCACACAAGAAAAATATGTAGATAATCGTCGAGCATTTGTATAGCGAACAACAAAATGCTGATTTAGTATCCAGCACTATACCACCAAACCTAAAAGGTCAAGTTGGCGCGCCTGTTCCTCGCCGCTGACAGTTAAGTAAATGCGGGTTGTTTCGATGTTGCTGTGCCCCAGCACATCGGCAAGGCGTGCAATATCCTTGCAGGCTTTGTAAAAGGTCGTTGCGAACAGATGCCTGAAATTGTGCGGAAATACCTTGCTGGACTGCACGCCTGCGGCTTTGCACAGGCGTTTGAGTTCGTACCAGACCTGCCGCCGAGAAATGCTTTTACCGCTGCTTGTGAGAAATATCTCACCGGCAGCGACTTTTTGCTTTTTGGCGTATTTCAGCAGCTTGCGGCACAGCTTCGTGGAAAGCAAGATGGTGCGAATTTTGCCCTTGAGCGCAATAGTGGTGCGTCCCGCCCGTGCCGCTTCGACCGTGATATAGCGCAGTTCGCTGATGCGGATACCAGTCGCGCAAAGCGTTTCCATGATGAGTGCAAGGCGTTCCTGTTTGCTTGCGCGTGCTGTCGTGAGCAGGCGGTCATATTCGGCGCGGGTCAGCTCACGGCTGGTGTCCCGGAAAAGCTGACGCTGGATTTTGAGGAATTTCACCTTGATATTCCAGCCCATAAAACGAAAAAAGCCGTTCAGCGCCGCCAGCATCGAGTTGATGGTGCGCGGTGCGTAACGACTGTTCAGCAGGTGGGCTTTCCATGCGGCGGCGGTTTCCTTGGTGGCGCATTGCGTGTCCAGCCAGCGGGCAAAGGCGGTCAGATCTCGGCGGTATTTCGCTATCGTGCCCGCCGCGCGTTCGTCCGCTAAAAGCGATGCACAGTAGCCGTCAATGTCGGTCTGTGTAATGGTGTGTGACATATTGATACCTCCTAAATTGGAATACCAATAGTGTACTCCGACAAAAGCGAACAAAACGAACAAATTGCAGAAAATGAAAAAATGCCCTGCGGACAGCGAGTGTCCGCAGGGCAGAATATTAGTTAAAAACCATATAGAAAAAGTTTATTGACAATTAGTTTGCGTTGTTCACTGGGTACATTTGCACGCTCGAATATCAGCAGATAAATAAAACATCGTAGGAGTTGAAAGACTACCACACCTTCTGGAGAAATTTTTCGTATCGCGCCATGCGCAGTCTGGTTACGAGTTTTTTCGTATACATCTACAAAATCAGTTGTTGGAGTAACTGCGTTAGATTTACAATATTTCATCAAAACATCTTCAAATTCGCCTTTGAAGAGTTTTTGTTGTGTATAAATGAATTTTTCTTTGATAGTTGTATCAAAATTATCAATTAAATGATAGAAACGGCTATAATGCTTGTTCCTCTTGTTGTTGATTGAGTATGGTGTTTTTTTCACTTCACTGTTTATAGTGGAGAGCAGTAACTCTTTCACTTTATGAAATTCGGGATATTGCTCTGCCTTATAATCAGAATACGCTTTATCAAACTCGCCCTCAAAACTGATTGCAGCTACAAGCCATCGAGCTGGATCTACGGTTGCAATATCATTTTTGTTTCTGGGCAGGAAAAAGGGATTGTATGTCTGCTGTAAAGTATGTTCGGCAACCTCCTCGAATAGCGCGGCGAACGATGAACTACCCAAATCCTCAAAAGCAATGCAATGGTATGGATCGGGTGTGTAATTTATATTCAAGTGTTCAAAAATAACGGCATTGCCGAGTTTGTATAATTTGTTGGCAGTATCCAACTTATATAAAATAATATCATCAAACGAAATATTTGTTCTGAAATTCACAAGGCTAAGAAAGTTATGAACATAGAGATAATACTGTCCGAGTTCAGCGGAGGTCTTTCTTTGAGGAAAAATTATCGAAAATACTGGATAGATGGATAACGGATGTTGTTCCTCTGGTTTGTAATTAAAATATCGACTAAAATTTAAGAAACACTCCAATTCTTCGCCGCCAATCGTAACAGGTGTTTGAAAAACGATTTCTTCTCTCGGAGCGAGTATTACACCTGTGTCAGCATGATTAACTTTCCATGCTTTATATGGGGGATAAAATGCGGTAAGTGCTGGCGAATAGAAATCTATCCGATCAAAACCGTCGTCTGGTTCAGTCTGTATAATGTAACCCTGCAAACTGATTTGAATGCTTCCGCCTATCTCAACAAGGTTAGGGTCAAATATACGGCAATTCAATAAGAAAATATCTTCGTTCCTATCGGTCACACCATGCAAGTTTCCAAGTTTATCCACAATATACGAGTTTCCAAGTTCATCTTTTTTGATAAAATCTTTTTGATATTGCCTATATGCTTGAACAATGGATAGCAACCGTTTTTCAAGAACAAAGGGATATTCGTTCCCGTTGTATCCAAGTACACCACGAATTGTTCTTTCTTCCATGCTTTTCACCTCACAATACCTTTATTTTACCATATAGAAAGCTCGAATAGTAGCTAAATCGGACGAAATGCAAAAACATGGCACATTAGGCAGAAATGCGTCCCAACTTGGGACGCATTTCTCGGTGCCGAAAATCGTCGATTACTTGCGTGTTGACAAAGCAGAATTTCTCACATATAATGAGGGTGAAAGTAGAGATACTTTTAACAGGGGTGTATCTCAGCCCGAAATGAGAAACTTATGCAGTGAGCTTCTCTTGGCTCTACAAGCAAGAAAGTTACAAGTGAGCGTTTCGCTGCTCTGAATGCGACCTTAACAGAGGGACGGGCGTTTGTCCGTCCCTTTGTTTATGCAGGAGGATCTATGACAGAGATAAAGATATACGAGATCAATGCGGACTATGTGGACTATCTGGCGCCGTTTGCACCGCATCTGTTCCGAAACAGCAAAAAGGGACAGGCAAACACCCGGAAATATATCGGTATCGTGTTACATATCAACGGATATGATTACTTCGCACCGCTTTCCTCGTTCAAACCCAAGCACGAAAAAATGAGAGAGGGACTGGACTTCCTAAAGGTCAAGGACTATGCGGTTATCAATCTGAACAATATGTTTCCGGTGCCGCCGTCAGAATGTGCCTATGTGGATTTTAATAAGGTCAAAGACTCTGCATATAAGTCACTGCTGCTTGCAGAATACCGCTTTATCAAGTCGATCAGCGCAAAAATCTGCAAGAATGCCGCGGCTTTGTACGCACACAAGCTGGCAAAGGGAGAATCTACGCCGCTTGCCAAACGCTGCAACGATTTTGCGCTGTTGGAACAGAAATGTGCGCAGTATAAATAAGAAAAATGCGTCCCAACTTGGGACGCATTTTTTCATCTTCCGAAGTATTGCGGCCTGCCGATCGAGGTAAAACCGGACGCGCCGGTAATAACTACATTATTCGCGCCGCTGGCGCAGTGGATAATCAGCAGATTGCCATTTGTATCTCTACCACCGACAATGCCGACATGTGTATCGCCGGGATAGAACACCAAGTCGCCGGGCTGGGCCTGACTCCATGAGATCGTTTTGCAATAGCTGTGCTGACTTGCCGCACCACCGCCATGACCGATGATGTAGCTGCCGCCGGTAGCATTGTAAAACACCCAGTCCGCAAAACCAGAACAATCCAGACCATATGGACGGTAAGTACCGCTGCTGGAGCTGCCGGCCGCCGTGACCTGCATGGTAGTGCCCCAACGGGAATCCCAGCCGAGTACCAGCGATTTGCCGCCCCAGAAATAATTCACCTTGCCAACCAGCGTGAGCGCGTGTTCAATGACGGCTCTGCGTTCGGGTGACAGGTTTGCGGGAAGATTCTTCAGCAGTTCAACCGCATCCTCCTGTCGAATATTGAGGTCGCCTAAAAGTCCTGTGATAACGCCCAGTTCATCTAACAAGGCATCCAGACCCTCATTCTGATACTTGGTAAAGCGATAGATCGTCCGCATTTCATCAGCCGTTTTCGCTGTGATAGTGATATGCAGAATCCGTTCGACCGAATCGCCGTGGTCGATGGTTTCGACCCGTGTTGTGATTTCGGTCATATCCCAAAAGACTTTGCGCAGACGGTCGATACGGTCCTCGTCCAGCGTTGCAACATCTACGCCGTCGTTCGCGCCTGCCGTTTTTGCAGCAAATACCGCAACGACCTGTCGCCATTCAGGCGGCGCCCCGTGAAGCTGTACACTGTCATAATCGCCGGATTGCAACTCCTCCAGCTTTTCATTGTACTCGACATTGATTTGTGCAACGGCGGCGTTCAGTGTAATACTGCCGGGCGATGGTTCAGTCGTAAACAGGATACCGAACGGCGATGCGACAACGGCTGCCACCAGCATGACCACACAAACCAACATCAACAGCACGCCACCGCCAAACAGTCCTGCAACTGCGCTGACCATTGCTTTGGCGGTCTGCACCGCGGCTTCGCCAAGCCGTTTGGCTATGGCGGCAGTGGTTTTTGCCGTCTGCTGCTGCTTTTTCAAAAGCAGAACCTGTGCCTGCCGCTGTGCGTGCTTGCGTGCTCGTTGGCGAATGAGTGCTTTTGCATTGCTCGGCACAGGCTTTGACGCAACAGGTACATAGGGACCGGCAGGTGCAAGTACACGACTTTCCACGAGCTGCCGCGTTTTGATCGTTGTGTTGACCGTGTGTGTCTTGATTTTAGGCATTGCAGTGCTGTGTAGTTTCTCACGGATGACAAGACGCTCTCCGCTCGTAGGAGCGGAGAGCGTTGGATTCGATTGATGGATAGATGGATGGAGCGGAGTGCGAGTGCTTTCTGCTGCTTCGGATACAGGCAGAGCCGGTCGAGAGGACTCGACCGGCTCTGTTGCCATGGCTTTGTGCGGTATACGCAATTCATTTAGTTGCTCCTGCTGGGCCATCCGGTATTTCTTTCGGTATTTTTGAACGACAAACCGCCGCATTTTCTCCTGCGGCGGCTGTTCGGTTTGCCTTGCGACAGATCGCAGTATATTGGCAGATATATCGCTTTGCTGACCGGCTGCACGCTGCCAAGTTTTGATCTGCGCCGCCGTTTTCACTGCCGTCCCGCGCAGCGCACGAACGCTCTGCGATACAGCCTTGCCTACCGCTTGTGTGGTACAGTCCACAGCAGCTTCGGTTTCCGTTGAATTGTCCGAATTTTTCTGGTCATGCCGTGCCAGCTCCTTGCGGTATTTCGCAGTGATCTGCCGACTGGCTGCATGAATCGCTTTACCGCTTGTACGCCCTTTCGGTTTGACAGATTTTTCTCGGACTGTGGTTGGTTTTTCTCGAATATCGGGCAAGATCGTCCTCCTTTCCGAAATGCGTCCCAAGTTGGGACGCATTTCTCATTTCTCCAGCACCTCACGGATGCCCGCCATGATATAATCGGCGCAAGGCAGTGCAACTGCGTTGCCTAATGCTTTGTACCGCTGCGCAGAGCTGATTTCCTCATCATTTACGCCGTATCTTGTCCAGCCCTCGGGCAAACCCATCATGCGCTCGCACTCGGTTTCGCTGGGATACCGAATACAACCGTCCAACGGGTCATCCTTATAATAGAATGCAAACGGATTGACTACGCTTGCCATCAGCGTGGTGAAAGGGTCTGTTTCGCATCCGAAACTGTTCTGGAATTGGGTGTGCTTCTGGTATTTTGCGGCGCCGCGCATTCGGAATAGCTGAAAGGGTCGGACGATAGGTACACGCCGCCCTGCTTCAATAAAAGTGCTTCGATCTCCCTCGGCGGCGGGCAGCCTGCACGCTGCGCCAGCTTCAGAAAACGGGAACACTTCGCGAGGCTTAAACAGTATTTCGGCAGCACGCCGTCCTCTAAAATCTGCCACGAGAAAGATCCTCTGCCGTCGTGCCAGCCGGGGGCTTGACCAATATTGGGCGTCCATAAGCCGCCAGGCGATGTCAGCTCGCTGCCCTCGCACCATTCCGGCATTTGCCCATCGCCCGGAAGCAGGCATTGGAATTTCGGCGTTTTGGAACGCTGCAAGCACGGCATTAAAATCCAACCCGTGATTTGACGAAAGACTTCCTTTGACATTTTCCCAGACCGCAATGCTTGGGAATCGACCTTCACTTGCATCCCTCATTTCTTGTATGATCCGTATCGCATGATAAAATAAACTTGATTTTCCACCTGCTAATCCTGTTCTATCGCCGCTAAGCGAAAAATTCTGACAAGGTGAACCAAATGTAATGATATGCACCGGTGGGATTTCGTCGCCATGCAGCTTTGTAATATCGCCTAAGTGCTGCATCGCGGGAAAGCGCCGTCTTGTAATAGAGATCGGCGTCTTTTCGATCTCACTTGCCCAGAGCGGCATAATGCCGTTACGCTGTGCGGCAAGCGGAAAGACGCCGATCCCGTCAAATAAACTGCCTAAAGTAATGTCAGCAGGTATCATCTCCTTTGTGTTGTGATGAAAAATGCGTCCCAACTTGGGACGCATTTTCTTATCCCTCACCGGGCGTTGTGGTCATCAGCCGATACAGCTCGGTATCCTTGGGAATGGTGTTCACGAAAGGCACCAGCGCGCCGCCCATGCGAAGCAGGCCATGACCGGCTTCGGCGTTCTCAATGTAGCGTGTCTGGGTTTCGGACAGGTGCAGGAGCTTTGCAAGCTCCTGCCGGTCGGTCGCGGCCTGATTGAACAGCAGCAGAAATTCCGAATTGGCAAACATCAATCGTGCAGTTTCACTTTTCAGACATTCCTCAACATTTTGTGTTGCGGCAGTGAGCGGCGCACCATATTTGCGCCAGCGTTTCCACGCACGGTACAAAATGTCGCCGGAATATTTGAATCGGAAGAACAGATACACCTCGTCGATGAATACCCATGTGAACCGACCTCTCTTGCGGTTTGCCGCAACACGGTTCTGAATTGCTTCCAGCGTAACGACCAATGCTGTCGGGCGAAGTTGGTCGCCCATTTCATACAGGTCTATCGCCATAATGCGGTTGTTCATCTGCACATTGGTCGGGTGCGCGAACACATTCAGGCTGCCCTCGGTAATAAGCTCCGCCGCCAGCGCAATTTCTCGTGCTTCGGGATCGGTCTGCCGCATGACTTCGTTGCGCCAGTCGGTCAGCAGCGGCGGTTTGATGCTGCCGTCATTTTCGTAAAGGTAAGGGCGATACACATTTGCTGTACAGCGGTCAATGATGGACTTGTGCGCGCCGGTAATACAGCCCGCGCCCATCTGCTGTTCCAGAATACTGGTTACGACCTCGGACTTCATGGCGATGGGGTTTTCGCCGTCATCGTAGCCGTCGGTTATGTCCAGCGGATTGATATGGTGAGAGCTGTTTGGAGAGATCTCGACGACTTCGCCGCCGAGGGCGCGGACAAGCGGACCGTACTCGCGCTCGGCGTCGATGATGATAATATCGTCATTCGTACCCAGCGCAACATTGGCAATGGTGGACTTCATCGCCATAGATTTACCGGAACCGGATACGCCGAGATAGAATCCGTGGGGTGAAATGAGCCGTTTGCGATCGCAGATCAGCAGGTTTTTGCTGACGGCGTTTACACCGTAATACATCCCGCCGGGCTCTTGAATCTCCTGTGCGCGGAACGGCATGAGAACGGCAGTGCTTTCGGTGGTCAGCGTGCGCAATGCCTTGATACGGCGCAAACCGTAAGGCAAGACGGTGTTCAAGCCGTCCTCCTGCTGATAGCGCAGCACGGCAAACGAACACAAATGCTCCCGCCCAATGGAAAGCAGCGTTTCCGTATCCGCATCAAGATGCTCCAGCGTGTCCGCCACATGAACCAGCGTCACTACGGCAAACATCATACGCTGGTCGCGCACGGTCAAATCGTCCAGAAATTCCTTACTTTCCGTTCGCAGCTGCTCCAGCTCATACGGTACAGACGCCGTAAAGTTTGCCTGCTTATTCTGGCGCTGCTGCCAGCGGGTGATGTCCGATTCGATGCCGAGGATTTGGCTCTGCACCTCCTTGACTGCTTCATCCGTCGCAACCGGCAGAATATCAATGGACAGCACCAGACTGCGGGAAAAGTCGGAAAGGTCGGAAATCATATCGTCTTTGATGTAGCTGGCGTAGTTCTTGAGGAACAGCACCCGTCCGAATTTGCCGCCCATTTCAAAGTATCCTGCCTTGAATTGCAGGCCGTCGGGACAAATGAGGTCGCGGAAATCTGTGCCTTTTCGGATCGCGTCCTGCTGGTCGAACGAGAAAAACTGTTCCTCTCCCGGACGGAAAAAGTCATGCAGCAGCCGCAGGCGGTCGTGACCGGATACGGCACGCGCTCCGGAATCCAGCCGTCCAAAGTTCTTGGAGAGATTATCGTCTACACGACGGAAGTAGGCGCGGGTTTCCTCGATCTTGCGCTTTGCAATGGAAACGGTGATGTATTTTTCCTGCACGAGATTGTTGCTTTCACCGACCTTGCCGATGAGGATTTCGTTGTATTCACGGCGGTAACGGTCCAGAGTATCGCCTTTGCGTTTCATCAGCACCGTATGTTCAAAATCGGCAGGATTCAGCCGGCGGTTGATGATTGTGATTTTCGCGGTCGCATCCGTGGGCAGAGCATTGAGCGCACTGCCGTAGGAGAGGAAAATCGCACGCCGGTCATCATCGGATGCGGCGGCATAGTTGACATCGGAAAAGCGCCAAGTCTTGCTGTGCTTGTTGCCGACCTGCCAGATGCCATCCGAGTAGATACAGCGGATCGGGATAGACTGCTGTACGCTGTGCGGGATACGGAATTTATCCCGTTCGCTTTTATTCGCCGCAGAAAGCGATTTAATCAAAGTCATCACGCTCCTTTCGGCGCATCAAGTCGTAATACAGATTGCGTGCAAGGAATTTCCGCGGACCGGCACACAGCAGCTCGGAGCGGATAAACGCCCAGACAAAGCCCTCCAGCGTTAAGCCGTTGTAGCTGAAAAATCCGGCAAATGCAATCGGCGCGGCGGTGACGATGCACAGCCAGCTTGCGGTTTCTCTGCCGAGGACGGATTGGGTCAGCAGAAAGATACCTGCGGCGATGGCAAGCGCAACCACCGCACAGAAAAATTGACGCACGGACAAGCCGAAGAAAATGGTTTCCTTGTGCTTGCGTACCTCTTTGGGAATTTTTACTTCGATAATGGTTCACCTCGTATTTTTTTTCGTAAAATTTGACACGATTTTTGCATTATGAGATAATTTAATTAGAAAACACATCCAAAGCAATGAAAAATCATCACTTGGGAGGTTGAAAAGAATGACTATTACTACCATCCTGTTTCGATTAGCAGTTACACTATTTCTTCTGGTATTGGCATTCACCTTAATGACCAAAACACTGACACTGCCGTTGTTTCTGTATCTGATGATTACCGCTCATGTACCCTCGTGGGTTGCGGCACATCATACGCAGCACAGCATTACGCTTGTGATACTCGGTGCGATTCCTGTCTTGTATTGGGGCGGACGGCTGCTGCTCTGGTGGCTGGAGCGCCGGGCGGCAATGCAGCAGTTCATGGGAGATGTGCGTATGAAAATCTTTGAGATGGAACACGCAGCAGCAGAGCCGATGCCCGAACCGGTCACACCGGAGTTTGATGATTACTGGCAGGACCGATAAAAGAATTAGCGAAATTGCGCTATTTGTGTTGATATTATCCATATAGTGTGGCATACTTATATTGTAATTTATGGAATTGTAAACAGTAAGTTTGGAGGAATTAGCTATGTTCAATATCAAGCATAATGATGCAATAGCCTTAGAACACATTGTTCGGAAACTGTATGACTGTGATCGCAGCGGTGTTTCCGGCTTAGCTGATGCAGACCACTTTGAATCAAGTCCATTTGATGCTGCCGTTATGGTTGTTTCATTTATTTATGCCAAGCATTTGCAGTTAGATCAGAACCGATATGATGAATTCCTTGGCAAGTATAATACGATTTTTAAGTATCCTAATGAAAACGATGCGAACAGCCATGTGCAGAATTATATTAGCGAGTTAGAAAACATCGTTAATAGCTACTGCTAAATATTCATACTTGGATAATCCAGTGCAATTCCATACTTTCACAACGAAATCAGTGGCGGCGAGAATATCTCGTTGCCACTTGTTTTATATGCCAAACATTTCGCGCACCAACCGACTGGAACCCTTGACCAATCCGGTCAGAATAATCATGTTGAACGCCAGTTGTCCGATGTACTGCCATACCATCGTCACGGCAGACAGCGAAGTATCCACAGCAGGACTGCTGCTGGACAGAAACGCCGAATAGATTACACAAGATACGACCACGATCGCGCCCTCCAGACAGACACCCGAATAAGATTTAAGAAAGCTCTTGCCGATGGACGAAGTACCCTCGCCGGCAAACGAGGACAGGGAAAGCGGCGCGAGTGCAGTATAAAGGTACAGCTTGAAAAAGCGCCCATAGATAGTCAATATCAGAATCATTGACATGACCCAAATGAGCAAACTGCCAAGCAGGGACACCAGCCAAAGCGGAATACTATCCAGAAAGCCTACATCATCAACGGCGGTTACGATGTCCGTGGGCAGAGTTGCCGTCATGGATGCCATGCCGCCGATACCGCTCATGGTGGACTGTACGATACCGTTGCATATCTTGAATATCGCCGTCATAATCTCCATACCGTAGCCCACCGCCACTTTCGCCAGCGCAAAGCGGATAAAATGCCGCAAGGCAAATTCCGGCCGCTGTAATTCTCGAAAGCCTGCGGCGGATTGAAATACGCCCATCGCAAAGAACAGCACAAGTAAGCCGTATCCAAAGCCCTGCACGGCGCTGTTGATATTCACGATGACATTCCATACATCACTGCCCTTGAAGTTTTCCGGTGACTGCGTGATCAGCGTCCATAGCTCTGCCAGCTTGTCATTCCAAACGCCCAGTCCGATTTCAAGCATTTGAATGATCCAGTTATCACTGATGGTTTACACCTCCATTCCGTATAGAAAATGCGTCCCAAGTTGGGACGCATTTTTCAGCCTACGCCGATCAGCGTGAGGATTTCTTTTGCGAAAGTAATGAGCAGACCGCCGAACAGGCACAGAAAGCCCTGTGTACGCTGGCTGGCATCATGGCTCTGTACGCTCATGCCGACCTGCACGATGCCCCAGCCGAGAATGATAATGCCGATGGCGCGGATCGCGCTGAAGATAAAGGTGCTGAGGTTGTTGACAATGGTCAGCGGATCATCTACCGCCAGCGCGGGAACGGTCAGCACACACAGGCTCAGCACCAGCGCTGCCCATACTTTCATAAAGCGGCAAGGTGCAGGATTGGTTTTCTTATTCATAAAATTCCTCCGATTCATCTAAGATTTTGATTTCATCCAATGTGTCAAATGCAAGAATGCTGTCGTCGGTCAGCCCATACAGGCAGGAGGACGAATGGATATACGGTGCCGCGTCGCCGTCCTCGGTGTATTTGAGGTTGGGGTGGCGCATCAGATCGTACTTTTCGTCCATGATGGGTTCTTCGCCGCGAATAACAGCGATCGCATAACGGTTATCCAGCCGCCGAACCTCGTCGGGTGTCAGCAGCTCACGGCCGGTCTGCTGGAAGTTGCGGCTATATGAGCCGTTTCGTCCTTTGCTCTGGCTGGAAGTCTGCGTGTCGATGGTTTCCTTGCCGAGCATTTCCGAGATGTATTTGTGGGTTTCTTTCTCATTGCCGCCCAGATAGAGAAAACTGTCCGCATTGCCGATGATACCCTCCCACGAGTCCTTGAACAACTCCTTGAGCTGGGAGATATTTTGCAGGATGATGGTCGCCATGATATTGCGGCTTCGCATAGTGGCTTGCAGTCTGGCGTAACCATCCGGTAAGGCAACATTCGCAAATTCATCGAACAGCAGACGAACAGGGACAGGCAGTGAGCCGTGATGCACCTTGTCTGCTTGATAGTACAGCTCTTGGAATGCCTGCGTGTACAGCATACCGACCAGAAAGTTGAGGGAAGCGTCGTTGCTGTCCGGAATGATGCAGAAAATCGCCTGCTTGCGTTCGCCCAGCTTGCCCAGCTCCAGATTATCATGTCCTGTGATTTTCTGCACCTCGGGCAGTGCGAACATGGCAAGGCGAACTGCGGCGCTGACCAGAATGGATTTCAGCGTTTTGCCCGAAACGAGTTGTCAAGGACTTTTTATCAAAAAAATAAGCAACAGTATTATCTGTTGCACTATGCTTGTTGTGTATGTCATTTGGCTGTATAATTAATAATATAAATTTTACTGACGAGATCGGAGGTCATTGCAAGTGGATGATACTGTTTTATTTTTAAGCGCATATAATTCGACACAGTATAAAGCGACAAACTGGTTTTTACGAAAACTTCGTAATGTTATCCCGCACAAAAAGAAGCAGATGCAATCCTTACTGGAAAAGCATCATCTTTCTTTCGTGGCAACAGACGAGACTATTACTTCTGTTGATGGGAAAATGGAGGTAACGGCCCAATATGATTATGTACATCAAGCGACTACATTTTCCTTCAAATCAAAAGATTCAGCTGAAAAAGAAAACGATGCAAGTGACTCTTTGAAAGATTCCGGTTTCTATATCAATCTTAGGCACGCACAATCTATCTTAGTTGATGAACGATATTTCAAAATCGAATTTACTTTCTGGCTAGAGCCATTTTTAGTTTGGATAAATGGTCAGATGTATCAAATTGATGCCGGTGCCTTTATGATGAACAGTGTTTTGTTCATTGTTTTTGAAGTCATAAACTACAAAACAGGAAAACCACTTGCCAAAGATGATGTCGGGGCAAAAGCAGAAAACTACAACCTACTGTCTGTGGAGAAATATCAATTCTTTGATGAAGAGAAACCTGTCGAGGCAGGAATGAAAATTTCTGAAATAATATATGAAAATATTTCTGAGTTTATCTGGGAATTGACAAATAAGTGTTATCGTTCCCAAGAATATTTCTTTGTGCATGACACATTGGTCTTTTCGAATAATATTGAAAATATTTCAGATTACTTTTGCAAACTCATTGATACGAAAGCGCCTGCTGAACCAATTAAGGACATTAGTACAGTGGAAATATACCAATATTATCCACAAGCTGGTTGTAGTGTAGTTTCTGACTTTGATTGTGATAACTTTCAACCAATTTTATATTCGGCCATTATATTGGAATCGCTAAAACTCTATATTCATATTTTTCAAAACTCTAACCTTGAAAATGAAACAGATCTTCGGCGGTCGGTACGAAATGATATTTACTTGCAGAATCTTTTTTGCTCTCCTAATCTTCCAATTGAAACTCATAATTTATTGAACTACATTAAGGAAAGCGAGCCTTACAAAAAACACGCAGAAGCTCTTCACCTAAAAATATCCTATTTGACTGCACAAAATGAACTAAAGAAAAGCAGAAACTCTGCGATTTTGAATGTTCTGCTATACATTATTTCTTTACTCAGTGCTATCGGAACTCTTGATGTCATAGAAGCACATTTTGGTGTACCATTCAAATACAGCTTTATTATTGTGGTCACGCTGTTTATTCTCGGACTGTTTTGGGGAATAATAGAGTATCGAAACCATAGAAAGCTCTAAAATTCGTAACAACGTGCCAGAAGCATTTTATTGCTTCTGGCACGTTTGCATGTGAATTATTTGCGTCCACTTAGTAAATCGTCGCAGAGATACGCATAGTCTGGCAGCTGGTTGATATATGGCTCCCAGCGCCGCTTGATTTCGGCTAACTCCAGCGGGTCGGTTGCTTCCAGTGCATGATCGTTGCCCGTCATATACAAAACATCCATAGCAACATCATCCAAACACTTGCAGCAAAGATCGGCGGCAGATTCTATCCTGATGCCGGTATCCACATAGACTGGATTTGCGCCAATCGTCAGCCAAACATAGCCCACCTTGTCCGACCAGAGCAGTTCAAAATCAGGGCTTTGCCGCAGATGTTCCGCAAAGACCTCCTTTACTCGCTCAATTTCATGTTTCTCTTTTTCTGTGTAAAGCATTTTCGTGTCCTCCTTGACAAAAATTTTGGTGCGTACCATCATCAGTTTAGCACAAGGCGGCTTCGTTTATCAGTCTGTCACATCTGCTGAATTTCATTTTTGAGCATACGCTTGATTTTATCGCTCATGGTTTCTGTGCTGGTATTGCTGAAATGGACATGAACCTTGTAGGTTGTCTTGCCGATTTTCTTTACCATCACTGGCGTGTTTTCCGGCGCTCTGGACGCAGTAGCGGCGTCTGCCACCTGCATAGTACGGGGTTCTTTGTTCATGGCGCTCCTTTCTCCGAACGGGTCTGTGCCGCCCGGTAAAAAATCAGTCGTGCTTACCTGTTTACAATGTTTTTTGCTGCCTGTCGGGTAGCACCGGCATTTTCTTCCCGGAAATTCTTCCCGTCAAAGAAGAATCGGCGCACACCGTTCCAAAATACGGTCATAGATACGGGCGTGAGCCAGATCAGGCGGGTTTTTCAACTCGGACAGTTTTAAGTTTGTTGTGATAATCATGGGTCTGCGGCTGCGATAGCGGCTGTCGATGACGAAAAACATCTGCTCCATAGCATATTCTGTACTGCGCTCTACACCCAGATCGTCAATGATAAGCAGGTCATACTCGTCAAAGCTGGCAATAAACTCTGACCTGTCCTCAGAGAACATCCCGGTCAGGCGGTTCAGAATGGTGGGGAAGTTCGTCATCAGCACCGGCACATCCTGGTCAAGTAGAAGCGTTGGCAATACATCCGGCGAAAAAAGACTTGCCGGTTCCCACATCTCCAAACAGCAAAAGCCCGATATTGCTCTTATATGCCTCTTTCCAGTTCTCCACATAGGCATGAGCCTTGTCCATCAATGGGGATTTTGCCCGTTATCATTGGAAAATGTGTAGTCGTACAGATAACGGTCTTGCAAGCCCTGTGCCTTTCGGCGTTTAATGCGCTCCATGCGGCGCTGCCGTTCTTCAGCAGCCCTGCGCTGCTCCTCAGCCTCCCGCTGGCACTGGCAGATGCAGCGCGGCATAAAGTAGCCGGATTTCCCAAAGCATGGCACAACGGTCTGCCTCTGGCCGCCGCATTTCTTACAGTGGATGAGACCGTCTGACGGATCTATATACTCGTCCTCAGCCAATTCCACACCGATAGCTGCCTTGTCGATGAACGTCCGGATTTCTGCGGTAATCTCAATCATACAGTTTCATCCTCCTTTACGCTGTAATCCCGGTTGCGTGAGGGTGTGACAGCTTTTTTTTAGCGTCCTCACCGGCCCAGCGCCGGATGGTCGCTGCATGGCTCTGATAACGCTTGCCGGTAGAAGCCATGTACTCGGACAGTTTTTCGATGTACTGTTCCCATACAGCAGGAAAGCTGGCCTGCAAGTCTGCCAGTTCTTCATCTGTCAGGAAAACATTCTGATAACGGCCATAGGTGTGGGCGGGGTGTCCCTTCTCTATCTCTCTCTTTATCTCTATCTCTTTCTCTAACTCTATCTCTATCTCTGGTGGACGAATGTCGGACAAATGTCCGCCGTTTGTCCGAGGCACAGAAAGAGCCTTATTTTGGAGCCTTGCAGCCCGCTTTCGCTCGGCCTCGGTAGAGGACTGGCCGATTAAAAGTTCGATGTTGCTCATGTAGAATGTGCCGCTGTCCAGCACTTCCACAAGACCCAGCTTCAAAAAGATCTGCAAGGCTCTCTCCACAGTGCCGATCTGCTGGCGGGTAATGGTGGCGATCATCTGCGCCGTGTAAGGGATGTCCTCGTCAAGCTGGAGCCGCCCGCCATGTTTCAGCGATTTCAGATATAGTTTGAGCAGAATGTTGGAATACAGCACACCGTCCTGCATACTTTCCAGCAGCACGATGGAATCATCATCAAAATAGTTTTCTTTGAGTTTCAGGTAATAATATTTTCGATTGTCTGACATAGGGTTCCTCCTTTGGGGTTCTCTTGGGATTCTGTTCGCATTTTAAGGCTATTTTAGGGGTCAGCGGATAAATCTATCAGCTTACCGTTGACACCCTCGAAAAAAGCCTTGATTTACAAGGGTTTTTCAGCCCCTAAAGCGTGACATTTCTCCCGTTGTTTCCGCTTGCGCTTTGCAGCGTTAATCCGCTTCATGCGTGTGGCACATTCCGGGCAGTATTTGGCCCGGTTGGAACCGGGGGTAAACAGCGCCCCACATACGGCGCATTTCTTAGCATTCAGCCGGTGGAACAGCGCCGTTTCCAGTTCCTTATCCTGCGGCAATACCGCCGCCCGAAACCACCTGCACAACAGGGAGTAGGAAATAGACTGGACACAGACACATTCCTCCCCATCGTCCAGAGCGATACAGTTTCCGTCAATGTAGTTGCAGCACTCATGCACCAGTCTCCGCGCTCTGCGGTACTGGCGGTAATCCATGACAAGGGATAGGTTCAGTCTTGTTGTTCTTCATAAATGATTTCTTTCATAAATCAGGTAACCTCCTTGAATGAATTTATTTTTAAATATTCGTGCAAAGTATTGTTTTCTTTCGTGCAAATGGCATATACTATAATTGCCAGCAGAAAGGGGTTGATCGTATGGCTGGAAATACCACAAACATCAGTATCCGCATGGACGCAGATTTGAAAGCACAGGCGGACGCACTGTTTACTGAACTTGGCATGAACCTGACTACGGCGTTTAACATCTTTGTGCGCCAGTCGCTTCGTGAAGGCGGCATTCCCTTTGAGGTAAGGCTGGAACAGCCGAACAAAGAAACGGTTGCTGCCATGCTGGAAGCGGAAAGGATTGCAAAAGACCCGTCTGTAAAGGGCTACAATGACCTTGACGAGTTGTTTGCTGACCTGAAAAGATGAAAGAAACCAAATATACCGTCAAGTACACGACCAGTTTCAAAAAAGACTACAAACGAGCCATCAAGCGTGGCTTGAAGATCGAACTGCTGGAGCAGGTCGTAGCATTGCTGGCAATGGGCGAACCGCTGCCGGATAAAAACCGTGACCATGACCTGTCCGGCGATTGGGCATGCCATCGAGAATGTCATATTCTCCCGGACTGGCTGCTTGTCTATCGCATAGAGGATGATGTTCTGGTGCTGACGCTGGCCCGCACCGGCACACACAGCGATTTGTTCGGCAAATAAACAGTCTGCCGCCGTATGGGGAAACCTGTACGGCGGTTTTTCTGTATGCAAAAGGTATGTCGTGAAACGCGACGCACTTGACAGGGGTACGCCAAAATGCAGTATCCTTTACCGCTCCGGCTCCCGGTCGTGAGACTTATTCCTTTCCTGCCGGGACAGCTGATCGGCGGTTTTGCGGAGCCGTTCCACTGCTTTCAAATCCTCCCGCATGGATTTCATGGCAAGCGTGTCTGTCTGCTTTCCGGCGGCCAGCTGGTCGATTTCCCGCTGCCATGCCTTCGGGGTAATTCCCTCACCGCTGTCTTTCAAGTCTTTCAGATACCGGACTGCTGCGTCATACAGGATCAGTTCCCTGCTGTGGCGCTGCTCAAACTGTTCCCGCTTTTCCGGCTTTACTTTGGCAAGCTGCTTGTGGATGGACTTGTACTGATTGTACTGTTCCCACATCTCCCCGCGTTCGGTAAGAGTGGCGATCCGGCGCTCAGCCTTGACGATCTTTCCCCGCAGGTCATAGTAACGGCTGTTCATATCAGTGATTTTTTCATGAAGCTGCTGCATAGATTGGATGCCGTTTGCCTGTAAAAAGCTGAATAGTGCAGCGCTTTCCTGCAAGGCCCGGATTTTGCCGGTGCGGGTGCGGGGAAGCGTTCAACTGCTGCTGGGCCTCCCACAAAGCGGTCAAGCTGCTTTGCTGTGTTTGTGGTTTTTCCACTTCATCTTTCGACCAGCGATAAAGGCGGGTAATGCGGGCTTTGATTTCTTTCAGCAGTTTGTTGTCGACGGCAATCTGTCGGTTTACTTCCCCCTTGTCGGTGCGGATACCGCGCTTTTCCATTTGGCTGGCAGCTGGCCCCAGATGGACAGAGGGAATTTTATCAATGCCCTGCCGCTTGTAACTGCGGTGGTCAATGCGCTCCGGTCTACCGGCAGATTCCAGCGCCCGATTGGTGTAGGCTGCCCACGCTGCCCGCCAAATCTCCACATTCCCTTTATCGTTCCAGTCGGTTGTATCCTCCCGATGATTTTTCCAGCCGCCTTTCCCATCCGGGATACGCTGTCCATTCTCGTCCAGATCGTATGCCTTGCGGCACTTTGCGCCCCACTGTCCATTTTCTTTCAAAGGCCGTAGCGTCAGCATGATATGGACATGAGGGTTGCCGGTTCCCTTGTTATGGATAGCAAAGTCGGCACACATTCCTTTGTCTACAAAGTTGTCCTTCACATAGGCACGCACAAGGGCAAGCTGCTGTTCGCCGGACAGTTCACGGGGCAGGGCTGCTTCAATCTCGCGGGCAAGCTGGCTGTCCCTTGCTTTCTCGATTTGCTCCACACTGTTCCAGAGGATAGAACGGTCTGCAAATTCCGGCGGGGCGTAGGCAGGCAGCATGATCTCCGCATGAACAATGCCGCCTTTCCGGGTGTAGTCGTGGGTCATTCCGTCCCATTCATTTGTCAGCTTGGTTCCGCTGCGGTAAGCAGCTGCGGCAACGGCAGAACGGCCTGCGCTGCGCTTGATGATACTGACCGGGATATGACAGAAATCTATGGGGAACACCTCCTTTCAGTGAGGGGATAACAGGCTCTGTGGAGCCGGACAAACGCAAAGCGGGTGTTTGGCTGCGCAGAGCGCACAAGGGGTTTGGGGAGCGTAGCTTCCCATCGCGGACGAAGTACGCAACGCCCCCGGCAGGGCGCACAGCACCGGCAACGGTGTATAAGTGCGCCCTTGTAAACAAGGGACTTATGGCGTGTCCCCGGATTTTGGCAGGTTTGCAGTCAATTCCACAGCCCCCGGAAGATGGGACAGGGCAATCAGAAATGCTTTGACCTCTGCGCCGGAAAGGTTGGGAGCCAGCGGAAAAATACCCTCCAAAATGGCTCCGCGCTCAATCAGGCGGCGGGTGCGAACCCTGCGTTCTTCGTTCCGCTGCTTGTTCTCCAAAATCTTCTTGCGGTTTTCAAGCTGTCGGATCTCCTTCAGAACTTCCTCTTGTTCCTCACTTTTTGTTTGGGCTGTATTCTGTTCGTCCATGTCATGCACCTCTTTTCTTTGGAAACGCTCATAGATTGACCGTCCATTTCTGACGCGCAAAGTACCGGCGCAGTCTCCGCAGTGCGGCGTGGATGGATTTTCCCGCCTGTGATGGTGTGATACCCTCCATTGCGGCAATGTCTTTCACTTTCATACCCAATATATAGCGGGCGTGGACACGGCGAGCCTGTATGGGGGACAGGGAAGAAATGGCTTCATACAATCGCCGTATCAGTTCTTCATATTCGGCTAATTCTTCTTTTTCTATCAGGTAGTCCTCCGGCGATGGCTGCGCCCAGCCGATGGCGGCATTTTCGATTCCATCGTTACAATCGAGGGAGTAAAACGCCTTATAGCGGAACATCTTGCGTTCTCTGGCGGCCTCGGCTCTCTTGTCCAGAAGAAACGCTTCGACGATCTCATCGGACACCTCCACAAAAATGTCCTCTTTGCAAAATGGATAATATTGTTTGAGATTGATGGTCTGCATAGGCACGCCCTCACTCTGATTGAAAAAGGTCATCATAGCAGCGGCGCATATTCCGCAGACCTCGACGGATGGCAACGCTGACCTTGCTGCTGTGGATGCCCTCTCTCCGGGAGATTTCCGGCTGCTTGATACCAGCAATGTAGTAGGCGTGAACACGGCGGGCCTGTGTCGGAGTGGCATGAGCCAGAGCCGCAGGCAGAGCTGCAATCAGGTGCAGGCGGGTGGTCATTTCTTCTCGTTCCAGCAAAATATCTTCCGGCGATCTGCTGTGTTCCAGTGCGTAATTTTCCAGCCAGCTGTATGCGTCCAGAGAGTAGTAGGCGCGGTGGTAGACTTTCCGACGCTCATAGTTCTCCATCTCCCGCTTAGCCTGATACATCGCTGCCCATACCTCGTCCGTAACATCCACAAACTCGTCATGCCGGTAGTGGGGATACATCCACCGCAGATTGATTGTTTTCATAGGCTTACCTCCTGAAAATCGGAGAGGCGGACAGCTCGTCCGCTGTCCGCCCCTCGCTGAGATAAGGGAAATGATCCCTTTCACTTGGTAGCCAGAAAACAGGTCATTCGTTAAGCCTGTTCTCAAAGAAATTTATAAATTTTTTTCTGACCGCCTCCACACTTTGATACACAGCCACTTTGGAGCAGCCGCACAGCACACCGATCTCTGCAAGGCTCAGCCCGTCAAGCGCATAGAGCAGGAACCGGCGGCGCTGGGCCTCGGTACAGGTGTCCAGAACAGCTATCAGCTCATGCAGTGTTTCCATGCGGCAAAGGTATTCCTCCGGCGTTTCGCCGTAGACCCCTACACCCTCGGTGGTAATGATGTACTCGTCAAACTCCCGGCCATCCCAATGCCGCCGCTGTTCATGGAACAGGTTCTCCGTTTTGTGATCGGCCCGGTCAAGAAATTCATAGACTTCCAGCGTGACCTCCACAGCCACAGCTTGTCCGTTATAATTGATGGTAACTTCCATCTGCATTTCCTCCATTCAGATTTTTTGGGTAAATCTGAATGAGGCGGCGGGGCGCGGCTCCGGGGATAAAATTCGGGCCATGCTGACCCGATGTTCCGGCTCCATAGGGACAAAAAAGCGCCCGGACGGCATAAAGCCATACGAGCGTAATGGAGTATATTTTGCTGTTTAGTTACATGGTATAGTGCATACTTCTGACCGCATTGCTCCGCTGCTGGGAACAGGCTTTTTTTAGCTGGTGCAGATCATGGGTACTGTGAAAAAAGAGGCAAAAATAGACACGGCGGCAATCCTCCTTATATGCCGCCGTGGATTTACACGGTGTTAGGTCGTCGTTATTTTAAGGTAGACGAAAAGAAACGGCGGCTCTGAAAATCAAAGCCGCCGCTTCATAGGCGCGTGAAAATGTGTCTGCTTTACGACGGCTTTTTTTCTTTTGCCGTCGTCCGGCAGAATGTTACTCCATATTCAATTCAATGCTTCCAGTGAAATTTTCACATTCAATGCCGATATAGTTTCCACCTTCAGGGAGTGTAATTGTATCACTATATGTTCCGGTTGTTTCAAACAAAGTGACTGCTTCATCAGCTCCAGAAATCCAAAATACTTTTGCAGTTCCATCCGTAACCTCCAGCGCGCAGTCAATAGACAGATCCTTACCCGCTTCACGCTTTATGGAAGTTCCGCCGAACAAATACTCTGTATCTGAAAAATCCTCATAGTTGGCTGTATAGCTTCCTGTATAATCATCAATTCCTTTTTCTTTCGTACCTTGTAAGGATGAATTTCCGGTAAGTGCTATGGAACCAGCAGACTGAACAATATTGTTATACTGATCGAGAAATTCATCTTTTGTACAACCTGAAAGCACAGAAGCACCCAATAGTATCAGGCATAATGATAAAACTATTTTCTTCACAGCTATCACCTTCCTTTCCTGCGTACAGCACGCTTTCCTTTTCCCTTGGCATTTGCCTGTTTACGGGATTTCATTTCTTTTTTGTTACTGGACATCAGTAACAACAGCACCGCCCAGAGAACCATGATGCCAACCCCAATGACCGCCAACAAAGGGGTTGAGGATGTGGTTGTTCCGGCATATTCACTCATGTCAAATCCCACTAAAATCAGCGCAGCAGAGAACGGATAGATGCTGGCAAGGATACCGCTTTTGAAAAACAACATGCTGTATCCAAGGAAGAAACGCCAGAATGGAACCGCCCAGATATGCCCCTCGGATCTGCCCAAAAATCAGGATCAGCGGCATACAGACCAAATAGGTCGTCAGAGCCGCTAACACGATCTGCGTACCTCCATGAAAAAACACTTCCGCTGTCAGTCCCGATAATCCAACCGTCAATCCAGTAATCAAGGTAATGCCAACGCTGTATATTCCCAGCAGAACTGCAAGCAATCCCGACTCAAAAGTAACTTAGCTCCCAACATTTTCGGCATAGAAACAGGAATTGTCATGATGTTTTTCAGTGTATCATGAGTGGATTCTCTGTCAATCAGCCAGCTGCCAATCATCACCAGTGAAATCGGAAAAAACATCTGCGTATTGCCCCAGACAACATTCTCAAACAGAGTGGAAAAATCATAATTTGGATTTCGGTACTCTGCCTCCACAATCAACTGACTTCCATATTGCACCAACGGACAGAGTGCAAGCGCCACCAGCCCTACCAAAAGAATCTGGCACCGGCGTAGCTTGAGCAATTCTGCTTTTAATAAATCCCACATAATTACACCCCCTTAGATTTCCTGGCGCCGGTAAACCAACGCAATCAGCGCAAGAAATACAATGGCTTCCACAATAATCACACCGAATACCTGAACACCATTCAGAAAATACGGACTGACCCGTTCCAACAAATCTGCTAATTCCGCACTGGTCTGGCTTTGGTCATAAAATTGGAATGTCCAGCGGAAGGCCAGCGGCCCCGGAAACAGGGTTCCTATGTTCAAACCAAAAGGCTGTGTGAGAAACATATCGCTCATCGAAAGGATATAATTCGCAATCGTATAGAAAAAGGTAATCACGACAGACACGATATAGTTTTTATTAAGAAGAACAACGAGCAGAATACAGGGAAGTGCGCCCACCCACATAATCAGCCCTTCTTCAATTCCAACGCCAAACAAGGTCCAAAACCCAACCGGTTCCCAACCCTGAAACAACAAAACCGCAAGATTTACCAATCCTCCAACTGCCATAAAGCCAACGGCAAACAACAGTAAAACCAGCATCTTGGACAGCACCAGCTTGGTTCTATTTACCGGTACGGTAACAAGGTTTTTTAGTGTGTCATTATCAAGTTCCTCAAACAACAGATTCGAAGCCAGTATCACAAGAAGCGGCATCAAAAGCAAATATGCACTAAGCTGGAATAGGCTGGACATCACTCCATTTACAGCATCCACATCAGTGTTTACATCTGCCAGAAAGAAAGCATAAGCCAATGGCATGAAAACAGAAAGCAGTAGGGAAATAAATACCAATGGCTTCCGTTTTAATTTCAAAAATTCGCATTTGATTAGTTTAAGCAATTCCTTCTCCCCCTGTCACACGCTTGAAGTAATCTTCAAGACTTTCTTCACAAGTATGCGCCTCCGATACCTCCAATCCGTTTTCTACAAAGGCAGTTACAATTTTCCCCACAGGCAGATCCAGGTTGTGCAGGCGCAGATTGTGGTCGTCCTGTATAGAAAATGGTTTTCATGGAAATTGCGTTCCAAAATCCTTGCCGCCTGTGCAGTATCAGAGAGCGTAAAACGAATATGCTTACTGCTTTTTTGCTTCAGCTCAGCAAGGCTTTCTTCTTCCAGCAATGCACCGTGGTCGATAATTCCAATATCGTCAGCCAGCAAGGAAATCTCTGAAAGAATGTGACTGGAAATCAAAATAGTTTTTCCTCTTGCGTCGCAAAGCTCTCGAATAAAGGAGCGTACCTCCGCAATACCGATGGGATCGAGGCCGTTGATTGGCTCATCCAAAATCAAAAGTTCTGGATCGTGCATAACTGCAAGTGCAATCGCAAGCCGCTGCTTCATACCAAGAGAATACTGTGAAAAGAGCTTTTTATCTTTGTAGGGCAGTCCTACCAGATCCAGAGCGTCTTTAATGGCATGATTGTTTGGTACGCCCCGCAGAGTAGCAAAGATACGCAGGTTCTCTGTGCCGGTCAGATTGGGATAAAAGCCGGAGACTCGATCAAACTGCCAATACGGGGCAACAATTTCTTTTCATTCCCCTGCAAGGGCTTTCCCCAAATTTTGACCTCTCCGGAAGTCGGCTTCGTTAAGCCCAACAGCATTTTCATAGTGGTCGTTTTTCCGGCTCCGTTTCTTCCAAGCAGTCCGTAAATTCTCCCTTTCTGCACATGAATATTTAAGTCAGCGACACTCTTTTGTGAGCCGTATTGCTTCGTCAGATTTTTTGTTTCAATGATGTAATTTGTATCCATATTCAAAACCTCCTGTTCTGTAAAGTATTCTATCACGCCAACCTTGCATTAACCTTGCCGCAACCTTGCATTAACCTTGCAATTTGAAATCCGGCAAAATGACAAAGGTTCCCGCCATAAAGACGGGAACCCGCTTAAATCTCCAAAGGAAAAAGCAACATAAATTCAGTTCCTTCTCCCGGAAAGCTTTCAACTGTTATGCTTCCACCCATCTTTTCTACAAGCTGATGGACAATAGAAAGACCAAGTCCGCTGCCTTTTTCAGACCGTCCTTTATCACACTTATAAAGCCGTTCAAATATGTGTTTCAAATCGTCTTTCTCAATTCCTACTCCATTATCCGCCAGCAGCAGCTCCATGTTATTTTCCTTCTTTGACAGGACAATTTTGATTTTGTCCGCATGGCTGTGAGCGATTACATTTTGAATGAGATTGTTGACGATCCTCATATAGCTGTCCATATCCAATCTTACCCGGACAGGCTGTTCGGGAATATCAATGTCATAATCAACCTGTTTATCCTCAAAAATCGGTATCCAGTCAATCAGGATATTTCTTGTCAACTCTGCGGCTTCAACGCTCTGGATTTCCAAAGCAAACTCGTTGGAATTTAACTTGAACCAGTCAAAGAGTACATCAATATATTCTTTCAGATCATGGGCTTTCCGTCGGGCGGTTTCAATATAATCATCCCGGTCTTTCCCTGTAACAAGCCCTTTATGTGCAGCGTCAAGATAGCCGATGAGGGTTGTAAGGGGTGTCCGAACATCGTGGGAAAGGCTCGTCATAAGCTGGCGGTTGGTTTCCTCTGTCTGCCGGACAATCGAAAGTCTGCTTTCATAGGACACAACGATCTCATTGATTTCATAGGCAAGAGGGGATACCAGTTCATTTGTTGCAGACAAAATACGCCGATTGCCATTTCCATTTTTCACATCAACCAGCGCATCAGTCATTTCTGTAATTTGCTTCTTTACGCGCCGAACAAGAAAGATGGAGGTCAGCACAGCCAGAACAGCAATCACAATGGACAAGAATACGATAATTTCCATGCTGACTACACCTCCTTATTAAACCGGTAGCCAATCCCTTTGACCGTTTGTATATACTTTGGGCTTGAAGGATTGACTTCTAATTTTTTACGAAGTCGGCTGATAATCGCCATAATGTTACTGTCATCATAGAAATATTCTTCGCCCCAAACTTCCTCATAAATCTGCTGTTTTGTCAAAATTTTCCCTTGATGTTTTGCACAGTACAGGAGCAGATCAAATTCCTTTGGTGGAAGTTCAAAAGTGCCGTTTTCCGTCGTAACAGAACGATTTTCAAGGTCAATCTGCAATCCGTCAAAATTTAGCTTTTGTATGGCTCCGGCTTGCTGATTAAAGCGGGTGTAGCGGCGAATGAGGGACGCAATACGGGCAATCAGTTCGTCCATGTCAAACGGCTTTGTCAGATAATCGTCCGCACCGGCCCGTAACCCCCGCACTTTAGAAACGCTGTCATTTTTGGATGTAAACATCAAAATCGGCAGGCTGTTCGCTTTGCGGATTTCTTCCAGCGTTTCAAAGCCATCCATACCGGGCATCATCACATCCAGCACCACAAGCTGATACTCCTGCTCTTTTAATTTCTGCAAGCCCTCTTTTCCAGTATTACAAAAATCGGCTTCTATATGTTCCGCTTGTACGCTGCGTTTAATCAAAGCACACAGTTCTCTGTCATCATCTATAATCAAAATTTTATTCATGACGCAATTCCTTCCCTTGTTTTGTTCGACCATCAATCGGCTTTTCCGCAGTTTTAGGAATCAGCCAAACACCGGCCATCTTCACAGCGCCGGGGATACGCCCACCGGCACAATAATAATTTACTCTACGAGGTGTCACGCCCCACTTCTTCGGCGGCCTCTTTCAATGTCATATAGTCCATTTCGCACCTCCACAGAGTACATTATAGTTCTCTTTCTCGAACAATGCAAGAAATGGAATATGAATTATAAACTTCAACCAACCTGCATATAGCAACATTCCACGGACAAAGTATGAATTATACAATGTAACTGGGTGATGTTATATGGCGAAAGTTGAAGATTGTCCCGGTTTTGAAACCTTCGGTGCAGATGTCAAAGCCGCACGAGAGGCAAAGCGTTTGGCACGAAAAACATTGGCAGAAATGGTTGGGATTGAATGGCGGTATCTTGCCAACATTGAGAATCAAGGTGCGATTCCGAGCCTGCCTGTGATGATCCAGTTGATTAAGGTCTGCGGACTTCCCGTAGAGCGATATTTTAACCCGGAGATCATGCGGGAAGAAAGCGCACAGCGGCAGCGGGTCAGCCACAAGCTGAAGCTCTGTCCTGAACAATACCTGCCGATTATCGAAGGTGCCATAGACGGGGCGCTCAAAATGGAACAGACTGCGAAGCAGAAGGAGGACGCATAATCGCGGCCTCCTTCTGGCATTTCTATATCAAGGTTCCCGGCACTTTTCCAAAAGTTCCCGACACCTCTGCTGGATTTCTCCGGTTTCTGTCACAGTCAGCTCGCGGTCATTTCCGGTAATCTTATCTTCCAGAAAGTTAGCGTATGTACTCAACAAAGCGTTCCGTAAATCCTCCGGGGTTTTCTGTATCTCGGCGCTGTACCAGTCATTCCGGTGGGGCTCCCATGCCATCAATGTATAACCGTGGCTGGTCTGAACCACCTCATACAAAGGGTCATCATCCAGATATGCCTGAAACACTTTCAAAACCTTTTCAAAGGTCAGCATTTCCCGCACCTCCCATTCAGCTGCAAATCAGTTCCCTGATTAAAATTTCCTCAATCTGTGCCGTTAATGTGTTCATCAGCCCCACCCAACGCATAGGGTCACAGGCTTTCAGTTCTTCCGTGACACCCGCAACTTCCATCATGTGAGGCAACATGGTTTCCACACGCCCCTGTGCTGTCCGCTCAATCTCTAACAGGTGTGGATACAGCTTCTCGCTCATCAGCAGATGGTTGTAGAGAATGGGGCGATGTTCCTTTAGGTAGGATTTTCGCATTCTGCCGTACTTGCCGATAGAAGTTTCCGGCTGTTCAGAAAGTTTTAGGTTGGGTATATCATAATCTCCACAACGAATGTAAGTCAACTTACTCATATTCATTCTCCTTTGCTTCGTGATGATTAGACTGCTGCGCTGGCTGCTATGCTGCCTTTGCGCGGTTCTTCTTTCGGCAGCTGTCTGACAGTAGAAAAAACGCCTTTTTTCATATCCTCAGCCCGAATCAGGGCTTTCTTAGCGTCCATTTCCGCTTTTTTCTTCGCCTTGATTTTGTCCTCATACCGTTTCTGTGCGCCGCTGGCTTTCCGCTTCAAATAATTCTGATGAAGCCTGTCCTTGCGTTCTTCTTTTTTCCGCAGTTCTTCCTGTTCCTCCGGGGTTAAAGGAACCGGCTGTAAGGATGGTGGGATATAGCGTCCTAAAAAATTGAAGTAGATTTCAATTTCCTGCGTGGTGTCCTGACTGCCTTTTCGGGCGCGTTCGTGGACAAGGATTTTCTCTACAAACTCATTGAGCATGGTGTTTGTCAGCGTGTCAAAATTCTCGTACTTATCAATCAGGGCTATAAATTTCTCCGCTGATTTCTGGCTCTGCTCATAGCCGGTAACAGCCTTTTCCAGCTCTGCAATTTCAATCTCAAGTGCATCCTGCTCTTTGGCATACTGTGCATCAAGCGCCCTATATCGTGCATCCGGCAGCTTGCCGAGGGCGTTGTCCTCATAGATTTTGCAAATCAGTTTTTCCAGTTCTCCGGCTCTCTTTTGGGCAGCAGCCAGACGCCTGCGCTTTTTCGATATATCGGCACTCTGTTGAGCAACCTGCGTCTCCTGAACAGTGTGAATAAATTCCGTCCGGTCATTTCTTGGAATATTCAGCGATAGCCCGGAGCGTGTCGGAAACCAATGTCAGGACAGCACTCTCATTGATACGGTGTTGTGTAGGGCATAGTGTCCCACACGGAACTTTGGTATAATTGGAACAGGTATATTGAGAAATCCGCTTGCCATTGTTGGTGCGGTGGACATACATCTTGCCGCCGCAATCGGCACAATAGAGCAAGCCTGTGAGGGGAGCCGCTTCGCCCCAGCCGTTTGGATAACGCCGTACATTGCTGCGGATTTTCTGCGCCAAATCAAAGGTCTGCTGGTCGATAATGGCTTCATGGGTATTCTCAAAGATCATCCATTCGTCCTCAGAAACATAGTGGCTTTTCTTGTCCTTAAAGTGCTTGCGGGTCTTGAAATTGATGGTATGCCCTAAATACTCTCGTTTTTTCAAAATGTTCACGATGGTAGATGCTCCCCATCCATAGGGGTCTTTGACCGGCTTTGAACGGTTCACACCCTCGTTGAAGCGGGCAAGGTGTACGACAGGAATTTCAATCCGGTCTGCGGATAATTTGCAGGCGATCTGATAAGGCCCATATCCCTCCAGCGTGAGGGAGAAGATACGGCGTACCACTTCGGCAGCTTCCTCATCTACCAGCCAATGCTCCCGTTTTTCATCCCACAAGTAGCCGTAAATCACGGTGCCTGTCAGGTGCTTGCCACTCATGCCTTTTGACTTAAACACAGAGCGGATTTTCCGGCTGGTATCACGGGCGTAAAATTCATTCATAATGTTGCGGAACGGGGTAAAATCGTCATCGCCTTTCAGGCTGTCCACACCGTCGTTGATGGCAATCAGACGAACGCCTCGCTGCCGCAAAACCTCCATAACTTGACCGACCTTCAGATAGTCGCGTCCCAACCGGCTCATGTCCTTGATGACGATTGCCTCTACACGCCCTGCCTCCACTTCCTCCATCATTGCCAAAAATCCGGGGCGGTCAAAACGGGTGCCTGAGATACCATCATCGGTGAAGTGCGTAGGGTTGGGCAGCCCGTTCCGGCGGGCAAAATCCTCTAACATCTGTTTTTGGTTGGATATGGAGTTGCTCTCGCCCTGTAACTCATCGTCCCGGCTCAGGCGCTCGTACAGTGGGGTAATTTTTTCATTTCTCATGGCTGTACCTCCTGAAACAAAAATGCTCTAAGTGATTGCTTCACTAACCATGACAAAATCATGATTAAGAAGTCACTTAGAGCATATATCACCTGCGGCCTGCTTGAAAATGTGGTATTCCCGCACAGCGATGTGCTTCGGCTGTTCTTCCTCCAGCGCTTCAAACAGCAGGTCGAGCGCGGATTGATAATCGTCATCTTCCTCTTTCGCGCCGCCGTATTCGATCATCGTCAGCAGCATCTCCATGTTTTGCTCGTCCTCGTCCGCTTCATGGAGCAGGTAGAGCATGAGCGCGGAGAGCAATGCCGTTTCGGATTTCTCCCAGAACGGGTCCGAGTTGTGCGAGTTTTTCGGCGTGGTGTTTTTGATGAAGTTGTCGATCAGACGGAACACATCCGCATCCTTGCGAATGTAGTGGAATGGATTGTAATAATCCGATTTCGCCGGGTCGATAAGGTCAAAAATGCGTACCTCGTATCCCTTGCGGAGCAGCAGCGGCACGACCGCACGCGTGACCTCACCCTTTGGGTCAGTGACGATGTAGCTGGTGTTCGCAAGGTAAATGTTCGGCTTGATGACAAACCGCGTTTTACCGGCACCGGAGCCGCCGACGATCACTTGCAGCAGATTGCGGCGGTGCTTGCGCCCATCCAGTCCCATTTGCAGATGTTGGGTCAGAATGACATTGTTCTCGGGCTTCTTGTCCCGATACCTTCTGTTTAGTGCATGAACATTGCCCCAACGGGCAGAGCCGTGTTCCTCGCCGGTACGCTTATTCTGACGGGTGGAGTAGTACATACCGATTAAGCAAAGGTAGAGAACCATTGCGCCCAGCATGAATTTCGGGGTATGCGCTGTCCAACGAAGCACAAAGGGTTGCTCCATAACCACGGCAAACCGTCCCATAAAGTCAATCAAATTCATACCGTCCTCGTAGGCCAAGGCGGCGAGCGCGCCTAACCAGAGCGCAGCGACGGAAAATATCGCCCATATCGGCAATGCACTGCGCCAGTCATTGTTTTGTTTCCTATGAATCGCCCCTTTCCTTCAGGAAAGAAATGCGTCCCAAGTTGGGACGCATTTCTGCTGTCTGTCGTTTACTTACTCCAAGTTTCATTTTCGCCCAGAATAGCCGTGTGGGCGTTTGCCGCTTCCATCACGGCGTAGTACGCCCAGTGCTTGCGGGTCACATCCGGGAAAGTATTCAACTTGCGAAGATTGTCCGAAATGTACTCCTCGTCGGCTTCGCGACCGAGCAGACGGTTGACCAAAGTCACGACCTCGGCGCGGCTGATGTTACGGTCTGCGTGGAACGAGCCATCCCCGTAGCCGGTAATCCAGCCGTGGAGAGCCGCAGTCTTGATGTATTCTGCCGCCCAGTAACCGGAGGAAACATCGTTGAAGCCGCTGAACTGCTCCATGATTTCGGCATCACCGTCGCCATAAACCTCGAAGAATCGTACTGCCATTGCGGTAAATTCAGCGCGTGTGATGGAATCATTGGGGGCAAAGATGGTTTTGCTCTTGCCGTAGATAATGCCGTTGTTGAAGAGGTACTTCACATAACCGCCGTACCATGCGTTGCGGGGGATGTCCGTGAACTTGGTGCTTGCATTGGTAGAAATGGTATCTCCGTTCTTTTCAGCAAGCAGTCTTGCAAAGATGGTTGCAGCTTCACTGCGGCTCATACTGCGGGATGGACCGAACGAACCGTCCGTGTAGCCGACGATGTAAGCGCCGTGGCGCTCGGTTTCTTCGACTTCGGGGACAGTCAATTCGCCGTTCTTGTTGGTTTTGCCTTTTTCTGTCTGGTTCAGATCGCCTTTAACAGTAATGGATTTATTCTCCTGCGGGTTCTTCTTATGGTCTGTGACAATGATCGTCACCCGATGCTTGGCGTCCATATCCGTGCCATCGGGCAGTTTCACGGTGAGATTGCCGGTCTTGCCGATGGAAACATCAGAACCGGTGATGGGGCGCTTGGTGTCTGTGCGGATAACCTTGACGGTTAGGGTCCATCGGTCACCGTCTGCATCCTCGTAACCACCAGTGACCTTGCCGTCCTCGTTGGTCTTACCGCTGCCAGTGGGAACGGTGATCTGACCTGCCTTGTTCGTCTTATCGGCGGCATAATTGTCGTTCTTGTCCGTGACAGCGATGCTCATGTCCGGCACAGCGGACTTATCCTTGACAAGCTGCACGGTGACAGTGGTCTGGTCTGCGTAGTCCAGCAGACGGCTGTTCGGCAGGCGGATGGAAATGCTGCTGTCCTTGTGGAGCACAACGGCGGCATTTGCGACGGGATTCTTGGTGTCGGTATCGGTGACGGTGACGAGATAACCGCCTACGACAGTTTCGCCCTTACTGTCTGTGATGCCGCTGTTGTAGATTTTCTCGATTTCGGCGGTTTCCAGCTTTTCACCGCAGTTTTCACATTCCTTATGCTTGCAGCCTTCGGAATCCGTGGTCGGCTCCTTGTCGATGATCCAATCGCCGGGCTTGTGACCGGCAGGCTCGGTGTAGTCGGTCTTGTTGGTATCGCCGCAGCGGGTGCAGGTATTGGTAGTGTAGCCCATCTCTGTACAGGTGGGAGCAGTCACTTCGGACTTGTAATCGTGACCAAGCGCCCTTGCAAGCACCGCGCCGCACTTAGTACAAAGCTGGGGGTCCGTGCAGGTTGCAGGCGTACCGGGAACATGACCTGCCGCCTCGTTGCCCTCGATACGGTGATAACCACATCTGGTGCAGCGATACTCCATGACGCCCTCGCCGGTGCAGGTTGCATTGGTCACAAGCGTACCCTTATCCCAGCTATGACCGAGCGCGTCGGTGTAGTCCGTCACGAAGCTGCTACCGCAGCCGTCGCAGCGATGGATGGTCTTACCGCCAGTTTCGCAGGTAGCAGCAATTACATTGGATTCGTAATTGTGCGGGAGTGCCGAAGTGATGTCCTCGATATGACGGTCGCCGCAAACAGAACACTCACGAACGGTGTAACCGGGCGTGGTACAGGTAGCGGCAACAGTGTGAGTTTTGTACTTGTGTTCACCCTTGGGCGTGGAGGTCTGCTGCATCTCTCCGCAGCGGGAACACAGTTCCAGCACCTTGCCGTCTGTTTCGCAGGTCGCATCACGAATGACAATGCTCTGCCATGCGTGACCGAGAGAATCTACATAGTCGCGCTTTTCGATTTTTCCACAATCCGTGCAGAGGTAGCAGTCATAACCGAGGGTGGTGCAGCCTGCTTGCACTTTGTCGAGCAGAGTGAAATGGTGATCCTTGCCGCATCCCTTATCGGTGCAGCAGTTACCGCCGCAGTTCTTGTCCTCACAGCCACAATTTGGATCAGAACAGCCGCAAGCGCAGGAGCCGTCCTCCTTGGTGGATTCATCGCGGAGCCAGACCTTTGCGACACCGTTCTCGGTCATTTCCTTGCCCTTGTAAGTATAGGTAATCTGGTAATACACATTGTACTGACCAGCTTCGGTGTAGTTGGGTGCCGAGGCCAGCGTGCAGGAATCGGCAGAATTGCCGTAGCGGATGGTTGCACGGATGCCAGATTCAGAAAGGTCGGTCACGCTGATGGTGTGCGGCTTGCCGTCTGCAACGCCGTAATAGTCCGCGATGACTGCCTTTGCCGCCGTATACTCATAGCTGGCGTAGTTGCACAGGCTGCATTTTTCGACCACTGCAAAGCGACCGTTAGCGGGCTGCGGCAGGACCTCCGTTACCATCTTGTGACACTCCAGCTTACTGCTTTCGTTGTGGATCGTGCCATAACAGAACACACAATAGCTGCCGCCCTTGGTGGTAACAGTGTGGTAGGTATCATCCGTGTACTCATAGGTCACGGTATCGTCCAGCTTTTCCATAAATTCAGACGCGCAATCGTACAGATTATACACATTGCGGTTGAAACCGTAGCCGGTCATTTTGCCATTGCTGCCGGTCGTGCCGCAGGTGTCGCACATTGCTTTTGTCCAGTGATAGCCGGTATAATAAGCATCCTTACCCGGCGTACCATCCAAAATAACGCCTTTACCCTCGCCGCCGAGCAGAGTGCCGTCCGAGTACATGACATTGCGGGTGAGCGCGCTCTTTCCGTCTTTGGTGTACTCTGGTACACGCCATGATGTAAAAGAGGTCATTTTCCCGCAAACACAACAGTTAAAGGTTTCGTGCGTGACAACAGCATTGACATCCAGCTCATTCGTGCGGTTATTTGCCGTCATCCAATGCTCAGCCGGGTCGTGATAGCTGTTCTGCTGACCGGCAAATGCGGTTGGGATCATACCGACACACATTACCAGTGCCAACAGCATGGCGATGATTCGTTTTCCGGATTTCTGTTTCTTCATAAATTTCCTCCTTGATTTTGGTATATATGCGAAATGCGTCCCAAGTTGGGACGCATTTCAAACAAATTTAGGCAGGGACAGGAGAGCGTGCGCGTCCGTGCGTTACACTCCAGCATAGGAAAAGCCTGCGTCAGCAGGCTTTTGGGGTGTCATCCCCTTAATTACCGCTATTTCGCGGAACGGTTTCCGTCAAGGCCCGACCAGTCCGCAGACTGGTTGGCTCGCGGGCGATTGCGTGAGCAATCGCCCGGCCTTGACGGAAAGCGGGCTGCGGAATATCCTCCGCGTGGGGAATGACACCCATTCTCACAATGCCGCAAGGTTGCTGTCATCGCGCATAAGAGCTGCGTTTCGGTGCATTGCGCGTATGCTGCTGCGGTGTGATTGCCTGTTCGATGGAGCCGCCGATTTTCTTGCTCATGTCTTGGATGCCATCAAGCGCCTGCCGTACTTCCTGCGGGGACCAATCCCGATATGCTTCGGAAAGCCCGGACAGCTCGGGCAAGTCACACTCCACACCGAACCGGCGGCACAGCAGGTATGCAACGCTCTGTGCATCAATATTGCATTCCGCACGGCTGTAAAACTGGTTGACACCCTTTGCATGGAACCGGCTGTGCGCCACCTCTGCGGCGATTGCGGCAAAAGCCTCGGTGTCCGAATAGTTCGGGTTAACATACAACTCCATGCTGTGTTCATCGTAAAATGCGGGCACTTCCATTTCTTCATTGGATTTTACCGGCACGACCGAGTAATTCATCAAGGTCGAAAGCGCCTGTTCGATCTCGGCGGCGCCGTTCTGAAGCTGGATGCTTTTCGGCTCTCTGCCGTAGGTCTGACTGATGTCATAGACCTCCGTCACCACAAAGCCCTTACCAAAAGAGCCTCGGCTGAAGATTTGTACGCCCTTATGGCGCTCTGCATCGGACACACTGCGCCCTTGCAGCTTCCACTTTTCCTTGGTACCGAATTGGGTGATCTCGGGATTCTGTGTCATGGCAAGGATCACATTACCTGCGCTGTACAGCGGATTGTCGCCCTGCACCTCCAGATACCGGGCATAATGCTCCGGGCTTTCGGCAAGCTGGGTGATTGCGGCGTCCTGCATAGCGGACAGATTTTCTCGATCCGCCTGACGCTCCATTTTCCATTGCTCATCATTCTGCGCCTTGCGGTTGATAAGCTCAGCAAGATTTGCGATACAAACTCCTCCTTTGTCATCGTATCAGCTCCCGCTGCTTAATGGGAACACTCTTTTTCATGTCGTTCAGCGCCGCCTGATGGGCGGCAAGCCGTGCTTTGACGGACGGCTTTTCATTCATCGCCGGGGTTTTCGAGCCATTCCCGTGCTCGGGCAAGGATTTCTCTTGTGGAGCACGGGACGGTTCTTTTTTTACGCTGGGTTCCTCCTTGGCGGCTTCGGGGAGCGGATAGCCCATCTCCTGATACACCACATTCAGCTTAGCGGCATAGTTCTGATTGGAAATGACATAGGCAAGTCCGTCATCGTTGCCGTCCCGCTGGGCGATGCAGTACAGCACGCCAAACTCTTTTGCCAGCTTGCGAAACTTTGGAATATCCTCGGTTTTGATTTGCAGCATTTCGGCGGGAACGCCGTCGCGCTGGAGTCTGTCTGCACTGGCTTGACCCTTGACCTTATAGTTGGAGCGAGCCAGTGCCAGCAGCAGCGCGGCAACATTTTTCAGCCCAGTCGCCGCCAGCTTGACCGCTGTTTCACTCGCTTGGATACCCTCGCGTGCGACCAGATCAGCGGCTTCGCCACTTACATCCATTGTGCTTGACCTCCTTTTGTTGTTCTGTTCGCTTCTGCTGTTCTGCCTTGATCTCTTCAAGCTGCGTTTTGATATGCGGGCTGTCCGCAATGATTTGGGAACACAGTCGAAGTTCTCGCCGCAGAGCATAAAGCTGTTCATTGATACCTGCTATCTGTTTTTCTGCATCACCTCCATTCCGTTTTACTCGATACAGTGCTTTACGCTGTGCGGTCAGCGTGTCGATCTCAATTTGCAGGGCTTCGGATTTTTGCATCAGCTGACCGGCATTCTCGATATGATTTTGCCGCACAAATTGAAATTGCCTCTGATACCGGTGCAGCTTTGTGACTTCCTGCCGCACGGCAAACGGGATCGGTCTACGCTTCTGATACGGTTTACGGACGCCTAATACATACAGATAATGCACATACAGCGCCATAAAACCGGTCAATTTTCTGCGTGGATGATGGATATTGCCGTGAATGACCGTATATCGTTTCGGTGCAGGCTTCTGTCTTGGAACAGGTTGCTCCTGCCCAATGCGCACAGCGGACAGCCGTGCTCGGATCTCGTCCTCGGAATAACTGGCGCCTAAACCGGATAACCGGACAAAGCGTGTGCCGCCGGGCGGTTTAAGCGCCGTGTGCTTGCGATTGTCGCTGCGCTTCACAATATAGCCCATGCGTTCCAGCTCCGCCCAAAAGGTTTTGAGCGTGAACGACGATGCGATGGCGCAGTCAATATCCCGCCGCACCAGATCACGAACCGTTGTCTTACCGGTCTGCTCGGCGTTCCATTCGGCATAGTGTTTGCCATGTTCGCGCGGCTGAATGACGGATAAGCCGTGCGCTGTGCTGATCTCATTGGAGATACCGCAAATATCGCCGAAGTAGTCCTTGAATGAGTTGCGGTATTTGCGCCCATCCACAAAGCTGACGGAATTGAACAGGATATGGCAGTGCAAATGTTTACGGTCAATGTGGGTTGCGACGACGGCTTCATAGCGTTCGCCCAGCAGACGGCGGGCAAATTCCAGACCGATGGCGTGAGCCTGCTCGGGCGTGACCTCGCAGGGCGCATAGGAATGGATAAGGTGGTAGCCCAATACACCGCCGCATTTGCTCCAGCGCTGCTTGGTGGCGTTCATTTCTGCGTAAGCAGTTTCCGCATCGCAGTTGATGCCGTCCACCAGCACACCGATGGTCTTGCCCTCGTTAGTGATATACTCCAGTTCAGCGGACAGGTCTATTTTCTCGGGATTCTTGATATAATCCACACAATGATCCAGCCGTGAGGTAACGGGAATGATTTTATCATATGCCATCACAGGGTTTCCTTAATAAGCTGGTGTGCCTTTTTCAGCAGTGCGATAGTGTCCTGCAATTCCGGTTCGGAAATACTTTTTCTGGCGTTTGCCCAGTATGCGATCTGGTTGGCGTTATTGCCGATGGCGGCCAACTCCCGCAGGAGTGCGGCGTAGGTATCCGGTGGTCTGGGACGAAGATTTTCATTCATAATGAGTTTGCGAAGATATGCGTTGGCGTTCAGGCCAGTGACACGGCACTGCTGTTTGAGGTGCGTGAGTTCCGCGTCATTCAGCCATAAGCCGACGCTGTTGCGGCGTGTCCGCATTGCCTCCTCCTCTCTGGTGCTATGATAATGCGTCCCAAGTTGGGACGCATTTCTGCGTGGGGTATTAGGGGCGCTGCCCCTAACAAGTGGCGTTTGTGGCACAAATGCCGTACTTGCTGATACAACACCGCCACAGGCGGCGTTGTTGACCGCGTCTTATCTGACGGGTGTCTTTGTGTTATGAACCGGTGGCTTTTTCACCTTGCTGCGCTGATGCCGATGCTCCAGCATGATAGCGGCGGTCAGTTCAGCTTCACTTTTCGGGAGAAAACGAATGTACTTCAGCGCCGGTGTACCGCGCTCGATTTCCCAGCGTTTCTGTATCCAAGTGCTGTATGAAACGGTTTCGATCTTATCATCTGTGAAATGGATTTCCACTCGGTCAACCGGCAGTGCTGCTTTCTGAATGCGCGGAATCTGCTCGGCATAGTTGATGGGATAAACCTCGCCGTAGGTATGGGTATCATTTTCTTCCGCTTTGGCCACAACGATACGATACGCGCGAATATGTTCCGCATCCTCGCCGTAATAGGTCCAGATATGATGCGCATGACTGTCCCGCAGAAATACATCCCGCTCCTTGACACACCATGTACCATGCGGACGGCTCATCCAGTAAAACCCCCGATCCTCCAGATTGGGTTCTCGTGCGGATACATACAGCTTATCGAGGTCGTAGCGCAGATCGTCGCGGTGGCTTTTCGTGTTCTCTTGGGTAATCTGGGACAGGAACGACTCCAGTTCAATCTTTGCCATAGCGCACCATCCGTTCCATATCATAGCCGGGCGACAGATACTTTTCTTCAAATTCGGCAGGTGTGTAACTGCCCTCATTCAGACCGGAACGGAAGTCCCCAAAGAAAATCGGGCGCGTGCCGTCTGCGGACAGCTCGATGGGAAACAGCGTCAGTACCGTGCCGTACAGCTCCGTATCTGCGTGGTCGGTCAGGACAAACGGCTCGACCTCATCTGTCTGCGCCTGCATTTCGTAGCAGAAAAGCTGCAAGTGCAGAGTGTCCTTGCTGATGCGGTGCGGCACGAACAGTGCGGGCACACCGAAAATTTCGACCTCCTCCATGCGGGTGATCGCTGCGTTGATGATGTTCATAGGCTTTTCCTCCTATCGCTCTTGGTGTTTGGTTTGTAATTTTTCTTCTATTGCCGGTTCGGGCGGCAGCAGTTCGGGACAACGGCTCTCGATGCCGTCTATCAGCTCGGCGGCGGTACTGCGAATACAATCCAGCGATGCTTTCAGCTCATTTAGCTCGCGACCCTTGCTCCAACCGGCAACATATCCGAAAGAATACTCGGAAGTATCCACGCCGAAATGCTGACACACCACATAGGCAACGCTTTCGGCTTCAACTTCGCGGGTGTGGCGGTCTTTAGGGACGGTTGCTGTGATTTCGCCGTTTTCTACGGTCGCGGCGTGCAGCATGGAATGTGCCGTTTCGTGAATCAGCGTTTTAAGCGTCTGTGTCTGGCTGATATCCGGTCTGACATAGATACACTGCTCTAAGTGACTGTAACATCCCTTGGCGCCGTCGCGCAAAACGCTATCGTCGTAGTAAATGGGAACGGGCGCAAGGTCTGTTATAGCGGCGGTTATCCGTTCATACTGCGCCACATTGCCGGTCAGTTCACTTGCCCCGATGGTGGGCAACTCTTTACCCTCGGTCTGGCTGATGTCAAAGACGGTAACGACCTTGAATGCCTGCTTTTGTACGACGACTGTTTCCTTGATCGGATTGCCGTTTGCGTCCCGAACCGTCTGCTTGCTGTGCGGGTCGATTTTCTCGGTTTCGACCATGCGGGTGTACGGACAGGGTGCAAGAATGCGGATGCCTTTTTCGCCTTTCTTGACAGTGCGATGAAAGTTCTTCTTCCATGCATGAAAGCCTGCTACACGCGATGCGGACGGGTACTGCATCGCAATGAGCAGCACATTGCCGAAACTGTAATGATGGAATTTCGACATCGTTTTGAGATATTCCGTGTAGCGTTCGCTGGAAAACAGCTCGGTTACGCCGCTTTCTAGCTTGTCCGTCAGCTTTTTCAGCCGTTCCGCTGCTGTTGGGTAATCGCTCATCGGTCTTTCCCATGTGGAGTATCGCGTCCCTGCTGTTTGGATGGATTGTTTTTCGGCATTGCCGGGACTTTGAGTGTGATCGGTGTGTTTTCGACCGCGCCAAGCAAAATCTCCGCATGGCGGAATTTTTCCTTGTAGGTTTTTATCTGTGCGGGTGTCAGCGAACCAAAGTTATCCTCGGTGAGTCCGCAGATAAAGAAAGTACCGAACACGCCGCCGTAACCGCCCTCTACGCTGCGGTTGAACGGGAGATTCAAATAAATCGCATCGTCGTTGCAGACCACTGCGACAGGTTCCTCGTAAGGGTAAATCGCACTGATCGTGCCGCCGACAACTGCCTGCATTTCCTCCAAGCCGTTGATCTCTTTCTCGTAGGGAACCATGCCCGGTTCCACAACTAAGACATTCAAATGACCACTCCTTTCGATTTTCGGGCATGAAAAAAGCGCCCAGTTGGACGCTTGGCATAGATTATCTGCTCAAACCTTTCTTGAGCGCCGCCTTGGATTTTTCACGCTCTACCATCTGTTTTTGCAGGTCGAGCGCGTCAAACACCTTGCGTTTGACCTCACTGACAGTAGGCAGGCGGTCGCCCGCAAAGTAGTCTTTCAGCTCACTGCTGGTGAAGGTGTATTTCTGTTCCGGTTCTGCCTTGGGCTTGACGATGGATGCGATTTTCTTTGCATCCACAGGCGCCGGTTTGGGCGGCTCGGTGGCAGGTTTGGAAGCGGGTGCCGTTGGTTTAGTGGCGGCAGTGGGCTTGCTCGGCTCGGATTTTGCAGCCTTTTTCTCCGCTTCCTGTGCCTTTTTGCTGACTTCCTTGAGCGCCGTAGCCTGTGCCATAGAGGGAACGATCTCCTCCTTGCGCATATAGTCCACAACCTCGCCCTGTTCTTCGGGTTTGAGGTACGAAAGTTCAACGGCGGTATTGAACGGCAGCTTTTTGTCATCTACCTGTTTTTTCAGCTCAGGGACCAGCGCGTCGATGCGGACAAGACGGTTGACTTGGTTGCGGCTCATGCCCATATCTTCCGCTACGATCTGGTCTGTGCGCTTCTGCGGTGTAGAAAGCTGCTCCATCTTTGAGCGGCGGCCGGCTTTTCTCGCCAGCGCTTCCATTTTCATTTTGGCGGCGCGGGCCAGCTCGGATGTGGGAATATCCTGCCGGTGCAGGTTGCCGTCTACGACTTCGATGCGTGCCGTATCATCGTCCATCTGCACGATAACGACCGGAATCGGATAATTCAGCTGCATCGCAATATCATGGCGGCGATGACCAGACAGCAGTTCCAGACCGCCATCCGCACGGGGACGCGCCTTAACCGGCTCGTTGATGCCGTTCATTTTGATGGAATCGTACAGCTCCTTGTAGTCCGCAACCTCGCGGTTGACAGTGAACGGATGCTCCAGAAAGTCAAAGAAATACGCCGGGTGCAGCCGCATGGAGAATGCTTCGCCCTCTTTCGGGGTAGGTAGGTCATGCAGCGCCTTATCATCCGGTTTTTCCAGCCGGTCTGTGAAAACCTGCGTGATTTTCACGCCCTTGGGCGGTTCGATGGCGGTTTCGGACTTTGCAGGGAGTTCTGCTTTTCGGGTCAGCCGCAGGTGTTGCCGTGGTATCCGTAGATTTGGCAGGAGTATCCTGCTTTTTCGGCTCGGCGGTGGGTGCCGCCTTGGTATCCGTAGATTTTGCGGGAGCGTCCTGCTTTTGGAGATCAGCGGCAGGTGTCGCCTTGGTGTCCGTAGGTTTGGCAGGTGTATCCTGTTTCTTGGAATCAGCGGCAGGTGCCGATTTAGTTTCTACGGGTTTCGTGGGTGTGTCCGACTTTTTCGGGTCAGCGGCGGGTGTCGCCTTGGTGTCCGTAGGTTTGGCAGGTGTATCCTGTTTCTTGGAATCAGTGGCAAGTGCCGATTTAGTTTCTACGGGTTTCGTGGGTGTGTCCGACTTTTTCGGGTCAGCGGCGGGTGTCGCCTTGGTATCCGCAGCTTTGGCAGGCGCATCCTGTTTTTTCGGGTCGGCGGCAGGTGTCGCCTTGGTGTCCGTAGATTTAGCAGGTGTGTCCTGCTTTTTTGTGGCGGCGGCAGGAGCTGTTTTAGTGTCCGCAGTTTTTACAGGTGCGTCCTGTTTCTTCGGGTCAGCGGTGGACGCTGACTTGGCATCCGTAGGCTTGATAGGCGTATCGGATGACTTCGAGGTAGTTTCATTCGGCATAGTCAATTCCTCCTTTTTCGATTGAAATGAAAAATGCGTCCCAACTTGGGACGCATTAGGCGCAGATAATATTCAATTTTCGCTGCCTAATGCTGTTTTCCGTACAGGTCATGTTGGACTTCGGCTTGGAAGTGGTGATTGATGGTAGTGGGTGCGTTATACAGGGCAGTCAGCAGATAACCGCGAATATTGCGTATCTTCGTGGTTGTTTCTTTCATGCGGTCAAGGACATACTCGATATGCGATTGCTCCAATCGCCAGAAACGGTCCTTGACTGCTTCGATAGGCAAGTCCTCGCCGCCAATCCGAATGGTAGCGCGGGTGCTGCACAGAACATCGGTTATCAAGTCAACGATTTCTTCCAGCTCGTCAAAGCGGTATATCGTCCGCAGCTGATCGTACTCGATGCTCTCTTTGACTTCGGCTCTGCATTCGCGTCTATCCATCCCATCACGCTTCGATGGATAGATAGATGAGTAGAGATAGCTCTTATCAGGATAGATTATATTATTATAATTAGGGTCGGTTTTTCCGACATCTACACTTCGGCTTTTCAGACCTCTTGACTTCGGAAAATCCGAAGTCTGGACTTCCGGAAAGTCGAAGTCTTGAATGCGGCTCTGCGAACCCTTGGAAGATGGCGGAGCAGCGGATTCTTCCTGCGGCGGTATGGCAGTTGTGGTAAAACGCTTGACATAGATTCGCGCCGGTTTGCCTTGTCCCTGCTTTACTCGCTCGATCAGCCCGATACCTTTACCCACATCCAGCTCGGCAAGTAGTTTGATTGCTTTGTCGTGCCCGCAATTTAGGTCATGTTCGATTTCGCTCACGGTGTAGTAAATAAACACCTTGCCGGTATCATCGTACCAACCGTTTCTCGCAGACAGTCCCATGCGATCCAGCATTAAACCGTACAGCAGTTTTGCATCTGTTGACAGCTTGCGAAACTGCGCGCCGGTAATGAGCAGTCGGGGAATGCGGTAATAACTGAATTGCTCGGATTCGCCGCCATAGAAATAGTCATAGGTGATCTCATTCATCGTTTCGACCTCTTTTCGGGCATGAAAAAACGCACCATCTTTTACGATAGTGCGTTTTCTCCGCTTTTCGATTGTTTGTCATAAGAATCGTGCGGTGTACTGCCTATAAATCACTTTTTATCGACATTTTTAGCTAATTCTATTGACTTTCGAGCTTCGGGGTGTCTTTTTCAGGTAGACATGCGGTGTAATTGAGAATGAAAAATTCTTCTCTGGCTTTTACTTCAATTACTGCCAATCAAGCGGCTTCGGTTGCTCAAATGTAGTTGTTGGCTCACAGAAGACGTGCTCATGTGCACTCTTGAGGATGCACTCCATCACCTCAAGCGAATGCAGCGCCATCTCGCCGGAGGCACGCGGCTTGCGGCCCTCCTCGAGCGCGTAGACGAGATCCACCAGACCGATACCGCGCGGGTTCTCGGCATGGCTGACCGAATTGAACGGATGGCTGTTCGGCACGACCGGCCACGGCGCGTTTACGTTCTCCGGACGGCGTTCGGCATCCGCCCAGCGGTACTGGTCGGGCGTGCGCATGAGCGTATCGCCGCCGAACAGGTTGGGACCGGAAATCGGATCCTTTTCATCAATGAGCACCGTGCCCTCGGTACCGTAAATCTCCATGCGCGGCAGCTCGGAATCCCAGACGTCAAAACTGCAGGTCAGCGTCACCTGTGCCCCGCATACAAACTCGAGAATCGCGTTGATATGAGTATCCACGTCCACCGGCAGCACCTGTCCCTTGCTCGGGCCGGACGGCACAGTTCGCGTCTCCCCTGCCTTGGTGGCCATTGCGCAGACGCGCTTTACCGGGCCGAGCAGGCTGAGCAGCGCGGTGACGTAGTACGGCCCCATATCGTACAGCGGACCCGCACCCGGCTGATAGAAGAATGCCGGAGCCGGATGATGGAACTCGTGCCCGTGACCGACAAACCACGCGCCGCCGCCCGTGATGCGGCCCAGTCTGCCGCTGTCGATCAGCTCGCGGATATTCTGCAAGCGGCCGCCGAGAAAGGTGTCCGGCGCACAGCCAATCAGCAGTCCCTTCTCCTTGGCAAGCGAAACAAGCTCCCTGCCCTGCTCAAACGTCATCGCCAGCGGCTTCTCCGTGTAGACATGCTTGCCTGCCTTCAAGGCTGCCAGATTATACTCATAATGTGCCTGCGGCGTTGTCAGATTGAGAATAATGTCAATATCCGGGTCAGCGATCAGCTCCATACCGGAGGCGTATGCCTTGGGAATACCGTGCTCTGCCGCCTTTCGCTGTGCCTTCTCCAGTCCGCGTGAGGCACACGCCACCACCTCGACTGCATCATACTTTTTCAGATTGTTCAGGTAAACATTGCTGATGTCGCCAATGCCAATTACACCAACGCGTAACTTCTTCATCTTATGTTCCTCCCTTTGCTCTTTGACCATATTATAAAAGGAATGCGAGTGGTTGTCTTACAATATCTTGCGATTTCTTACAGGCAGGAGACAGGAGTTTCGGTTGCGGTTTATCGCTGCGCAGGAGACCACCGGCCACCCGACAACACGGGAAATCATCGTCCGCTCCTCACTTCTGCCTCCTCATTCCTCACTTTTTACGACTTGCATGTGCGGATATGCAATATCAATGCCTTCCGCGTCATAGGTGAGCTTAATGCCCTCGAGCACGGCGCACTTGAGCGCGAATGCAGTGGCGTTATCCTTCGCCCACAGCGATGCACGCAGAACAACTGCGGAATCCGCCAGCTCAAGCACAACGACCGGCACATCGGGCACGCCGTCCTTTTTTTGCTGCTCGGTGCGAATATCGAGAAAGGTCGGCTGCTTCCGCACCTCGCGGGCGAGCAGCTCTTTGGCTTTTTTGAGGTCGCTTTCGTAGGTAATCCCCACTGTCAGGAACACGCAGACCTTGCTGTCCGCATAGTCGGCGTTCTCGATGATAGCACTGTTCATCTTGCTGTTTGGGATGATAACGCGCTTGTTCTCGAACGTGCGGACCGCAGTATGGTGCAGCGTGATCTCCTCAACGCAGCCGGTGATGTCGTTATCGACATAGCGCACGACATCGCCCATCTTAAACGGCTTGAATGCGAGGATCATCACGCCGCTGACCACGCTGCCGAGGGCTTCCTGTGCTGCAAGACCGGCAACCACCGCGATCACACCGCCGGTAGCCAGCAGAGTACGCACCGCACTCGACAGCACCGGAATCGCGCCTACGATGACCATGCCGCCCGCAAAGTACACCGCAGCAACCGCTATGTAGCGCACAAATCCTAAGACGGTCGCAATACTGCTGTTCGTTTTCCGGTGACGGTCAACCAGCTTTTTCATCAGCCGATTGACCAGTCCGGCCGCCGCCAGCGTCAGGAGCAGCACCGCCACAGCCAGTATTCCCGTGGAAATCAGCTTTCCCAGCGGCGATTCCATAAATTCTGTAAACCATTCAAACATCAGGGTTCCCTCTCTTTCCGGAGATAGGTTTATTATAGCGTATCTGCGGGTACGATACAATAGGAAAAGCCTCGGAGCATACATCTCCGAGGCTTTTCACACGTTCATAAATGATATCCTGTCGTTTGCCTGATGCTATCACCGCATAACCTCCACGAATGCAGGTTGCCCGGCAAGATGCTTACCCTTCCGGATAAAACTCCACCGACGGTTCGGTCAGATGCTCATACATACGCACGAACGAGCTTTCCATATACGCCGAGAGAAAACCGTTCAGTACGGCAGTCAGGCATAGCGCCGCCACCAGAGCTGCCGCGAACACTGCAATCGCCATGCCGGTGCTCATCACAGTCAGACCGACCGTGCCGAGCAGGATACATCCCCAGAGGACAACCGCCGTCAGGATATACCAGCCGATAAAGCTGAGGTCGAACACAAACAGCTTCATCAGATTTCCGCGAAACGCCCATGAAGCCTCGCGCGTAGCCGCCCATGCGCTGCGGTTCTCGTCCTGCGCGAGCAGGAGCCAGCCAGCATTGTAGGTCTGCAGCTTAACGCGAATCGGAATCATCACCAGCAGGTACACAACCTGCAGCACTCCCGCAATTACCTGATACTGTGCTGTATCCGAGACAGCCAAAGCAACCGAAAATACGATTGCCGAATAGATGACGGTCGGCACGATTGACCAGATAATGCCGCGCAGCCACAGCGTAAACACCATGCGGATGCCCGCCCAGACACTTTTCAGCGAGGTAAACGGATACATGAGTGTACCCACCGTTACATCCTCGCCGTGTGCGAGACCGATGTAAAAGTGCATAAGGCCGAACTGCAGGGGGCCCGTAATCGCCAGCATGAGCGCAATGCACAGCCAGATGGTATTCAGTCCGCGCGAGAGCGCCGCCATCAGCTGGTAATCGTTTGCGCTGACGCCGCCTGCGATGAGCGCGAACGCTCTGCCGAACACAGAAACGTACAGGATCACCATAAGCAGCACATACGGCACGAGATACATCAGCTGGATGCCGATACACCGGCCAAGGTTTTCCATTACACGCGCCTTCTGCTCCCGCTTGAGCTGTCTGCGGGTCTCAGCTGTAAAACTGTTCATAAAATTCTCCGTTTTCTTTATTATTCACCGACGTAAACGACCTCATCCCGTTTGGAATAGGTGGAACTGTTGGCCAGCACCTCGGTCGTCTTGCCGTTTTCGGTAATCTGCTTGTAGGTCTTGGTCGAGTAGCCCGTGATGCCCGAGGTCTCCACGCGGCTGTCGCCTGCCTCCATCGAACTGTCCGTCTTGGTAACGGTCTCCGGCTTATAGGTCTCGAGCACCTCTGTGCGGGTCGTAACCGTCTTGTTGCTCGTTTTGGTGCCGACAATAGTCATGATCATCTGACCGTCGGTCTGCTCGGCAAGAATCTTGACCGGATACGCTGTATTGTTGACGAACCGGAAATCCAGATTGCCGTAATCCACGGTTGCGTCCTCACCGAGCGGTGTGTAGGACACGGTAAACGAATGATTATGCCGTTCGGTCACCTTCAAATCGGCACGCAGCACGGCCATGTACAGCGTCGAGGACGGCTGGCAGACACCGCCGCCGAACTCGTCAATAATCTTGCCGCCCGAGTAGGCGTGCGCCTCCTGATAACCGCGTGCGGCTGTGCGCTCGCCAACCGTGCCATTATAGGAAAACTCGTCGCCCGGATTGAGGATGGTGCCGTTGATGGCTTTAGCCGCCAGACGGATGTTGTTCGTACGCGGTGCGTTGCCCTCGTCGAGATTGGTCGCCGTGCGCGCGAGCGTATCGTGGAACAGCTTCGCCTTGAGCGTCTCTGCCGTGATGGACGGCTGGGTGATCGTCACCGGAATGGTGTAGGTCTCCTGCGAGCCGTCACCGATGATCTCCCTGGCCTTGTCGGTGTCAAACGATACGCCTGCCTTGCCGGCAATGATGGTCTTGCCGTCCTTCTTGCTGACGGTGGCATTGACCGGGTCACCGATAATGTCGGCTGCGATCTTGTCAACGTCAATCGCCGGAGCGGCTGTCACATCGGTCGAAACCTCATACGGCTCAAAGTCCATCAGGCGGATCTGATCGGTCAGCGCCTGCTCTACCGCATCCGTGTCAAACTTGACGCCCGGCTTGCCGGAATGCACAATCAGATTGCTGTCCTTCAGCTCCCAGGTCGGATTGACCGGCTCGGTCAGCGCCGTGTCCGCGATTTCGTTGAGCGTGCCGCGCAGGCTTTCCTCGTCTACGGTTGCCGCAATCTGCGCCTCTCTGTGACCGCGCATTGCGCCGATGATATCGTGCACGCGCTCGAGCGGATTGCCGGTGCGGCCTATTTCATAGGCGTTCTCGGCGGACTGGATGCCGTCCACGCTTTTCAGCACCTTATCGACCGGAATATCATAGTTGGAATCGTAAATCGTCACCGTGACATTTTTGCCCTCGTACAGCGGCGCACTCTGGTCCTCAATGGTGTTTGCCGCATCATCGCGGTTCATGCCGCCGACTGTAATCGGTCCGACGGTCACACCCGGAAAAACATTCGGGTAGCAGTACACATAGCCGAATGCACCGGCTGCCGCCGCAATGACAACACCGACGGCAATCTTTACGCCGATAGGAACACGACGTTTCTTCTTCGGCTGCTTCGCTTCCGTCCGTACGGCCTGCGCCGGTTTTTCCGGCTTTGGGGCCTGTTTTTTAATCAAATGCGCTCCCTTCTTCGGTTTATTTGCGCTTTTATCTGCCATGAGTATACCTCTTAACTAATCTATGTCTATGCTTGGAATTGTTTACTGATGTAACGAAAACGTCAAATGCATCGTCTTTCCCCTTTGTGCTGTATTTCATTTGTCTGATGTTTCCACGCCGAAGCGCGCATGAAATAGAATTTGCTGTGCAAATTCCAAAAAAGAGGGAGCATATATCACTCTTTTTTAACATCCGGAGGGAGAAAGTTTCCGCATGGGAACTTTCGGACGACTTTGGAACGGTCTATGGTCCGTTCCTGCTTGTCGGCGAAACCACGGTTTCGCGACAGCCATTCGACAGGTACACCTTTATATTATAGCGCCCTGTATTCATGATAGCAACCACAAATTCGGATAAATTCGGTATATGCCGTCATAATCTGTCGCTTTAACTTGCTATCAGATGTATTTTCTGATATAGTATTATTAGTATGTGTAGAAGTTGTTTTCACAGCCACTGCACACCGCCTGAACGGTATTTTTCCTGCATACTGCGTTGTTTCCCTTTGTAATCCCACGGATTACTGCAGAAAAACGCCTTGTCTGCAGAAAAAATTCTCGTCCATCCGGCGCACTCTGGCTGTAAAAGCAACTTCATATTTTGTGAAAAAGAGGAGTAAATGTAAGTGAAACAATTAGGACTGTTAATTCGACTGATTATCGGCATCATCGCCGGTATCCTCATCGGTATGTGCGGACAGTGGTTCGGCATCGCGGACACTGCGTTCTTCGTTACCATCATCCGCCTACTGGCAACCTTTACCTCGCTGTTCTCAACCTTCCTGTCGTTCATGATCCCGCTGATTATCCTGTCGTTCATCACGGTCGGCATGGCAGAGCTTGGCAAGAAGGCCAACCGTCTGTTCGGTCTGACCCTGCTGCTGGCCTACGGTACAACCGTTATCTCCGGTCTGCTGACCTTCTTCATCGGCAAGGCCGTTCTGCCGGGACTTATTCAGCCCATCACCGGCGATGTGCTCGAGAGCAATGCCTTTGAGCCGCTGTTCACCATCACCGTTGACCCGATATTCGGCGTTATGACGGCGCTCGTGTTCGCATTCGTGCTCGGCATCGGCATGGCAAACCTCAAGGGTGATTCCCTGCTGAACGTTTTCCGTGATCTGCAGAAGATCGTTACCGGCGTACTCAGCCGCATTATCATTCCGCTGATTCCGATCCACATCGCAGGTCTGTTCGCCAACATCGCAGCCGAGGGCCGTCTGGCGGCTACCGTCAAGATGTTCGCTTCCCTGTATGCCATTATTATTGTGCTGCAGCTGCTGTACATCTTGTCTCAGTTTGGTCTGGCAAGCATTGTCTGCCGCAAGAACCACTTCAAAAGCATGAAGAACGTCGCTCCGGCGTACTTTACCGCACTCGGCACCCAGTCGTCTGCATCGACTATTCCGATTGCACTGAACTGTGCATATAATAACAACATCAACAGCGACGTTGCCGACTTTGTCGTTCCGCTGTGCGCTACCATCAACCTCAACGGTGATACCATCTGTCTCGTACTCGGCTCGATGGGTATCATGCTTGCAAGCGGCATGAACCCGACCTTTGCCATGTTTGCTCCGTTTGTATTCATGCTGGGCGTTACCATGGTTGCGGCTCCGGGTGTACCAGGCGGCGGCGTTATGTCGGCACTCGGCCTGATCACCTCGATGCTCGGCTTCACCGACCCGATGCAGCAGCTTATCATTGCCCTGCACTTCTCGCAGGACAGCTTCGGCACTGCTACCAACGTCACCGGCGACCAGGCGATTGCCCTCATCGTGGACAAGGTAGACCGTTCTGCTTCCGAAAAATAACCGAGAAGCTGTTTTCATAACCATCCCTTGGCCATAAAAACAACTTCTACTCTCCTGAAAGGCGGCGATTCCGGTAAATGGATATTCTGCTCGATATTGTGCATTCAGTTGACTACGGCGTTCTCGCGTACATCTCGGAGCACTGGCGCGGTGGTCTGTCCGACACGGTCTGGAAGGTGTTCTCCCTGCTGGGCAGCTATGGTGCTGTCTGGATTACGCTTGCCGTACTGCTGCTGTTCTTCCGGCGAACACGCCGCGCCGGCGCGGCGATGCTGATCGCGCTCGGCGTCGGTTTTCTGCTTGGCAATGTGTTCCTCAAGAACCTTGTCATGCGGCCGCGTCCGTTTGTCACCCACACCGACCTGACGGCGCTGCTCGTTCCGGAGGACCCGTGGTCGTTTCCGTCCGGGCACACGCTCAGCTCGTTTGCGGCAGCTTCGGCGCTGTACTTCTTCCACCATAAGACCGGTTTTCTGGCCTTTCTGCTGGCGGCAGCCATTGCGTTTTCACGGCTGTATGCCAGCGTCCATTACCCGACCGACGTACTGACCGGTGCGGTCATCGGCGTGCTGTGCGGCATCATCGCTGCATGGCTGACCGACCGCGTTACCGACCAGTGCCACACACTCCGGCTGAGAAAGGGCAAAAAATGAATCAATACAAACGCCTTCTCGGCAATACCTTTATCTTCGCGATAGGCACGTTCAGTTCCAAGATTCTCGTTATCCTCATGCTGCGTTTCTACACCGGCATGATGACGCAGGATGAAATGGGTGTCGCCGACCTGATCATCAAGACCACCAGTATTCTGTATCCGGTGGTGTCGCTGTCCATCGGACAGGCGGTCATCCGCTACGGACTTGAGCGCAAGTATTACAAGCGCAGTGTGTTTACCATTGCGCTTGTGACCGTGCTGTGCGGCTTTATTATCGCACTGCCGTTCCATCCGCTGCTGAGTCTCATCCACTATAACACCTCGGCGGGTGTTACCGGCTCACTGCTTGAGTATCAGTGGATCATCTACCTGTATGTTCTGACCTCGTGCACGCAGAATGTGTGCAGCCAGTTCATCCGCGCGCTCGGACACGTCCGCCTGTACGCGATCGACGGCATTTTCCGTACGTTCGTCACCATCATGCTGAACATCCTCTACCTGAAGGTGTTCCGTTGGAACATCCTCGGCTATGTGTTCTCCATCATCTGCTCGGACGCACTTTCCACTGTTTGCCTGTTCATTATCGCCGGTTTGTGGAAGTACGTCAAGCTCAAGCGTCTGGACACACACCTGTGGCGCGGAATGCTGGCGTACTCGCTGCCGCTCGTGCCGGATGCGATTCTCGTGTATATTATCGGCTTCTCGGATCAGGTGTTCCTCGCTTCCATGCAGGATACCGCAGTCAGCGCCATCTACTCGATTGCCTACCGTGTGCCGACACTGATCGCACTTGTCGCGTCCATCTTTGTTGATGCATGGCAGATATCCATGGTCAACAACAACACCAAGGAGGAGCAGATCACGTTCTTCTCGAACGTCGGCAACACATACTCGTCCATTGTGTTCATCATCGCGTCCGGCGGCGTAATGTGCGCCAAGCTGGCTATGACCGTGCTTGCCGTGCCCAGCTACTATATCGGCTGGACGTTCATCCCGATTCTGGCGGTCGGCGCGGGCTTCAACTGCCTGTCCAGCTTCCAGAAAAGCGTGTACCTGCTGGAAAAGAAGACGGTCGCGTCCTTCCTGTCCACGGCGTTCTCCGCGGTTATTAACATTGGTCTGAACGCCCTGCTCATCCCGCGGATGGGCGGCACGGGTGCGGCGCTGGCAACGCTCATCAGCTATGTGGCTCTGTTCCTGTACCGTGCAATCGACAGCCGTCGGTTCATGCCGGTCCGCTGGAAGGTGCCGCGCCTGACGCTGACCGTGATTTTGCTTGCCGTGCAGTCCGTACTCATGCTGCTCGAGCCGCCGCTGTGGCTCGTCTGGCAGATTGCACTGTTCGGCGCGGTTGCGGCACTCAACAGCCGCGAGATGCTGCTCAGTGTCAAAAAGCTGCTGCATCGAGCATAAGCTTATATGCAAAGGGAATACCTACGGGGTGTTCCCTTTTTTTACGCTCCGAAAAGGAGAACGGCAGTCGGGTTACTCTTGCGTTTGTTTCGCAACCCATTCGCAGTTCACAGATAGCGTACTGCTACACATGCGGTTTACTCTCCGCAGGCGCGGCACAAGGTAAATTGCCCGAAGGGCAAAAGAAGCCGCTCTTCACTCTGAGGATAATTCTCCATTACTCAACCGAATGGAACGAAAAAAAGACAGACGAAAAATCGTCTGTCTTTTTACGTTAGATGGAAAAATTAAGCGTTCCGTTATTGACAAGATCCTCGAGCGTGACCGAATCAACATAATTATTGATTGTGTCATACAATCCGCGCCAAAAGCTGAGCGTAATGCATTCATCTACACGAGTACAATCCACCGGCTCGTGCTCCAAACACGCCACCGGCGCAAGAGAGCCTTCGGTAATACGCAGAATATCACCCACGGTATACTCCGAAGGATGCCGCGCCAGCTGATAGCCGCCCTGTGCGCCTCGCGTCGAGATAACAAAACCCGCACGCGAAAGCTGCACCACGATCTGCTCCAGATACTTGGCCGAGATCTGCTGTCGCTTGGAGATATCGCGCAGCGGAATGTAGCCGCCTGCGTCATGCTGCGCCAGGTCGATCATCAGACGAAGCGCATATCTTCCTTTGGTTGAAATCTTCATAGTTGCAAATTCCCCTTTTCACTAATATACCACAGGTTTACTATGAATTCAAGTCCAAACCGATTTTTGTTTACAATTTTTTCAGAATTGCCTCAATATGCTCATTGGCCTGCTCCACTTCCCAGTACAGCTCGGTTGCGGAGATACGCTCCGCGCCATGGCCAAGAATAATCATCTGCTCCATGCCGTCCGATGTAGCCACACGAACACGGTGCTTGCGCGACAGGTCGTAGGACGCCTGCTCAATGTACATATCCGCGGTTTCGGCCTCCTTGGTGTAGACGATATGGATACCGCCGCGCTGCTCGATCGAGCCGGTGCCGCCTTTGACCTTATAGGCATCGAACACGAGAATAAGATGACACCTGCGCACGCCCTGATAATTGCTCAGCACGTTGACGAGCGCTTCGCGGGCGGCGTTGACATCACGGGCGGCAATGTCGCGCAGCTCGTCCCACGAGAAGATGATGTTGTAGCCGTCCACGAGCAGATAATCGTCCTCACGGATGCGGGTGACGTACAGCTGCTCGAGCGTCGCGGCCTTTTTACGGCTCTGCTGGAAGGCTTCAAAGCCGCGGTTTTTGACTGGACCGTAGGTGCGTTCAAACAAGGCCCGCAGTTCCGCATCGCCGCCGAAGCCGTCTCCGCCGCCTGTGCCGGAAGAACGCACCGGACGGACTTTTTCCGGCTCTTCTTCCTTAGGTTTAAGCACGTTTGAGGTATCCGCATGCGCGTGCTCCGGCACTTCATCCCACTTGACAACATAGCCTGCACCGTGCGAGCAGAACACGGAATCCGGCGTATTTTCCACATCGGCGGTCGGGTCGTAGGCGGCTGCCGAGATGACTTCCTCCGCGTTGTGGCAGGGTGCGTAGCCGTCCGGTGTGCACGACAGTCGACCGCGTCCCTTGGTGTATGCGGCAACCTCGGTCCAGTAGTTGCGCATGGTGGAGACCGGCGCCGTTCCGGTCAGAATCGAGCCGTGAGCACCCTGCTCGGGCGGCTCGAACGTGCCGTTCATTCGCTGAATGTCGGTCATGGCGCGTCCGACGCACTCGTCCGGCAGCTCCAGCCGGAAGACGTAATACGGCTCGAGCAGCAGGCTCTCGGTGCGCATCAGGCCGTTGCGGACGGCGCGGTAGGTCGCCTCGCGAAAGTCACCGCCTTCCGTGTGCTTGACGTGTGCGCGGCCTGCAAGGATGGTTATCTTCACATCCGTGATGGGTGCACCGGTCAGCACGCCCAAGTGCGTTTTTTCCGCCAGATGCGTGAGGATCAATCGCTGCCAGTTCAGATCGAGCACATCGGTCGGACACGCCGTTGACAGCTGAATGCCGCTGCCGCGCTCTGCCGGTTCAAGCAGCAGATGCACCTCGGCGTAATGCCGCAGCGGCTCGAAATGGCCGATGCCGATCACCGGCTCGGTGATGGTCTCGCGGTAGACGATGCTGCCCTCGTCAAAGGTCACATCCACGCCGAAGCGTTCCGCGATAACACTGGTGAGGATTTCCAGCTGCACCTCGCCCATGAGCTGCAAATGGATTTCGCCTAATCGTTCGTTCCACACCACGCGAAGCTGCGGGTCCTCCTCCTCGAGCTGGCGCAGATTGCGCAGCATGACATGCGCGTCACACCCTTCCGGCAGGCATACGCGGTACCCGAGAACCGGCTCGAGCACCGGCGGCAGCGCACCGGCTTCCGCGCCAAGACCCATACCCGGACGAGTATGGGTGAGCCCAGTTACGGCGCACACCATGCCGCTCTCGACGCGCTCAGCCGTGCGGAATTTTTCGCCCGAATAGATGCGGATGCCGCTCACCTTTTCCTGCCAGCCGCCGTCCTCGCTGCCCGAAAGCTGCTCGCGCACGGACAGCGCACCGCCGGTGATTTTCAAGTACGACAGGCGGTTGCCCTGTGCGTCACGCGCGATTTTGAACACACGCGCACCGAAGTCTGCGCCGTACTGCGGTGCAGGAAGATAGCGTTCCAGACCATCCAGCAGCGCGTCCACGCCGTCCAGCCCCAGCGCCGAGCCGAAGTAGCACGGGAACGCTTTTCGTTCCGCAACCAGCTGTGCGATCTGGCTGTCATCCACCATTCCTGTCTCGAGGTACTGCTCGAGCAGACCTTCATCGCATACGGCAAGCTCCTCTGCCATTGTATCCGTCGAAGTGAAGTCCACACAGCCGCTGTCCAGCCGCGATTTCAGCTCCTGCAGGAGTGCATTTCGGTCTGCGCCGTCCAAATCCATCTTGTTGATGAACAGAAACGTCGGGATTCCCTGCCGCGTCAGCAGCCGCCACAGCGTTTCCGTATGCGCCTGCACGCCGTCCGTGCCGCTGATGACCAGCACCGCACAGTCGAGCACCTGCAGTGTGCGCTCCATCTCCGCCGAAAAGTCAACGTGACCGGGCGTGTCCAGCAGTGTCACCTCGGTGTGCGGCAGGGAGAACTCCGCCTGCTTGGAGAAAATTGTGATGCCGCGTTTGCGCTCGAGCGCAAACGTATCGAGGAACGCATCCTGATGGTCCACGCGGCCTAATTTTTTCAGCGCACCCGCCTGGTACAGCATGGCTTCCGACAGAGTGGTTTTTCCGGCATCAACGTGCGCTGTGATGCCAATACAGATATGTTTCATAGCAAAATTCGCTTTCATGTTTGAGTGATTCTAACTCCTACTATTATCGCAGGTTTTGCGTGATTCTTCAAGGCATAGCATGTATTCTTTCCCGTTATATCGTCATAAACAACAGATATTGGACAAATTTCTTGTGCAGGTTTACAATAGAACCATCAGCAAAGGCGCTGAAACCTACCGACTAAGGGGTTTCAGCACCTTTTTGTTTTCTTGTATTCCAAATCTTAACAGGAGCGATAGATATGCAGTATGAAATTTCCAACCGTATGAGCGATGTGCACGGCTCGGCCATCCGTGAGCTGTTCAAGCTCGGCGCAGACCCGAACATGATCTCGTTTGGCGGCGGCAACCCGTCCGCAGAGACCTTCCCGGTTCCCGAGATTGCGGACATCATCGCGGACGTCATGAAAAACGCACCGGTCTCTGTTCTGCAGTACGGTCTGTCCGAGGGCTATACGCCGCTGCGCGATACGATGAAGGACTACCTCACCCGCACACAGGGTTTCGATTTTGAGGAAAATGAGCTGTTCATCCTGTCCGGCGGTCAGCAGTGCGCCGACCTGACCACCAAGGTTCTGGTCAACGAGGGCGATATCATTCTGACCGAGGACCCGGCCTTTGTCGGCTGCCTGAACACATTCCGTTCGTATGGCGCCAAGCTGATCGGCATTCCGATGCAGCAGGACGGCATGGATACGGATGCGCTCGAGGCCGCTCTCAAGGCGCACCCCGAGGCCAAGCTGCTGTACACGATCCCGTCCTTCCAGAACCCGTCCGGCATCACGACTACGCTCGAAAAGCGCAAAAAGGTGTATGAACTCGCGTGCCAGTACGATATCGCCATCCTTGAGGACAACCCGTACGGCGAGCTGCGCTTCTCCGGCGAGGATGTGCCGACCATCAAGTCGATGGACACCGAAGGCCGCGTCCTGTATGCAGTCAGCTTTTCCAAGGTGATGGCTCCCGCGTTCCGACTGGGTTTTCTGGTGTTCAACAAGTCGCTCACCATGCCGCTCACCATCGCCAAGCAGACCACCGATGTGCACTCCAACGTGCTGTTCCAGTATGTCTGCAACGAGTACATGACCAAGTACGATTTTGCCGCGCACCTCGACAAAGCGCGTGACGTATACCGCGCAAAGTGCAATCTCATGCTCGATACCATGCGCCGCACCTTCCATCCGGCGGTCACGTTCTCGCAGCCGGAAGGCGGCCTGTTCGCCATGGCCTTCCTGCCGGACGGTATGGATTCGCAGCCATTTGTCCGCGAGGCGATTCAGCGCGGTGTACTCTGCGTGCCCGGCTCAGCGTTCCTGGCAGACGAAAAGCAGGTGTCCAACGCCTTCCGCCTCAACTATTCTACCCCGACCGATGAGCAGATCGTCAAGGGCATCGAAATTCTCGGCAAGCTCACCCACGAATGGATCAAGGAGTAATAAAAATGAAAGTTATGGCATTCAACGCCCGTCCGGACGAACGCGCGTTTTTCGATCACTTCAGTCAGTCGCTCAATATGGACCTTGCGCTGCAGAAGGACACGCTGACCCTCGATAATGTTGCGCTGACCCGCGGCTACGACGGCATTTCCTGCACCTGCGACCTGCCTGCGCCGATTCTGGAAAAGCTGGCCGAGAACGGTGTCCGCTATGTGGCCCTGCGCACCATCGGCTACGATAATGTAGACCTGAAAGCTGCAGAGCGTCTCGGCATCCGCGTATCCCACGCCGGATATTCGCCGTATGCGGTTTCCAACTACACGGTCATGCTCATGCTGATGTGCATCCGCAAGGCCGGCTACATCATGTTCCGCTCGCACACCGCAGACTACTCGCTCGGCGCATCCGGTGCAGCCCGCGGCATGGAGATGCAGAACCTGACCGTCGGCGTCATCGGCACCGGCCGTATCGGCAAGGCCGTCATTCACAATCTGTCCGGCTTTGGCTGCCACATTATCGCACATGACCCGTACCCGTCCGAAGAAATGAAGCAGATGGGCGTGGAATACGTTTCGCTCGAATCGCTGTATGCGCAGTCCGATGTCATCACGCTGCACACCTTCCTCAACGACAGCACCTACCACATGATCAACACCGAGGCTATTCAGCAGATGAAGCCGGGTGTTGTCATCATCAACTGCGCACGCGGCGCGCTGATCGACACCCGTGCTTTAATCGACGGCATTGAGTCCGGCCGTGTAGGCTCGGTCGGCGTGGACTGCTTTGAGGGTGAGGATAACGTGATCCGCGTCGATCACAATTACAACAGTCGCGTCACCAACCACGATTACATCATCCTGAAATCCTTCCAGAACACTATCGTTACCCCGCATGTTGCGTTCTTCACCGATCAGGCGGTGTTCGATATGGTTCAGTGCTCGCTCGAAAGCCTGCATCAGTTTGAACTCGGTGAAAAAGTTCCTCTCGAGGTACACGCCGCATGATCTGTCGCGGATTTACGCCATCTGCGCAAAATACCGCTCCAAATACGCAGTAAACGCGCGAATGCTCTGCGTGCGGAACCGTCCGAGCGTCTGCACATAGATATACCGGCGGCACTGTGCGTCCTTGATGTGCAGCAGGCGCACGCCTGCGTCCTCGCAGACCTGCCGCCACTCGCCGGACGCGACCAGTGCAACACCCATGCCGCACGACAGCAGTCGGATCTGCAAGGCCGCGCTGTCGCACTCGATAGCGGCGTGCATCTCCATACCTGCTGATCGAAAAATATGCTCGGAAATCTGCCGGAACGACTGCGAATTGCTCAGCGCGATAAACGGGTCGTCAGCAAGTTCTGTCAGCGATACGCTTTCCCGATCGGCATACCGGTGTCCCTCGGGCACAGCCACGCACATCTCCTCATCGTACAGCAGGACGGCGCCTGCAGGCACCTCGTCCCGCGATACCGCGGAATCGAGCAGCAGGTCGCTGCCCTCGGGCGTGCTGCTGATGCGCAGATCCAGATTGCCGTACTCGGCGGAAAAACCCGCGAGTATCTCGCTGATACGCTCCGCGCACGACAGCGCACAGATGCACAGACCGCCTGTCCGGTGCAGACTCTCCTCAATTTCGCCGCGTGCGTCGCGCTCGGCTTCCAGTATCGTCTGTGTGTACCGCAGCAGGATATCTCCCTGCTCGGTGCGGCGCAATCCCTTTCCCGTTCGCTCGAATAACTCGGCTCCCAGCTCGCTTTCCAGATTCCGTATGGTTTTGGATACAGCGGGCTGTGCCACGTTCAGGCTCTCGGCGGCGCGCGTCATATTTTCGTATTTTGCTACGGCGGCAAACTGCCGAAGCTGGTATAATTCCATTGCGTTCCCCTCCATTCTATGAAAGTACAGGAAAATTTCCCTTATGATTACTCAAATTCTGCTTCAGCAGACGATCATCATGTTTCTTTTGATGATGCTCGGCCTGCTTCTTTCCCGCCGCGGCATGATAACCGAACAGGGCAGCCGTGATCTGTCCAACGTGCTGCTGTATGCGGTCATTCCGTGCGTTATCCTGCGCAGCTACATGTCCGAGTTCAGCATGGACAAGCTGCGTGCCATGGGCATTTCGGCTGTTATCGCGGTGATCGCGTTTGCCGCGTCCATCGGCGTGGCGTACCTCACCTGCGGCACTCGGCACCGGATTGAAAACTTTGCGGTCGCGTTCGGCAACGCCGGCTTCATCGGCATTCCGCTTGTCACAGCTGTATTCGGCGCGGAGGCGGCGTTCTACGTTGTCTCATACAGCACGCTTGTCAATCTGCTGCAGTGGACGTACGGTATTGTTATTATATCAGGCAAAAAGGAAACCATCAATCTGAAAATGGTGTTCGTCAACCCGGTTTTCATTTCCATGGTAATCGGTCTTATCCTGTTTGTGACTCAGCCGGCACTGCCCTCGGTCGTCACCGGCACGATTGGCTACATTGCGGACGCCAATACTGCTCTGGCGATGATTATTCTCGGTTTCTACCTGTCCAAAGTACGCCTGCGCGACCTGTTTGCGAGTGCAAGACTGTACGTTGTCTCTGCCGTGCGTCTGCTTGTCGTTCCGGCGGTGACGGTGCTCATCTTCCTGCTGTTTCCCTTTGCGCGCGGCGAAATCACGCTGATTACGCTGATCGCAGCGGCAACGCCGGTTGCCAGCAGCACAGCTATCTTCGCGCAGAAGTTCGATCAGGATTACCGGCAGGCGGTGTCGTATGTATGCCTGTCCACCATCCTGTCTGTGGCGACGCTGCCGCTGGTCATGCTGGTGGCAGAGCGATTTCTCTCTTAAAGTTCCAGATATAAAAAGCGGCGTGAACCCTACGTTCACGCCGCTTCTTTGCGTCTATCAGGAAAGATCGTCCCTCGACAGCTTTTTAGCCAAGAATTGCCTTATGGAAGGTCTTTTTGCCCTTCTTGATCATGCACTCCTCGTTAAAGAAGTCCTTGGCCAGCTGCTGCTTGAAGTCCGCGACCTTCTCACCGTTGAGCGATACGCCGCCGCCCTGCACCAGCTTGCGCGCCTCACCGTTGGAGGACGCGAGGCCGCACTTCACGAGCAGCGTCAGCACACCGATCTGGCCGTCAGTGAAGTCCGCATCGGTCAGCGTGGTGGTCGGCATGTTGGCAGCCGCACCGCCGGAAACGAAGATCTCCTTGGCAGCGGTCTGTGCCTTCTCGGCCTCCTCCTTGCCGTGTACCAGAGCGGTCAGCTCGTATGCAAGGATTTCCTTCGCGCGGTTCAGCTGTGCGCCTTCCCAGCTGTCCATCGCCTCGATCTCCTCAAGCGGCAGGAAGGTCAGCATACGGATGCACTTAAGCACGTCCGCATCGTCCACATTGCGCCAGTACTGGTAGAAATCGTAAGGAGAAGTCTTGTTCGGATCGAGCCAAACTGCGCCGGAAGCGGTCTTGCCCATCTTCTTTCCCTCAGAATTGAGCAGCAGGGTGATGGTCATGGCATGCGCGTCCTTGCCCAGCTTGCGGCGGATCAGCTCGGTGCCACCGAGCATATTACTCCACTGGTCGTTGCCGCCGAACTGCATGTTGCAGCCGTAGTTCTTGAACAGGTAGTAGAAGTCATAGGACTGCATGGGCATATAGTTGAACTCGAGGAAGCTCAGGCCCTTCTCCATGCGCTGCTTGAAGCACTCGGCGCGGAGCATGTTGTTGACCGAGAAGCACGAGCCGATGTCGCGGATGAACTCGATGTAGTTGAGGTTCATCAGCCAGTCGGCGTTGTTCACCATCTGCGCCTTGCCCTCACCGAACTCGATAAAGCGCTCCATCTGCTTCTTGAAGCAGTCACAGTTATGCTGGATGGTCTCGACAGTCATCATCGAGCGCATATCGGTACGGCCGGACGGGTCGCCGATCATAGCGGTACCGCCGCCGATCAGCGCGATCGGCTTGTTGCCTGCCATCTGCATGCGCTTCATCAGGCAGAGCGCCATAAAGTGGCCAACGTGCAGGCTGTCTGCGGTCGGGTCAAAGCCAATATAGAACGTTGCCTTGCCGTTGTTGATCATCTCGCTGATCTCTTCTTCGTTCGTTACCTGCGCGATCAGACCGCGCGCTTTCAGTTCGTCGTAAAGCTGCATTATTCTGTCTCCTGTATTTCAATTTGTTTGATTTTTATGATAAAAGAGTCCGAATACCGTTACGGAGCACGCTCTTTTCTGCGTTCGTCTATGATTACCACGGGTTCACACTCCCTGTCCGGCTGCGTCGAGCAGTTCCTCTGCGTTGCGGCGTGCTGCATCCGAGATTTCCTCGCCGGAGAGCAGACGTGCAATTTCGTCTACGCGGTGTGCTCTGTCCATCGGGCTGACATCGGTGTAGCTGCGGCCGTCCCGCACGGATTTGGAAATGCGCAGGTGATGATCGCCCATGGCGGCAATCTGCGGCAGATGGGTAACGCACAGCGTCTGCTTCTTTTTCGCAATGGCAGACAGCTTGCGGCCGATCTGCTGAGCCGCATGGCCGGAAACGCCGGTGTCGATCTCGTCAAAAATCAGCATACCAACATCTTCGCCCGCTGTCAATACGTTTTTAAGCGCAAGCATGATGCGGCTCAGCTCGCCGCCGGAGGCCACCTTGGAGAGCGGCTTTTCCGGCTCACCCGGATTGACCGAAATCTCAAATGTCACGGTGTCGCAGCCGTGCGCGGACAGCTTGGTGCCGGTGCGGACCGCAACCCGCATTTTCACCTTATCCATGTCGAGTTCGCTCAGCTCGCGCACGATTTCGCCCTCCAGCTGCTTGGCAGCCTTGCGGCGCTGCTCGGTGAGTTCAGCGGCGATGCCCTTGGCCTCCGCGAGCATGCCGCGGTACTGCTCCCGCAGTTCTTCCCTGCGGTCGTCCGCGTTCTCGAGCGTATCCAGTTCGGCGGTTATCTTCTCAAGGTACGCAAGGATTTCCGGAATCGTGCCGCCGTATTTCTGCTTCAGACGGTAGATTTCGTCCAAGCGCTGCTCGACCATCTCACGCTCTGCCGGAGAAAAGTCCAGATTGTCCCCCTGACTTGCCACGCTGTCGCGCAGGTCTGCCGCCAGCAGACGTACTTCCTCTGCCTGCTCGGCCATGCCGTCGAAGGCGTCCGACACTTCGCGCAGGCTCTCGATGGCGCTTGCCGCCTGATCGAGCAGCTCACACGCGCCCGCAATTTCGTCATCTCCCGAGAGCGCCATACGCGCCTGCTCGAGTGCGCCCGCAATCTTGCCCGCGTGGTCGAAGTACGCCTTGCGCTGCGCCAGCGCTTCATCTTCATCGGGTTTAAGTGCTGCCTGCTCGATTTCCTCCTTATGGAAGGTCAGCATGTCAATACGTTGCAGGCGTTCCTGCTCGCCGGTCTCCAGCGCGGTAATCTCCCGCCGGAGTGTCACCAGCGCCTGATATTTCGGGCGGTATCGCTCGAGTATCTCGGCACAGCCTGCGTAGCCGTCCAGATATTCGATGTGATGCGCTTCATCGAGCAGCTTCTGACCGTCATTCTGGCCGTGAATGTCGATCAGATACGGCGCCAGCTGCCGCAGGACAGCCGCACTGGCCGGCTTCATATTCACGCGGCAGGTGCTCTTGCCGTCCGCAGAAATCTGCCGCTGGACGTACAGCGTGTCCGGCTCGTCACCGGAAAGCGCAAGCTCGTCAAGCAGTTCGCGCAGAGCACGCGGCAGATCGGTGAACACCGCGCTGACAAAGCCCTTCTGCGCACCCGAGCGCACCAGATCACGGCTGACGCGCTTGCCGAGCAGCGCACCGATGGAATCGATAACGATACTCTTGCCCGCGCCGGTTTCACCGGAAAGCACGGTCAAACCCTTATCGAGTTCGATATCTGCGCGTTCGATGACTGCTATATTTTCAATGTGGAGTAATTGCAGCATTGCCGCTTTATCCCTCGCTTACTTTAGAATGTCTCTTGCCTGTTGGCAGAACTTTTGCGCGCTGTCGTTATCGCGCATAACGGCGAATACGGTATCGTCGCCGCCAAGCGTGCCGACCACATCGGGTGCGCGCATGGCATCAATCGCCATTGCCGCCGCCTGACCCAGACCGGGCAGTGTTTTAATAACGACCATGTTCTGCGCCGCATCAATATCCGTAACGCACTCACGGAAAATGTTGCGCAGACGCGTAGTGAAGCTGTCTGCCGCCCCGGCGTTCGAGGAGGTGTACTTGTACTTGCCGGTCTCCGAGGAGAGCGTCTTGATAAGCCGCAGCTCCTTGATATCGCGCGAAATGGTCGCCTGCGTGGTATTGTAGCCAAGTGCCCGCAGATGTGCGGTAAGATCCTCCTGCGTTTCAATCTCAAACCGGTCGATGAGATCGAGGATTTTTGCCTGTCGTTGAAACTTCATCGTTCGCGTTTTCCTCTCTTATAGCAGCGCCGCTCACAGCTTCTGCTGTAAAATTCGATAAAAACTATTGCCTTTCAGACGAATCAGCCGCGTCTGCAGGTCGGAACGGGTGATAATGACCCGATCATCCGGCCGCACGGCAAAGCCCTGTCCGCCGTCTGCCGAAATGAACACCTCACTGCCGCCCTCACAGGCTGCGGTGATGGACACGCTGCGCTCGGGCGCAAACACGAACGACTTCGCCGCCAGCGCATGTGCACAGATGGGAATAACGGCGATGTTCTCCGCGCTCGGCTCAATGACCGGGCCGCCTGCCGACAGACCGTAGGCCGTTGAGCCGGTCGGCGTTGCCGCGATCACGCCGTCACCGTTAAAGCAGGTGACCTCCTCATTGTCCGCCGAAATGCCGACGCACACCACGCGGAACGCGGTGCCCTTTGCGATAACAATATCATTGAGCGCGTCGTTCTCATACACGATACGCCCGCCGCGCTGCACAGCAACATGCAGCATCATGCGGCTGTCCAGTGAAAATTCACCGGTGAACAGCTTTTCCATTTCGGGCAGCTCAGCCGGTTCCAGTTCGGTCATAAAACCGACGTGACCGACATTGATGCCGAGCAGCGGCAGCTGATTCTGCGCCGCCTCTCTCGCCAGACGGAGCATGGTTCCGTCTCCGCCAAGCACGACCGCTATATCCGCAAACTGCACGGCGTCCTCGGTTTTCATGTAATCCGCGTCCTCAATGATGGGCGGCACGACCCGCATCTGCTTGGGCAACATAAGCCGCACACCGTCACGCCGCAGCTGATCGCACACCGGCTGCAGGATATCGCGTGCGCTGTCCTTACGCAGATTGGGATAGATGAAAATGTTCTTCATCATGCCTTTGCGTCCAGCTCCTCATGTGCCTGACGGACAACCTCCGCCAGATCCGGAATGTGCTCCTCGCCCTGTTTTGCCAGATAGCCGAGAAATTCGATGTTGCCCTCTGGGCCCTTGATGGGAGAAAACGTCACATTCAGCACCTTAAAGCCTGCCGCGTGCGCGTTTTCCACATAATTCTGCAGCACCTCGAGGTGAATCTCCGGCTCACGGACAACGCCCTTTTTGCCGACCTTGCCCTTGCCGGCCTCAAACTGCGGCTTGATAAGGTTGGCAACATGGCCGTCCTCGGTCAGCAGGCTGGAAACGACCGGCAGTACCAGCTTGAGGGAAATGAACGACACGTCGATGACGCACAGCGACGGCGTTTCTTCCAGCATATCCGGCGTTACATAGCGGATATTGGTGCGCTCCATGCACTTGACACGCGGATCCTGCCGCAGACTCCACGCCAGCTGACCGTAGCCAACGTCAATGGAATACACCTTGCGCGCACCGCGGCGCAGCAGGCAGTCGGTAAAGCCGCCGGTTGATGCGCCAACGTCCATCACGACCAGATCGGTCGGGTCGATATTAAAGTAGTTGAGCGCCTTCTCGATCTTCTTGCCGCCGCGGGACACAAATGCGTTCTCGTTGCCGCGAACCTCCAGTTCGGCGTTTTCGTCAACCATATCGCCTGCTTTGCCCGCCTTCTGGCCTGCAATGTAAACGATTCCCTCCATAATCGCAGTCTTTGCGCGCTCCCGTGAGGGGCAAAGGCCCTTTTCAAACAGCAATACGTCCAGTCTCTTCTTAGCCAACGCCGTTCTCCTTCCCATTCCGATTTTTCATGATATATGCCGCAATGCCCTCGGCATCAATGCCGCAGTGACGGTACAGCTCGTTTACGCCGCCGTGCGGCAGAAAGCGGTCGCCGGTGTTCAGCAGATCGGTGCGCTCGCTGCGGTGCGCGGCAAGCCACTCACCGACGCTGCCGTTCGGCACAACGTCCTCCGCAACGACACACCAGCCGCCCAGCTTTTCCTTCACCTCGGCATACGCCTGTTCCAGTCCGCTGCCGATTTCATTTACCTTGTAAACCTGTGCGCGGATTCCCTCGTGCATGAGGATTTCCGCGGCGTCGATCGCCTGATTGACCATAATGCCGTGTGTGACGATCGTCACCTCACTGCCGGATTGCTCGTGTACGCACACGAGCGGCTGCGCCGACAGCTCCTTGCGGTATGCGCCTTCGCTGCCGCGCGGGTAACGGATAGCGACCGGTCCGGTCTCCCTGTAAATCGCACGGGACAGCATGACTCGGAGTTCCGCAAAGTCGGACGGACAGAAAATCTTCACACCCGGGATAGACCGCAGGAACGCGATATCCAGCACACCGTTATGCGTTGCGCCGTCCGCGCCGACAATGCCCGCGCGGTCCACGCACAGAACAACGTGCAGACCTTCGATTGCAATATCGTGAACGATCTGGTCATAAGCACGCTGCAGGAAGGTCGAGTAAATGGCCGCTACCGGCACCAGTCCCTGTGCCGCCATACCGGCCGCCATACCGATGGCGTGCTCCTCGGCGATGCCGACATCGAAAAAGCGTTCCGGGAATTTCTCGGCAAAGCGGGTCAGGCCCGTGCCGGACGGCATAGCTGCCGTGATCGCACAAATGCGGTTGTCCTTCTCAGCGAGTGCGCAAAGCTCCTTGCCGAAGAACGCAGAAAAATCCTCCTTCTTCGCGGCAAGCGGTGCACCTGTTACGCGGTCGAACTTGGAAACGCCGTGGTATTTCTCCGGATACTGCTCACTCGGGGCATAGCCTCTGCCCTTCTGTGTCATAACATGCAGCAGAACCGGTTTTTTCATTTTTTTCGCCAGTGCCAGGAACTCGCACACGCTCTTGAGGTCATGACCGTCCACCGGACCAAGATAGGTAAAGCCCATCTGCTCGAACAGCGAGGTCGGCAGGACAGCCCGCTTGATCTTCGCCTTGAAGCGCGAAACCGCGCGCGTGATCGTTCCGCCGCCCGGAATACGGCTGAGCCGCTCCTTGATGCGGGTTTTCGCACGCAGATACTGCGGACTGACGCGCAGGCGCGACAAATGGCGGCTGAGTCCGCCAACATTCTTGGCGATCGACATATTGTTGTCGTTGAGCACCACGAGCAGCGGCTCCCGAGAGGTGCCGGCGCTGCTCAGCGCCTCATATGCCATGCCGCCGGTCAGTGCACCGTCGCCAATGACCGCGACAACGTGGTACTTCTGGTTCTTGAGCGTGCGGGCGTGCGCCATGCCGAGCGCCACCGAAACCGAATCCGAGGCGTGGCCCGTGATGCACGGGTCGGTGATGCTCTCCTCCGGCTTCATAAAGCCGCACAGGCCGCCGTACTGGCGCAGCGTATCGAAGCGGTCGCGCCGACCGGTCAGGATCTTGTGGACATAGCACTGATGACCTACATCGTAGATGATGCGGTCGCGCGAGGAGTCAAACTCGCGTTCAAGTGCGACAGCCAGCTCTACAATGCCCAGATTGGACGCCAGATGACCGCCGGTCTGCGACACCGAGTCCACGATGAACTCGCGCAGCGCCGCACACAGCACGCCGAGTGTGTCGTACGACAGTCCGCGCAAATCAGCAGGACTGCTTATATTGTCTAAAATTCCGTATCGTTTCTGCTTCATCAATATCCCCACCTTTGGAAAGGCAGATTTATCTAAAATATCTTTGTTACTTTCTGTTATCCAGCTTGAGCGGCAGAACGGACAGCACGCGTCCGCAGAGCGCCAGCACCTTGCCGCTGCACATTACCGCGATGCCCTTGCCGGCTGCCTTGCCGCCGATGGTCAGTGCCGAAACCAGACCGGTAATCAGCAGAGATACCGCAACCTTGAGTCCCGCACTCACGCCTGAGGTGATATGTGCAACAATAAGTGCTCCGGTCGCACCGGAGATAATGCCGCAGATATCGCCCACCACATCGTTGCAGATGCTGGAAACCTTCTCTGCGTTTCGCACCATCCAGACCGCCTCGCGCGCACCGCGCACACGGTGTGCCGCCATCGAGTGAAACTCCTTCTCGGTCGCCGAGGTTGACGCTACGCCGATCATGTCAAACACAATGCCGAGCGCAATGAAGAGCAGCAGCACCGCAAAGGACAGAATCGTACCCGCACTGGCCAGCGCTTCGTTTGAGATGTAGGACATGACCACGCTCAGCGCAAAGCTGATGACGGTGATCAAGCTGACCCATGCGGTATTAACAGCCTTGGGCTTTTGCGGCGGTTTTTTCTTTTGTTTGTCGGTCGTATCCACTGAAGATAACTCCTTCACCGATTTTTGCCCCGGATTTATTCCATAATAGCAGAAAATTGCGGCAAACCGCAAATTCCGCCGCCGAAGCGTATAGACAATACCACATAGCGGTGTTGCCTTTATAACCGCTTTCACGGTTTCTTTATTAAAGTAAGTGACGGCAGACCGAGTAAATCTTGCGGCTTGAGGTTCGGTTGGTTTTCCCCGCGGACTGCCTCGCGTCGCCGTCAAGGGGGTTTCCCATTAAAGTCCGTGCCGAGATGTTACCATGTTCGGGACCGAATTGCCACTGAGTCCGCACTGCAATCCACGGTCTGCCTCGTTTGAATAGCCTAGGTGATTTCCACTGCAGTCAAAACGATTCTTAGCCTCTTTTGCAGACATGGTTTCAAAAGTCAATTCCCGCGGCATTCCTGGCCGGGAAACCGCAGGCGGATACCTTATTCACCATGGCCACTCAAGGCAGGCTACACTGCACACAGCACTTTGGTCCTTACGTCGGTGATCAATCCTTTGTAACTTCCGCTGCACCGCATTGCAGGTTTCATCCCGTGCCGTTGGACGTCCATCAATCTCTTGTGAAATGCTATAGGCATCCGACAGTCACGGGTCTCCACGGCAAGAGGGTCGGTACTTCATGCCATTGAAGCGCGCCCTCAAGCCTTAACCTCCAGCATCCACCCCAAACTGGGCGTAAGAAGCAAACACCAGAGACTTCATCGATATGCCCGTCTACGGATTTTTAGGCCCGTCTTGGGAATCGCATGAACTGACTAGGATACTACGTCACTTATCTGTTATATTAACACAGAACGCATAAATATTCAAGAAATGTGTGTAAATTTTATGTGAATGTGCGTCTTACCTGGTACGGCCGGTCAGGCTGCGCGCCAGTTCGACGAGGAACGCATGACCGTCCAGCGGTTTTACCGCGTCCACCGCTTCCTCGGTCAGCTTTGCCGCAAGCTCTCGGCATTCCTCCAGACCGAGCAGAGACGGAAACGTGGATTTCTCGCTTGCCGCATCCTTGCCGATGGATTTTCCGAGTGTTGCGGCATCTCCCTCGATATCGAGGATATCGTCCTCAATCTGGAACGCCAGACCCAGCTTTTCGCCGTAAGCGCGTGCCCGAGCGAGAGTGTCCTCGTCGGTCGCACCGGCGGCCGCACAGCCGAGTTCACACGCGGCGCGGAGCAGACACCCGGTCTTGAGCTTCTGCAGCAGACGCAGCTCGTCGAGCGAGATTTTGCGGTGCTCGGCGCCCATATCGAGCACCTGACCGCCGATCATGCCGTTCATGCCCGCGTTTTCGCCCAGAATGCGAATACAGCGCACGATGGTCTCCGCCGGAACATCCTTTGCCGCCGAAGCCGTCTCAAAAGCCGCCGTCAGCAGTCCGTCACCCGCGAGGACCGCCGTTGCTTCATCGAAAGCCTTGTGGCAGGTCGGTCTGCCGCGGCGCAAGTCGTCGTTGTCCATGCACGGAAGGTCATCATGGATGAGCGAGTAGGTATGGATCATCTCAAGCGCACACGCGAACGGCAGCGCCTTCTCGATATCGCCGCCGCACAGGCGGCAGAATTCCAGCACGATTACCGGACGCAGGCGCTTGCCGCCTGCCATCGCGGAGTACTTTGCAGCCTCGAAAATGCGGTCGTAACCCTCGCCAGTCTCCCGCGAGAGGTATTTCTCCAGTGCAGGTTCAATGAGCGCAATATCTGCCTTTAACTGCTCGGAAAACGTCATTTTGCTTCCTCCTCTGCCGCAAACGGCTGCTCTGTGAGTTCACCCTGCATGTTCTCCTGCATGACGGTGACCTTCTGCTCGGCCTTGTCCAGCAGCTTGCCGAGGGACGCGGACAGCTTGGTGCCCTCCTCAAACAGCTTCATGCTTTCGTTCAGCGGCGCTTCACCGCGCTCGAGCAGCCGCACGATCTCTTCCAGACGTGCCATCTGGCTTTCAAATGTTCTTTCCGCCATGTTACTTGTCCTCCTCGATATCGGTCACGCGGCAGTTCGCCGCACCTTTTGCGAATTGAATATGCAGAGCGTCTCCCTGCTTGAGCGCCGCTGCATCGGTTACGACCGTGTGCTTGACACCCTTGGTCGCTACCGCGTAGCCGCGTCCCAGAACGCGCAGCGGACTCATTGCGTCGAGTGTCGCTACGGTCTGTGCAAACCGCAGTTTACGGCGATGCAGGCCGCTTTGTCCTGCCGCGAGCAGGCGCTGCTGCAGTCCGTTCAGTCGGTTGCGCTCGGTCTCCAGTCGTACCGGAACCGCCGAAAACAGGCGTTCCTCGGTCTGGGTCAGCAGCAGGCGTTTTTCCTCGATGTATTTCATCGGTGTGCGGTTCGACAGCCGCTCCTGCAGACCGTCCAGCAGCTTTCTCTGCTGCTCTGCCCTGCGGTGCGCCGCCGTGTGCAGACGTGCATCCAGTGTGCGTAAGTTCAGCGCGCACTCGGCTCTGTCAGGCACGGCAAGCTCCGCCGCACCGGACGGCGTAGGCGCACGAAGATCGGCAACAAAGTCCGCAATCGTGAAATCCGGCTCGTGACCGACCGCGGAAATCACCGGAATCTCGGAGGCAAAAATCGCCCGGGCAGTCACTTCCTCGTTGAATGCCCACAAATCCTCCATCGAGCCGCCGCCTCGGCCGCACAGAATGACATCTGCCTCGCCGATGGCGTTCGCCAGAGCGATCGCGCGTGCAATGCTCTCCGCCGCGCCCTGTCCCTGCACCTGCGCCGGATAGAGCACAACCTTGGCCAGTGGCCAGCGCCTGCCGAGAATGCGGATCATGTCGCGCACCGCCGCGCCGGTCGGCGAGGTCACGAGCGCGATACTGTCCGGACAGGTCGAAATCGGCTTCTTATACCGCTCGGAGAACAGGCCTTCCGCCTGCAATTTAGCCTTGAGCTGCTCAAACGCAAGGTTGAGCGCACCTGCACCGTCCGGAATGATTTCAGAGACGTAAAGCTGCACCGCGCCTGTGCGCGGGAACGAGCTGACGCGCGCCTTGACGATGACCTTCATGCCGTTCTGCAGACGGAATTTCAGCCGCATCGCATCTGAACGGAACATGACCGCATTGATGGCCGCGTTTTCGTCCTTGAGCGTCATGTAGTGGTGCCCGGACGAATGCGCCTTGTAGTTCGAGATTTCACCCTGCACCATTAACCCGCAGTAGCCGGGAACCGCATCGAGCAAGTCCTTTATTTCATTGTTTAATTGAGATACTGTGTAGATTGTTGCCATTCCAACAAGTTAGGAGTGAGGAGGAAGGAGTGAGGAGTTTGGTTCATTTTCCATCCTCCATTTTCAATTCTCCATTCCTGCCTCCTAACTCCTACCTCCTATCTGTTACAGAGTTTTGCCGCCAGCACTGCCACGCCCACTGCATTATCTCCAGAGAGCGTTGGCTCCGCAAAGGAGACCTCCCCGCCGAACCGCTTATTCATGCGGGCACGGATGATCTGGCTGGCCATGACGCCGCCGGCGCATAAAATCGGGCAATGATACTGCTCGCGCGCCTGCTCGGTGGCCTTGATAACGGCATTCGCCACGGTCTCGAGTGCAAAACGCGCCATCTGCTTTGGCTCGGCGGTCTTGAATTTATTCTCTACCTGATTCTGCATACCGGAGAGCGAGAATTTACACTCGTTTACCTTAGGTTTGAAACCCTTTTCCGGCTCGGCGGTAAGCGCCAGCGCGTCCAGTGCGCCGCCGGACGGGAACGGCAGACCGAGCAGATTTCCCGCGCGATCGAGCAGCTGACCGGCTGCAAGGTCGGTCGTGCCGCCGATGCAGGTGCAGTCCGGCAGGCCGTCCGCGCCGCACTTCACATGCAGCAGCTCACTCGTGCCGCCGGACAGGTGCCACGCCAGGAATTCGCCGTCAAGCAAATCCAGCTTACCAGCCGACAACGCCGCTGCCGCGATATGTCCCTGCTGATGAGACACGGTAAAAAGCGGCACGGAAAGCAAATGCGCCGCGCTCCGCGCGACGCTCTCTCCTGCCAGAAAACACGGCATATACGAGCCTTCCACCGCGCGGGGACGGGTGCTGACGCCGATGGCACGCACCTCTCCCTGCGGCAGAGCCTCGATTTTTTCATGCAGACGCACGGTATGCTGGAACAGCGCATCCGACTGGCGCAGACCGATCGCGCCTTCCGGCACGGTCAGCAATCCGCCGCGGTTGACCCACCCACCGGTCTCGGCGTTGTAAATCGCCGCTGACGTGCGATAGTTGGACGTATCAATTCCCAGAAAGCGCTCAGGCATTGGCGCTCTCCTGCTTTTCCTGCGGGAACTCTGCGCGGGCGGCAGAGCCGAGCACGCCGTTGATGAAGGAAGCGGCATCCTCGGTGTCGTACTTCTTTGCCAGCTCAACGGCCTCGTTGATGGCTACGCCGACCGGAACGTCGTCTACATCGCGCATCTCAAAGAGCGCCAGACGCAGTACCGCGATCGTCATGTGGGACAGACGGTTGAGCGACCAGCCCTTGGAATTGGCCTCGATAATGGTATCGAGCACCGGCAGGTCGTTTGCCACGCCCTTTACCACCGCGCGGATATACGCGGTCTGTTCCTCACTCAGCTTGCCCGCATACAGTGCGATATCTCCGCTGATGGACTTCATGATTTCCTCATCCAGTCGCTCGTTCAGGTTTTCTTCTTCAAACTGCTGAAACCCCATCTCAAAGATCAGGTGCAGCGCAATTTCTCTTGCTTTTGTTCTGCTCATCACACTCATGCAGCAGGACCTCCTATATTTACGCAAATTTTCGCCTACTATTCAGTATAACTATTTTATCCTATTTTCGGGCAAAACGCAAGGCGGTATTCCATATTTCATAAAACCGGGCAACAGAAAAACAGGCACAGCCGCAGCCATGCCTGTTTTGCTCATGTTACTCAGCGTCTGCCGTCTCCGCCGGAGTTTCGGTCTCGGACGGTGCCGGCTCGGCCTTTTCCTCGGCCGAAGCGGACGGCTTGAAGGTCACGCCGCCGACATGCACGTTGATCTCAACGACGCGCAGACCGGTCATGGACTCGATCGAGGACTTGACGTTCTCCTGCACTTCCTTTGCCACATCACAAATGTTGTAGCCGAACAGTGCGAGGAAGCCGATCTCTACCTTAACGGTATCATCGTCGCCGAGTTCGATACGGACGCCCTTGGACAAATTCTTTTTACTGATAAAGCCGACAATGTCGCTCGTCAGGCTGGAATACAAACCGCTGACACCCTTGGTTTCCGAGGCCGACAGTGCTGCGATAGACGCAACAACGTCCTCAGAGATACGGATAGAGCCTTGATCGCTTTCGGTGGACCAGTACTCCTTGTGATCTGCCATAGTGCTCACTCTCCTTTTTTGAGACAATCCCATCATCCGGCATTGTCTAAGAGCATTATAGCACAGTTTGTGTAAAAAGCAAAGTAAAAATACACGCTGTCTATTAAGATGCTTCCACAATTTTGATCTGCCCTGCCGTCATGCCGGTCTCCGAGATAACGATATCGCGGATAACAGCCACGTCCTCGGCCTGCAGACCGCCGTCCGGCGGCGCTACTACGATATTCGCGCTGCCGTCACCGAGCATCACAACTGCGTCCTCATAGCCTTTGGCGCGAATCAGGCTCTCGATATTGGCTTCGGCCACCGTGTCGTCTGCCAGTGCGGAAATCTGTGCCGCCGCATCGTCTTTTGCACTCTGGTCTGCGGTGTCGCTCTCACTGAGCTCCTTGAGCGTGCTCACCGCTTCGTCTCTCGCCTGCGTGCGCGTCAGCCGTGAGGATGCAAAATAATCGCCCTCACCGGCCGTGCTGTCCGCCGAGGCATCGGTCTGCGTATCCGCCTGCGCGTCGGTCTGCTGCGCCGCAAGAAGGTCCTCCGGCGTGTCAACGTAGCTCCAGTTCAGATAAGCCGCTGCGCACAGCAGCAGCGCGATCACACCGTAGACCGCTCCGCGTTTTTTGATCTTCTTCATCTGCCTGCCCTCCTAACGAATTGCTATACCTTATGTATCGGATTGCATTTTCAGAACCGTAACTTTGTCTGCACCGATGCCGCACACCGTGCTCACCGCCTGTGTGACGGACAGCCGAACGGATGCGTCATCCGCGCCATCGCACAGCACGACCGCACCGCGGAATACCGGCAGAACGCGCTTGACCGTCACGGGCGTTTCGCCGCAGCTGCCGTTCGAGACCACGCTCACATCGCTTTCCCGGCTGCGGCTGTCACTCCCGCTTGTCTGGCGGGTGTTGACCGCGTAGACCGATTCCTCGGTCTGGTCGAGCGACAGCATGAGTTCCACACGTCCGGCGCCGGAAATTGCGGCAAGCCGCGCCTGCAGCTCCTGTTGAAAATCGTTCAGATCAAACGACTGCGAAACCGTTGTATCCGCACTTGCGGTCTGCACCTGCTCCGTGTTTCCGCTGTGCCCCGAGGTGAGCAGCAGCACGCCCGCGAGCAATACCGCCAGCACGGCCCGGTATTTCTTCAAAACCGGCAGGATTCTCTCCCTGACGGCAGTTAAGTTTTCGTTATCCGGCAGTTTCATCTTGCAATCAGCTCCTGTCGTTCTTCGGGTACGCCGCATTCCTTGGTCAGCAGACTTTGCAGCTCGGACAGGCGATTCGCCGCTGTACTGTCGTAGTACACGGTCACTTTATCGACCTGCAGCAAGCCGTCTGCGTCGTTTGCCATCTCCACGTTCACCGTGCACGGAATACCGGCTTCCTCCGCACGCTGCTGCACCGCCTTCGCAATGCTCGCCGCGACCGTGCTCATCGTGGTCTGCATGTTGCGCGTCTGCATTTCGTCTATGTCGCTCTGCGAGACACTCCCCTGCCAGTTCCACGACAGCACATGCAGTCCGGCCAGCGGCTGCAGGAGCGCCAGCAGCATGAGCAGACCGGCGGCTGTCCGCACAACCTCTTTTAAGGCCCCGCCGCCCGCCAGTTTGAGCGCCATCGCGGACACGGCTCCCGCGATCGTCACGCGCAGTAATATCGTTTGCAGTAATTCAGTCATATTGGTTTCACCATCGCCACCATATACACGAGTTCGAGGAATAAAATCATACAGCAGGTGCTCAGCATGCCGAGCAGCAGACCAAAGCCGGTGCCTACGTTTTCGAGGAACCGCTTCATGCCGTCCGAGCACAGCGGCGAGAGCACGGCAGCCCCCGCCTTGTAGCACAAATAGCTTGCTCCCGCTCGAACGAACGGCACAAAGCAGATAGCCGCTACACACAGCATCCCGAAAATGCCGATCGAGCCGCGCAGCAAAGCTGCACCGGACAGCATGGTTTCGGTCGCGTCCGAAATCACACCGCCGACCACCGGAACCGCACCGGACACGGCAAGTTTCGCGGTCTTTAGCGTCATGCGGTCCACGTTGCCGGAAACACCGCCCGCTATCGCAAGATATGCGGTGAACAGCGTTAAAATGAGTTTAAGTACACCCGAGGTCAGGGATTTTATGCCGTCTGCGATGCCGCGCAGCATGCCGTTGCCTGCCGCGGCATCCACCGCCGTGATGGCAAGATAGGCGCACGCCGCCGGAACAAGCAGGGCGTTCACCAGCCGTATCACCAGGTCGAACACTACCATGGTTGCCGCCTGCAGAACGGTTGCGGTCGCCGTGTTGCCGCCGGTCGCAAGTACGGTGGCGAGCACCGGCTGAAGTGTGCCCGAAAACACGCTGATCTGGTCGAGCGTGTCGCGGCAGAGCGACAGCACACCCGTGAAATCCCGCAGGAGCACTGCCGCACAGCCAAGTGCCGCCGCCATGTCGATCCAGTCGTTGGCCTCGCCGCCCGCCGCCGCAGAAAAGCCGCGCGCCGCCGAGGCCAGCAGCACAATCACGGCTACGCGCAATAGTCCGCCCAGTGCAGTCTGAATCGCACTTTGGCTGTCCGAGGTCATGTTTTCCAGCACGCGAGAGACCGAATCCGACAGCGTGTCCGCGTTTTCCGGCGATACGCCGTCAAGGTATTGCCGCGCACTGTTCGGCATAGCGTCAGTCAGACTGCTGCCGCCGACTGACTGCACCTGTTCCTCACTCACAGCCGCATGCGCGAACGGCAGGAACAGCAGGAACAGTAGGGGCACGAGAATGGCATTCAGCGCCAGTTTGCGTTTGCTCATACCGCCCACTCCGTAATAAGATCGAGCACCTGCTCGAAAAGCGGCAGGCACACGGAAAGCGTCAGGACAGCGCCTGCAATCTCCATCTTGGCGGCAAGCGCGGACTGACCGGCGTCCCGGCAAAGCGCAGCTGTAATCCGCACCACGACCGCCACGCCGACTGCCTTGCACACCGGCAGATACAGCGCGGAATCCAAGCCGCACTGCGAGAGCAGACCGGAAAAACGCTGCGCCGCACTTCCGGCCGCGCTGAACACCCGCAAAAGTAAAATCACCCCTGCCGTCAGCATCAGCAGAAACGCGATAGCGGGCGCGTCCTTTTTCAGCACCAGCGACAGCGTGAGCGCCGCAAGGACAATGCCGCAAATCAAGCCTAATTCCATAGTCAAAACCCGAATACATTTTTCATCATGGTGAACAGGCGGTCGATTTCCTGAACAATCAGCATCAAAACGACAATTAAACCCGCGAGTGTCGTCATCAGCGCCTGCTCCTCCCTGCCCGAGCGGGAGAGCAGCTGTCCGAGCACCGCCACTAAAATTCCTACCGCCGCAATGCGGAAAATCAGATCAACATCCATCGTTTTCCTCCGCTTAGATCAGCACCAGAATCACCAGCAGGCCGAGCGCAATGCCGCAAGTCCGGTACAGATTTCCCCGATTTGCCAAATCCTCCTGCGCTGCCTCCCGCGAGGCCGCCAGCCGCCGCTCCACCTGCGACAGTCCGGTCAGCTGCTCGTCCGCGTCGTAGCGGCCTAAGTAGTTTGCAGCGTCGCACAGAATGTCGCATTCCTGCGTGCCCAGTCCGACCTGTGCACGGCAGTCCCGCAAGGTGCTGCGCCACAGGTAGCCGAGCGACAGACCGTTCTGCTCCCGCAGGCGGCGCTGCAGCGTGCGAAAGACTTTGCGGACGATCGGCTGCTCGTTTTCCGTCAGCAAACCGACAATTTCCGGCATGGGTGTCCGTCTTCCGGAAATCTCGCTGCGGATGAGTCCAAGCGCAAGCAGCATGGCGTCTGCCGCCGCCACTCTGCGCCGCAGATTTTGCCGCGCGGACAGTCCGAGCGCCGCACATGAGCCGAACACCATCACCGAACCGATCAGCTTTAACATTTCGTCTCCTCCCATCGTTCCATGCGGTAGACCCGCTGTCCGTCCTGTTTTTCGATAATAACCGCCTGATGAAATGCGCCGAGCGCGAGCAGCTCACGGTAGATCGGCCGCTGCCGCAGATCATCCAGTCCGGCCGCGTGTGCACACGCAATCACTGCTGTTCCGCAGTGCGTGCAGAGCGATACCGCCTTTGCGTCCTCAGGCGCAGTAATTTCATCAAGAGCGAGCAAGGCAGGCGACATGGTTTTGAGCAGCATGACCGCCGCCTGCCATTTTGAGCAGCCTTCCATCACATCCGTGCAGCGCCCAACTGCAAGCTGCGGTACACCGTCCACGAGAGCGGCAATCTCGCTGCGCTCGTCCGCAATCGCAGCAGTGAAACCGCGGTCGGAGAAGTAGCGCACCCACTCTCTCAGCAAGGTCGTTTTGCCATATCCCGGCGGTGACAGGAGCAAGGTAGACTGCGGCTCGTCCGTTCCTATCCAGCGGGCAATCTGCGCCTGTAAATCTTCAGCTTGATGTGCAATGCGCAGGTTGATTGAACTCAGGCCGCGCACCCCGAGAACGCGGCCGTCCTCTTCGGCGGCTGTGCCGCAGATGCCCAGTCGATGCCCGCCGGATAACGTCAGGAAGCCGTGCCGCAGACTGTCTGTATAACTATGCACGGAATATTGCGCGGCGCGGCTGAGCATCTCGCGCAGCTCCGCCGATGCGACCGCCTCAAGCGGGAGCGGCCGCTCCCCGGCGGCGGTTCTCGCCGCAGGCGGCTGTCCCGCGCGAAAGCGTAATTCCTCGATGTCCTCCGGCCTGTCCAGCCGCTCCAGCTGTGCCCGCCGTATCGGCGGCAGGCACGAAATCGCCTGCCGGAAGGCCGCTTTTCGTTTGTCCATTTTCATCACCACTATAACCTATGCAGGAGCAGAACGAAGTAGAAGGAGTAATTGAAAATTGAGAATAGAGAATGGATGTTGTGATTGACCATTATTCTTCATTTCCAATCTATATTGCAGAGCGGGATGACCTCATCCCGCTGTTTTCTAAACAAACCACCGGATTATAGATAAAATTTACATGGTATTGAAAATTGCAATCACCGGCATATTGCATAACCGTAGGGGCGCACAGTGTGCGCCCAATACACATTAAACTTAGCGTTGTGTGGGAGCACACTGTGCTCCCCTACGAGATAAGATTACACATCCGCTTGACGTGCGGAAGGTCAGGGACTTGTCAGAATATATGAAAATTTATGCATTTTTTCATCGAACCATGTCAAATCAGTCATTGACAACTCGCCCGTCCAGCGATATAATAAACACAAATATTGCACAAAGCGATGACAGAGGAAAGTAATCGTTCCAAGTGCGGCTTTCAGGGAGTGTCCGGCATGACTGGAAACGGACGCAGACGCCGGTACGATGAAGTTCCCTCCTGAGCTGCGGCGCTGAACCCTATCGAATTAGGCGCTGACGGATTTCCTCCGTTATAGGGATAGGATATATTTGTATCCGAAAAAGTGCGGCATTGTTATGCCGAATGTGGGTGGTACCGCGGAACCGTTTGTCTTTCGTCCCTCTTTGTGGATGAAGGACTTTTTTTATACCCATTCCGCCGTGACAAACAGCAAATACCACCTATATAAAGGAGATACACAACATGATCATCATTATGAAGCAGGGCACGACCCATGAGCACGTTGAGGAGCTGTCCCAGCATATCGAGCGCTGGAACGTAAAGGCAAACCCGATCTACGGCGAGGGCACCATCGTTATCGGCCTTGTCGGCGACACCGGCGCTGTTGACAAGGACGCACTCATGCTTGACCCGCAGGTTGAGAACATTATCAAGGTGCAGGAGCCGTTCAAGCTGGCAAACCGCAAGTTCCATCCGGACAACTCTGTCGTTGAGATTGCACCGGGCGTTGTTGTCGGCGGCAAGAAGCTGGTCGTTATGGCAGGTCCGTGCTCGGTTGAAAGCGAGGAGCAGATCATCGATGTGGCTAAGCATGTTCAGGCGGACGGCGCGACCGTTCTCCGCGGCGGCGCGTGGAAGCCGCGCTCTTCCCCGTACTCCTTCCAGGGTCTGAAGGCTGAGGGTCTGGAGCTGCTGCACAAGGCGCACGAGGCAACCGGTCTGCCGGTCGTTACCGAGATCACCAATCCGGCGCACATCGACATCTTCATGGACAAGTGCGACTGCTTCCAGGTCGGCGCACGCAACATGCAGAACTTCGAGCTGCTGAAAGAACTCGGTCAGACCCGCAAGCCCATCCTGCTCAAGCGCGGCTTCGCAAACACCATGGAGGAATTCCTGATGAGCGCCGAGTACATCATGGCGGGCGGCAACGAGAACGTTATCCTCTGCGAGCGCGGCATCCGCACCTACGAGAAGTACACCCGCAACACACTCGATATTTCCGCCGTTCCGGTACTCAAGCGCATGAGCCATCTGCCGGTCATCGTTGACCCGTCCCATGCAGGCGGCATTTACTGGATGGTCGAGCCGCTGGCAAAGGCTGCTGTTGCAGCCGGTGCGGACGGTCTGATGATCGAGGTGCACAACGATCCTGCACACGCTCTGTCTGACGGTGCACAGTCTCTGACCTACGATTCGTTCCACCACACCATGAACGCACTGCGCGCTGTTGCAGCGGCAGTTGACAGAGAAATCTGATACATATTATAATGTAACATAGCCGGAGGTCGGTGTTCCACCGACCTCTTTCGCAAATATACGGGAATCAGTAATCCGGTTTCGCACCGACTAATTACGAATTCCTAATTACTAATTCAACCAAAAGGGTGTTGTAAAAATGGCAGAAACGCTGAGTCTGACGGGCGCGAACGGCGTGTCCGAAATTCATATCGAAACCGGATTACTGGACCGTGCAGGCGCGGTAATCCTCGAAACCTTTTCGCCCAGCCGCGTGCATATTGTATCGGATTCAACGGTAGCGCCGCTGTATCTCGAAAAGCTGGAAAAGCAGTTCTCCCTGCCGGTGACGCACACGGTCATTCCCGCCGGTGAGGAGCACAAGCAGCTTTCCACGGTTGAGGGCATTTACCATGATCTGCTGGCCGCCGGCATGACCCGCAAGGATTTGATTATCGCGCTCGGCGGCGGTGTTGTCGGCGACATCACCGGCTTTGCGGCGGCGACCTTCCTGCGCGGTGTGTCGCTGTGCCAGATCCCGACCACGCTGCTCGCGCAGGTGGATTCCTCGGTCGGCGGCAAGACCGGCGTTGATCTGCCCGAGGGCAAAAACCTCGTTGGCGCGTTCTATCAGCCGCGGCTCGTACTCATCGACCCGAACGTGCTCGCTTCCCTGCCGGACAGCACCTTTGCGGACGGCATGGCCGAGGTCGTTAAGTACGGCTACATTTCCAACCGGGAAATCCTGACGATGGTTTCTCAGCCGGACTACAAGTCCAACATTGAGAATATCATTTACGAGTGCGTTAAGATCAAACGCGATGTAGTTGCCATCGACGAGCACGACACCGGACTTCGCATGATCCTCAATTTCGGTCACACCATCGGCCATGCAGCAGAGAAACTCGGAAACTACACCGACCTCACCCACGGTCAGGCGGTGGCGATCGGCATGGTAGCCGCGATGCGCCTCTCTGCCCTGCTGGGCAACGAGGATCTGACCGCGCCGCTCATCGACATTCTGAAGCACATCGGTCTGCCGACCGAGCTGAACTACGACCGCGAGTCCATCTTTAATGCCCTGCTGTCGGACAAAAAGAAATTCGGCGCAACGGTCAACTTTATTCTCGTGCGCGAAGCCGGTCGAGCAGAAATTACCCCGATTGATGCAGAAAAGCTGCACGAATACGTTCTGAAGCTGTAAGGAGGGAGAAGCATGGGTTCTACCTGGGGCAATACAATCAAAATTTCCATTTTCGGTGAATCGCACGGCACGGGCATCGGCGTTGTGATCGACGGATTCCCGTCCGGCGTTATGTATGACGAGGCGTTTGTCCTGCGCGAGATGGAGCGCCGCGCACCGGGCCGCAACAAGCAGTCCACCGCGCGTAAGGAGCCGGACAGGCCGGAAATTCAGTCCGGCATCTACAACGGCAAAACGACCGGCACGCCTATCTGTGCCGTCATCCGCAACACCAATCAGCGCTCGAACGACTACGCCGAGCTGGCGGCGCAGCCGCGTCCCGGTCACGCGGACTACACGGGTATGCTGCGCTACGATTCCTGCAACGACCCGCGCGGCGGCGGCCATTTCTCCGGCCGACTGACGGCTCCGCTGGTGTTCGCCGGTGCGCTGTGCAAGCTGTGGCTCAAGGAACAGGGCGTGACGGTCGGCTCGCACATCCAGTCCATCGCGCAGATTCAGGATATGCCGTTCGACGATGTAGAAGTCACCGCCGAGCAGCTGGATACGCTGCGGAACGCCGAATACCCGGTGAACAATCCGCGTGCGCTCGAGGCCATGCTGGCCGCTATCGAGGAAGCGCGTGAGGAGCAGGATTCGGTCGGCGGTGTCATCGAGTGCGCCGCTGTCGGCCTGCCGGCCGGTATCGGCAGCCCGATGCTCGACAGCGTGGAGAGCCGCCTGTCCTCTATCCTGTTCGGCGTGCCCGCTGTCAAGGGCGTGGAGTTCGGCGCAGGCTTTGCCTTTGCGGCGCTGCGCGGCTCGCACGCGAACGACCCGTTCTATGAGGAAAACGGGGTTGTCAAGACCGAAACCAACAACAACGGCGGCATCCTCGGCGGCATCACGAGCGGTATGCCGCTCATCGTGCGCGCGTGCATCAAGCCCACACCGTCCATCGGCATGGTGCAGGATACGCTCAACATCCGCACCGGCAAGGTCGAGCCGCTGTCCATCCACGGCCGCCACGACCCGTGCATCGTCACCCGCGCCGCGCCGGTGGTCGAGGCCGCCTGCGCGGTTGCGCTGGCCGATCTTCTGAGGGAGGCGAAGGGCTATCATGCGTGAACTTCCCGAAATCCGGCAGGACATCAACCGTGTGGACTCCGCCATCCGAGAGCTGTTCCTGCTGCGTATGTCGCTGGCGCTCGAGGTCGCAAAGACCAAGGCCCGGTCGGACGATAAGATCTACAAGCCCGACCGCGAGGCCGAGATCGTCGAAAAACGCTCCGCCGGTATGGAGGAGGAGCTGCAGCTCAAGTACGTTTCCCTTCTGCAGAGCATGATCCGCGCGAGCCGCGAGTACCAGTACAGCGAAATCCTCCGTCAGACGCCGGAAAAGTTCCCGTTCTATCCCGCAGAAACGCTTGCAAAGCCGAAAACCGTGTTCTATCAGGGGGTCCCGGGTGCGTATCAGGAGCTGGCCGCGCGTGCGCTGTTCCCGAGCTGCGAACCGCAGAATGTACCCACCTGGGAGCAGGTTTTCCAGTCCGTCCGCGACGGCAAGGCCGATATCGGCGTTGTGCCGGTCGAGAACACAACCGCAGGCACGGTCAGCGAAGTCTATGACCTCCTGCTCGACTACGACCTGTACATCAACCGCTCGTACATCAAAAAAATCTCGCACTGTCTGGCGGCGGTGCCCGGCACCAAGCTCGAGGATGTCAAGCGTGTCTGCTCGCATCCGCATGCGCTGCCTCAGTGCCACAGCTTCATCTCCGAGCACGATCTGGAGGCCATCGAGGTGGCGAACACCGCCATCGCGGCCCAGAACGTGCAGAAAAAGGGCGACAAGAGCCTTGCTGCCATCTGCTCGCAGGAGGCGGCTGTGCGCTACGGTCTCGATATTCTCGCCGAGGGCATCAACGACATGCAGCACAACGAAACACGCTTTATCGCCGTCAGCAAAACGCTGACCTGTCAGCCCGAGGATAACCGCATCGAGATCGCGTTCCACATTCCCAATGCGTCCGGTACGCTCATCACCGTGCTGGACACCATCGCGCACTACGGCATCGACATGACCGAAATCCACTCGCGTCCGCTCAAGGACAGCCCGTGGTGCTATGTGTTCTATGTCGATTTCACCGGCAACATGCGCGACCATGCGGTGCAGTCCCTGCTGTATCAGCTTCATGAGGAGCTTCCCTATATCAAAGTAATCGGCAGCTATTGCGTGCCTAACGAATAAAAGGAGTACAAACCCATGCAAATTCAACCCTGCGGCCCTTTGCGCGGTGAAATTACCGTGCCGGGCGACAAATCCATCTCGCACCGTGCCGTTATGCTCGGCGCACTTGCCAACGGCACCACCCACATCACCGGCTTTCTGATGGGCGAGGACTGCCTGTCCACCATTGACTGCTTCCGCAAGATGGGTGTCGAGATTAACATCACCGACGACGAGGTTATCGTGGAAGGCGTTGGTCTGCACGGTCTCGAAGCGCCGTCAGAAGCGCTGTACACCGGCAACTCCGGCACGACCACCCGCCTGCTGTGCGGCATTCTGGCCGGTCAGCCGTTCACCGTTACCATGAGCGGCGACCCGTCCATCCAGAAGCGCCCGATGGGCCGCGTGATGAAGCCGCTGCGTGAAATGGGCGCGTCCATTGAGGGCAAGAACGACAATTTCTGCCCGCTGACCCTGTTCCCGAGCGAGCTGCACGGTATTGAATACCGTCTGCCGGTAGCATCCGCTCAGCTGAAGAGCGCCATCCTGCTGGCAGGTCTGTACGCCGAGGGTCAGACAACCGTTATCGAGCCGGCTCCCTCCCGCGACCACACCGAGCGCATGTTCCGCGCACTCGGCGTTGAGATTGAGACCAACGGCAGCACCATCACGCTCAACCCGCCGGAGGATCTCCATGCGGTCGATATTGCGGTTCCGGGCGATATCTCGTCCGCGGCGTTCTTCCTCGTTGCCGGTGCGATCGTTCCGGGCAGTGAACTGACGATTAAAAACGTGGGCGTCAATCCGACCCGCACTGGCGTTCTGGACGTTCTGCGCGATATGGGCGCGGACATCACCGAGTCGAACTTCCGCGATGAGGCCGAGCCGATGTGCGACCTGACCGTCAAGTACAGCAAGCTGCACGGCGTGGAAATCGGCGGCGCTATCATCCCGCGCCTGATCGACGAGCTGCCCGTTATCGCGGTAGCCGCTGCATTCGCTGAGGGCGAAACCGTTATCCGCGACGCGCAGGAGCTCAAGGTCAAGGAGTCCAACCGCATTGCCGCTATGGTCGCAGAGCTGACCAAGGCCGGCGTAGATGTCGAGGAGACCGACGACGGCATGATCGTGCACGGCGGTGCAAAGCCGCACGGCGCATCGTTCGAGACCTATAAAGACCACCGCATTGCGATGAGCCTTGCCGTGCTCGGTCTGGCAGCCGAGGGCGCAAGCCGCATTGACGAGCCGGAGGTCGTTGCCATTTCCTACCCCGATTTCTTCAACACCCTCGAACGTCTGGGGGACTGAGTCATGCTGCTTTCCATGGACGAATTTCGCGCTTTCGAGCCGAAAAAGACCACCTATGCCCTGTTTGGCTGGCCGCTCGGTCACACCATGAGCCCGGAGCTGCACGCGCAGCTGTTCGAGGCCTCCGGTCAGGATGCGGACTACATCGGCGTTGCCGTGCCGCCGGAGGATTTACCCGAAGCGTTCGAGCTGGCCAAGCGCAAGCTCGGCGGCATCAACTGCACCATCCCGCACAAAAAGGCCGTCATCCCCCTGCTCGATGAGATTGACACTGCTGCCCGCGACCTGCACTCGGTCAACACGGTCCGCTTTGCGGACGGCAAGGCGACCGGCTTCAATACGGACATCCTCGGCTTTGCGGAGTCGCTGAACCGTGACGGCGTATCGCTTCAGGGTAAAAAGGTGCTGCTGCTCGGCTATGGCGGCGCGGCTTCCGTGATGGCATACCACTGCGTGACGCAGGGCGCGTATCTGACCATCACGGGACGCAATCTCGAGAAGGCAGAGGCACTGCAGAAGCAGCTGACCGATGCCGTTCCGGGCGCACGCATTTCCGTATTCAGCCGCCGGCACATTCCGCGCGATATTCATATCGTGCTCAATTCCACGCCGGTGGGTATGTACCCGAAGGAAAACGCGGCTCCGCTGCATTATCTGCCGCACAAGACCGAGTATGTGTTCGATGCTATCTACAATCCGCCGGTGACCTCGACCATGAAGCTCGCCAATCCGCGCAAGACCAAAACACGCGACGGACTGTTCATGCTGGTCATGCAGGCGGCGCACGCGCAGACCATCTGGACCGGCGTGATCTTCGAGCCGCAGGCGTGCGAAACCATTCTGCGCCGTACCTACGGCAAAATGGCGGTCAAGCGTCTGCACGAGAAGCATGGCAAGAAAAATCTGGTGCTGTGCGGCTTTATGGGCAGCGGCAAGACCACCATCGGCCGTAAGCTGGCGCGTCTGACCGGACTGGAATTTATTGATGCGGACATCTACCTTGAGGCGAAGGAAGGCAAGAAAATCTCCGAGATTTTCGCTGAAAAGGGCGAAGCCTACTTCCGTGACCGCGAGACCGCGTACATTAAAGAGCTGGCGCAGAAAGACGGCATCGTGCTTGCGCTCGGCGGCGGCTCTGTCCTCCGTCCGGAGAATGTGGCGGCTGTCAAGGAGACCGGTCTGCTCATCTTGCTCGACACGCCGTTCTACCGCATTATGAAAAACCTTTCCTACTCCACGAATCGCCCGTTGCTCGATAAGCCGGACAAGCAGGCGGAAACACGCCGCCTGTACAATGCACGCAAGGCGCTCTACCACCGAGTGGCCGATATCGCGGTGCGCAGTCCCAGGCTGTCCGAGGTTCTGGAAAAAGTAGTAAAAAGCGTGTAAGGCACTGGACAAATCCACCAGATGCGTTTACAATTAGGGACATACTGAAAAGTATGTCCCTTAGCTTGTCGCAAAAGCAATATTTGATTTTTATGCTTCGTGCGGCAGCACGCATTCAATCGAATTTGCTTTGCAAATTCATAAATTCCGGGAGCATGGCCCAGGCCACCCTCTCTTGCCGCTATGCGGCAATTCACCTTGTGTATCTCGGAATTTATACAAGGGAAGAAAAAATGTGTCCGCAGGACGCGGTTTCTTCGAGATTCGCTCGAAAGCGTGGTTTCGAGCGAGAGGCTGTTCGGAAAACAAAGTTTTTCGACAGCCTCAGGGACATACTGAAAAGTATGTCCCTTTTTCACATCCGCAATAAAAGGAGGAACTCAAAGGATTATGAGAACATCAGCCAAACATCCCTGTCGCCTGATTGCAGCCGCGCTTGCCGCTCTGCAGCTATGCGCAGGTGCTGCCGGAGCCGTTTTCGATAACAGCTTCAGCTACACCTACTCTCTCGGCAGCGGCCTGCAATACAGCCGCACCGAGGGCAAAAACAGCGCCGGTCTGCAGCGCGCGAACGTACTGACATACTCGCCGAACACCGGTGTAACGCCCATCATGGTCTACGCCGATGAGCAGCTGTACGGCAGCAAGGCCACTATCACAAACGCGGTGAAATATCTGCAGAATCAGGGTAAAACCGTGCTCGGCGGCACGAATGCAGACTTTTTCGTTATGTCTACCGGCATTCCAATCGGTCTGGTCATCGACAGCGGCGAACTCATTTCGTCCGATGCCTGGCAGTACGCGGTCGGCTTCAAGAAGGACGGCACAGCTGTCCTCGGCCGCCCGACTATGGGCATCCGCGTGAGCGGCAAGAGCGGCACGGTCAACGTATCCTACTTCAACAAGACGCGCACGACGGCTGGCGCGTACCTGCTCGATCACAACTACGATGACTCGACGCACTTTGCAGCCAAGGGCACGAGCATTATCCTCGAGCGCGTGGATGATACACCGGTCAAGGTCAACGGCTCGGTCAAGCTCAAGGTCGTGAACAAGGGCACGGGCAGCAGTCCCATTACGATCACAAAAAACCAGATGGTGCTCACCAAGTCGGACGGCGCAAATGTGCCCTCGTGGGTGGATTTCGAGGTTGGCGAGGAAGTCACGCTGTCCATCGCATCGAATGACAGCAGCTGGAGCGACGTGCAGTACGCAGTCGGCGGCAAGCTGCTGATGGACAACAGTACGATCACGACCGACGGCATCGACGCAGGCTCGACCCGCAGAGCACGCAGCGCAGTCGGTGTGAAGGCGGACGGCACGGTTGTTCTGTATGAAATCGACGGCAACCAGCCCTCGTACAGCGTCGGTCTGACGGCGGCAGAACTCGGTCAGGAGCTGAAGGAGCTCGGCTGTGTCCGCGCCATCTGTCTGGATGGCGGCGGCTCCTCCGCGATGGCGGTCCGCAATCCCGGCGCGAGCACCGCAGCATTGATCTCCCAGCCGTCGGACGGCTCGCAGCGCGCGTGCGCCAACTACATTTTCTTTGTGAACAACATCGCGTCGGACGGCGTGACGGCTCATGCTGTGCTCACGCCCAGCCACCGCTATGTGCTCCCGGGCGGAAGTACCTGGTTCTCGGTCAAGGGTGCAGATGCGTCTTACGCCTCGGCGGACGCACCGACCGACCTCAGCTACACGGTGAATGATGAGCTGGGCACGGTCTCCGGCCAAACCTTCACCGCGGGCAGCAAGGCCGGTCGCGCGACCATTACCGGCTCAAACGGCGCGGTTTCCGGCTCGATGAACGTGTGCATCACCACCGGTGTGGACTCGATCGCACTGCAGAGCGGCGGCAAAGCGCTCAGCTCTATCTCGGTCAAACCGGGCCAGAGCATCAACGTAGATGCGCTCGCGTATCACCTCGGTCATACGATGGGCGCTGCAGATTCCTGCTTCAAGTGGAGCGTGTCCGGCGATGTCGGTGCGGTAAATGCGGACGGCGTGTTCACTGCGGGCAGCCGGATGGCCTCCGGCACGCTCACCTGCTCGTATGGCAGCGTAAGCAAGTCCATTTCGGTCAATGTCGGCATGGGCGACGCGCAGAGCGCTCATACCGTTGCGGATTTTGAAAGCGGTCTGAACAATCTAACCGCATCGGACGGCGTGACGCTCTCGCGGGTGACGGATTACACCTCGGTGGCACGCGGCACCGGTTCGCTCAAGGCGATGTGGAACGGCACCGGTACGGACGGCTTTACGATTTCTGTTCCGGCGGCTGATGCTTCGAGCATGAAGCACCTGACACTGTGGGCGCACAGCAGGAACACGGCAGGCACGCTCACGGCGGTGTTTGCCGACGCGGAAGGCAATGAGCTGACCGCTCCCCTGTCCGCTGCAACCGGCAACAGCTGGAAACAGCTGACGGCAAGCGTGCCGGACGGCGCACAGCAGTTCACCGGTCTGCGGTTTGACAAATCCGGCGCAGGCTCTGGCGGCTCGGCGCTGTACCTCGACCAGATCGTACTGAGCGCAGATCATGCGGTGACGAATACGGATGCGCCGTCGGTCAAGCTGAATACGACCTCGGCAACGGTCAGCATCGGCACAAATGCCGCGCTTTCCGGCACTGCCACCATGGAAAACGGCAAATATCCGGTCCGCGCAAGCAATATTGCGGTCAAGGTGGACGGCAAAGCCGTTTCCGGTGCAGCTGTGATGAGCGGCTCGACCATGACCATTACAACCGGCACGCTGTCTGCCGGTACGCATACCGTGACTGCCGACGTGTCCGATGATGCAGGCAACCGCACGCGCGTTTGTGCGACCGTAACCGCCGGTTCGGCATCCAACGTGTTCGCGGACACCGCGTCGCATTGGGCAAACGGCTATGCTTCCCTGCTGAGCGCACGCGGCATCATGAAGGGCGAAACCGCAAACGGCAGCACCTATTTCCGCCCGAACCGCAACCTGACCCGTCAGGAGTTCGCGGTGACGATGGCGCGTCTGCTGAATCTGGATACCTCCAGCACCTCCGGCACGCTCGGCTTCGCCGATGAGGACAGTATTCCGAGCTGGGCGCGCGGCGCAGTTGCCGCAGTTTCGCGTGCGAACATTATGAACGGCTCGAGCAGCAACGGTAAGCTGTACTTCAACCCGCAGGCCACCATGACGCGTACTGAGGTTATGACGGTCATCGGCCGCTGCCTGCCGCGCGGCTATGCAGCGGTCAACCTGAATTATACGGACGCGTCCGTGATTCCGTCGTGGGCGACCGAGCAAGTCAAGACCTGCGTTTCCGCCGGTGTCATCGGCGGTTACTCGGATGGTACCATCCGACCGAACGGCAATATCACCCGCGGTGAAATTGCGAAAATTCTGGCTCTGTTCTGATAGCTGTCGCACAACCGCAGTTTTACAACAACACCCGTCAAGAAAAATCTTGACGGGTGTTCAGTCTGTCAAAAAAGCAGCATTTCGACTCTCGTACTTCGTGCGGCAGCACGCATAAAATAGAATTTGCGGAGCAAATTCATAAATTCCGAGAGCATGTATCTCGGAATTTATACAAGGGAAGAAAAAATGTGCCTGCAAGGCGCGGTTTTTCTTCGGAATTCGATCGAAAGCGTGGTTTCGATCGAGAGGCTGCTCGAAAAACGTTAGTTTTTCGACAGCCTCAACACCCGTCAAGAAAATCTTGACGGGTGTTTTCTTATGCCTTTTCAGTTTTCTTCGGAAGCAGCAAGCCAATCAGCAGACCGACCGCAGCCGGAATCAGCCAGCCGAAGCCGAGTGCGTTCAGCGGCAGTGCCTGCAGCAGCGGCGACAAGACCGGAATCGGGAATGCCGCGGCAATGCTCTGCACCGCAGTAAAGGCAATGCAGAGGCGGTAAACCGCACCGTGTTTCTCCGGCTTCGGGAGGAACGACAGCACGATCAGCACGATAGCGACCGGATAAATCGCGTTCAGCACCGGCGTGGACAGACGGATAATACCCGCCAGACCGATATTCGAAATAATCATGCTGGCCGCAGCAAAGAACGCCGCAATGGCCGGATACGGAATACGCGGCAGCAGCTCATGGAAATACTGACCGACGCAGGCAATCAGGCCGACACAGGTATTGAAGCATGCAATGACGAAAATTGCGGCAAGCAACACCTGCCCGACCGGGCCAAACAGACCTCTGGCAATATTACTCAGCGTGTCCGCGCCAGTCGAGCCGCCCGGCCATGCCGCTCCGGACAGTGCGCCAACGTGCGTCAGCATCGCGTAAACCAGAAGCAGCATTGCGCCTGCAATCCAGCCTGCACGGATGGTGCTGCGGCGCACCTGCTGTTCGTCCTCGATACCGTAATCCCGAATATTCAGCGCGATAACCGCGCCGAAATTGAGTGCCGCCAGCGTATCCATTGTCTGGTAGCCATTCAGAATGCCCGTCAGGCCCGGCAGCGAAGCGTAGTCTGCGGTCGGCACGCCGTAATGCTCTGCCACCGGATGAAACAGGCAGCCGAAAAACAGCACGAAAATCAGTACGATCAGCGTCGGACACAGAATGCGTCCGAGCCAGCTTGTCAGCTTTTCCGGGTGCAGTGCAACAAAAAACGCTGCCGCAAAGAACACGATAGAGTAAATCAGCTGCCGCATTGCATCTCCGCCAATAAGCGGCGCGAGCATTTGGAACGATGTGCTCGCCGTGCGCGGGATGGCCAGACACGGACCGATCGACAGGTAGACCAGCAGCGCAAATATCTGCGCAAATCGCGGATGCACACGCCCGGCCAGCTCGGACAGCCCGCCTGCACGCGCGACAGCGATCACGCCAATAACCGGCAGACCGATCGCGCTGACCGCAAATCCGACAAAGGCCAGCCACGCGTCAGTGCCCGCCTGTGCACCGAGATACGGCGGGAAAATCAGGTTTCCGGCGCCAAAAAACATGGAAAACAGCGTAAAGCCTACCAGAAGCAGGCTCCTTCGGTTTAACTTTTGCATAGCAGTTCTCCCCTTCCTTATGAATAGTGAAAGCGCCATCATCGCGGGACGATGGCGCTCAGGTTTGCATCCGAGTCAGATGCGTTTGCTCATTTTTTCGCTGTATTCTGCGCGGTAAGCCTCGAATGTGCCGTTATCGAGTGCGTCGCGGATTTCCTGCATGAGGTGGTTGTAGAACCACAGATTGTGCATGACGAGCAGCCGCTGGGACAGCATTTCACCGCTCTTGAGCAGGTGGCGCAGATAAGCGCGGCTGAACCGCTGACAGGTCGGGCACTGACAGCCTTCTTCAATCGGGCGGTCATCGGTCTGGTACTTGGCATTCATAATGTTCAGGATGCCGTTATGCGTGAACAGATGACCGTGACGCGCGTTGCGGGTCGGCATAACGCAGTCGAAGAAATCAATGCCGCGAGCGACACCTTCAATAATGTTGCTCGGCGTGCCGACACCCATCAGGTAGCGCGGCTTATGCTCGGGCGCATGCGGCAGAACAACATCGAGAATATGGTACATGACCTCGGTGCTTTCACCGACGGCAAGACCGCCGATGGCATAACCCGGCAGATCCAGCTCCGCAATTGCCTGCATATGCTCGATACGCAGGTCGTCATAAGTGCCGCCCTGATTGATACCGAACAGCAGCTGGTGCGGATTTACCGTATCCGGAAGCGTGTTCAGACGGTCAAGCTCGGTTTTACAGCGTTTGAGCCAGCGCGTGGTACGGTCAATGGAGTTTTTAACATACTCACGCGGCGCGGGGTTCTCGATACACTCGTCGAACGCCATCGCAATGTCCGAGCCGAGGTTGGACTGGATGCGCATGCTCTCCTCCGGTCCCATGAAAATCTTGCGGCCGTCAACGTGCGAGTGAAAGGTTACGCCTTCCTCCTTGATCTTGCGCAGGGTCGCCAGCGAAAACACCTGAAAGCCGCCGGAGTCGGTCAGCATCGGACCGTCCCAGCGCATGAATTTGTGCAGACCGCCCATCTGCTTGACGATCTGATCGCCCGGACGGACGTGCAGATGGTAGGTGTTGGACAGCTCAATCTGGCAGCCAAGCTCCTTGAGGTCGAACGCGTCAACCGCACCCTTGATAGCACCTGCCGTGCCGACGTTCTGGAATACCGGGGTCTGCACCACGCCGTGCGCCGTGCAGAACTCGCCGCGACGGGCGCGGCCCTCGGTTTTGATTAAGTTAAATTTTCCGATTTCCATAATTCCCTCTTATCCTGTTTTTATTAGTACAAAAGCATCGAATCACCGAACGAGAAGAAACGATATTCTTCCTTAATGGCTTCCTGATACGCATTCATGACCATTTCTCGTGTTGCAAATGCCGAAATCAGCATCATCAGTGTGCTCTCCGGCAGATGGAAGTTGGTCACAAGATGATCGACTGCCTTGAATTTATAGCCCGGATAGATGAAAATATCCGTCCAGCCGGACTGTGCGCGCACGGTACCGTCGTCAGCCGCGATGGTCTCCAGCGTGCGGGTGGCTGTTGTGCCGACCGCCCAGATCTTGCCGCCTGCAGCACGCGTATCGTTGATGATCCCCGCGGTCTCTTCGTCCATGATATAATACTCGGAGTGCATGATGTGGTCGGTGATCTCATCCTCCTTGACCGGGCGGAACGTACCCAGACCGACATGCAGCGTCACGAACGCCAGTTTTACTCCCTTGGCTTTCAGCGCGTCAAGCAGCTCGGTCGTGAAGTGCAGGCCGGCGGTCGGTGCAGCTGCAGAGCCCGGTGTTTTGGAGTAAACCGTCTGGTAGCGTTCGGGATCATCCAGCTTTTCCTTGATATACGGCGGCAGCGGCATGGTGCCGAGCTTGTCGAGGATTTCCAGGAAAATGCCCTCATAGTGGAAACGGATCAGGCGGTTGCCGTCCGGCTGAACAGCCTCAACGGTTGCGGTCAGCAGGCCGTCACCGAAGGTCAGCTCTACACCGGTGCGGGTCTTTTTGCCCGGACGCGTCAGACATTCCCACAGGCCGTCGCCCTTGTCGGTCAGCAGCAGCACCTCGATTGGCGTAACATGGCCGACAGCGTGACCCATCAGCCGCGCCGGAATGACACGGGAATTGTTGAACACCATGCAGTCGCCCGGCTGAACGTACTCCAGCAGATCGCGGAAATGGCGGTGTGTCACCGAGCCGTCCCTGCGGTCGAGCACCATCAGGCGGGACGCGTCGCGCTGCTCCAGCGGATGCTGGGCAATCAGGCGTTCGGGTAAATCAAAATAAAAATCGCTTTTCTTCATCACAAAGGCAAGGACGCTTTTAAGACAATATCGCCTAAGCGCCCCTGCCGTTTTTCCTCCCTTGCGTGTTGATTTTACAGATTACTCGGCAATCTCAATGCCGGTAAAGTAGAATTTCAGAATCTGGTCATAGGTGAAGCCCTTCTGCGCCATTGCGTAAGCGCCCCACTGACTCATGCCGACGCTGTGTCCCCAGCCGGAGCCGTTGAACGTATAGCTGGTCGGATTGGTAACGGTCGGCGTGGTATTCGAGCCGGTATTGCCCGAATTACCGCTGTTTGTATCCTCGTCATCGCCGGAATAGTCACTTGTGGTTTTGACAAGCACAGTGCTGCTTGCGTTGTCAAAATCAACATCAAAGCCGATCGCCTTGCCGATATCGCGCAGCTTGTAGTAGTTGTTGCCGTTGATGATGTAGCCGTCCAGCGCGATCTCCTCGCCGTCGAGCACGATCGTCGAGGTGGATTTGCCGATCTTCTCCACTGCCGTGGACGAATCTGCAAGCTCACCGCCAACGGTCTCATACGCCGTGCCGGAGGTCAGCAGAATGCGTTCATTCTCCTTATCCCAACGGACGTTGAACTGACCTTTGGTGCCGCTCAGCAGATAGGCAATATCGCGCAGTTTGAAGTAATTGTTGCCGTACTGCGTGCCGTTTACAATGTAATAGCCCTGCGGAGATACGGTTTTGCCGTTGACCTTGACGTTATGCGTCGAAGCCTTGACCTGCAGACTGGTCTTGTTGCCCGAGCCGCCCACCGGCGTAATGGTGTAGCGAATGCTCTTGAGGCCGAACACTGTGCGGACGCTGCTCCTGGAAATCGTAACCGACTTGCCGCTCGTATCCGTCACGGTGACTTCATTTACGTTATCGGTCGCGGTGCGCTTTGTGACCTGCACATTTGCTACCTTGCCGATGGAGTAGCCTGCGGCATTCACCTTCTGCTGAATCTCATCTGCGGTGAGCGTCACCGTCCACTTGTCCTTGTTCGGGTCCTCATACGGGTCAGCCTTGCCCTTGAGATACGCGTAATCGCCGCCCCAGACGTTCGCTGCGTCCTCGGTTGCGCCGCCGTCCGACGAATAAAAGTAACCGATGACCGAGCTGCCGTTGTACGACAGCGTTTCACCCTTGGTGGCGTTCACTGCGGCATCCGAGGCCTCGGTTGCACGGTTGGCGCCCAGATACACCTGACAGTTCGTGGTGTTGCACAGATCGTAATCACTGCCGTGCTTGTGTGTGCCGAGTGCAAACGAACGAGCACAGACTGCCTGCGCCTTCTGTGCTTCGGCAGGCCAGTCCGGGTCAATCTCATACGGCAGCACGCCCTTCACATAATCCTCCACACCCACATAGTTTATAACAGTGATGCTGCCGTTCGATGCACGGCGGTACACAAAATCGCCGTACCACTTGTAGCCCTTGAACCACGTCAGCGTGCTGTTCGGACGAATGGCGATATGGTCTGCACCCGCTGCGGACGTATATAGCACCGAGCCACTGTCGGTATCGCTGACCTGAAAGGCATCGTTCACCAGCTTGACAGTCAGCGCACTGCTCGTGATCGACTTGCTGCCGGAGAACGCGGTGCCGCTGACGGTGCCGACCGTGTAGCCGGTTTTGCAGCCGCTGACGTTCTCGAGCTGCGGCGCAGCAAAGGTGGAAGCGCCGCTGATCGTCAGACCGACACGCAGGCGTGTATCGCTGCTCGCTGCATGTGCCGGAACAGCACCGATGCAGGTGACCGTCATCACGGCGCAAAGCAGCATGGATAACAGCTTTTTCATTTTTATCAACTCCTGTTTTATTTTTTATCCTTGTTTCGCCTTGTTCTTATTGACAAACTCAAGGGTATATTCTAAAATAAAAAGCGAAAGTATCAATACAGATAGAGGTGCGGTTTTCATCAGTACCGGTTGGAAGGGTCCGCAGACCCGATAATCACCCGGGAAAGGGACCTCCGCCGAAGCCGGTGCTTGTTGCGGAAAGACCGTGCTGGACGCCGTCGGAAAATATCCCAGCGTCTGTCATCAGCGGAAACGCCGGTGGAGAGCTATTCTGTTTAGAGGTTTGCGGTTTGTTCCGCTCCTTCTATTATAGTATAGATCATACCGGTTTTTCAACCGGTATTTTTCTTTTGAGGTAACTCTGTACAATTCGTCTGCGGCACTTTGCGGAAAATTGCTCTTGCCGAATCATCCGAAGTCACCTCTGGATATTCTTTCTGTATGTTTTTCATCACATAATTTCTTTGTTAGAATACCTTTTGGAAGGATTTGATAAACATGAAGCAGTACAAAGTAGGCATCGTCGGCGCGACCGGTATGGTAGGTCAGCGCTTCACCCTGCTGCTGGAAAACCACCCGTGGTTCGATGTCGTAGCACTCGCTGCATCCGGCCGAAACAAGGGCAAGACCTATGCCGAGGCTTGTGAGGGCCGCTGGAAGATGACCGTTCCGATGCCCGACAAGTACAAGGACATGGTTATGTACGACGCAACTGCCGACGCAGAGGAGATCGCCTCCAAGGTTGATTTTATCTTCTGCGCAGTAGATATGAAGAAGGACGAGATCCGCGCCCTTGAGGAGAAGTACGCAAAGCTCGAGTGCCCGGTTTGCTCCAACAACTCCGCTCACCGCGGTACCCCGGACGTTCCGATGATCATCCCGGAGATCAACGCTGACCATGCCGAGATCATTCCGGCACAGCGCAAGCGCCTGGGCACCAAGCGCGGCTTTATCGCCGTTAAGTCCAACTGCTCGATCCAGTCCTACGTTCCGGCGCTGTCCGCTCTGATGGACTTCGAGCCGACCGAGGTTTCCGTCTGCACCTATCAGGCAATCTCCGGTGCCGGCAAGACCTTTGAGACCTGGCCCGAGATGGTAGACAACGTTATTCCGTACATCGGCGGCGAGGAAGAGAAGAGCGAGAAGGAGCCGATGAAGATCTGGGGCCACATCGAGGGCGACCACATCGAGTCTGCGACCACTCCGGTCATCTCCGCACAGTGCCTGCGCGTTGCATGCTCTGACGGTCACATGGCTGCCGCTTCGGTCAAGTTTAAGAACAAGCCGAGCAAGGAAGTTATGATCGAGCGCTGGAACAACTTCAAGGGCCGCGCACAGGAGCTGAACCTGCCGTCCGCTCCGGAGCACTACCTTACTTACTTTGAAGAGGATAACCGTCCGCAGACCAAGCTGGACCGCAACCTCGAGAATGGTATGGGTGTTTCCATCGGTCGTCTGCGTGAAGATACTATCTTTGATTACAAGTTTGTCAGCCTGTCGCACAACACTCTGCGCGGCGCAGCAGGCGGCGCTGTTCTGATGGCAGAGCTGCTTTGCGCCGAGGGCTATATGGACCGTTAAGGAGGTCACCGTTTTATTATGAAGAAGCCTGTTTTTACCGGTGCTGCGGTTGCTATTATCACACCGTTCAAGTCCACCGGTAAGGTCGATTATGAGGAATTCGGCAAGATTATCGACCACCAGATCGCACACGGCACGGATGCCATCGTTGTCTGCGGCACCACCGGCGAGGCATCTGCCCTGCACGATAAGGAGCACCGCGAAGCACTGGCATGGTGCTGCGAGTATGTCAACCACCGTGTACCGGTCGTTGCCGGCACGGGTTCCAACGACACCGCATACGCCATTGAGCTGACCAAGTTTGCAGCTGAATGCGGCGCAGATGCCGGTCTGTCGGTTACGCCGTACTATAACAAGACTACGCAGCGCGGCCTGATCGCACACTACACCGCAATCGCAGACTGCTGCGATCTTCCGATCGTTCTGTACAACGTGCCGAGCCGTACCGGCGTTTCCTTCACCGCCGATACCCTGTATGAGCTGTCTAAGCACCCGAATATCAACGGCCTCAAGGCTGCTTCCGGCAACTTCTCGCTGCTGGCTGAAACCATGGCGAAGTGTGGCGACAACCTGAACGTATGGTCCGGCAACGACGACCAGATCGTCCCGCTGATGTCTCTCGGCGGCAAGGGTGTTATCTCGGTGCTGTCCAACGTAGCACCGCAGGTTGCACACGACATTACTCAGCTGTGCCTCGACAACCGTTATCCGGAGGCTGCTAAGCTGCAGCTGCAGTATCACGATCTGATCGATGCACTGTTCTGCGAGGTCAACCCGATTCCGGTCAAGAAGGCTATGGAGCTGCTCGGCTGGAAGGTCGGCGGTCTGCGTCTGCCGCTGGTTGAGCCGAGCGAGGAGCACATCGCGTACATCAAGCGCGAGCTGGAAAACGCCGGCTGCAAGATCTAAAGGAGCTATAAAAAGATGTTGAAAATTGCACTTTCCGGCTGCTGCGGCCGTATGGGCCATGTCATCAACGACATTGTCAGCGGCAGAGAAGGTATGGAGATCGTTGCGGGATTTGATATCAATACGGTGCAGTATGCAGATTTCCCGATTTTTGCCGATCCGTTTGAGTTTACCGGCGAATGCGATGTAATCATCGACTTCTCCAACGCCGCTTCTACCGAGCGCCTGCTCGATTACTGCGAGCAGCACGGCACGCCGGTCGTTATCTGCACCACGGGTCACTCTGCTGCGCAGCTGGACCGCATCCGTGCGGCTTCTGCAAAGATCGCGGTGTTCCGTTCGGGCAACATGTCGCTTGGCATCAACCTGATGAGCGAACTGCTCAAGCAGTCCGCCGCTGTTCTGGGCGACAAGTACGACGTGGAGATCATTGAGAAGCACCACAACCAGAAGCTGGATGCTCCTTCGGGCACGGCTCTGATGCTGGCTGACGCAGTTGCGAGCGCACTCCCCTATGACGCGGAGTACGTTTATGACCGTCACGAGCGCCGCGAAAAGCGTCCGGCACACGAGATTGGTATCTCCGCGATCCGCGGCGGCACCATCGTTGGTGAGCACAGCGTGCTGTTCTGCGGCCGCGATGAGATCATCGAGATTAAGCACACCGCCCTGTCCCGCGAGGTTTTCGCGGTCGGTGCGGTTGATGCAGCCGCTTTCATGGCCGAGCGCACCCAGCCGGGCATGTACGACATGAGCGACGTTATCGCATCCCACAAGTAAAACAAAAGGGATTCTGTTTCTGACAGAATCCCTTTTTTCGTGTAAAAACCGCTCTCAAAAGTTCGAGAGCGGCTTATTTTTATTCTACGCGGAGCTTTTCTACTTCGGCTTCGTCCGGCGTGACATACGCGGTCTGATACACATGGTAGATGACCATGCCCGGCTTCGCGCCCGCAGGCTTTTTCACTTGGCGAACCGGCGTATAGTCCACCGGCACCAGAGAGGACGAGCGTCCTCGCGAATGGTACGCTGCGATCATGGCAGCCTCGGTCATGGCCTCATCAGTCGGCTCCCTGCCGTCCGTCACGAGGATAACGTGCGAGCCGTGAATCTTCTGCGTGTGGAACCAGATATCGCTCTTGAACGCAGTTTTGAGTGTCAGCAGATCGTTCTGCAGGTTGTTTTTGCCTGCAAATACGTCGAAGCCGTCGCTCGTGCGGTAATGGAACGGCTTTGCCTGCACCGGCTTGCCGCGCACCTTCTTGTTGCGCGTCTGCTTGGCAGAGAGCACACCGGACTGCGTGAGCTCCTCGCGCAGCTGTGCAAGATCACGCTCGTTTTCGGCTTCGCTGAGAGCAGCGAGGACACTTTCCAGATAATCCAGCTCGGCTGTGCCCTGCTCGATCTGCTGTGTGAGCACTTCCTCGGCGGTCTTGGCCTTGTTGTACAGCTTGAAATACTTCTGTGCGTTCTGCTGCGGCGTCAGCCGCACATCTAATGTGATTTCAACCTCCGGACAGTTTTCTGCGTAGTAATCAACCACTTTCGCCTTGTTCATGCCCTTTTCCAGCTGGTACAGGTTCGCGGTGATGAGTTCACCGGTGCGCTTGTACTGCTCACGGTTGTGCGTAGCCGCGAGCTCCTTTTTCTGCGCCGCCAGCTTGCGGGCCACGCGGTCGCGGGCATTCGTGACCGTTTTGTGCAGGTCGCCGGTGCGGCGCTGCATCCGCTCAGCCTTACCTTTTTTCTCAAAGAAGGCTGCAAGCAGTGCACTGAAGCTGTCCGCCTGCGTGACGTTCATCAGACCCTCGTACTGCGTCACCGGAAGGAAGGTGAAGTCGAACACCGCACCGTCCTCGACCTTGGTCAGCAGGAAAGGCTTGGCTCGGTTATCCTCGACATACGACATGAAATCGTCGTACACCTTGCCGAGCTGCTGACGGTTCTCATCCGTCATGCGTGCGATCGGCTTGGCTGCGTCACCGGTCGCGCGGAAGGACAGTTCACGGCAGAGCAGCGGCGAAAAACCCAGAAGCTGACTGAGCAGCCAGCGGTCGAGCGTCTGCCCTTCTTCCGCCTGCGATGCGGCGGCGGCAAGTCCTGTGCCGGAAACCGTGAACGGGTCGTGCTTGTCCTGTGCGGGCGGCATGCGGTAAAACAGACCGGGCAGAACCTGTCGCTTGCCGGACAGGTCGCCGTCTACACGGCGCAGAGCGTCAATAATGCGGTTGTCCTCGCCGCACAGGATGACGTTGGAGTGCTTGCCCATCAGCTCGCAGATGAGGTGCTTTTTGCAGGGTACACCCATTTCATCCGTCGTATCCAGTTCGATGGTGAGCATACGCTCGACCGCCGGCTGGCTCACTGCCGCAATCTTTGCGCCCTGCACATGCTTGCGCAGCAGCATGCAGAACATCGGCGGCGCCGCCGGATTCTCTCGAGCCGCGTCAATGAAATGCACGCGCGGCGAGCCTGCCGCAATGGAGAGCAGCAGTCGGCGCGGACCGCCCTGACCGCCGCGTGTCTGCAGCACGATTTCATCGCGGTCCGGCTGATAAACCTTCTACACGACAGCCTGCCAGTACGTTATTGAGTTCATTTGTCACTGCCCGCAGGCAGATCGCATCTAATGGCATATAAATTCTTCCTTAAACAAATTGGATACAGTCCGCGTGCCGCTCGGAAACCTCGGTGAGAACCTGCGGGAATGCGGCTGTGATTTTATCGGCGAACACGGCCGCAACCGGATTTTCGGTCGGGAAGTGTCCTGCATCCACCAGAGACAGACCGATGGCCTGCGCACGCTGCATGAGATCGTAGCTGCAGTCGCCGATGACGAACGCCTGTGCGCCGCCTGCGACTGCATAGTCCATCAGCTTGCCGCAGGCACCGCCGCCGACCGCTACGCGCGTGATCGGCTTGCCGCCGTCGCAGAAGCGCACACCGCCCGCACGCAGGCACTCCTTAACATAGAGTGCAAATTCGCGCGGCTGCATTTCACGCGGCAGATCACCCACACGACCGAGCATGCCGTTCTCGCCGGCCTCCATGCTCACCACGTTGGTGAGGAACAGCGCGGACGCGAGTGCGTCATTGACACCGCCCTCCGCACAGTCTGCGTTGGTATGCATGCAGATAATAGAAATATCGTGCTTGATCGCGTAACGCAGCACTCGACCGGTCGTATCGTCCGATGTCACACGACTGACTGAGGTGAAGATCGCCGGATGGTGTGCGACAACAAGCTGCGCACCGCGCTCAGCCGCTTCCTGCACGACCGTTTCTGTCACATCGAGCGCACAAAGCACGCTCGTGACCTCCTGCGCACGATCGCCGCACAGCAGGCCGACATTGTCCCAGCTTTCCGCCAGCTCGTAAGGAGCAAGGCCCTCCATAAATGTCAAAATATCCTGAACTGTCGTCATTTCAGTTCCTCCCTTGCAGATTGGATGCACTGCACCAGCGCACGCTGGTACGCGAGACGCTTGTTCTCCGATGCGCCCTGTTCCATGCCGTCCAGTGCCTTTTTCTCCCGCAAGTAGAGCTGCTCAAGATAATCGACAGCCCCCTCTGCACGCAGCAAGGCCGGAGAAACCGCACATTCGCTCAGCGGTATTTCCCGCTTCGGTGCACCGCCGCGTACGCTGAGAACGACGTAACGCCGTCTGTCCTCGCGGCACAGCGTTTCACGCTCGACGGCGTAGCCGTGCGCGTACAGCCACCGGCGCAGCTCTGCAATCATGGTCATCGGCTGGAGCAGCAGCAGGTGGTCACCTTGGGCGGTCCACGGTGCGGCAGTCAAAATCTCTGCAATGGTCTGGCCGCCCATGCCTGCGATTGTTACGGTGTCGCATTCCTCTGCCCGCACGGCCTCCAGTCCCGGCGCAAGCCGCAGAGACAGGGATACATTATGCTCTTTCGCATTGCGCTCCGCATGCGCCAGCGGTCCCGAACGGATATCCGAGCCGATAGCCGATGCAATATGCCCATCCAGCAGCAGTGAGATCGGCAGCTTGCCGTGATCCGTTCCGATATCCGCCAATCGAGCATTCTGCGGCACCAGAGCCGCCATACAGGCCAGCCGCGGTGTTAAAATCATACTTTCCATGTAAAACTCCAAAAAAACAGAGCCGGCAAACAATGCCAGCTCTAATTTTCTTACTCACTCGACTTATTCGCCCAGAAAAGCGTTGAGCTTGGCAACCAGTTCATCTGCATTGGTGCCGTGTACCATGCAGGCCTCCTCGATGCTCTCGCCCTGAGATGCCGGGCAGCCGAGGCAGTGCATGCCGATTTCCATAAAGAAACGAGCGGTCTCGATGTTCATATTCAGAACCTCACCAATGGTGGACTTCTTCGTAATAGCAGCCATGATAGTAGCCTCCTGTTGCTTTTTATTTGTTTATAGTATACCGCAAAAATCCGTACTATTCAAGTAGTAAATAGTATTCCCTGTGAAATCGGTCGGAAAACTGCGTAAAACAGACCGTTTCACTGCTGCGAAGCGCTCCGTTTTCATTTTTATTCCTGCAGCAAAAAAGCCGGCGCCTGCAAAATGCCGGCGCCGGCCTCATACATATCTGACACTTTTCCGCTGACGATTGTCGTAAATTTAACGATAACCCCCTAATCGAGCATATGTATTATTCTGATAATATCCTTGTTGGCCGCCCGCACAGCGGCAACCCGTTACCCTTTCTCCAATCTTCACGCTGATAGCACTTCTCTATTTTCCTACCACAAGAATAATGGAAGGACTGCCGGATTTTCCACGCGATGTGCCAGATACCGCCCGAGACGGATGCCGAGCAGCCTCAGCACGAGCAAATACAATATGATAGCTGACACGAGGGCTGCCGCGAGGGCGGTCACGGTGTTATCAAACCGGCAGGCGAATGTCTGCGCGAAAAAGCGAGTCCACAGGTAAACTGCAGCGCCGCAGAGCAGCGGCACGCCGAACCGCCGGAAGGGTTTCAGGCGGAACGCTGTTCGCCGGTGCAGGATGGCAAGGTTGACCGCAGCGGCGCTCACTCCGGTCAAAAACATGGCCAGCAGGTAGCCGTAAATGCCGAGCGTTGGCCTTGCGCACCAGCGGTACAGCAGCGCAAGCTGGCACAGCTCCGCAGAGATGGCGGTTGCCACGTTCCACCTTTGCAGGCCGAGTGCATTGAGCAGGCTGCCGGTCGCCATCTGGTAGTAAGTCGCCACGGCTGCCGCGCCGAGCAGCGCGGCGTAGCCGCCGGTGAGCGGCTGGCGGAAAAACAGCTCGCTCAGCTGCGGTGCCAGCGGCACGAGAACGGCAGTTGCCGGTATGCCGATGAGACCCACAGTCGTAACGGCACGGCCGGTCAAAACACGCACGCGTGCCTGCTCACCGACTGCCTGCGCTGCCGTGACGGCGGGCAGCAGCGCCGTGCAGACCGAGCTGACGAACGCGACCGGAAACAGCAGCAGCGGCATGGCCATGCCCGAGATCACGCCGAGCGCGGACAGCGCCTGCTCATAGTCCAGACCGGCCGCCATCAGGCGCTGCGGCAGCAGGACGGCGCCTGCCGAGCCGAGCATATTGCCGATCAGCGCCGAGGCCGATAATGGCGCGGCAATGCCGAAAAACTGACCGCAAAGTTCCTTATCCGGCCTTGTAAAGCGAATATGCCGCATATTCCGTCGGAACAGCCGCGTGAGGAAAAGCGCGCTGAAAATCTCGCTGCACACCATGCCCGCAAAGATGAGCATGGCGATTCTGCCATAGTCGCCGCTGCCATATTCGTACAGCAGAAAACTGACCGCGAAGATGCGGATAAGCTGCTCCCCGACCTCGGAGCAGGCTGTGTACTGTACCCTTTCCAGGCCGATAAACAGCGATTTGAAAATATTTTCTACGCCGGTGAGCGTCAGGCACAGCAGCATGTACGGAAACGCGCGCGCACAGCGTCCGTCACCGAGCAGATTTGCCGCGATACTGCCGCCGCACAGCAGAACCACCGCTGCGCAGGCCGCACTCAGCGCAAAAAAGGCGCGGAACGCCAGCTGCAAAACCGCACCTAAGCGGCCGCTCTCCCCTCTTGCTTCGCACGCTGCGCTCAGCCGCGAACACGCCGTCGTCACGCCGGACAGGCAGCCTGCATTCAACACTAAATACACCGAATTGACCAGCCGATACACGCCCAGACCTTCCGCGCCTGCAAAGCGGCTGAGCACCACGCGATAGACAAATCCGAGCACCTGCAGCAGCACATTTCCGCACGCGAGCACACCTGCCGCGTATAAAATCGTTCCTTTTCTGACCCGCACAGCATGACCCCATTTCACGAAATTCTATGCAGATTCTGCACGGAATATGCGTACAAAAGCTCCCGCAGCAAACTGCCCGTTCTGTACGCGAGAATGCTTTTTTCCGCAGTTTTTCTCATCAAAAAAATCCCTGCACAGAATTCTCACTCTGTACAGGGATTTCTTACTTGCGTTTGCGCTTAGGCTTCTCCTCGATGCCGGTGGACACAATATAATTCTGCCGGAACTTATTCGGCGGCATGCCGACGTTTTTGGTAAACTGCAGATTGAAATAGCTCTGCGTGTCATATCCCACCATTTCCGCGATACGCGTGATGGACAGGTCGGTTGTGATCAGCAGCGTCTGTGCTTCACCGATGCGGCGGCGCAGCAGATACTGCACGGGCGAATACCCGCTCATCTGCTTGAAAACATGCGATAAGTAATACGGACTGATGTGCAGCGCCTCACCCATGCTCTGCAGCGTGATCGGCTCCATATAATGCTTGTCAATATATTCCTTAATTCGTCTGCCGAGAATGTGCGGCTCCTCCAGCGGCTCTTCCGACTCCGCGCGAGGACCGGCGGTGACCGTCAGCACCGACACCAGCAGCGCGTGCATCAGCGAGCTGCAGAACAGCTCAGCGTTCGGCTCACCGGCTGACAGGGTGCGGAACATCATTTCAAACAGGCAGCGCAGATCAGCGAAATACTTGCCGGTCGGAAACACATAGCCCGCATCATCTGGAATAAGCGCGTTCTCGCGCAGACCGGACATATGCAGCCCGCCGACGGCAATGCAGTAGCTGCCGACCTCCATATCCGGACCGGAAACCTCGTCGTGCACCACGCCTGCGTTGTATACGAGCAGATCACCCGGCTTGATGATGACTTTTTTATCGTGAATCAGGTATTCACTTGAACCGCTGCAAATGAGAATCAGCTCGACAAAATCCTCATGCGCGTGCATGACACGCGGATGTGCACTGGCATCCGGTCGGATTTCACTGACGTAAAGCAGCTTCGGCTGATTCTCGCCCTCAAAAATTGATTTGACTTTCTTCTCTACAAAACACTGTACGTTCAGGCTTGCCTTCGGCATAGTTTTTTGCAGCTCCTCTCTTTCTCTGACGGTGATTTTACTCTTATAAAAGTATAGCACACGGGTCCGTTGTGCGATAGCACATATTTGCTTTTGCAGACCGCCGTATATCGTGCTTTTTTTGCGGTCGGGCCGAGAAAAATTATAGATTCTTGCTATTTGCAGATTCTTGTTTTTTTCCCGCTTATTTATCGTATAGCCTATCCGACCGAGAATCTTCCGTATGTTTCTCTGCGTTTTTTCAGCTTTCGCAAACCGGCCGATTCGCCGGTCTCCGACCGGCAAAAAGCAGGATTTATAAAAACAAGCGCACAGCCTCAAACCCGCTCCGAAAAAATACTGTGCATTTTTTACCGCCGCTTTTACCTCTAATATATTATATATGGGATTTTCGGGTGTCCGAAAAAAAGTTTCCGTTTTTTGAATCAAGCCAAGAATCTAAAAGAAACCGTTCGCCATATCTGCTAAACTGTAAGCACAAAGAGAAAGAAAGAATCTCACGGCTCAGCTGTGAGATACAACAAGAACGAAAGGACGAAGCATTATGTTAGATCCCAAAAAGGTTAAAATCGGTATTGCCCCCATCGCCTGGACCGAAGACGATATGCCCGAAATGGGCGCGGAGAACAGCTTCCTGCAGACCATCAGTGAAATCGCTCTGACCGGTTATGTTGGCACCGAGATCGGCTGCCAGTTCCCGCGTGATCCGGCGATTCTGAATAAGGAGTTTGGCCGCCGCGGTATTTCCGCCATCACCGGCTGGATCAGCACCTACTTAAATGAACTGCCGATGTGGCAGAACGAGCGTGCATTTGTTGACCACATGAACTTCCTGAAGTCGATCGGTGCTACGATTATCAACACGTCTGATCAGTCGTTCTCCATTCAGCATCAGTGGAACACTCCTCTTTCCAACAAGAAGGTGTTGAACGACGATGAGTGGGAGGTACTGACCAAGGGTCTGGATCACCTCGGCAAGATCGCTTATGACAGCGGCATGAAGATTGTGTACCATCATCACATGACGACTACCGTGCAGAAGACCGACGAAATCGACCGTATGCTCGCTATGACCGACCCGAAGTACGTCAGCATGATTTACGATACCGGTCATCTCACCTTCTCCGGTGAGGACCCGATCGAAATTCTCAAGAAGCACCACGACCGCATCGGCCATGTCCATCTCAAAAATGTCCGCAAGCCTGCAATGGACAAGTGCTACGCCGAGAACAAGAGCTTCCTCCGTTCGATTCCGGAAGGCGTATTCACCGTTCCCGGCGATCCGGAAGGCTGCGTAGACTTCCCGACCGTATTCAAGCTGCTCGACGAGTACAACTACGAGGGCTGGCTGGTCGTAGAGGCTGAGCAGGATCCGGCTATCGCAAATCCGCTCGAGTACGCACGCATGGCCCGCGCCTACGTCAAGGAGCACACCGGACTGTAATCCCTCGATCGAACATCCATACATCCATTTTTATTTCCTAATATTCTAAGGAAAAAGCAAAAAGGAGAGTATTACTATGAAAAAGCTGAAGATTGGTATCATCGGTGTAGGTCGTCTGGGTTACGAGCATGCCTGCAACATTGCAAACCGCGTTCCGGGTTCGGAGCTGGTAGCTATCGCAGACGCAAACTTCGACCGTGCAAAGCAGGTCGCTGAGGAACTGGGCGTTACCGCAGTGTACAACGACCCGAAGGCGCTGTGCGCCGACCCGAACGTCGAGGCGGTTGCCATCATCACCAATACTGCATCTCATGTTGAGATGATCAAGATCGCGATGGATGCCGGCAAGCACGTTTTCTGCGAAAAGCCGCTGGCTGACACGGTTGAAAAGTGCAAGGAGGCCGAGGCCATCATCGCCGCTCACCCGGAGCTGACCTTCATGCTGGGCTTCATGCGCCGCTATGACCACTCCTATCAGGTAGCCAAGAAGAAGATGGAAAACGGCGACATCGGTGACGTCATTCTGGTTCGCTGCTATTCGCAGGACCCGATCTCCATCATCGAGGGTACGCTCGAGTACGCACCGCGCTCCGGCGGTCAGTTCATCGACATGTCCATTCACGACTTCGACCTGATTCGCTGGCTGACCGGCTCCGAGGTCAAGGAGCTGTGGGCAACCGGCGGCTGCTACGAGTTCAAGCAGTACAAGGACTGGGACGACGGCGATAACGTTTCCGGCCTGATGAAGATGGAAAACGATGCTATGGCGTTCTTCTTTGCCGGCCGCGCAGCAGCGCACGGCTCTCATGTTGAGACCGAAATCGTTGGTACCCGCGGCACGCTGCGTATCGCTTCCGTTCCGACCGACTCTCTCGTAGAGGTTATGAGCCAGCATGGCGTCTGCCGTGAGTGCTATCAGGACTTCATCACGCGCTGGCACGATGCATACATCACTGAGATTGAGGAATTCTGCGACTGCGTAGCAACCGGCCGCAAGGCAACTCCGGGCGTTATCGACGGCACCCAGTCCACCAAGATCGCCTTCCGCTGCAAGGAATCCTTCCTGACCGACAAAAAGCTGACCCTCGAATAATCGTTCTCGAAACCGCATTCTTATTCCACATTCAATTTATTCTCTCTTATTTATATTCAAGTCTCCAAACAGAATACAAATACAGCTTAATTCAAAAAGAAACCCGAGAATCCTTCGATTCCCGGGTTTCGCTTTTTTATTCCACCGCCAATACGCTGCGGATCGTGCGGCACACGCCGTCCTCATCATTGGATGGACAAACATGCTTTGCGACCTTCTTGAGCCGCTCATGTGCATTCGCCATCGCGTAGGACTCGCCCACCGAGCGCAGAAGCTCCACATCGTTCAGATAATCGCCGAACGCCATGCACTGCGCGGGTGTGATGTGCAGATTATCGCACATAACGCCTACGGCCACGCCCTTGCTCAGCCCCAGACGCATCAAATCCACCCAGTCCGCGCCGGAGAGCGCTACCTGCAGCTTATCGTCAAACATCTGTCGATAGTACGGCAGCACGTTGGTTTCCGCCGCATTTTTGCAGAAAAGCGCCACCTTGCACACCGGCTCCTGCTGCACGGCTGCAAGCAGATCAGGCACCTTTTTGCGCCGCGCGTAGTACATCGCCATGTTCTTCACGAACACCGGATCGTCGTCCTCGTAGGCTGCGCCGTCCCGCATGGACGCGATTGCGTGCACATTCGGCAGACCGCGCGCCAGCTCCACCGCCGCGCACACCAGCTGCTGCGGCATGGCCTCAAACGACACGATTTCGCGTCCGTCGCACACCATGCCGCCGTTTTCGCTGATGTACATCAGCTCGTCCGCGATCTCGCCGAACTGCTCGTACAGGTTGTAATACTGCCGTCCGGATGCAGGTGCGAAGCGTACGCCTATCTTTTTCAGCGTGCGCACCAGCGGGAAAAAGCCCTTGGGCAGCTGCTTACGGCTGGACAGCAGCGTGCCGTCCATATCTGCGGCGATCAGTTTGATCGACATGGTTTACCGTTCCTTTCCGGCGGTCTCCTCCGCCTCGAGCGTATGTTCTTCCTCGACAAACATGACTGCAAAGACCAGACTCAGCGGGATGCAGGTCAGCAGCAGCGCTTTTTCGCCAATTTTCGCGGTCGTCAGTGCGCCAATCGCACCGCCAAGGATAAAAAACAGGATGATTGAGTAATAGTTGCGCGTTTTGCGGATCGCATTCCGGTCGCCGGTCTGCGCCCAGATTACAAGCTGCTCGGTGCCCGAACGCAGGTTGCCTGTACACATCGTGGTTGCAAATGCGCTGCCGCGCACCTTGCGGAACGACTCGACCTGCATCGCGCAGATGAACGAGATCATGATGTTGACCGTGGTATTCAGCGTCTGCGGCAGGAATGCCGCTGCAATCAGCAGCACGATCTCGACCAGCACGACAATCTGTCTCCAGTGGATGTTGATGTCGCTCTGACGTTTTTTGTACCGCCGCTTGACAATCTCCGCCGCCACAACGCCCAGTGCGAACGCCAGAATCGGCAGGAAATATTCGGCTGCCCGCAGCCAGTTGCCCTCGGCAATATTCGCGCCGAACAGGACAATATTGCCGGTCTGCGCGTTGGCAAACACCTTGCCGCGGCAGAGATAGGTATATGCGTCAAAAAAACCGCCGGCCATAGCCAGCATTGCGCCCAACAGCAGCGATTCCGACATCTGCCCGTGCGCTCGTTTCATGGAAATTCCCCCATTTCACTTCGGCAGAGAACTTTTCTTTGTCTTCCAGCGGCTATTATAGCACAAAAAATCCCCCGATTCAATCAAATCGAGGGATTTATATTCAGTCAATATGCCGAATTATTCAGTAATACTGATACAATTCCTCTGCAGGAAATTGTATCATTTGCTCTCCGCGATGCGAATACGGTTTACCGCCTTTTTCAGCTTGCCCTGTGCGATATCCATTTCACGGTCGCCGGCCTTTTTCTGCAGAATCGCTTTCGCACGGTCTGCGGCCTCACGGGCACGGGCCACGTCGATTTCGTCGGCCCACTCGCAGGTACGCGCCAGCACGACCGTCTGCTCTGCCGAAACATCCACAAAACCGCCCGAAACCGCCGCTACACGGCGTTCGCCGTTCCGGATAATGGTCAGACCGCCGACGCCGAGCGCCGCAACATACGGCACATGGTTCGGCAGGATGCCCACATCGCCCTGTGAGGTGCGAACCACGATACGGTCCACTTCACCGTCGAAAAACTGCTTATCGACCGTGAGCACCTTGAGATGAAAGGTAGCCATATTATGCCCCCTTCTTAGCCTTCTCCACTACCTCGTCGATCGTGCCGGCAAACAGGAACGCCGACTCAGGCAGATCGTCATGCTTGCCCTCAAGAATCTCCTTGAAGCCGCGGATGGTCTCAGCGACCGGCACGTACTTGCCCGACATACCGGTAAACTGCTCTGCAACGTGGAACGGCTGCGAGAGGAAGTTCTGGATCTTACGGGCACGCGCTACGGTCAGCTTGTCCTCGTCGGACAGCTCATCCATGCCGAGGATGGCGATGATATCCTGCAGGTCCTTGTACTTCTGCAGAATAGACTGCACCGCACGAGCAACCTCGTAGTGCTCCTTGCCGACAACATCTGCCGACAGGATACGAGAGGACGAATCCAGCGGGTCAACCGCCGGGTAAATGCCCATGGATGCGATATCACGCGACAGTACGACCTTTGCATCCAGATGCGAGAACGTGGTGGCCGGAGCCGGGTCGGTCAGGTCATCGGCAGGCACATAAACAGCCTGTACAGACGTGATCGAGCCCTTCTTGGTCGAGGTGATTCGCTCCTGCAGTGCGCCCATCTCGGTTGCCAGCGTCGGCTGATAGCCTACGGCAGACGGCATACGGCCGAGCAGCGCGGATACCTCCGAGCCGGCCTGCGTAAAGCGGAAGATGTTGTCGATGAACAACAGCACGTCCTGACCCTCGACATCGCGGAAATACTCCGCCATGGTCAGGCCGGAAAGTGCAACGCGCATACGCGCTCCGCGGCGGCTCGTTCATCTGGCCGTAAACCAGAGCGGTCTTGTTGATAACGCCGGATTCCTGCATCTCGTTGTACAGATCGTTGCCCTCACGGGTGCGCTCGCCGACACCGGTGAATACCGAAATACCGCCGTGCTGCTTTGCGATGTTGTTGATCAGCTCCATGATGATAACGGTCTTGCCGACGCCTGCGCCGCCGAACAGACCGATCTTGCCGCCCTTGGCGAACGGCGCGATCAGGTCAACGACCTTGATGCCGGTCTCGAGGATCTCGGTCGTGGACTGCTGCTCCTCGTAGGACGGCGCCGGACGATGGATCGGCCAGCGCTCCTCGTCCTCGACCGCCGGCTTGTTGTCCACCGGCTGACCGAGCAGGTTGAAGATACGTCCGAGGTTCTTGTCGCCTACCGGCACCGTGATCGGGCTGCCGGTATCGACTGCCTTCATGCCGCGCACCAAGCCGTCGGTGGATTCCATTGCGATGCAGCGCACGGTATCCTGACCGATGTGCTGCGCAACCTCGACCGTGATGATCTGACCGTGGTTGTCGATCGTAATAGCATTCAGCAGCTTCGGAAGCGCGTCAGCGGCAAATTTAATGTCAAGCACCGGTCCGGTGATCTGGACAACGGTGCCAATATTCTGCTCACTCATTGGCAAAACTCCCTTTTGTGAAAAGAGTGAAGAGTGCAGAGTTCAGAGTGAAGAGACGAGAGGTATCTCCGCTCTCCACTCTTCTATCTCCACTCTCGATTAAGCTCCTACCTCACCCGAGCCGGCTACGATCTCCGTAATTTCCTGCGTGATCGCTGCCTGACGCGCACGGTTGTAGGACAGATTCAGATTTTCGATCATCTCGCCCGCGTTATCCGACGCAGCCTCCATTGCCATGCGGCGCGCCGACTGCTCGGAGCAGTAGCTTTCCACTACCGCGCCGTACAGCACGCCGTACAGGTACTCCGGAATGACTGCATCAAACACGCTCTCCGGCGAGGGATCGTATTCGGTCAGAACATGGGCGCCTGCCGGCTGCTTGTCTGCCGCATCAAAGTGCGCGGGCAGCAGCTTGAGGCACTTCGGCTCCTGCTGCAGAGGAGAGATAAACTCCGTGTAGCACAGGAAAACCTCGTCCACCTTGCCCTCGCGGAACAGCTTCAGCATATCCTCCACGATGGGATGCGTATCACTGATGCGCATGGTCTCGGCAATGCCGGGATAGTCCGCCGCCACCGTTACCGGACGCTTTGCGTAATGCTCCTGCGCCTTTTTGCCGATGGTGATGACCTGCGCCTGCTTGCCCTGCATCTCGGCAGCGGCGAGCTTGAACAGGTTGGCGTTGTAGCCGCCTGCCAGTCCGCGGTCGCCCGCGATGACGATGTACAGGCTGTTCTTGACCTCACGCGGTCTGGTATAAACCGATTCGCTGCCGCGCGTTGCACCCGCCAGATGTGTAATCGTCTGGTACAGGGCGTTGAAGTACGGTCTTGCGCCGAGCGCACGCTCCTTCGCGTGGCGCATCTTGGAGGACGCGACCAGCTCCATCGCCTTGGTGATCTGCATGGTGGACTGCACCGATTTGATGCGGCGCTTGATGTCCTTCATATTTCCGGAAGCCATTTTCAGTCCCTCCCTTTCGCGTTAGTGCTCGGAAAGGAACTTACTCTTGCATTCCTCGATTGCCTTTGTCAGCTTTTCCTTAATGTCGTCCTCCAGCTTGCCGGTGGTGCGGATGGACTCCGGAATGTCACCGTAAACGCTGTCAACGAAGGAGAACAGCTCCTTCTCGAACTCGCCGATCTGATTTGCCGGAATATCGAGCAGTGCGCCCGAAACAACGGCATAGATGATGATAACCTGCTTTTCGACCGGAATCGGGCTGTTCTGCGGCTGCTTGAGCACCTCTACGATGCGCGCGCCCTGTTCCAGACGCTTCTTGGTGTCCGCGTCCAAGTCGGAGCCGAACTGCGAGAACGCCTGCAGCTCACGGAACTGCGAGTACGCCAGCTTGAGCGTACCGGCAACCTTCTTCATCGCCTTGATCTGCGCGTTGCCGCCGACACGGGATACCGAAATACCCGGGTTTACCGCCGGACGGATACCGGAGTTGAACAGCTCGGTCTCGAGGAAGATCTGACCGTCGGTAATGGAGATTACGTTGGTCGGGATATACGCCGAAACGTCGCCTGCCTGCGTCTCGATGATCGGGAGTGCGGTCAGGCTGCCGCCGTTCTGGATGTTCGCTGCACGCTCGAGCAGACGGGAGTGCAGATAGAATACGTCACCCGGATAAGCCTCACGTCCTGGCGGACGGTGAAGCAGAAGGGAAAGTGCACGGTAAGCTACCGCGTGCTTGGACAGATCATCGTAAATGACCAGAACGTCCTTGCCCTTATGCATGAAGAATTCACCGATCGAGCAGCCCGCGTACGGTGCAATGTACTGCAGCGGTGCAGACTCGGATGCGGTTGCGGCGACGATGCAGGTATAATCCATCGCGCCGTTGGCAGCAAGCGTCTCTGCAACCTGTGCAACGGTCGAACGCTTCTGACCGATGGCTACATAGATACAAATAACGCCGGTGCCCTTCTGATTGATGATGGTGTCCAGACAGATCGCGGTCTTGCCGGTCTGACGGTCACCGATGATCAGCTCACGCTGACCGCGGCCGATCGGAATCATGGAGTCGATCGCCTTGATACCGGTCTGGAGCGGCACATTAACGGGTGCGCGCTCGATGATGCCCGGTGCGGGCATTTCGATCGGACGGCTCTCCTTGGTCTCGATAGCGCCCTTGCCGTCGATCGGCTTGCCGAGTGCGTCAACAACGCGGCCCAGCATGGCTTCGCCGACCGGGACCTCTACGATTCGCTTGGTGCGCTTTACCGTGTCACCCTCGCGGATGTTCTGATCCGAGCCGAGGATAACCGCGCCGACCAGCTCTTCCTCGAGGTTCTGCGCCATGCCCTGCACGCCGCCCGGAAATTCGAGCAGCTCACCTGCCATGCAGTTTTCAAGGCCATGGATATGCGCGATACCGTCACCGACGGTAACAACCGTGCCCACGTCGGTCAGCTTGATCTGGCTCTGATAATGCGTGATCTGCTCCTTGATAATGCTGCTGATCTCTTCGGAGCGCAATTCCATAAAAATCACCTGCTTTCCTGTGTACCGGTCAACCGTGCTGCAAGCTCTTCCAGACGGGTGCGCAGGCTGGTATCAAACTGCTCGTTGTTGACTTTCACAACGATGCCGCCCATGATGCTCGGATCGACCGAGCATTTCAGCTCTACCTTTTTGCCCGTAACCTGTTCCATCTTGCCGCGCAGCTTGTCGGTCAGCGCCGCACTCATCGGCACCGCCGTGACCGCCAGCACCTCTACGATGCCGTTTTCAAAATAATACTGCTCCTTATATGCCTGACACATCTCGTGGATAAGACCGATGCGGCCCTTATCCGTTACGAGCATCAGGAAATTGAGCAGAAAAGGCTCGATACGTCCCTCGAACACGGTTTTGAGGACCTTTTGCTTGTCCTCCGCCGCGATAGAGGGCGTTGTGAGCATTTTGAGGAAATCCGGTTCGCTGTCAAACGCCGCGCACACCTCGGTCAGCTGATCGAGATACAGCTTTTCCTGCTTCTCGTCCTGCGCGACCTCGTAAAGGCTCAGTGCGTAGCGCTCGCTTACCATATCCGCCATGTTTGCTCACCCCACCTTGTCAATAAAGTCTTCGATAAAGCGTTCGTGATCCTCCGGCTTTACATCGCGCTCCACGATCTTGGAGGCGATCATCACGGACAGATCCGCAACCTCATCCTTGAGTTCCTTGTGCGCCTTGATGCGCTCCTGCTCGATAACGCGCTCGGCCTTCTTGACCATAGCGGATGCCTGCTGCGAGGACTCGCGCAGAATCTCATCGCTGCGCTCTGCGGCACGGCGGGTAGCGGAGCCGACGATCTCGGCAGCCTCCTCCTTCGCCTTGGACAGACGCTCGGTGTATTCGCTGCGCATCTGCTCGGCCTCGCTCTGCGCCTTCTCGGCGGTGGCGTACATGGACTGTACCTCCTCGCTGCGGGCAGCGAGCATCTTGCGCACCGGCTTATACAGAAACTTCTTGATGATCAGGAACGTAATGAGCGTGTTGCACATCGTCACGAGGATCTCCCACCAGCCGATGCTGACGAACGCTTCATATAATGCTTCTGTCACTGGTTTACCTCCTTCCCAAACGGAAGAATCCGTTTCGTCTTTTCAATCATAGACCGCTCAATACGCGCGGTCTATGAAGAGGCAATATTTCAACTGGCAAGAGCGATTTGCGAGATAAAATTGTGTGCGAACAAGGCGCGGTGCCGCAGCAATACTTTGTGTATTGCAAGGTGCCGCAACGAAGTTCCCGCGCAATTTTTCCGCAAAGCGCCGCAGACAGTTGGGATATTGGCTCTTCCAATTAAAACTGGCCAACGAACGGATTGGCAAACAGCAGGATCAGCGCGATAACCAGCGCGTAAATACCGGTGGACTCGGCCATTGCGATACCAAGGATCATGGTACGGGTGATGTCGCCCTGCGCCTCCGGCTGACGGCCGATTGCGGAGCACGCCTGACCGGCAGCATAACCCTCGCCGATACCAGGGCCAAGGCCGGCGATCATCGCCATACCTGCACCAAGAGCGGACATACCTGCTACGAATGCTTTGGGATCCATACTTTTCTTCCTCCTAATTCAGATAACGAAATTGGAATTTGTTTTTTCTTCACGTCAGCTGCTGCGTGCGTCGCCTACATAAGCCATGGTGAGCATACTGAAAATGAACGCCTGCATGCAGGCCGTGAAGCAGTCAAAATACAGCGACAGCACACCGGGCAGACCGATCTGCAGCAGCGCGATATTATCGGGCAGGAAACCCAATACCGCATTAGACAGCACCTTGAGTGCGCCCATGATGAGCGTGGTGATAACCAGGCCGCCTGCCATGTTGCCGAAGTGACGGAACGACATGGAGACCGGCGTTGCGATCTCGCTGAGCACGTTGAGCGGCGCCATAACGAAGATCGGCTCGAGGAAACCCTTGAGGTAGCCCTTGATGCCGCCGTACTTGATCTTATTGAACGTGATCAGCACGAACGTGATGAGCGCCCAGCCGAGCGTGGTGTTCAGGTCTGCCGTGGTGGAGCGCATCCAGAACAGGCTGGCCAGCGAACCGAACAACGAGCTCATCATCAGCGTCATAATGTACGGCGAGAAAGCCTGACAGCCTTCACCCATCGTGCTTTCGACCAGACCGTCGATCATCAGCACCGCCTTTTCGGCCAGTGCCTGCTTGCCTTTTGGGATCTTCTGCATGCGGTGTGTTAAAAAGATACACAGGAACAGGATAAACGCCATGATGATCCATGAGTTTCTCATGGTCTCCGTGATCGGCAGATTGGTATTGCCGAACAAATAACCCAGTATTTTAGGACCGTTTATTTCGACGTTCAACCGTTTAACCTCCTTTCCGCTGAACTGCGTGGCGCCAGAGGAGCAGCGCCTTGGTGAAAAACAGCGGGATGACCGCTGCGGCTGCGTTCAGATACGGCAGCTTGATCGCCGCGATAACGAACACCGCCGTGAGCATGTAGCTAACTACATAGCCGCGCCGCGTAATGCGAATGCCCTGTGCCGGCGGAAAGGCGGTTGCCCTTACCGTGCTCCTGCCGATCATGTAGAACAGCAGCAGCGCGAACGCCGTACCGAGCAGAACGCTTGCGCCGGACCGAGCGATACCCTGTCCGCAAAGAGCGAACACACCGAAGGTCACCAGCGCCAGCGGGAGCATGCCGCGCAGCATGCGCTTCGTTTCCTCATAAACGATGTGCATTCCCGTCACAGCTCCTTTTCTTTCTCTGCACTTTCTCTGGCTTTGCGCTCGGTAAATCGCAGAAAATCACGCAGGCTGCAGGCTGCAACCGCGATGCCGAGCAGGATTCCGATAATCACCACACCGTTGCCCCAACCGAACCGGTTGCGGAGCCATATCGCTCCGAAGCAGCAAAGCACCGGCGGTGTGATCACTGTGAAGCCTACCTGAGAAAAATAGATCAGGTAGCGCAGCACACTAAAGCCTTCTTTCCCTCTTTGCAATCGCATTCCCCCTTCATGAACGCCATAGCAACATTGTACAAAATGCAGCGTGCTCCCTCGGCACGCTATATTACTTATTATAAACAACTTACCCAAAAAGTAAAATACTTTTGCTCAGAAAAGCTAAATATTTTTTGTGGATTTGTGTCGTATCATACATTCTGCACAAATTATTCTTACTAAGTATATGTAAAATGCCAGATTGTCTTTTTTATCACAAAGGGAAAAAGACGCAGCATTTCCCATTGTTTTTTTCTTACCTGCCCGGCTGCGGGCAAAAGAAAAAAGCAACGACTTTCATCGTTGCTTTTTTGTGCTTGCGATATGTATTTCCGTTTAAGGATTACAGGAAACGCTTCATGCCTTCGGTAGCAGACTCCGGCTCCTCGCTGAGCGAAACGGTGAAGTTTACGCTGTGCTTGGAAGAGAATGCGTCCAGAGCGACGAGGAACTCCTCAGCCTTGGCTGCGTCCTTGCCGCCGATGATCTTGTACAGACCGTCGATGAAGACACGGGTGATATCGTAGTTGCCGGCATGCAGACCGCCGACAAAGCCGAGCAGGCTTGCACTGTCGCTAACCGGATAATCCGCTGCGTCGATCAGACGCGCGTCATGCGAGATATCGAAAGTCAGCTTATTGCCGCGGGAAATGCAAACGACACTGCCCTTTTCTTCTTTTACTGCAGCGTTGACCTGATCAATAAGCTCCTTGGTCTTACCGGAACCGGTACCGCCAATAATAAGTTTTACCATAGTTTTTATCCTCCCAACCTTTGAGGTTGCTATTAGTGTACCATAGTTTAGCCAAAATCACAAGTCCGAATTGCAAACTTTCCGTCATTTTGTATGGTAAATTTCTCAGCCTTTCCAATTTTGTTCGGAAAACGCCGGATTTTGATGTTATTTTACATCTTTTACAACATTTCCTGCAAGGCCGCGCACAAAGGAAATAAGCAGCTCAGGCAGTCCGAGCGCGTCCACACCGGCTTGGGCGATGATGGGAACGGTCAAAACCGTCTCTCCGCCGGCGGATACCGTCATTTCGCCCAACCGCTGGCCGGCCTGTATCGGCGCGGCGAGCGTCTCCGGCAGGTCGAACGCGGTCTGCATATCCCCTGCTCTCGCCTTTTCAATCACGAACGAGTCGCTGCCCTCGAGCACCGGCTGCACGGTCTCCGCGGTGCCGAGCGTCACCGGAATGGGTGCCAGATCGTCAGCCGCAGGCATGTACGCCGTGAAGTTGGCAAAGCCGTAATTAAGCAGCGCGGTCGCGTCCGCTGTGCGGTTCTCCTTGGTGGGCGCCGCCATCACGACCGCTACAAGGCTCAGTCCGTCCCGCTCGGCACTTGCAGAAATGCAGAAGCCGGCCTCGCGGATGTAGCCGGTTTTGAGACCGGTCAGACCCTGATAGCTTTTGAGCATCTTGTTCGTGTTCGCCAGACCGAATTTGCCGCCGCGCACGGTGTCCATCCAGATGCCGGTGTACTCCAGTATTTTCGGGTGGCGCAGCAGCTCGCAGGAAATAAGCGCAAGATCGCGTGCCGAGGTCAGCGTCTTTTGACCTTCGCCGTCCAGTCCGTTGGCGTTGATGAACGTTGTGTTCGTGCAGCCGAGTTCGCGTGCGCGCGTGTTCATCCGTTCGACAAAGGCGGCCTCTGTGCCCGCCAGATGCTCCGCTACCGCAACCGCACAGTCATTCGCTGAACCGACCGCAATCGCCTTGAGCATTTCATCCAGTGTCAGCTGCTCGCCCGGCTCCAGCCAGATCTGCGTGCCGCCCATCGAGCAGGCGTACTCACTGCCGGTTATCATGGTGTCCAGTGTCACCTCGCCGCGCTCGAGCGCCTCCATCGCCAGCAGCATGGTCATGATCTTTGTCACCGACGCAGGCTGCAGCTGCTCGTCGGCGTTATAGACGTAAAGCTCCTGCCCGTTTGCCGCATACAGCGCCGCCGATTTCGCGTAGAGCGCGCCCATTTCGGGCAGCGCCGCCGCCTGCACCGTAAGCATACCGCTGAGTAAAGCGGTACAGATTATCTTCTTCACTTCTGTTCACCCCTTTATGACAGGCTATGTGCCGGACAGATAGATTATGCAGTCGGGCCGGAGTTAGGGGTGAGGGGGGGCCTTAATTAGGAATTAGGAATTAGGAGTTAGTAATTGGTGGAATCTGGTGTGTTCTTCCAGCGTTCCGGATTTCTTGGCGAGAAATCGCTATTTCCTGGCGAGAAATGGGCATTTCTTGGCGAGAAAGTACACAGAGCAGAGAAGAGAACAGAAGAGCAGAGAACAGTACAGTACAGTAGAGCAGACCAGAGCAGAAAAGAGTAGATATTACAGCAGAGAACAGCAGAGCAGAACAAAATTGAGAATGGAAAATGACTGACTGATCCTGATTTGACGGTTCTGATGGAGAGAGTGAATTTATTTCTCTGAATAAAAAAATGGAGAATGCTCTCCCATCGAGTTCATTCTCCATTCTCCATTTTCAATTCTCCATTACCTTCCACGGTGCGACCGTACCGAACGAATGAAAGTTCCACTGCGCCTCGGTGAGCGACAGCCCATGATTCTGGTCGCTCGGCTTATCCGGCTCGCCTTCGACATCGTAATCAATCTCCCAGCCGCACATGGGGCAGATATACCCCCACGAAGGATTCTCGGGGAGCTCTGCGCCGCAGCACGGACACGGCTCGATCGGTGTTTCCGGCATCCAGTCAAGGCCGTCCGGCTCGTCCTCCCCGGATACGGCATCCGGCCGGAAGTACGGGTCAAGTTCTTCCTCATCCTCCTGCTCCTGCACGCCGCCGAAAAACGCCTCCGGCAAAAAGGCATACTCGTCCTTATTCAATTTCGATCAGCACCGGACAATGATCCGAACCGAACACGTCGGTCAGGATACGCGCGTCCTTGACCCGCTCAACAAAGCGATTGGACACGAGGAAATAGTCGATACGCCAGCCTGCGTTCTTCTCTCTGGCGTGGAAACGGTAGCTCCACCACGAATACACGCCCTCGAGCGTGGGGTTAAAATGGCGGAACGTATCCGTAAAGCCTGCGGCGAGCAATTCGGTCATCTTGCCGCGCTCCTCGTCGGTGAAGCCTGCGTTCTTGCGGTTGGTCTTGGGGTTCTTGAGGTCAATTTCCTCATGCGCGACATTCATATCGCCGCACACGATGACCGGCTTCTCCGCATCCAGCTTTACCAGATACTCGCGGAAGGCATCCTCCCACGTCATGCGGTAATCCAGACGCTTGAGTTCATTCTGCGAGTTGGGCGTATATACGGTAACGAGGTAGAATTCGCCGTAGTCGGCGGTGATGACACGGCCCTCGTGGTCGTGCTCCTCAATGCCAAGACCATAGGTGACGCTCTGCGGCTCGGTTTTGGTGAACAGCGCCACACCGGAGTATCCCTTCTTCTCTGCCGAGTTCCAGTATTCGCGGTAGCCGCCCTCGAGCGGCACATCAGCCTGTCCCGGCTGCATCTTGGTCTCCTGCAGGCACAGCATATCCGGCTGCTCGGCGGCAACAAAATCAAGGAAACCCTTGCCCATGCACGCACGCAGACCGTTTACATTCCATGAGATCAGCTTCATTTGCGTTCTCCTTTACGCTACGATGCGGACGGTATTGCCGTCCGGGTCGAGCACAAAACTGCCGTAGCAGCCATCCTTGCCGACGACAGGGCCATCCGTAATCTCATAGCCCTCCGAGCGCATCTGCTCGGTCAGCGCGTCCACGTTCTCGCGAGTGCCCGCCTTGAACGACGTATGCGCCCAGCCGGTCCACAGACGCGAGTGCTCGGCGTCCTCAAACTGCGGACGGGTCACAATTTCAAGCCGTGCGCCGTCGGCAAAGGACACAAAGCACGCCTGCGTGCCAGTCTCCTCGTTCTGGTACAGCTTGCCCGCCGTACCGTCAAAATATTTGGTGTAAAATTCACACAGACGCTCTAAATCGCGTGTATACAGTGCAATATGGTCGATCTGCATAACAGAAACTCACTCCTTTACAATACCGCTCTCGTCAATGCGGCGAACCGCCTCTGCCATGCGCTCGGGCGGAACGACAAGCGCCATGCGGACGTAGCCCTCGCCCTGCGCACCGAAGGCGCTGCCCGGAACCACGATAACGCCGGTCTTTTCCATCAGTTCAATGGCGAAGTCCACCGAGGACGCAAAGCGCTCCGGAATCTTCGCCCAGACGAACATGGTGCCCTGTGCATCCGGCACGTTCCAACCAATCGAGCGCAGACCGCCGCACAGTGCGTCGCGGCGCGCCATGTAGCCGGTGCGGTTGCTCTCTACCACATCCTGCGGACCATTGAGCGCGGCAGCCGCACCCGCCATGATCGGGTAGAACATGCCGTAGTCGATCTGCGAGCGGAACGCGCGGAAACGGCTGATGACCTCGCGGTTGCCGAGTGCGAAGGACACGCGCATGCCGGTCAGGTTGTAGGTCTTGGACAGCGAGTTGAACTCAATGCCGACCTCCTTCGCGCCCGGAATGGACAGGAAGGACAGACCCTTTTCCCCGTTCAGCATAATGTCGGAATATGCGTTGTCGTGCAGAACAATGATGTTGTGCTCACGCGCCCAGAGGACCAGCTTTTCGTAGAACTTACGGTCGGCAACGGCGGTGGTCGGGTTGTTCGGATAGGAAACAACGATCGCCTTTGCACGCTCTGCCACGTCCTCCGGAATGTCGTTAAAGTCCAGCTGCCAGTTCTTCTCGGCGTACAGCGGGTACAGACCGACCGTTGCGCCGGTCATCATCGGGCCGAACGAGAAGATCGGGTAGCCCGGGTCCGGTGCAAGGATCAGGTCGTTCGGGCCGGCGAAGGCAAAGCCAACGTGTGCAATGCCCTCCTGCGAGCCGCACACAGCCATGATCTCGTCGTCGGCAAGCGTGACGTCATAGCGGCGCTTGTACCAGTTTTCTACGGCGTCGAGCAGCTCGCGCGTTTCGTTCAGCGAATACTTGTACATATCCGGGTCGAGCGCAGCGCGGCTGACGGCCTCCATCACATGCTTTCCCGGCTGAAAATCCGGCGTGCCGATGGACAGATTGATGACGTCCATGCCGCCTTCGAGGAGCGACTTCTTGCGCTCGTCGAGCTTGTTGAAAATATTGCTGTCTGCGATTTCTCCCGCTTTGATGAATTTCATGCTGATTATCTCCCAAGTAAAAATTCTATAACCGTCCGGTTGAAGCGGGACGGCTGCTTTGCTGCAACAAAGTGGTCGCCGTCGCGGAAAACCTCCACTTCACAGTGGGGAATGTGCGAGGCCATCTCCTTTGTCTGCTTTTCGCGTATTGCATCGTGCTCACCGACGATGATGAGGGTCGGCATGGTCAGCCGCTCCAGATCGTTCATCGTCACCCCGTACGGGTGCACCATCAGTCCGAGCACATCTCTTCGGCGCGCCGCCTTTTTGCTGAAACGGCTCAGCGCCGCAGCAACACCGTAGCCTGCCATAACGGGCAGCTGAACCTGCGGCTTAACGCCGTTAAACATCTCCACATTTGCGCCGTTGAGGATGAGTTTATCTATATATTCCGGCCAGGTCAGTGCGAATTTGATTGCCAGATTGCCGCCGTCCGAAAAGCCGAGGAAGTGCGCTTTTTTCACGCCGAGCGTGTCCAGCACGGTTTTGAGATCCTCCGCCATCATTTCAAACGACAGGCCGTGCCCGCCGCTCCCGGAGGCGCCGTGCCCGCGGCTGTCCACCGCAATAACGCGGTAAAAGCGGGTCAGCTCGGGTATCTGGGCGTTCCAGTACGAGCTGTCCTCGCCGTTGCCGTGCAGCAGCACAAGCGGCTTTCCTCGGCCGACATCGTAATAAGCAATCCGGGCATCGCCGCACACGACGAATTCCGGTTCATAACCGAACATATCTATTTCAAACCCTTTCTGCATTGCTCCACAAAATCAGTCGGGTGATGGATGAGCGCGGCGGTCTCCTCCACGGAACGGCCCTCGTCCAGCAGGCGAAGTGCGATGTGCTCCATGGACTCACCGACCTCGATCATGTGCCAGTCCGGATCGTACAGGCGCACCACACGCTGCTGCCACGCATGCGTCATCGGCGGATGCACCAGTTCCACGTCCAGGTGTCTGCGCAGCTTTTCCGTGAACGCGTCAAAGTCGTCCACTTCAAAGTAAAGCTCCATGTTGTGCGACTGGTGCAGGATCGTGGATTTGGGCACGCCGGTCAGCCTGTCAAAATCCTGCTGAACGGCAAAGCCGCCGGAAAACGTCACGTTTCCGCCTAAATCCAGCACAACCTCCTGATCGAACAGATCATGGTAAAATTTCTTTGAAATCTCCACATCACGCACCGCCAGCAGCGGCATTCGGAACTTTATCATAGTGCAGCCTCCATCAACCCAAACCAAAAGCGGAAAATCCGCTCGGAATAGAAACTAAATTTTCTGTTTGGCTTCTATTTTATCACATTTTGATGAATCGGTAAAGTAGGCATAGAAAAAGGGAATGAATTTTACTTCATTCCCTTCTTTGCGATCAGATTGTCGCCAGAACGCTCTTTGCAAACTCCAAATCCGCACGTTTAACGTAGATTTTGTAAACGACTCTCGCCTCGGCATTCATGCCGAACGTGCCGGACGAACGCCGGTTTTCGAACAGTCCGCCGCTCATCAGATCGACCGTTTTCGTGGCCGCATCTATGCCTTTCGCGCTGAGTGTCTTAACGATTTTGTCCATCTCCGCCATGGTGAAGACTTCGATAAGCTCTGTTTTGAACAGCATTGCATTCCCTCCCTGTGCAATTCCGTAAATGGTTATCCTGCCTTGTGCTTATCATACCGCAGAGCGCGCAGCTTGTCAATCGCCATACGACACAGCCGGATTACTGCTTTTAATAAACAGGCGCGAGGGAAAGAGAGGCAACGGTGTAAAATTAAATTGAGACATAACAAAAACCCGAGCTTTCGTTAAAAAACTCGGGTTTCGTGGTACACCATCACGGGCTCGAACCGTGGACCCACTGATTAAGAGTCAGTTGCTCTACCAACTGAGCTAATGGTGCATACTTTCTTGTGTACAAGAAAGTACGCAAAGAAAACTTTACCTGCACACTTCGTGTGCTTTACTTTCTCATTCACAATCTGAAAGTGTAATTTATTTCTTTACACCTTCAAAACTGAACAATCCTACTCGCAAGCTATCTTTCGAGGTTACCTAATATTTAAGGTCAAGCCCTCGGCCTATTAGTATCAGTCCGCTCCATACATTACTGCACTTCCACTCCTGACCTATCAACCTTGTAGTCTACAAGGGGCCTTACTCCCGAAGGATGGGAACACTTATCTCGAGGGGAGTTTCACGCTTAGATGCCTTCAGCGTTTATCTCGTCCGTACTTAGCTACCCAGCTATGCCCTTGGCAGAACAACTGGTGCACCAGCGGTACGTCCATCCCGGTCCTCTCGTACTAAGGACAGCTCCTCTCAATATTCCTGCGCCCGCAACAGATAGGGACCGAACTGTCTCACGACGTTCTGAACCCAGCTCGCGTACCGCTTTAATTGGCGAACAGCCAAACCCTTGGGACCGAATTCAGCCCCAGGATGCGATGAGCCGACATCGAGGTGCCAAACCTCCCCGTCGATGTGGACTCTTGGGGGAGATCAGCCTGTTATCCCCGGGGTAGCTTTTATCCGTTGAGCGACGGCACTTCCATTCACATACCGCCGGATCACTAACTCAACTTTCGTTACTGCTCGAACCGTCAGTCTCGCAGTTAGGCTCGTTTATGCGTTTACACTCACTGCACGGTTTCCGTCCGTGCTGAACGAACCTTTGAGCGCCTCCGTTACTCTTTGGAGGCGACCGCCCCAGTCAAACTGCCCACCTGACAGTGTCCCCCGACCAGATTCATGGTCGCAGGTTAGAATCCCAATATCCCAAGAGTGGTATCCCAAGGTTGACTCCATAAACGCTGGCGCGCTTACTTCCTAGCCTCCCACCTATCCTGTACATGGAATACCGAGATCCAATATCAAGCTACAGTGAAGCTCCATGGGGTCTTTCCGTCTAGTTGCGGGAAACCGGCATCTTCACCGGTACTACAATTTCGCCGGGCGGGCTGTTGAGACAGTGCCCAAATCGTTACGCCATTCGTGCGGGTCAGAACTTACCTGACAAGGAATTTCGCTACCTTAGGACCGTTATAGTTACGGCCGCCGTTTACTGGGGCTTAAGTTCGCACCTTCGCTTGCGCTAAGCACTCCCCTTAACCTTCCAGCACCGGGCAGGCGTCACCCCCTATACGTCATCTTTCGATTTAGCAGAGACCTGTGTTTTTGCTAAACAGTCGCTTGGGCCTATTCACTGCGGCCTGCTCTCGCAGGCGCCCCTTATCCCGAAGTTACGGGGCCAATTTGCCGAGTTCCTTAACAACCCTTCTCCCGTTGGCCTTAGAATACTCATCCCATCTACCTGTGTCGGTTTGCGGTACGGGCACCTTAGTATACACTAGAGCTTTTCGTCTCTCTCGCCAGTTACTTCCCTACTATAGTTCGGTCCCTTACGCCCGGGTCAACCATCGCCCGGGATAACCTTAAAGAAAGCGTCCCTCTAGCTTAAATGTTCGGTGGTTACGGAATTTCTACCGTATGTGCATCGCCTACGCCTTTCGGCCTGAGCTTAGCTCCCGACTAACCTTGGGCGGACGAACCTTCCCAAGAAACCTTAGATTTTCGGCCATTATGATTCTCACATAATTCTCGCTACTTATTCCGGCATTCTCACTCGTATGCAGTCCACCAGTGCTTCCGCTCTGACTTCGCCCCGCATACGACGCTCCCCTACCCAATGCATTACTGCAATGCCTAAGCTTCGGTTGAACACTTAGCCCCGTTACATTTTCTGCGCAAAACCACTCGACCAGTGAGCTATTACGCACTCTTTGAATGAGTGGCTGCTTCTAAGCCAACATCCTGGTTGTCTTCGCAGTTTCACATCATTTTCCACTTAGTGTTCATTTGGGACCTTAGCTGTAGATCTGGGCTGTTTCCCTTTGACTATGAGACTTATCTCACACAGTCTGACTGCTATTCATCAATTATCCGGCATTCAGAGTTTGATAGGCTTTGGTAACCTCGCGGCCCCTAGCCCATTCAGTGCTTTACCTCCGGTAATCTAAGATAACGCTAGCCCTAAAGCTATTTCGGGGAGAACCAGCTATCTCCGAGTTCGATTGGAATTTCTCCGCTATCCACAAGTCATCCCCGGCTTTTTCAACAGACGTGGGTGCGGCCCTCCACGGTGTCTTACCACCGCTTCAGCCTGCTCATGGATAGGTCACCCGGTTTCGGGTCTAATACCTGACTTCATACGCCCTATTCAGACTCGCTCTCGCTGCGGCTCCGGAACTCCAGTTCCTTAACCTCGCTGCAAATATTAACTCGCCGGACCGTTCTACAAAAAGTACCCGATCATCCTTTAACGGACTCTCGGTGCTTGTAGGCACAAGGTTTCAGGTTCTTTTTCACTCTCCCGGGGTACTTTTCACCTTTCCCTCACGGTACTGCTCCACTATCGGTCACTGAGTAGTATTTAGGCTTGGAGGATGGTCCCCCCATCTTCCCAGCGGGTTTCACGTGTCCGCTGGTACTCTGGATACTGCTAGCACTCAATCCTTTTCACTTACGGGGCTATCACCCTGTATCGCTGCTCTTCCCAA